>Ga0307509_10002739_pt1 | contig 28091 bp, 19 predicted proteins | sample 10_EM_MG_FD_202245 | JGI IMG/M metagenome (GOLD analysis project Ga0307509, IMG submission 202245) | Populus trichocarpa ectomycorrhiza microbial communities from riparian zone in the Pacific Northwest, United States - 10_EM | ecosystem: Host-associated > Plants > Roots > Unclassified | place... | reverse complement strand
GCAACATAGACAAGGCGGCTGGAGGTAAAGGTGGTTGCATTGAGAGCACCAAAACAGGAAAGAGATACAGCCAGGGCAAAAACAACACCACCAGCTGTACCAAACACCTTGGTACCAAATGCCTATTCTTTGTTAATAGTACTCTACCAAGATCTGAAAGGGCCCACGCACCACAGCAACCGTATTGCTTTTCCCAATCACCTCCCCCGGAAGAACCAAATAGTATGCCACGTTCGCGAGGAGATATGACGTAATCACGACAGGCATAGCACTGTGGATCACTCGGGGGAGATCTCGCTGGGCATTCTTCATTTCCCCTACAACAAAGTTGACCTACCGCAATAATCAGCATGGGTGGGTGCAGGCAGTTTAGGTGTAAACAAACATTATCCCATCCATCAAAGGCCCACAGTCCAGCATACAAGGCGATTGCATACTCCCCCAACCCGCCAACCACCGACTCACTCTCCCGCCCCGACACACCCCCTTTTCTACTATTGAACCACCCTCTGTCCTTCCATTCAGTGCTAGCTCCCTTTCCATCTCCGTTCAACCCCGTTGCTGCAACGATGATACCGATGATCGTGATGGCCAATAGGCTTCCCACCTTCAGAAACAGCAGTGAATCAGATAATCGGGTGGTGAGCCTCGTCGAAAGTATATTCAGTGCGGTAACCAAGGACAAACACAAAAAGGCTGCCAGTTTGTTCGCCCATTCCGACGGGAGGACTGCATCAGCGTCTGCTGTAAATGACCCCGTGATAACCCTATTAATGTACTCTCCCGATATGATCGCGATGATAGCTGCACCCCCGGGCTTCAACACAATGACCGCCGCCCATGAATACAAAAATCCAATCAACTCTCCGAAACAATACCGCAGATACACACCGCTCCCACCATTCAAAGGGATAGCACCGCCCAACTCAGCATAGCTCGCAGCACCTGTCCACGCTAACAATCCAGCAACGGCCCAGACTATCAGACTCACTCCCGGAGAGGGTGTATGGTTGTTAACCTGGCTAGGTGAAGAGAATATCCCAGAGCCTATCTGGAGGCCAACTAGCAGCGATAATCCGTTGAGGTAGCTGAGAGTTTTTTGCTTCTCTAATGTGCCCACGGGATTTGAGCCAGGAGCGTTCGTCGCACCTAGTTGCTGATATCGGGTCTCCGTAGACGACGTCAAGGGGACTAAATGGGTGTTGAAGTCAAAAGCGGAGGACACGGAATAGGACCGGTAAGCACGCGGCCGACCAGGCTCAACATCCCCATCGTCAGAGGCAATAGACATTCGACGAGAGGACGAGATTCCAGAGCGGGAGGATGTTGAGGAACGCGGTGATGCAGAAGCAGACGATGAGACCAGCGAGTCAAGCTCAAGCGAATCCCGAGTCGGGGTCGGCTCATAACCTACGGGGGCCATTGCAGCAGGATCAAAGATGGATGGATAATAGGGTCGATAAGGAGAGTTGAGGGGTGACTTGCCCAGGGGGCGCGGTTTTGTAGGAAGATAGTAGATAACGAACCAGATTGCCTCCGTACCGCTGCATAAACCTGAGGATTGGTACGGTGGCAGAGAGGAGGTTGAAAGTTCGAAGGATGAGGGAAAAAAAAGGCGAGACGGCAGGGACCGTTGAGGGTTTGGAGTCGAGCGCGGCTCCCGGTCGAACACTATGCCGCTTAAGGACGTCGGGAAAGACTGGTGTGCATAACACAACACAGGACCTCTAGCGAATTACCGCCAACTCCCGACCATCACTCGTTTCCTGGATTAGCCTTTTATCCCTGCTCCACAAACCTAATTGATACCGGTAGATCAGTTCTCTTTTCAAGAAAATTGCACTCCACCACACAAGCATTATCAAAGTCTAACAAGACTCCAGTGCATCAGATATTGTATCAGTATCTATACTTACCGCATTACTGTTGGAAGGGCTTCATGGCCAAGATAGTACGGTATCTGCACTGATAAGCGTGGGCAGCTTAGCCTTCAAATATGAAGTGTCAAGAAATAAGCTTCTTTTTGAGTCCCATAATGTCATGATGCTAATTACACTGGGAGAGATTAGATAATATATACACATCCCCTAATGCTTTAACCCTTTGAATACTTTCTACAGCTTCTGTTCCTTAGTTAATTGCTCCCATTCTGTCACGTGCTCATAGCATCCCATTGCCAGGTATGGTGGGACGTCAATGACGCCCGATCGAACTCGGTAAAGCTACAAAAAGCAGCAAGGTTTCCGCTGCGTACTGTAATTTCTGGCTGTCGTTGGTGCTCTACAATACCCGGCAACACGATACTGCATCCTCCATAACTCCCCTGATTACGAAATACACAGCCACCGCTTTCCTTCATACTTTTCTCCACAGGAACACAATAACGCTCATATGATACTCCACGCTGACAATATACCAGTGGTTTCTTGGTACATGCATAGCTGTTTGCAAGGGCAATACGGCGGATGTCTAAGAACCCAAGTTGCTATCATGATAAGTTCTAAATAGCCGGAGAGTGTGTTATGGTACTCGAGCACGGTATATGGGTGGTACGGCACCACCTCCTTAACCAATATACGGCATCACTTAATCGTAGAATCTGGAACCAACTATCAGATCCTGGGAGAGCTGGTAGGAAATGCCGTTCCATGCTGCTGCTTGAGATGCCATTATCCCCCTATTTACCTAGTGACATAGGAGCTCCTTTAGGAGCTATATTGTAACAGCACCTAGATGGGCATAGCGATCGGAGGGGTGGAATTAAGAGACACTTTCCCCAGCGATGGGAGAAGATCGCTCACAGGAGCGGCCGGATTGGCCGACGGCATGGTAGGGGGGTTGCCAGGGAGGCCGAGGGCCTTATAAACCCCGGACACTGATCACTCGAATAGCTTTTTAGCAACTTCACGATCTGCAGCATTGTCGATCTGCCAGAATGCTCAACGCACTCATTGATCGGGCGAAGTTAGATACTGTACGATGCGGTGAGCCTCAATTATCCATGCCCGAAGGAGCCAGAGAAATCTGTTCAATGACACACGGAAGATGTTTGATCGTGGCATTATGATTCCAGTGACTTGGGCACAGCTTCCTCAGTACCACCCGGGCCGTGGGTCAGCCGACCGGTTGCTTCTCGTATTCGAAGGTTTAGTGCCGGGACTGCACTGTAGTAGCATAATGCCTATCTATAATCGCAAGTTCTGGGCTATAGCATTACGGAAGCTCTTGAAATCCACTATCAGATCGACGGCGAAAATCAGCCCTTCGGGCCACGATAGGTTTAGCTCGACAGGTTAACAGAACTGCGAATACCGGATAATAAGACCCAACATATGTAGTGGGCTGGTCTACCAGCGTGTGGTGAAGTGGCTATCCCGGAGCCTTTGTCTCTAAATATGGAGATTGCAGGGCTGGCGGGAGGGTATTTTTGTGGTACTCAACGAAGCGGATTCTCATGGTGTAATTAACGCTATCATCTGAAGTTTGTTTCTATGTCAGAAAGTCAAAGAATAGAACACCGAGGTTAAGCAGAGTTGAGGGGAAGCGGTATACAGGTATGGTGGTTGTGCTCGTATCTGGAAGGGATCAAATGCCGTGGAGACTTGAAACATCGAACCGCGCGCTGAGATGCAAAGGTATTTCCGGCCCGGTAGCACAAATCCTCTCCCCGCGGTTAATAATACACTTTTTATCATGCTGGCAAGCAACCCATGATACAAGTATCAGTCCTACCCAACTCTATGAACAGAAACAGCAAAAATCAGACAGCAAAAGGAACCCGAGAATAAAGTCTAGAAGGGGGCCAACACTATAAAACTGCTGGAGGTCGTGTACTAGGGTTATTATTACCTTTCATGATACTAATCATAACCTAAGACCGGGTAATATTGAACCAGAATTGGTCGTACCTCAATGAATATCTTAATAAGCAAGTGTATTTATCCAGTCTCTGCAGGTAATAAAATCTAACATAATACTTAAATTATAGATTTACGGATGGGTCGAAGACAGTGACATAATAATATCAAAAAGGCTTAATAATACTGAAAATTAACTGTTGAAGGCCTTGGCGGGATGTAAAGCAAGACTACAATGCCTTAATTAGGAAGACATGTTACATCTGCACCTCGGTGCTCGGAGGTTGTCTTGGCTAAGGATCTAGAGGTACAGAACTAGCTATCCGAACTTGATACTGCCTCTCCTGGTTATGAAGCGTATGTCTTTGGGAGCCTACGATTGCAGTAAGCGTCGGCATATTCCCTAAGGCTTCATGGACTAAACCTCTTAGTGCCACTCTAGAATCGCCACCAAGGATCGGAGCTTAACTGGATGGTGGGCCATCTACAGTACAGTATCAGATGCCAGGGCTCGGGTTGGGAAATTACCCCTGACAGTGCATATCAGAGGAAGCATCTGTAAGGTTTATTGTCCCATAAAGAAATCTACTAGTTAATAAATACAGCAGTGTCGATAGAACTTGTATGAGGAAGTGTCGTGCTCAGGTTGGCGAAATCGGCACCACTTTCCTCACTATCTGGAGCTAACCTTAATAATAGGCGGATAGAAAGCCGAACTCAAAACTTGACTTGATACTGAAAAGGGAAGGTTCCAGGTTTATTGGAGGACCGTCCTGCATGGGTATCACCGTACCGGATTTGAAATGCAAGCCCTCGGGGATGTCGGGGCCTGGCGCTATTTGCTCTAAAATCTCTCAGCATGCGCGAAGGTGTCCGAGTACTGGTACTGGTGCATGTGTTCTATGATAGAAGCTCGAATAATTGGATCACGTGCTACTCGTTGGAGTTGCCTCCTTCGCTAAAGTTTGGTGCTTTTTATTCCCCATGTCCACCAGAGGGGCTGATCAGCCCTCTTTTTGCTGTGTTTTTCGCCCTTTCCCCAGAGTAGGGAATTTTCAACATCATCGCGTAACTTATGGTCCAATTGCCCAAGTCCCTACTCTACGCAACGAGTTCTCCCAGTGCATTCCTTGGTTGAGCAGCAGCTCAAGGTGGCCTAGTCCAATCGTGGTCAAAGAGGTGTAAATTTGGACAGCCCGATCTCTAATAAAGTACTAGTGCTTTGTTGCAGAATTTTATGTATATATATGATTCACGGACACTCTGCGGACAAGATTTTCAGAAATTACCCGCTCAGCTTAAGTACTGTCCCATTTCGGACGCATGCTACTGCAGTAGTGCTTAGCCTCAATTCTCTTGTTTGAGCGGTCCGCTAGTGTGCCTTCTGCACTCCACAGTCGGAGTACCGTATCGTAATTCCAGATAAAATGGATATAATGGTGTACGGATAAAGCCCCCTGATCGAGGATCTGGACCACAGGCGGCACAATTCCTGCTCGAGCAGCGGGCGTCTCACAAGCCTTCCTTCCACTGTCTTCACGTACCGTGTCAACTCGTATAATTCACTATCTCCGTCTGCAAGGCTATCTCCGTAATCAGAGACAAAAACCCTCAGGAAGGATCAGTGTTTTCCCCACACAGTCAAGCTTGAGTGTGCCGAGTGTGCTGGGTCTCGCTAACTGGTATTCGCAATTCTGTTAACCTGTTAACCTGTTAAACTAAACCTATAGTGGTCCGAGGTAGTGAGTGGCGGAGATAGCTTCGCATACGGAGATAGTGGGTTACCGATACGAGTTAATATCATACGGCATTACCCACGACGAAAGCAGCAAGGGTATTTGGTGGGAAACGGTCCAAGCAGGGGGTATCAGGTAGGGTAACAAAAAAGATAACTGCCACCGATCCCTGTTCGTGATAGGCCGCCTTTCGTCGTGAGTATGGTCAAGAGTTGGGCTGCACAAGTATCATACCCTGCCCAGCCATCGCCATTCTTTATTTCTTCTCCTTTACACCCTCTCTCGTCCCAAGATTGGCTTCGTGTCGGGCGAAGCACGTTAAATTTAAGTAAGAGCCTAATACTGTGCAGGTGTTGTATTGTTGCTCAGACTTAGTTATGAAGCCTTATGATGAATTCCCTGGGCGTCGAAAGAAGCTTTAGTTATGGGAGAAGGTGCCATTGATATGACATGACTTTTATTCTTCCTTGTCTCACACGTGTCAACAGTGTCCAAGACCAGGTACAAGTATCAAAAAGTTAGAGCATGCACTACCGTACTCACGCCGCCGGGTGTTAAGTAAATCACGTGACCTTCATCCAGGTTTGTCAACGATTTCCATGGGTAATTTGGTGTTTCTCTTTTTTCCCCCTCTGGCTCGGAAGGGCCTGGAGATAGGAGGAGGGTCAAGGCCTCCCCTTTAACATTCTACTCACTTCCATTGTTGAGTAATTTGCGGAATTCAAGATCACGTGATTCACTTAGCCGCCGCATGAGCAGTGTAGGAAAGCATTATTACGAGAACGGCAAGAGATATATTCAGCTGGTTAACCTCAAATAACTGATCCATAACTTCTTGCCGCACCTTGTATCATATCGTGACTACGACTGCTATGCGAAACCGTTATCATATTGGTGCACCACAACCAGCTCAACAAGACCCTGCAAAGAACCATTTTTGTCTGGTATGTGCCTCATCCAACAATTATCCTTGACTAAGGCAAGAGGAGATCGAGAACCTCTCACCGTCATGTTTCTCGGGTGTACTCGTACTTGGTACAGATGCTACTGAATTTTTAGTTATGCACCGTGCTGTATAAACTCTGCATGGGGGTGAAATTAAATGTCCATAAGCTGCAACCAGGCACACCGGCAACAACATGCCTCACATGAATAGAAAAACTGCGGGATCTTATAATTTCATTCAGGTCTCCAACCCGAAGATCTATTTTTCTTTGTTTTTACAGCCTTTGGAGACATTGTTGCGGTGTCAGAGTTCGCTCTCATCTGTTGTTTACTGGCACCCAATCCCCCGCCCCCCCCCCAAGCACTGGTGCGCAAACTAGGTTATGGTGCAACATGCTTCAGACTTTGGTGTGTTTTTTCGTTAATCAGCATTATCTTATCCCCGGTCCTTAGGTGTCGCGCTAACCCTTGTCTTCTTTGCAGGCTGCTAGTGCATGGTCTCCTTCCAACCGGAACATGATTCACCCGTCATCTTCAATCAACTCCAAAACCCCTAGTTGCGCCAACTCTTGAAACACACTACAGTAGCTGTACAGCTCTCGTTATTCCTGGCCGGAACCCGAGGAAAAACTCTACCCTCGAGGGGAAAGCCTTATCTTGACCTCTCGTTACCGCTAACGAACCGCTTCAGTTCCTATTATCGCAACCGTTTTCCAGTAATACCCTGCACCCAAGATCACTAAGAATGCTGTATGATTTTCTTGATCCGCGGCGGCCGGCTACGGGTCCCGACCCCTCGAGGGCCCAGCTACCACTGGACATCATGAGTACTATTATCTCATATGTGCGTGCCCTCGTTTGTCCTGGTATTGTGTCGCCAAGATCTAACCACAAGCCATCACGAGAAAAGGTTGAATCTGCATCGGATTTATCTCGTGTGTCGCGTGTATCTAGGATACTACACTTTCTCTCGGTCCCTCGCTTGTATAGAACTGTGGTCATCAGGGCGTTGCGAACAAGGACAGACAATGGGGATAAGGGGGGAGGAAGGAAACAAAGTATATCGGCATCAGCGCTAGGCGCGTTGATGAAGCCTGGAATTGCGTCCTGTGTTCAGACTCTGCGGATCGAAGGGGAAATACCGGGCGGTGACGAATGGTGGGCCAGTGGGATGTGGAGCGACATGGAAGTGGTTTGGGCTATGGCGCTAGCAGGAGTAATGGGAAATATGACAAGGCTGGAAAGGGTTGAGTGAGTTTAAAACACCAATTCTGAGGGTAAAGGGCTTGCTAATGTTGAATATCGGGCGTATTTAGATGGATCTCAGAGTCGTATCCTCATCCGGTTCTTTTTGGGGCGATAGCCAAACATTCAACAATTAAGTCGGTATATATAACTCACCCTCCGACAGAGCCTGCTTCATTGGGTGAGAAACCCCCTCTGCGGCCTCCACTGGAGATTATACCGGGATTCACCAACATCCGGTCTCTACATTTTACAAATATCCCCACGTCCTCGGCATCTATTGATGACTACACAAGGGCAATATTTTCGTCGCCGCGACTGGAGGCTCTCTACCTTGGATTTGCCTCTCGAACTTCGGTGGGCCTACGGCTGTTCTTTTTACATCAGAAAATCAGCCCAGCAGGTAGCATAGGGCCAAAGCTGAAATTAAAAGAGTTAGCGCTACGAAATATATCATTCGACTTTCCCGAAGGTGGAGTCGTTGATGATTGGCTAGACACGGAAGCGCTGGAAGTGTTAAGTCTGATTGACTGTAAGATCGTTGCAACCGGTTGCTGGCCCGGCCTTCTCGGGAATCACAACTCTTCACCCGCCGCAGTCAGTTCGCCAGTAAGTTCACGTAGCGCAGGAAGCCCCATGGGGAAATCAAGTCGTACCAGCACGCCGCGTACGTCCACACTATCAGCGCCGCCCCCGGAAAAGAAGCATAGATTGAAATTGCGCAGTCTGCGAATAAATTCTCAGGCAGAGCTTTGGGCAGGATTCTTGGGCTCCTACGAAGAGTTGGAGGAGTTATATATCCTAGACCCGCCGGAGGGGCAGGAGGAATTTGAGGCGACTGCTCCCGCCGGGGCGTTTATCGACGCATTGGTGACCAACCACAAGAGTATCAAACGATTGCGGTTGTGCAGTCAATGGATACTCCACAAAACCGAAGTGCAAAGACTCTTCCGCGCTTGCACACAGCTTCAAGAGCTCGGTCTATCATTCGAGCAAGCCCAATGGGTATATATCACTCGCCTTGCCCCTTCCTCTCCGTCTCCTTAATAAATGCTTGACCAATGAATCCATGCTAACCCATCAAAGCCCTTCATGGAAGTCCTAGTCCTCTTCCTCCCCAACATAAAAGTGATGCACCTCCTTGAAAGCCAATTCGGCGACAAGGCGGAAATGGAAGCAGAGCTTATTTCCAAGCGGGAAGCTATAGAGTCCTCCCTAGCTGTGCCGGGGTTGCTTGGCTTTGGCAAGTTTGGCTCCGGGCAAGTGTTTATACGTATGGATAAGACTTGCCCACGTGTTGACGGGAGGGAGATTAAGAATTGGCAGATGGTCGACTTCGAGGAGGTTAAGGATAGCGTCGGGATTTGGAGAGCCGAGAGGAGCATATAGGCGGATTTTTTTGGTGCCGCACGGCAATTTTTACTTTTATTTTTTATTGCGGGTGGTGGAAGGTTGTTCTTGTGTACTGTGGAGCGCGGCGAACTTGTGTTGGGTATCAGTGATTGAAATGTAAGACATATCGAATTCCAATGCTAAAGGTTTTCTTGTCTCGGCTTCGTGAAGTGAAGTTTACTCCAGATGGTACGACAGCAGAGCTTATTGAACCAAACAAAGGAAGACAGATACATATACTGAATTTCCGGACACCCAGCCATCCGTGTCTATATCATTCTACCGGTCCGGCCCTGTTCAAGTTCTCCCTACAACTAACTAGACTCTGACAGTACCCCCACACTCCCACCGCAGCTTTCCAATCACTTCGTGCCACCGATAGTACCGACGACATAACCAGAGCATCCCCGCTAGCTCCCCATCGGCCTTTAACTACCCACTCAATGTTAGCTGAACCCCCCCAAAAAAACATTTGACTGAACCGGGTGGATCAATAAAATTTCGACACCCCCGGTAGGTAGAAAAATACTGTCCGGGTTAGAAACACAGCTTTTGATGACACCCAGGTCTACTTCATGCTATTATACTATACCATGGAGATTTGAGAGCAGGGAAGCATCATATCTCGGTTTTGGAAAAGCTATTTCTTTTTTCTTTTTAATGGGGGATTTAGTGCATATCAGAGTAAATCCTGTTGCTGGGTTAGGTGGTGCCGAGTAAATTGAGTAGAGGGGCATGCTTCTTTCGGCTTCAACGCGCTGTTGAACGTAGAGTATTCAGTATCATAACTCCGAGTGCTTAGTAGCCCTGTGGGGCTCCAATCCCGGACGTCCTAGGCAAGAGCATCAACTCTATGGGAAAGGCCGCCTTCTGAGAGGGTTACCACAAATCCTTGCAAACCACTCCCAATCAGTATGATAATCCCCCCCGGACGGTATTCCATAATATCTGCAGTCCACGCCCATCGCCTACGCTCCGCACTCGTCACCACGAGTGGCCCAGCAGATTCCGCAACTGGAGACACCCGCAATCGCCTCCAGTCCATCTGCGGCGCTCGTCAGAACAGATCCCAAGCTGCCTGTCTGTCCCGGGCGTCCTTTCTGGTACTGTATGTATCATACTTCCTTCCCGCCCTTCCAGGTACGGAGACGGACGGATTAGAGGCTTGGATTTACTAAGTTTCCTTACCGCCTACAACTCCATCATGTATGAATGCTAAGGGGGCAAACACTTTGAAGCCCTCACCACATCAGGTCGGAAGGGTGCCAACGGGAAATTTTACCAGCAGCTCGCAAATTTTAATTTTTGCCTAGCTCTTTAATAAAGAGAGTAACTTTGTTGGGAGATATTTACAAGAAGAGTGGATTCACAGTGTTTCCTATAGTGCTTGATTTAGATTTGGATCTCCCGTATCAAAACTTTAGACACTTATGAACCATTGAGTCTCTTAGCGTCTCCCAGAGTTCTCGGAAAACCAGGCACCAACCGTCCATTCACACCATAGAATGGTTTTAGGGTTGCCGTATCGCAATTGACACGCCTGTTCTTGCGTCGGGGAGACCTGTTCCGTCCCCTGGAACTGGTTGTATCATACTGTTAGTTGCTCCTGACGGAAACAAAATAGGAGGAATACTTATGACACTCGGGGGGGATGTCATCCCGGGGCCCGTAGACCTCCTGGGGTTGAGTATCCTCTTCTTGTTTGAGGGGACGCGCCCTATCTTCGAAGAAATTCATTGGGTCTTCATGGATGTCCTGTCCTTGCGTATGATACCGAAACTTGTGCCGGTAGGCCATGCGCGCTAGTCGCTTCTCAGTTATTGCAACGATGGGGCCATCAGGGCCGAGGTCAGGGCTTGATCCTTGGCTTTGCTCTGTTTTTTAACCTTTGCTTGTTTATAAAAATCGATGGGGGGTATAGGCTTTCTATTATACTATAATTTGATATCATATGATACTAACCTTTGTCTCAGTCCCCCTCTATCCCACAACCTGCTCTATTTTCCTCTTCTTCTCCCTGTGCTTGGCATAATCCTGAATTTCGGAAAAGCAGTGATGGATCAAATGCACAATGTAACGCCTCTGCTCCATCCAATGAAAGCACTCCCCGAACATGGGGCCCTCAGAAATCCCCTCCGTGCTATAGTAGCTCGGGGCAATCATCATCGCAAAACTAGGCACAAATACAAATCCGGGAAGGGCAAACTTTGGGTCAGCGTGCACGAGGAGGTGTGGAAGTTGTGAGCCGGGTTGGATGGGGTGTCGAATATGGCCTTGCTAGTCCTGATATCTGGGCAGAAGGTAGGATGGGCTGTTGAGAGAGTTGGGCGGGTGGAGATGGAGATTTCCTATAGGATCCTTCGGCGGAGGCGGAGGAGAAGGCGATTTTCATAAATTGGGAGGGGGGGTTGTGGGGAGACTCGGGGTGAGAAGGGGAATGGAGTGACTGTGGGTAAAGGCTGCTACCCACCAGAGGAGTAGAAGGGAATTATATATAGAGGCATACTTCCATCCTCAATCCCCAGAAGAACCCATAAACCTATAAAACCTGTTGTCGAAAATAGTGGACGCAGAGGTAATGATCGGCAATGGGGGTTTTACGCGGTTGAGTGTAACAGCTCAGGCGAAGGCACGGAGTTTGTATTAAGCGGTGAAGAAGTTCACCTTTGACTGTGTTGAGAGTTGGGAAAGGAATGGTATGAAGAAAGTTAAGAACAGGAAGCGAGAGATAACGTGAAGAAAAGGTGGGAAGGAGGGGAAGCAAGGATAACTTTTCATAGCTTGCGGGCACATCCTGCGCTAAGTGCTGCCATTTCTAACATCCAGCGTCATATTATATACGAGTGAGATTCTGTGAAGCTACCGCACCCGCCGAAAGCCGCAAGAAGAGAGAGAACGGAGAATTTATCGCTCGGAGATATGCGAATTAATGATGGGGACGGTCTGTGTGGTACATACCGTAGTCAAAAGCAGTGGTTGCAACGCAGATGCCAGTTGTACTGTAACTAGCGGTATGTTCCAATCTTTAATTTGCGCCCAAATGCGAGTACAATTTCTGGCCAATAGCATGCTTTGTTTACTTCTTGGCCCGTTTGCACGAGCAAGCTTTCTTCCTCCCGCATCCGTTCTTGAATCTCCACAACAACCATGCTCATTAAACAGCTTTCGAGGGACGTAAACACTACAACGGCCGTTTCGTGTTGCGAATTATAGGAATGATGTTTACAGTATCCCAGAGGGTCGCGAGATTCTCGAGTTGCGAGAGTGGCGGCGCTCTCGGCCACTTGGCATGGATTTTCTCATGGTCAACCCTGCTTTTAAATTTTCTTTGATACCCTTCTTGTTTGCTCTTTGGATTGAAGTTTCTCTTTTGGGCTAAGCCTTGATTTAAGTGGAGGCGTGTACCCGTTTTTATGCTACGACTCTCGCAACTCGAGAATCTCGCGACCCTCTGGGATACTGTAGCCTCGGTAGTAGTGCAACAGTATGATAGAAGTGTCTTGGGGTCTGGGTGTCCGGGGAGCTTTCTTAAAGTTATCATTAGTGCAGGTTACCGCAAGCAATTAGATTCCAGACTTAGCTTGTTGAGCCTCCTAATAAATAGTTGTTCCTGATGCACAGATAGGCCTACTAATTGAGATATGAGGGAGTCTCCTGCTTCGATGCAACTAACAACAATGTGAATTTCAATATAATATTATGTGGCATCCAGCACACAACCGAAATAGTAAGGACCTCGAATTACTCTGTCCTCTTGGCCTTCATTTTAATATTACCACGAACTGTTGAACTGGCACAGCTACAATCATGAGGGCAACGAGTACAGGGATGCATGCAATTTCGGAGGTATGATGAAGCACGCATGGGGTAGATGCGATGCACGAAAATAGAATCACAGCTTGGTGATTATCGAAACAATAGAAACCATAGAAGATGGAAACAAGTGTTTCTGCTTGCTTGATTCCTAACAGAAGAGGGGGGGGACTCATGGCTGTGTTGTACTGGGTTGTCGGTGGTGGGGTGGTGGTGTGGGGTGGGTTTGGGTTGGGGGAGTTTGACAATATGGTAGTATCATGCACTTTAATATTTCTAGTATCATTCCTATGATCTCGGGTCCACTATAGATCCTCGGTATTATACTGGGGGGTTTCGATTGAAACTTTGGAGGTGGTGATACCGGGTTCTGGTGCCGGCCAGTGTACCCGGACAAGTAGATTAATTCATGGCCACCACAGATACCCTTTCCGGCAGATCGAGAAACGCAAAGTATTATGGAATTTCTTCCCTTCTCCTTGGCAGTTGATAGGCTTTGTTGCAGTAGAGAGATGGACGGGAATGCTCACGGACCAAGACTGGCACCCGGGTGCAGAGCCTGGACATCTTGGAGCTAATTACGTGTATTTTTTGCGAGGCGGTGGTGGTCGTGCACTAAGGATAGATATGGCGTATCTGCTTGGATATGATCTATCGTGGCGAGATAACTTGTATCACAGATTGGCCCTGGTGACATAGCTTTGGTCGCCATGCTGCCGGTGGAATATCGTCGGGCCGGTTTCCCTGGGCCGGGGGTTCTTGTCGGTGAGGAGTGGTGTATGGCGTAGTGACAGGGCAAACCCGCCACACCTGTCAATATCCCTGGGTTAGGGTTTGGATATGGCGGAGCACTGGTAAGATATTCTGGTTCGGCTGTGTTCTGGGTGGCTACTATAGCAGCGGTACGAGTTTCGGCAGGAGGGTTGATGGAGTGTGGCTAGTACTGCTAGCAGTACTACCGGTATGACGGATTGTTTAAATCTTACTGGAATTCTCGGAGGACCTGCGATACATGTGGGGTTGGTTCTTGCCCCCCGGGAACTTGATGTCGGACGTAGGGTACCAGTGCTTCGGCGATTTGTGAGCCCGATGAAAGAGAAGGTTGGGTGGGGGGGGAGCCTGAATGGAGACAATATTATAGTGCAACATTGGAGGTCTTGACTCGGTTTGTTCTGACTGATTGTAGTGATGCAATTAAGCCATGCTCATTTGGTCCTCATAGCCGAAGCTTTGTCAACTTCATTTTTCCACGGCTCATCCCACCCCCTGCAAGATGATCTAGTCGGCGGGTCCTGGTATGGGTAAAGTGAGCCTGTGATGGAAGAGGTAAAGTAAGTAAATGTCGGATTTCTGGCCCAGCTCTTTTTAGAGTCAGGAATCTCGTAGCGGGGAAACAGAGCGAGGTCGTAGAAACACTAATTAAGGGAAGAACGAAAGGGTTCTGACTCTTGGATCTATGGGAAAAGCAGGGACTTTTTGGCTAGTTGACAAATGAGCCTCACCATCTGCCGAGCCTACACCATAATTGAAAGCAATTACCTCCGAACCCTGTTTGTTGCCAACAGCTCCCAGCTCTCCCATGCATAGAATACCGTGCCCTGCACTACTCGTACTGTACGAGTACCGGTATGAGTAAACCGCACGGCCCGTCTGTGTCCACCGGGAGAGAAATTAACAAATCAGCTCCAATTTCCTGGGTCCGAATCCGGGAGCAGGCCCTTCTCGCCTAAACTGAGAGAGAGGGAGAATATGATACCAATGCTATCCAAAGAACCTCAACACCATCACCTTGATAAGAAGAGCAAGTCCTTTCTCGTCCCCTGACTCGCTCTGTTCGACTGGTACCAGTAGCGCAGCGCAGCCCACCCCTTCACCCGTGCCAATCCATCGAAGAGGACTGCGAGCTTGCAGGAGATTTAAGATCGACCTACGGCAGCTTGCATCTGCGCGATAGCGGAGTTCAAGAGAGTTGGGGCGAGACTGCCGGACTGTGGCTTTTTCTTTTTCTCCTAGAAGGGGCGGATGGGATAGAGGTCATCGAATCCGGAGAGGAGGGCGAGAAAGAGAGACCAGGGCGGAAGCAGACACAAACAGAGAGACACAAACAGATACTCGAGCACAGAGGCACCATTGTCACAACTGTATGCGAGGAAGGCGCTCGGAGGGTACACGACATATCCACCCACCATGTACCATGATGGAGAAGTTGGAAAATAGCCCGTCTTCTATGCTGTCCTTTCTACCATCTCTGGCATCGTCTCTTCCATAACCTTGGTTCGAGCGGATCATTGCGGGGAAGGATACCAGCACTTTTGCATACATCACAGCAAGCAGAGTCACCAGAGTGCATCCTGACACCCATCATATTATTCACAGCTTTTACTATTTTTCATTTTTCGCCCGACATTCTTTTTGCGGTTCTTGATCAAACCTACTTGAGGTTGTCTGCAGGTTAGCTGTTCTGTCTTACCACAGCCAGCTTTCCCTATTTCTTTCTTCCCCTTCTTGTCTCTCTCAATCACTCTCACACACTCTCTCACTCTCTTTTTCTTGTTGTCGTTCGTCTCCTTGTCTGCTGTCTGTTGTTTGGCCAACAGTTTGTCAGGTTTCGCATTACCGCCGGGTATACCCTGTCTACCACTTCCGAAGGACCCCAGTTATCAGCGTATCGTCATCGTTTGGTTGCAGATCCACACGCAGTCGACCACGCAACACTCTCACAGAGTCCTACCACTACCACTAATCACTTCCAATCCCCCCCCTCTCACTCCCCCCCACCTTGGCTCAACAACAGCTACAACCACTCTTCAACCCGCACTTGATCTCTTTTTTCTTTCGATCATTCTCTCTCCATATTTGTTCGAATTGACTTTGCTTGACACAGCCTTTTCGTCCACCACCACTGCACCAGCAGGTTACTAGACTTTTCCTTTTGTTTTTTCTTTCTAGAAGCTGCTCTTTCTGCCTGCTTGACTCCATTTTGAAAGCCTTGTAACAATAATAGTATTTCGACGTAGCTTGTTGATACTGCAGCCAACCACCAACGTTCAGCTATACGATTTACCCCCCCCCCCCCAACAACAACAACACACTACGAAACTACGGATACGATAGGCCTGCCATGGCCTCTCTATCGCCCTCTGGTGACCGGCCACCCCTCACCCCGCTCTCCATGTTCTACCCCCGCCGAGCATCCTCATCCGGGAACCCATACCCTCCGCCCACTTCATCACTATTATCACCTCGCTCTACATCGCTTCCGCCATTGGAAACCTCAGCGACTGCCACCAACTCGCATTACTATCGACCCCCTCGTTCTAGCCTGACATCGCCGACTCGCTCCAATATCTCCTCACCAGCTCATTCACCAACTCGCGCTACTCGACAATCCCGAATACAATCGCTCTTGGCTACGGATCCTTTACTCTCCCATCTGACCCCTGTCACGATAATCCGCCTATCCACCTCCGAGGGCTTTGATTTCGAGCCAGGAGAGAAGGAATGGTCTCTGCGTGCTGCTGAAGGTACCGTCAAGGTTAATGAATGGCTGCGCGAAGTAGAGGGTTGGAACCGAGAATGGCGGCGACCAGATCGGGAGAGTAAATATGCCGGTGATGGATATCTACCCCCCGCAGATAGGCCTAAAAAGCGGCGGAAAACAGGCATGGGCAGTATCCGAGAGGAAGAGGAAGACGCTATGTTGGATGGCTCAAAGTCGGTTCGGCGGAGACTCTTTTCCGAAGATAGTGGCGCTGGCGGGAGTGAGAGCGTGATTGTCAAGGATGGTATGCCCAAGGTTGGTGCTGTGGAGCCTCCGGAACTTCAGACGGATTCGCCGAGCTTTAGGCGGAGTGGGAAGCCATTAACACCATACCAATTGAAGGTGCAACGGCAGAAAGCTGCGGAGGTAGGAAGTGATTCAACGCTAATTGACGGGACATCGGAGCCAGATCAAATTCTGGCCAAACCGGTTGAAAAGATCGGTGCGAAGGAAGTGGGGAAGGAGGAGGAAAAGGAAGAGGAAGAGGAAGACGACGAACTTGAGGAGAGCGTGGAATATTGGGGGAGCCTGAAGCGATCTGTAGCAGAGGGCTATGAAGCCCGCATAGAAGTCATAAAGTCCGAAATTGAAGAATTGGACGTTGATGGTCTTAAAGACAGGGTTTTATGTGAGAATGGCTTTTCCCTCTTTGACTGGCAGGATGCTAACTACAGGCCTGATCAGCATATCGTACCGGCGCAGCTAATCCATTGACCGACTCTTCTGCCATAATGGCTGCTACAACTCTTCAACTACTCCCACCACTCTCACGCCTGACAAAATTGCTTTCGATCTGGGCTGTTCGTATCGCCGTCCTTCGCATTGTGCCCGTTTTCCTACGTTGGTTGCAGATCGCCAAGGACGCTCTCGAGGCGGGCTATACCGCTATCACTCACCCTTCCATCAACCCCGAGTCTAGTTCGCTGGATAAAGGCTGGCGTGGTTTAGAAGAGGAAAGCTACACACTCATGCAGGAAACTATTACGCAAAAGGTGGCTACAGCTGGTAGGTTAATGGATACCATGTTGGACGCTTTGGAGGGCCGTGAAGATGTATTGCCGGAAAAATGGATAACCGAGTTAGAAGATGTAGAGGAGGGCGTTAGCCGTTGGGAGATGGATGGAGAAAGAGTTGTACTGGAAGGTCGTCTGCGTCTTGAAGAAATGAGAATGCGTCAGAGTCGTAAAGAAGAGGAGGCTCGCGAGAGGGAGAAGACTTTGCTTGTTTTGGAGCAGGAGAGGAGTGCACAGGAAGCAAGAGTAGAGGAGGAGGCGGCCATGGACGTTATGGAGAAGGCCGAAGAGACTGATAGGCGGTTGCGGGAGGCTCTCGAGACGAACGACATCGTTGCGGAGGCTATTGAGTTACCGGATGACAATGAGAGTGATTGGATTGAACCCGACTCGAGTCCGGAGGATCTTGAAGAGCTGTTTTCCAAGTTGGAAGACGTCGAAAAGGAGAGATCGCTATCGGGAGAGGGTGAAGACAGAGGGAGAAGACCGGAGAGAGCCGGGAGTGTCGACACGGTACCCTCATCAAATGGCGTGGGTAGCCACCTAGATCCCCCGGAACCACCTACTGCTAGCGGAGCATTGGTGGTTGAGGAGGAGGATCAGAATGAGTTCCTCCCTGTCGAAGAAGAATCTGAGCTCCCGACTGCTGCGAATGGTACATTCTTCTCGCGCCTTTTCTCTGCGACTCCACAAACACAGTTACGTAAGGCGAAGCAGACTAGTGAAGAGGCGCATTCATTTCCAGTGGCAGTCCCATCCAGCGGCACGTCTGAGAAACCTGCATCAGAGACTGCCGTAAATGTGTCCGCTACTCTCCCTGAGGAAACAGCTCGCTCGCAACTACCGCAGCAGCAACAGGATGAGGATGAGAGGATCCGAAGAACGATAAGTCAACAGATGGAACAGAATTTGAGTCAAGGACAGAGCACGTGGAGCGAACCTCGAACCCCTTCCGCACTAGCACATACAGAGGAGAAGCCGGAGGAAGAAAATGAGAACAAGGATGAACAATCGGAGGAGGCGGAGAAGGAAGAGGATGGAGAGAAAGGAGAGGGCGAGGATGAGCTGCAAGGCACCTCCGCGGATGATGAGGCGATTCGTCTCAAACTTGTCCAACAGATGGAACGAATGATGATTGACAGTTCCAATCAGAGCCAGCCAGTAGAAGCTGGAGTTATTTCAACGATTCCTATCCCCGGGCCGGCTCGGACAGTCGAACAACTGCAATCACAGCCCCAGATATCAAGTGCTCTTCCGACAGAAGATGATGAATTGATTCGCCAGAGAATCACTCGAGATATGGAGCGGTCTCTTGCTGGAACGAGCGCATCCCAGCTAGAGCGGAAGGAGGAAGGAGGAAGTTCACAACCAACTGTTGCTTCCCAGCCCACTTCAAGCACTGTACTGAGCTCACCTACGACTACTGCTCCCCAGCAGTCTCAATTTCCTACCGAGGATGAGGAGGTGCAGTCCAGGTCAACAGGATCCGTTATGCAGCCTGAAATTCAGCGGGAGGGTCGGCAAGTCTCCCCGCTGGCTTCTGTACAATCCGCCGCTGTACCAGTGGTTGGTGCTATTCCGGCCCAGCGATCTCATGCTCAAATAAATACCCCTCAGGATGATGAGGCGGTCCGCTATCAAATTCAACAGGAGATGCAAAGGCTTCTAGAATCCGGCGGCACCCTTTCCACGTCTACTGCCGTTGTCGCCGTCGACGAGCCAGTTAAGTCAGCTGAGGAGCCGGCTGAGGAGGAATCACCATTCTCAACACCACCGAGATCAGTTAGACATCCGTCTCCACCTATCATCGGGGACGATGACCAGATACGGCGCAAGATTGTAACAGAGATGGAACAGTTTGTGAATAGCGAGGTATGCTAACCCCAAGTATGAATGAACAATAGTTAACATTTAGCAGCATGCACCTCGGGCCGCGGCTTCGTCCGGGTCCACGAACCAGGAACTGCAGCAGCGTATATTGCAGCCTGAGCCCCGGCCCATCACTGCTCCCGCAGGGGATAATGAAGATGAACAAATCCGGCAGCAGATCGTTCGGCAGATGGAGGAAATGCTGATCCGTGATGCTGCCCCTGCGATTAATGAGCCAGCGCTACAGGGCCCTATCTCTCATATTGCAGAAGTAGTGGAGCAAGCGCCTCCTGCGTCTTACACAACGGCCACTCAAGCTGTCCCAGTGCCTCAGGTAATTTCCTCAGATGATGAGAGAATTCGCCAGAAGGTTGTCGGCGAGATGGAGACACTCCTACGAGGCGAAAGCACACTCCAGCAACCTCAACCAGTCACTATCTCGCCCGCCATTCCAGTACAGCAAGCCACCGCGCAACCTGCTCAGGTATCAGTGCAACCTACATCCTCAGAAACCCTGGCAGGCGATGAGGCGATCAAACAGAGGGTCACCGCTGAGATGGAGGAGTCGCTGAAGAAGGAGCGGTCGCAGGAAAGTACAAGCGGCCAATCGGGGGCCCAGCAAGCAGCACTACATGCGGAATCCGAAAAGAGGGTAGATGAGAAGCGGGAGGCAGAAGCTGAGCACCACCAGCTTGCCCCAGAACAAGCTGAGGGTGAGGGAATCACAAAGCTTGCGGAAGCCGAAGAGAAGGCCCTTGAGGCTGAGGCGCACAAAGCAGCCGAACTGGGAGCTCGAAGACTCGCCGAAGAAGAAGAGCTTGCCGAAAGGGCCCGCCTAGAACTCGGGGCCGAAAAAGCTGCCGAAGCTGAGCGTCTTCTACTTGCCGAAGAGGCTGCCCAAAAGGAGAAAGCTGCAGAGCTCGAGCGGCTTGCTGAAGCCGAACGCCAACGCCTCGATGCCCAGCGCCATGAAGAGGAGTCCGCTGCGGCAAAAGCCTTAGAAGAGCGGAGAGCTGTGGAAGCGGAGAGGGCTGCTGTAGTGGAGGCTGCCCGTCAAGTCTTTGTCAGAGAGCAGACCGGATTTGACGACAAGAAGTTTCAGGAATTGGATCGGCAAAGACGGCTTGCTGAGGACGAGCGGATGAGATCAGCGGACACGGCTTTGGCTGAGCGGGAGAGGGCGAGAGAGGCCAAGCAACAAGCAGAGAGGATACAACGCGAGCGGGAAATCGAAGAGGAGAGGGTGAAGGCGGAGACTCTAAGGCAAGGGGAAGGCGGCGCTTTGGGAGTTGATGCCCCGGAGACTAAAACGGACGAGTTCCAGAGCATCGAGACAAGTTCAACGGCTACACTTGAAGATGATTTGGCTTCTGATGTATTCAATACTGCGGCCGAGTCGGACGGGTCAGGAGATGATCTAGACTATTCGGATATATGGAAGGCCCAGACCGGATACGAGACTCCCCGTGCAACCCAGGAGCCAATCAGTGAAGACGTTTTTCTTGGGGAAGTTAGTCGAGGCTTGGAATCCGTCATGGCTACTCCTAAAAATCCAGCTCCATCATCACTAATGCCCATAAACCAACCTGCCGCTACTGGGCTCCCTTCGCCACCGGATTTGGAGGATCAGGGTTACGAATTGTCAGATGAAACGGATATCAAGCTTTCCGTTGAGATGCCCTCCAACTTGACGCATGTTCAAGATGAAGTTTCTGAAACTAGTTCTGATATGGACAACTCTGGTGACGGCGAGAATGGGAAGGAAGACAGAAGCGAGAAAGAAGCTAATGAATTTACAGCTTTGGATAGCGGTGGACTTGGGAATCTAGTGATGGGCTGTGAAGATGTTGAAGGTGCCAAGATCAGTGAGCTGTTGCTGCCCGAGACATTTGTCGGATCTGAATCTCCAGCTGCGGGCCTTGGAAATATTCCTAACCTATTCGCTCCTGGCCAATCTATGCTTGGTTCCCCTGAAGCCTCGAGATCAATAGGTATGTGCTAGCTTTAAGAGGTTTAATATTATTCTAACCAAGACAGAGGATTTCCGACATTATAACGATGAGGACTTTTTGCTTTCGCGTGGCTATTCATTTGACACACCTTCAATTGTTCTGGCGCCATCTACGCCCCAGAAAGGGAACACGCCTCAGAAAGGGGACTCCCTAGAATACGACCATAATGGAGATTTCGTGGCCACTCCTCGGCGTAATGACATGTCTCAGTCTCCCGATAGCCGAAATGGATCATTTGGTACTTCCTTCTCTTGCGCCTCGATGGATGAGGGTGACCGGGCGGATATGTCGGACAGCATGGGTTACTTTGAACAGGAGGAGAGTTCTGAGATTGAGATTAAGCCTGTTGCTACTTCAACTCCGAAGGGAAATCGACGACTTACAGTTTCGACCGGACTGGATAGTATTGTGGAAGTCTTAACTCCGCGTTCCGCGAGGGGACAACACTTCGATGTATCCGATCTTTACCGGAATGAAAACCCTAGTCTCGATGGCTCCTCTAGGGCTGAAGAGAGAGTAGGCCCTGTAGGGGATGGTATTTCCTCCTCGCTGAGCGGTCCAGGCGAGACTATGGAGAAAGGGATGTTGCCAATTGAGTTGTCAGAGAAGGTAGCAAAGAGGGAGATCTCGAGGGATCCTACGCGCGCGACTTCGGCTTCTAAAAATCGGTCTGTTGCTCCACGGAGCAGTACGCCAACCTTGGGTAAGGTTCTTGCGAAGGATCAGAAGCAGAGGTTCACTTTGGGTTCGAGCTCTTCGACACCTAGTGGTGCTGCCGGGTATAAGGTATGTATTGTCTCCGGCTTTGGGAGCCTAAGTGCTGATTTTTTTGATAGCGGCCAACAAGTAGGGCGGAGGCCCGGCCTTCTAGTAGACAGGGTAACCACCCTTCAAGCAGGGCCCAAGAATTCCGCACGCCCAGTAGAGCGTCAGATACTAAGACAGCGAGGCCCTCCTCCCGAGCAGGCCCGTCGACACCTAGCGGGCCCGGTGACGATGGGTCGAACTCTTCAACTCCGACTGGGACACCTGCCCCTGCGATAAGGCCTATGCGGAGACTACGCCGTGATACGATTTCAACCACTGGGGCAGACTCCGACGACGATGATGATGATGACCCTCGACGCTTCTTCCGCGAGAATACCCCGGAAATAAATAATTCAGACTTTGCTAAAGCACCGAAGCTCCAAGTTACTAAGAGGCATGCTCGGCAGCCTTCGAATTTTACAAGCATAGTGACTCCGGAGAAGAGCTCGCGATTCAACAAGGGCCCATACGTAGCAGAAGGTTCCTCTCTAGTTCTTCCTACAACACCGATACTCCAGCCAGATCTCGATGATAAGATCAACGAGATTTTGGGTAGTCTACCGTCTAAGGTCCGCTTGACAGCGTCGAACCTACAGAAGCTCAGCGAGTCGACCAAGCGGCTACCTCCTATAAAACCCTTTGACTTGTCGTCTCCCACTGGGATTCCAGGTCCAAAGTCGGTAGAGTCTTCCCCGTCCATCGCTTCTGAGGTGCCTTCATATGCTCGCGCGTCTGCTAGAAGGCACAACTCAAGTAGCCCTGGTGATATCAAGCTTTACCATCTACATCGCACTGATGGCCAAGCGCCTATTAAGCTTTACATCCGTCTAGTGGGAGAAAATGGAGAGAGAGTAATGGTACGTGTTGGCGGTGGATGGGCGGATTTGGCGGAATATCTCAAGGAGTATGCAACGCATCACGGTTCAAAGAGAAGGGTTGTTTCAGAGGGCAGAGTGGAGATTCAAGATCTATCGACCCATAGTCATCACGGGCGGACACTACATCCATCTAGGTCTATATCCTCCTTCCGAAGCGCGAGTCCTGGGCCCATGGGCAGTCGGCCGAGCTCTCCACTTCCAGGTGGTAATCGCCCATCAACGTCTTTCAGCATGCGACGCCCAGAAAGCCCCATTTTGATGAAGCGATCAGAAAGTGAAAATCCGTCACTACATACCAACCCAACAATGCGAGGTGGACACAACGGCACTTTGCCTGGAAATAACAAGACATCACCGACAACCCCTTCCGACGAAGCCTTCCCGCTCCAACCGATCACAGCCACCCAGCTCACACCGCCGAACCGTAACTCGCCGCCTAGTCGCCCGGGTTCCCGCCCGGGTTCATCTTCATCAGCGGGCTATCGAAGGCCCACTTCCCGGCTTTCGTTCTCAGAATCAGCATTCGATGACTATGGCTCCATAAACGGGCACTCCCCGCCATCGCTTCTTCCTCCACCACAACCACTCGGTCTCGCTGGTCCAAAGGGCAAGCATGTGCACCCGGAAAACCAGGCTTGGGTTGAAGGTGTGTTGGGGCAGGTTAGGAAGGCCAGCGCGGATAGGAGGGCGCAGTTACTTGCTGCTGCTGCGGGGCATTATGGAGAGGGAGGGGTTGAAGAGGTGGTTGTCGAGGGGTCCGTGGCTATAGGTGGAGGGGGGCAAGGAGGGGATTATAGTGGGAGGGAATTTGGAGGGAGGCTGGGAGAGATTGGAAAGGTGGGAGGGACGAGGAGGCTGTTTGCTAAGAAGGGGTGACTTTTTGGTTTCTTTTTTCTTCCTTTCAAGGTGCTTCATTTGTTTCGTTTCATTTGTCTGGGTGTTTGGGGGGTGGAGTTTGCTTTTTTCCCGCGTTTTCTCGTTCGGTGTAAGTAGCTTCTTTTGGAGATATAACTAACTTGGGTATTTCCTTTAACCATATCACGCCTGGAATTTTTAAGGCTGGATGGATGGATTGGGTGGGTGGTTGGCTTTGAATGGGAGGGGTCGCTCTCGGGGCACGTAATACCGATAAAAAATTTCTTTTTGTGCTTTTTACTTTTAAGTTTAGCTTCATAGGGGTTTAGTTTTATGGGAGAGTATTCCTAGTGAACGGCTACCGGGTTAATTGATAGTATGCCGGAGTCGCTGCTGGTAGTAATTGACACTCAAGTACTATAGGAGCAACAGCATATTATTGGTCTGTATATAATACAGTATTGGGACTTGGAATATGGAATGGAGACTCAGAGGATGGCCTTGGCTTTCCAAGCTCTGCCTTCTGCCAATACCATTGATAAGAGGAAAAACAGAACCTAAACACGCGACCTTAATCACAAGATATCACTCGATGGGAGCAAGCAGGAAGTGCCTGCCCCCGAGCACTAGTGCCGGTGCTCGTACACAGGTGTAAGGGTATTTCGGGCACGGTGACACAAGTGCTCAGCCATGCGGCCCCCAAGGTAGGATGCCCATTTGAGGAAGTCGATAGGGGCATTTCAACTGTGAGCAACCATAAACAATAAACCTATTCAATCATGAATGGTTCAGGAAAAGGTGTTTGTGAATGAAATCCCCAGAGTGCCAGGCACCAGGAAACAACTTGTGATGAGAGAATCCAAATGATGGCCCTCCATGATAATGTGGGCTGAGTCTGGACAAAAATTGGCCAGCACCTAAATATCAATGGCTAAACCTGCAAAAAGGTGAGTATTAATTCTGTCCTAAAGAGGTTGTGATTGTAAACTAATTAAAGCTTAAAGATATACTAGCAAGCATGGGTAAATGACACCTCGTTGAATGTTTTATATACCAGCTGTCACTCAATCGTTAATGATATAGACAAGCAGCAATTGGTGCTATTTGTCACACATGATACTCAGACACAGTGACTTGGCTGGGATAAAATCTGACTGTAGACAGTGCATGCCTGTTGCTCTCAAATGGTGAAAACGGTGATGGAATCACTAAAGTATGACTGAAGTATCACTGAAGTGCACTTGGCTGAAAGTTTGTAATCTATTCAGCAAACTATCCTAATTGTACTAGAATTACTAGGTGTTATGAGTACCTAAAGTGGGAATATGAAAACAGGCTTAATATCCTGTCAACTGATGAGTCCACATTTTCTACAGTGGGGTTTGGGAATTGGCCTTGGATCATGTGAAAAAGCTTAAAGAAATATCATTAAGATTGTGAGGATGAAACCTTCAATTCTTGTTACAATTCAAAGATAATACAAAAGGGCTTCTGTGGTATGAATAAGTCTTTTTTAGTTTTTATTTCAAGCAAGGCCAAAGTGAACTCTGCCCTTTATGTTCAAGTTTCTACTATTGTAACAGGTACAGGTACTATAGTTACTGATGGATTTTCCTTTAGGATTAGTTTGGTTTCAGGATACAAGCCTTGTGGCTATAGCCTTGTTATGTTATGCAGGAGGTATAGTTTGATACCTAGTTTGTTTTATGTTTGGTTTCGGGATACGAGGTTGTGCCTCTACCTGATTATGTTTCAGAAGTATTATTTGATACTCCCATTGTTTGAAGTTGTGTTTCTAGGGATCATTTGATACCTTGAATCTTTTATGTATTGTTTCATGGTATCGATTTGATACCATAGTTGTTTTAGGATACAAGCTGTGCTCATAGGAGTAAGGCTTTAGGCAAAGCCAACGATGTATTTAAAGGCTGCATCTTTCGGACTTAGAAAGGGCAGACTTCGACAGACAGAGTTTTCAATATACTTGGTTGGATAGTTATCTCTTAAGTTCGCCACGATCATGAGAAGCCACCAAACACTTCAAGACCCAAGCCATATAGTAAAAGCTTTTATCTAACAACTTTTTGGAGCCTCCACTTGATCAATCCGCCTAGGCCACACTTTAGCTAGGATTTCAAGTGCACAACCTGGGATGGTTTCTTAGAGGTTCTCAGTGTACTGAGAACCAATAAGGAAACATTACAACTATTATGTATCCATATCTTATACCATTTTGGCATTAGTACTGTCAGGAGTACAGGGGGACAGCAGTAGTGAAGAATAAGATACAAAGGCATAAAGGATACTAGTATTCCATCCAAATAGAAACCTCAATCGGATGCAATCCATTTACTGAACAGCTCAATTATCAGATTTAAATTCTCTCCAAAACTGATAGTTAGAAATGGAAAATGAACTCCGTCAAATATCGGGTAGGATTAGGGATATTGAAGCTTTGAAGCTTACCTTGAACACTATTTAGCATAATATTCCAAGCCAAAGGCTTGAATGCCCTATTTGAAGCATGCCAGAGTAACTCCAAGTGATAATAGAAACTGATGACGGAGCTATAAGGTATTGATTCTTGTATATAAAATATATAGAAAAATATTACATTCATGGTATCATGATATATTACTTGTATACTTCCACTTTTGTTCAAGTAAAATTGTTCCTTTTATATTTAAAAGTGCATCCAACTTATTACCAATACCAAATCACTCTCACTAGATATCACTTAAACTTCCTTCTCTACCATATTTGGAAGTTCGCCCGACCTTTTGCTACCCCCTAGTACATGTCCCCAGCATGAAGAACCTACATGAATCTAGAGGTTAGTTCTTTGATAGACAGGAGTTTGAGGTCCCTGTACTCACGACCCTCTGGGGGAAAAATATTATATAATAAATTTTGGTAAGTATAATGCCAAGAATGGTATATAAAAAGCTTTGATATCTCAAACCCCCTGGTCCATCCCATCCCCTACGGTACGGTACCTCTACCCCCTCAGAGTCCACACAAGTACTAAAATTTTGTATGCCAAGTTGTCTGTGCATGTCTGAGCGCCCATATAAAGCGTCCGGGTAGACTACTTCATTGCCGTCAGCGAGTAGGTATGATACCGTAAAAACTTGAATACTCGTAATTGAACCGTGTGCTATGAAGTCCAGAATTTCCTTCTCTGGAACGGGGGTGCAAAAAACACAGCAAAACACAGCCCCTTACCCCCCCCTTCCGAGACAAACAAACCAAATTTAAAAAAATAATTCTTGACCTTACTGAGAAAGGAAAGTCCAACGACATAGTACTAGTACACGGTTTCAATTGTTTGTGTGTCTACAGGTAAGTTATAGAGCACATTTTCGGGGATTTACTCTAGGGCAATACCTGTATGATAACCCGTTTCGGCGTCATAACCCATAAAGTTACAAGTTCTAGTCAGGGCAGGGGTACACTACTACTCTAGCACTCTACCCGTTTCTCGTATCCCGAAGCATAACATAATATAACAATCCTGTGGACGATAAAGAATCAAGGGGGGTGTGGAGATACCGGTAATTGAGATACTCGAGTACGGTACGGTATTCAGCCTCCCCTGGGCGAAAAACGGGGTTTTGTTCCTTTTTTCTTTTTCGAAGTGCCAATTGGCGTGTGGGGTGGGTGGGGTGGACCTACCGGATCTACGAGTACCGTATGATAGGCGCGAAACGGGCGCTTCACACACATAAGTTCCCCAAGTCCCTACTCGTAGCTAGACTCGCAAAACAAACTTGCATGAATTGTTCTTTTGAATACTGGGGGGGGGGGGAGCTGAATGCCTCTAATTTATCGCCTTTTCAAGTCGGGGACTTTCGCATTGTATCTCTGACTAAGAACCTAACTTGCGGGCTCAAAAGTCCGCCGCCGCTGGCTGACTCACCACGTGGTGGTAGATCGGGCTGGGTGACTAGTTGGGGAAGGTGGTTCTTCTGGGATCCTATGGCGCTACCGCGCAGATACGGTACCGTAAAAACTCTTGCGATTCACCATCTCGGAAATATGTGGTATCTCCGAAGTATGGCGTAGTGGCAGGGGGGGAAGTTAAGCGAGTTGTGACTCATGGGGCCGAGTGATCGAAGGTGAATCTAA
>Ga0307509_10002738_pt1 | contig 28092 bp, 30 predicted proteins | sample 10_EM_MG_FD_202245 | JGI IMG/M metagenome (GOLD analysis project Ga0307509, IMG submission 202245) | Populus trichocarpa ectomycorrhiza microbial communities from riparian zone in the Pacific Northwest, United States - 10_EM | ecosystem: Host-associated > Plants > Roots > Unclassified | place... | reverse complement strand
CGTCAGGTGAAATCCTGAGTACTAGATGCTGCGTCAGGTGGCGTCCTGAGTATTTGGTGCTGCGTCAGGTAGCGTCCTGAGTATTAGGTGCTGCGCCCGGTGCGTCCTGAGTCTTAGGTGTAGCGTTTGGTTGCGTCTGGTGCGTTGTGGTAGGCTGGTTGCGTCCTGATTCGCGATTAACATTCTAGCGTCCTGTGCGTCAGATGGACCGAATGCATCTAACGCAAGGTATTATTTTTGCTGATGAATAGGCCAGGGTATCGGGAACCTGTTCTTCCCCTTCTGCAACTTAAAAGCGGTTGAACTGGTGACTGTCCCATTGGGTAAGATGGGCATGTTTCTTTTGCCTCCAGCGTGATAGTATATCATCTGGTAAAATGCGGAATTTTGTGCCTGCAGGAGAAGTTGTGGAGTTCAGGGTGGGCGTTGTACATCAGCAAAAAAAGCGTTTGCTCCAGACGGATAGGCATTGCGTCCGGACGCAGGAAATCCAGCTGGAGCATCCTGTCTACCCAGCGCACCCTCAGAGGGCCGCAGCAGAATGGTTGCATCCTAGTCCGTTGGGTGCAATACAACCCGCATCCTGTCCGTACAGTGCACCCGGATGGGCCATTTCACACCCTAATCTCCCGAAGAACACCAAGGTGAGCGACCAGGGGGGGTTTCCATTGGGGATCTCCCCCTGCCCCTGATCACCTTCACTTACAACTGACTATGGTTCCGGCCGTCTATACTGTCAACCAAATCTTTTGCAATGGGGGACGCCTTGGCATTTAGAAAGTGTAGATAAGTTCAATTCTCCACCATAGCATAGTTGTTTTTGATATTCCCGCTGCTTGGAAATTATTATAGAAACTATGAACTTGTCAGGAGTTGAACATATCTACCCAATTTTTGAATGCCAAGGCGTCCCCCGTTGCAAAATATTTAGTTGACAGTATAGACGGCCTGAACCATACTTCATCACCAGACAAAGGCAGTTCAGACGAAAAAGGAGCTTCACATAGGATGACTAACCATCTATTGTCCCGGTAACGACCCAAAACATAGCCCTTATTTAATCACCACTAACAAGGCACGCAGAAGGCTTCTAAGTTCTTTCACACCTCGCATCAGGCTTCATGATCGAATCAGTGGAACTATTGAATAATATCAACCTTGGGAGAGGGGCATGCTCTTGCATCCAGGTTGACACTATTCATGACCGCTAAGCGAGTGGATTCCAATGAGGCCCCTCCTGACTCTAGCGGACATCTGCTAGTGCCCAGTGAGGTATCTGCCTTTGTCTGCCTGCTGACCACTATAGCCATGCGGACGCTCCGAAACCTATACCATTCGATTCCCCTCGGCGAGCGGACTCCAATGAGACCCTTCCCGACCCTGGCGGACATCTGCCCGCTGAGGTATCTGCCATTTCCATCCTGCTGACCTCTATAGCCATGCGGACGCTTCGAAACCTATACCATCCGATTCCCCTCGCCGAGCGGACTCCTATGAGACCCTTCCCGACTCTTGCGGACATCTGCCCCCTGAGATATCTGCCCTTTTCATCCTGCTGACCTCTATAGCCATGTGGACGATTTGAAACCTATACCATTCGATTCCGCTCGACCGGCGGATTCCAACGCACCCTGTCTCGATGCTGTCCGACCGCTGGTTGAATGGCTATGCATACCTTTGTACATGACTTCCCCCGGCAAGTACTTTCACATTGTTAGCTGCTGGGTGCTACAGGCATGCTGACGCTTCGAGGCCTATACCATTCGATTCCCCTCCGCGAGCGGACTTGAATGAGACCCTTCCCGACTCTGGCGGACATCTTCCCGCTGAGGTATCTGCCTTTTTCATCCTGCTGACCTCTATAGCCATGCGGACGCTTCGAGACCTATACCATTCAATTCCCCTCAGCGAGGGGACTTCAATGAGACGCTTCCCGACTCTGGCGGACATCTGCCGGCTGAGGTATCTGCCTTTTTCATCATGCTGACCACTATAGCCATGCGGTTGCTTCGAGACCTATACCATTCGATTCCCCTCAACCGGCGGATTCCTACGCACCCTGTCCCAATGCTGTCCGACGGCTGGTTTAAGGGTTATCCATACTTTTGTACTTTAGTTCTCCGGGCATGTACTTTCACATTGTTAGCTACGGAGTGCTACTGTTTTCTAGACTAGCTTTAATAAATATATACCTATTTTAGTATCTAAATGACTCAAATAAGTAAACATGAGTAATACTGGATGGATCTTTCCGGACAATTTAGATATTCTCCACAGTTTTCACTATCTCATTCAAAGTCCTCGAAGGTAGAGTTGTTGACTTAGGAGGTATCCGATGATAGCCAGTTACACCTGAGTACTTCTACTCTTCTACTATCCTATCGGGTTGCGTCTGGAGAACCTTTCTGCATCGGGTACCTTCTGAGTCCTTGGTTGCGTCTGGTGCCTCCTGGCGGCATGGACCCCTGTTCACAAGCACCTCCCAATAGACCGCACACCCAGGACACGAGTTTACGTTATATGCGGCTGGACCGCCGGACGCACAGGGAACACAGGATGCGTCCAGGTGTAACCTTTTTTTTTTGCTGATGTATCTACATACTGCAATGTTCGATATTGTAAGGACCATAGCTCCTTGCTCTTCATCATAGCTAATACTATACAATCTGAATGATCTCGCTATTGTATTTTGAAATATTTAAGCTTAGTGTCCAGGTCTAGAGCAACAGCAGCATAGAGTACGGGTACTCTATCTGCTAGAGAGTAATCCCTAGTAGCTAAGTTAGTTGTACTGCACTTGCTCTCAACAGAACCTTACTGGCTATAGGCATACATGAATAATACTTTCATTTAATAGATTAGGAAGGAAGGAATTTGTACATACCGGTCACGGATTGCACACGCATGGTTCACAGACGTTACAAGATGCCAGCTGTAAATTGAGGAGTCAGAATAGGCCTGTTTGGAGTCCGCTAACTGAGCAAGGAGATCATTCATAGCCAGAAGAACACAAGCAAGGTATCCATTAACATGATTCCTCTAAGTTTCAGTACCCTGTAGGTGTAAAGTCAGACACTGAGAAGGTTTTAGAATATGGAAAATAGTTTTTAAGGCATTCCAATCATCCCTCCTTAACTCATCACCACTGACAAGGTCAGGATTGTCCTGATCATTATCTACAGGTTGGATGCTAGGTATAGATTGTGTTGTACGAAGGGATTTGGCATGTCTGGCTTTTGTAACCGCTATTCCCACAAATCCATTCAAGATATCACGCAAGTCAAATGCCGGTTCTAGTGCATCAGCATCACTTGACCACCTTGTGATGTTTCCAATAATGGGTATTAGAGGCCCTATATACTCGAGCATTCGGGCAAGTTGAACCTTTTGGGAAAAGCCATCTCATCGCTGTTGTGTGCATAAAATACAGATCTCTATATTGTGTAGCTTGCCCATTGGGCCTTTCTTTTTTCACGACTTCAGAAGTTCTTACTCTTTCGCAATATTGGTATGGTATGCAAAATTTGTCTCAAACGCTTCCCAATCTGAACCCCACAGAAATCCCTTTACCACCAAGTTAATAATATGCTCAGAGCATCTAACCCAGAAGGTTATTGGATCAAACTGAATATTTCCTTCAAAGCGGAATTCTCCAAGCTTAAGAAGAACGGTGTTATTATTACTGGCATTAGTAGTTCAAATATAGTCAACTTTTGTAGCTATTTCATATTTATCAAGAACATTGAGAAAGGTTTTGGCAATATTGCGACCAGTGTTGAGACCATAGAAGAGGTGAAACCTCAGAGTAGCGGATTGGAGAGTTCCAAGTTCCATTACTTAATGCCCAATTATACCCAGGTAAGATCGGTGGTTGGGCCAGCTCCACAAGTCAAAGATGACATTAACCCAAAGGGGAAGTGCTTTGAAGTAATTCTTGATTATCCTCTGGCAATCACGATGGAGCTTGATTATCCAGTTGGTTATTATACTACTCCACTTTTGGAAGATATTGCGTAGTCCATCCACTTGTCTTGCCTTTTCACTCTCATATATCAGCAGACAAATACAATCTATAATTAAGCTATGCAACAATATATTCTACAGGAAAGGGGTACATACACAACTAAGCAGATAGGCTAAGAATGTCCAAAATATTGAATCTTCAACCGCATAAAATAGAGTATTTGTAAAGTATATCCATCAGACCAACATTTGTTTAAATATATCAGAATTAAACTGTAGTCCAGGAAAGATTGTATGTCCAAAAGCTGCAATGATCATACACTTACTCATAGCGGTACTGATCGCATAACTCCCATCAGGGTATTCCTTTGTGACACCATGTGAGGCTACAAGATGTTGGTTCATGTTTTGAGTCAAGGAATCGGTATAGACTAGAGCACAACTCAGAGCACTTTTGCAACCTCATTAGCCAATAAAAGCACCAAGTGTTCCAGGAATGCCACTGCGTATATTAGTTATAGATCTTGGAGGCTTACATGATTCACATCTCTATCGCGACTTGACTCTGTCAAAAACCTCTATGCTATTATTCAATAACCACTAATGACCTTTTCTTGCCCGCCGCTTAGGAAGAAAAGCACTAGGAACATCTAGATGCATTGTTGACATGTTACTTCGCATAACTACTGATCTACCAGATGGTCCTCTGACTATATTCTCACAAATTGACTGCGAATCTAAGGGAGCAGTGAGTAGACCAGAAGGGACAGATCTGAGGGTGTCGCTAGGGGCAGAATCATCATTCTCCTCATCGATATCAAGCTGCAAGTTGTCACAAAAATAGAGTAGCAACACTTGCGATACTGAATCATCTGGCCCAAGTGATCCTTGGCTTCCATACAATATTTGGCATCAGGATTCCAACATTGTTCCAATACTAAAGGTATAAGGACAAACTGAATATGAAGAATAGTGAAAGGAAGATAAAGGTAGCACGAATGGTGTTTATATTTTGTTCAGAACATAGTCTATTTATTCTTTTAGTAAATATCAGAAAACACAAGAGGGGTCAACTTATAAGCAAAGCCATCACGCTAATCATCTAACTTCTGCAAGAGGGAGAGAGAATTGTATCATGTTCTCAGTTGATAAGTGGCAGGTACAGTTGTTCTATGCACTCACTAACCGTAAATATGGGTGGAAGATTGGTTGTTGATAAAGCTGTTGATAGGCCCAGGTATATGAGGGTAGGGGCCTGCAGGTGATGACAAGGCCCTGCAGTTGACTACCGGGCCCCACAGGTAACGACAGGGCCCTGCCAGTAAGTATAGGACTCTGCCTAACGACAGGGCCCTGCACATGACTGCCAGGCCTGGAACTTGATTGCCGGGCCCAGCAGGTCATGACTAGGTCCTGCACATCTTTACTGGGCCCTACCGGAACATCCCATTTGGGTTAAGGCTATGGAGCCTGGCCTTGTAGCCCTAGGACAACCGTCTCTATGAAAAACAGAGGCCCTAAGCTGCTGTCCTGAATTAAGCAACCCAGGACGCCCAGGACTATAGCCCCCGTGAACAGTTGAGAACACTGGTCTTTAGCGCAAAATTAAGATTAAGCGCACAATGGCTTTCTCACCTGACGCCGGCACTAACCACATTTACTTTGCCAAGAAATACCTCTTGCCCACAAACGGAGAAGGCTGGGAGGATACTCAGGGGTATTGGTCAATCCTGATGGGCGATGGTGTTGAGGTCAGAGTATGGATGCATTGGAGGCAGAGTTGTTTAGTTGCATGTGTCCGGATGGAACCCACAGTAGTAGTGGGTGTCCAGACCCACCTGACACAACTGAATCTCACGCTTAGATACAGGACACACTGGATTTACAGAATTCAGAGTTCTGACAGAACGCAACACTTGAGTGCCTGAGGCAACATATCTCTTTGCAGATGAATTATCACCCCCTAATCAAGATAGTTTATTATCAATATAACAGACTAGGACCAATTCTCTATGGTCAATAAGGATTGTTACATCCTGTAAATGAAACAAACTTCTCCTAAACTAGCAAACAAGAGGGTCCAATTGGCAGTTTCATGATAGTACTGGATGGGTTATTCTTCAGTCAGAGAACTTTCATCAATATCCATCTTCTCCTGAGTAACTGTGTCTTTAACATCGCCATCAATCTTCCAAGTTCCCTAAGCAGCAACCAATAGTAGATCCTTATCTGTTACCACCAGTATGAATTGTCTTCTCCTATTTACTTTAGTTGTCCCTATTATTGCCCTAGCCTTTGTGCTTTGAAACCTATGATAATATTGTATTCATTCGGCTGGGATAATAAACACAATGTATATGTTAATAATAGTAGCCAGAAAGCATTGACAAAGGGTCTTTAGTCTCTTATTTTTGATTGTATGACTTTTCGCAATTGTCATTTGAAGGGCAATCAGTGTATTATTACAAATAAACAAAAGCCCTTCAAAGAACACATGGTTATGACTGTATAGAAGAAACTATTTTCCAATTACATCTCTGTTGATTACGTGGCTTCCTGCCTCTTTAACTTGTTCAACTAAGTTGGCTCTGCAGGTCAAATAGTTTTAAGAGAGAGGTTTCTTATTTTCAGTTTGGATTAGAAGGGGTAGTCATATTGGATAGAATAGCCAGCTTATCCGCAGTAAACTCTCTAACTCTTCTGAACAAATTGTATACATACTCTTCAAAAAACCATCCTACTGCACTTTGCAGCTTTGTTTGACATGGAAGTTACTTCAAGTTGTAGAGTCCAAAGTACTTTTGCTGTCAGAAGTGTAATTCAGCTTCCAGGAATTGGTCAGCTATCTACCTTGTAGTAATTCTAGCTGTATAAAGTAGATAGTTAGAGTTTAGTTTCATGATTAGTATCTTGAGTGAACACATTTTGTGAACACTATTCCTCAGAGTTTGAACTTCCACTTGGGCAACATAGTACTCAATTTCAAGATATGTGGACCCAATATACTTTTCCCAATTATTGTCAAACTCTTGCTGATTGTAGTGAAATCCTGTAGGGCCAGAGCCATGCTATTGGTCCATAATATGTTAATGTCATGTATAGCCTTGCCACCTATACAGGAGTTATAGGCTTTTCCAGCCTTTTCAGTCAATTACAAGTGTTTATTGTTAGATAATATCACCTCAGCTTCAAAAATGGTATTAATACCAAAAAGCAGTATATATTGCCCTCCATTTCTGGTTTCTCATATAGTGAATCCCCAGATTCCGGTCCTTCTCGCCCGGCTATAAATTTTTCATTTTTGCTGATAATACTGCTAGAATGATCCACCAATAGTAATACTGAATATTCTACCATTCATCATTTAGTGCCCTATCTGTCCGAATCCATAGTCTTATATTTTCTCATTCTTGCAAATTAAACAGGCTTGGAGCCTCAACATCTGCCCCATTATATATCTTATCAAACAAATAACACCTAGCATTATTATGCTGATAGACAGTTGACTCATACCTCATAAGCTGCTTTACTAGAAGTTAAGTGAGAAATACTAATTTCCCTTTTTATTCCCATTTGTCAGTATTTAAGTATAAGATAAGAAAGGTGATTCACAACTAAAGTACTATACACCATATCTGGGCTGTTTAGCAAACTGAAAATCTCTTTTTGCACTAATGTCTAGTACTCCTCATGCTGAGAATCTCTTTCCTTCAGCTAATATAAGTTTGTCTATTATATTGGCATACTCATATCGTGCCTGTAGTTTTTGCTTTGCAAATAGGACTCAATATTTTCCACTGGTATGATCTTAAATTCTGTCTGGCCCACTAGAGATGAGCCTAGCAAAGTGAAAATTCCACTTATTTTAGCAAACTCTATCAGGATTTTATTCCCTGGCCGTATTCCATAATGTAGTATAGGAATATTAAGTACTACATTTTCAACAATTTGAAGTTTGGGATCCTTTTCCCGAAGCTCAGGATAGAGATGTTCAATCCTGTAATATGTAGAAAGGCTACCGCTATTGGTGACTTGTATTTGTGTTAACAAATCCAAAAAGGTTTAAGATTATACTATGTCAGCATAAGTTATAAGTTTAGTCCTAGGCAGGCATAGTTGGACAGGTAACTGATTTGAGGTCAACATACCTGGAAACTACAAGAGGAGAGTTCCTGTAGGCTAGAAGCTGCTATGAGACTGATGTTTTTGGAATGCTTAGAGTGAGGAATTTGATAGGGAAACTGAAGTGTATTGGTTGTTTGATTTAGAGGCATAGTGCATAGAGAAAAGTGCACAACTAAGGCCCTGTTTGGCAGGCCAACTTTTGTAAGGTAACACCTTACAAATTGTGGTTTGTAAGGTAACACCTTACAAATTGTGGTTTGTAAGGTTTACCTTAAAAAATGCAGTTTGTAAGGTAAACCGTGTTGGGCAGCACATTGTTTGAGAGGTAGAGTTTGAGAACCTTATGAACTTTGGTTTGGAAGCAGCGCAGTTTAGGGTTTAAGAGAGTTTTGAAAACAGCCTGGTGACTGGTAAATATGGGGGTTTGCCCTAATAAACTCGATTTACTACTCTAATAATGTTATTTTCTCCACTCCTGTTTAGGGTTGAGCCCGAGTAGCCACACATGTATAGCGTCTACCTTATAAAAGTTCCTTCTCTTGTTTGGCAAACTATACCTTACAAACTACGGCTTGGCACACCTTACAAAACGCAGTTTGGGAAACCTTACAAACCGCAAGCTGCAAGGTGTTACCTTACAAAAGTTGGCCTGCCAAACAGGGCCTAAGACTAGATATAGTTCATGGTGGCCATCCATACAGTGGGCTAATTCTCATACAAACCCCAGAAAAAACAGTCACCCTCGTCATAACAACAGTGCCGCTTTTGCTCACTATTGTGCTCTAACCTAATATACCACAATGGGGTTACTCTATTAGTACCCACCCACACTTCTGGTAACAGTCACTTTCACAAACCCTAGCTACTTGTGCCAAGATATGGCTAGTGGCTGCAACACCTGCATGTTAGCAGGCCCACAACAGGCAACAATGTAAATAGCGCCCAACAGCCCAATGTAATTTTGTAGGTTACTCTAGTAGCTTTCTAGCACAACTTTGTGGCTTAACATGCCCTCACAGTCTGCGGCAAAAACCTCAGAAATTCACCATATCCGGACGGGACGGACTGTAGTATTTTAAAAGTGCGCCGGGGACGGACGGGAATTTTGGCGTCCGTCTCGACGACTGCAGATGACGGGTGAGGAGTGGATGTACGGTTCGGGAGTTACCGATCCGTCGTGGACTGTAGGGACCTATAGTCACCCTCCTAGACGCTAGTCTTTCCTAAAAGACGGACCCTCTTGCCCTACAGCTTGAGACGGACGCCCGGGAGTCCCGGGACTGCAGTCGTGGCGGGCCTACAGGGCGGAAACACTGCCTATCCGAACCCCCATTCCTGAGACTTAAAAACGACTAGTAGAAGACATGAACACGGTTGGAGGAGATTAGGGCGGTGTAGTTACACGTCCCAGGCATATTGAACCTGAAAATTTGAGTCCGAATTTAGGACGGGGTCACAGATGTGCACAGACAATCCGCCATACAAATTTCTGCCCCCTGTGTGCGGGTTCAATATGCCTGGGACGTGTACCTAGTTTAAGAGTAGGCACAGACATGTTGACTAGTTAATTAAAGACGTGGTCTTTTTGAAAGGTACAAATCGATGTTGTGTGGTTCTCTAGTTGGTTTTGCTTTATTTTGAGAGCAAAAGTGTACCAATAATGGTGGTGGCATCATTGGGGGGCAGATGAGCTTGAGTGAACTTCCATGGGTGGGTTTAGCAAGAGAAACTACAGTTGGACCCAAATTGTATTAGTACTCCTGCCAAAGTTTTGACAGGTGGCCCACAACCCGTGCATATTAACTAGCTAGCAGGGGGGGGGGGGCATTCTGAACAGTGCCTGGCAGCTCAACGCAACTTGACAGCTCAGTGTGACTCAACATAAATTTGTGGGTTACTGCACCACGACATAGCAACATTGTACTCGTCCCAGGCAAGAAATATCCGGAAATAAGGATTAAAAATATATATGGTACAAGGGCCTGGCCTTTAGATTTCGAACACACCAAAGTGGCTTAGCCGCAAAAAATCCTCAAAAACTGGTGAGGTCACAAAGTGGTGTGTTCGATCGCTATATGCCTGCCCCTATTGAGATCTCCGATGGTGGATATAAAGGATTTTTACGGTATCTCCCCAAGTTGAAGGCAAAAGCCTGAAAACAGCCCCCCTAATTCTGAAAAGGAGCCGAAGGTATAATACCTAAGGAAAACGGCATCTCAAAAGACTACGCCGAAAATATCTCAATGCTAGACTTAAAGTCCAGAGAAATGAGTGATATCGTGCGGCATGGTAAGATTCGCGGGAGGATTTTCTTAGGCTTTTCTTAGGTAGTCTAACATATATGAGCGAAGCGAATAGGAGGGTAACCGGCTATTAGGCTTCTCATCTTTTAGACCCCGACGGCGGAAAAATGATACACGGCGAGTGACCAGTGGTGAAACGAAAGGCCAAGCAAACTCGCAACGAAAACGAGCTCACACTCAAGGGTGGGAGAAAAGCATTTCACTAACAACCTCAGGCTCACGCTCAACGACGACTCCGATAGCTAACTAAGAGCGATCACAGGAGTATATATCAATCACAAAGACATAATATCCATCTATGAGCCATAGTCCTATCATGTGAGTCCCCTTCCCCATCATGACTCTCGGGCTGACAAAAGGAAAAGAAACTCTCCCACTTCCGCCGGGCTTCCAGCTCTCTTACACTGGCCTTACAGTGCTTCCACTTTTCTCCTGGCCGTTCCCCCCGGCTTTCCCGAAAGGTGCACGATCCTAAAACTATCTCGCATTCCTGCGTCCGAAATGCTCTCTGCAAACACACCCGGAGCCGAAACATACGCCCAAATCCTCAGCGCATTTTCTGAAGTCAAACAAGTGTGTCCCCGACGGCCACCCAAATAATAAAGGAGGTATCGGGAGAGTATGGCGAGCAGCATCATTTCCAACACCATCTGGCCGACCCAAATACCAGAGGCCCAAACGCGAGGGTTGTTGCAAAGTAGTTGGTGACAAATTGTGAACGGGCTCCCACAGGAATTGAATGAGTCTTGAGTATAGAGTGTTGGGGGGCGTGCGGAGCTGCCATAAATAACAAGAAAGCTACTATCATACTATAACAAAGCCGGGGAGGGTAGTAACGCCTATACTTCAGTAGAGCGGATGACAACAAGCCTTCCCATGTGTTACCCAGCTTGAAAATGGCGGATCTGGCCCCACCCGATGCATCTCAATCGGGTTTACGCAACGAAGAGGCTAGCCCACTCTCGAAAGAAAGGAACCAATTGTGAGGGATGAAAAAATAAAAAATTCCGAGTTTAATTCTCCTACTTCTACATCCAGCAGTTCTATCCTCTCGGCCAAGTTAATAGAGCCGGAATTCTGGAAGTGTGCTAAGTTAGGCGTTGAGAGAATAGACGGAGGTCTGGAGCGCACACTCAGACAAGTTTCCACCGGCATCTCTCTACCCCCGCCTGAGGGAAGAGATAATGGACCGTGGAATTGGGCCTACAATCAGGTATCATACCTAAATGCCAAATTCTACTATACCCTTACCCTTTCGTAGGACTGATTTTGCAGCCGTGCTCTACCAGCATAATTTCAACAAGAGAGATTCCGTGATGCCCGAGAAATTGACACTCTACATACAACTGCCCGAAAGGACAGAGTCTAAGAATCTGGGCATCTTCCGGGGGCTTCATGGGCCCCGGGTGCGAGTGACAACCTCCCCCGACACTGTTAACAACTTCCACCTTGGCCAGGCCGCGTATCCCCTCTAACAAAAAACCTTCCAATCCTACGAATCGTACTCGTGGCGAGAATAAGTCTTCAAAGAACCGACGTAACCATCATGCTACCTCGCGCAATCCTCCAACACCACAACGACTCAAATCGATGCCAGATCAATGAAAGGTCTTACTACCGGATCTCATGCGCCTAGAGAGAGGGGGGGGGGGCACAAATGCACAGGCTTTAGTATTAATAGTCATTATAGTAGCGATCGTGGTTACGCCCATTGTCTGAGGACCCATTCTCACAGCGAGCAGTTCACTGACCTACATCTACAACCTTTGGACAAGATCACATCACGTCACAAAGCCTCACTCACACACCAGCCTTCCCCCGCGGAATAAGAAACCAGGAGAATATGAATACTATTCCCGTCAACCCATTAACTAGGGGATAAAAAAATTAGAAAATTTTTTATTCAGTGAGCACAACCCTCTCCCTCCCTCCCTTTTCTCCAACCGCCAACCATATCCCATCCTGCACGATGTTCAACAGTCCCCCCTACCCACTCTTCCATTTCACCTCCTCATCCATCCTCTCGCTCGCTCGCCCGTGGGTAGACTAACAAATGACACACATATACCAGATTTGCCCTAATCCGCCGGGTCAGTACAAACTAGAGAGGTGCGGAAGGCAGGGGAAGATGGGAAGGAAGGATAGGATCCATACCACGACCCTCGTCAGTGGGCGTCTCTGGCTCGCTCGGCGCCGCGGTGACTGGCTTCATGATGTTTGGGAGCTTTGGTAGGGTATTTGAAGGCGCGGTCGTGCGTGCGGGGGAAGGGAAGGGGAGGGAAGGAGAGGACGGGGGGGTTGGGGAAGAGTATTTATGATGGGAGGTAGTTGAGTAGGAGGATAAAGGATTGGTATGGGGTGTGTGGATGGGTGTTAGATCGTTCGGGATAAGGGAGAGGACAATATTAAGGAGTTTGTTTGGTGGCGTGGGTCTGGAAGCGTTGTTGGACTGGTCTTGTGCCCCCTGGAATGGGACACGCGCCTTGGGAATAGTTAGGATGGGCATGTAATTCTATCTGTAAATGTGTGAATTGATTGAAGTGCTCCGGTGATAATTTCACAGTGGTACCGGCTGCAGGAGTTGAGCGTCCTGTATGTAGTTTAATACTGAAAGTCCAGTCCTCCCGGATGGCTCTTGGGCAGATTCGCCATCTTTCTAATAATTTCAACATCACGAAATGCACACCCGCTTACAGGCCTAGCTCCACATTCTATTACCGAGTATACCTACTCGAAAGTCCCATACAGCATGGAAGCCAACTTGCCTCTCCCCTTATTCCACTCATCATATGCCCCTCTACACAACAGCCCACACCCCGCACTTGAAGCGCACCTTGGCGAAGCCCGAAAGAAGTCTAGCTCGTCAGAGAACAATATTAAGAATTATACTTTCTTAATATTGTTCTTCTCTGTCAAAGGTACGATACAATACCAACAAACCAAGTGGCTGTTTGGCATGAGATACTATCGTAGCTACCAACCATGATTTGCAACTAAGCTTCTAGAGCGACCAATCGGAGCTCAAGCCCCACTTTCTAAGCATTATGATTGGCCACTTAACCAACTTGGTTGCAAACCACGACTTCTAGCACCGTAGTATTTCACACCAAACACCTCCTAACCATTCTGTTCTTCGTTTCTTTGTTCCGGGGGAACAAACGCTTGCCCGTAACTTTTTAACCCCGGGGTTTATTAAAGAGCGCTATTACGTAAGCTGGAAGGGGGAGGGTCCATCGTCAGCGATTTTCAACCTCCGACCCAGTTGCCATGTTCCATACGGCTTGGTGTGTACGCAGCTCATGAGGTGAAAATGATATTGTCTTTCCTTGTTCGATGGTCCCTCACTAGTCTGGGGGCCCGGGGGTGCGCTCTCTGGGGAACTATAAGTATCAAGGTCCTATATCTTGCTCAGGTACTTAATGGCCAATAGCCCATGGAATATCCCTTTTTCCCTGATTCCGCATTGAGATTCAATCCATGCACCTGAATCATCTCATCCGGGAACAAGGAAGATATCAAACTATTGGCGTCACAGCGTATCACTCGCCTCCCGTAATCTTCTAAATGTTGAGAAATGGTCCTCCGGGCGGAGGTATGATACGAGAGATTTGCTTGAGGCTTACTACTCACTATTGCGTATATGGGAGCGTACGCGGAAGTGTGTATTCCACATTGTGGGTTGAGTCGTCACGATAGGGTATGCTTATACCGTTTATGTTCTACTTAGCTAGCTAGAGAACTTAATCAATAACCTTCAGCTAAACAGCAAAGCGTTCAATTCTTGATTCTAGATGTTGAGGATATTGCTTCAACCTGAAGGAAGTATGTCCCGTGGGCACAGTGCCCCCAGTGGGCAGGGCCACTCCAGTAAACAGTGTAGGCAGATGCAGGTTAGATTCCACCAGCCTGAGGAAGCTTGCCAGGCTTGGTAGCAGCCTATTGGTTCCGCTGAACTTGGGCGTGTATTTAGCAGGTAAGGAATTATCCCTAATATTTTATTTTTTCGTTTTTCCATTTTTTTACGCTCCCAATCGGATGTTTGTTGTACTACGGTAGTTCAAAACTGCTTCCATCTGACTCGCCAAATCGACCGGGCAATGATATCGTTTATCCTTGAATCACGCGAACGTTTGAAGGCATGAGAGCCTGAAGGATTTCTCATCTCTCGCCGATTCTAGCTACGGGAAGGTATGTTACCGGATTTCGAGGAGCTTTTTTCAAACACTAATAAGAGTTTTTGAAATGGATTCGCTTCCTTTTTATTTATTGACTCTTCCATTTGTTCTTCTGCTCGTCCGTTCCCTCTTTCCCTCTTTCTTTCTTCTCTACAAATCGTGTAAAAAAACCAAGGCTTGATTTACTCACAAGTAGCCTATCGCGGCTTCCAACTTCGGTCTTTTTTCCATTCTAGCGACAACTGGATCACGTGAAATCGGAGGTACAGTACTATAGGACCGAGTGCCAATGCGTGAAGGGGAGAACTTTCCCGACTCACAAAAGCTGAATAGTTTGATATATTATTATAAAAAAAGAACACTGAATGGAAACTAAAAGCCAGACAAACAAAATCGGGAAAAAGATTAGTGGTCGCCGAATTAGGCCATATTTACCCCCTCCTTGACAGCACTACTGCATATGAATACTCTGGCATATTTCTCTATAGATGAGGGAGTTACCTCCCATATATTATCGCCAAAGCTCCTTTACATTCCAGAAGCTTCAACGATTCACCGTGCACGTGGATATCGAACCAATACCGCTGAGATCCATGGTGTGAATATGCCGGGCCTTAAAATGTGGATCATCCTCAATTCTATTTTGTATTGGATCGGATGAGGCGCCATACTGTACATCAAGATCAATTCCTGCTTCAAGAGGGGTTCTTGGAGAACCTTATCGACTATGAGGACTTGAATAATTGGACGGTGCGATGTGCTATTAAGCCTTTCCTTTCTCACTAAGGTCAAGGGGAAAAATATTCTTTCCGGTACCGGAAGAGGGGGAAAAGCTATGATTTTGCCTCGTTTTTTGCCCCCTCCCTTCCAGAGAAAGCCCATATTCAGCACACCGTCCAATTGCTCAAGTTTTTGCGGTTTACTAACTCGGCTTCTTCTCTCATAGCGCAAACCCTCTTGCTGAACACCGCCGAATAGCAAGGCCACCATAGACCCGGCAGTAAATTCCAAATCCACGACTCCAGTTCATTCTCCCTTTCACTCTTATCGCACGTGACATATTCTCTTATCCTCCTTTATTTTTTTCTCCCGAGGGCCCTTCTTCGCCATGTACTCTAAGCATACCCCAACCGCGTTCCTGGCCGGCCCTCCCCCCCTATCCTTTTTCAGTACCGCGCTCTAGTATTTCAGATGTAGATATTGGCTATCGGGCGGGTTTATACGATGTCCTCCCCCTCTTGGGGCACGGCGGAGAGGGGAATCGAGTTGATGCTTTTTTCGGGGGTGCTTGAAAGGTAATGATAGTGATGGTATATATCATAGTCTACGGTTTTCTCCAAGGAGGTGCTGTGCAGTATTTCGTATGGTTTTCGCTATATCAGGTAGGGCGAGCGAAGGATTGCTAATTGGGAAGGATGGATGGTTGGTTTCGCTTTTGTCCAGGGTTGCTTGTGACCTAATTGACATCTTTTAGTATGATAGACAGAGTTTCTGCTTTGTATGGATAATTTCAACCCTTGTGCTCTTTTTCACTGTTTGATATTGCTATGGTTACTAGTACAAGCACAGAAGCGAAATTTCTTTCAAGAGGTAAATGTACGAATCACTCCCCTAGCGGGAGCCATGGTTTATTTGAAAAAAAAAAGACTATTATCTAGCGCTTCTGTTTCATCTCGCCAATAAGCGTCCATCTCGGCAAGGTCGCCCCCTCAAATCAGCTCAAACTAATCTAACCCATGTCATTATACAACCAACCGATAACCTCGCGCGGAATTTCCCACACCACTAATCATTGGCGCACCCCACCTAACCAAAATTCCCCTTAATACTCTTCCTAACCCTTTTCTCGAACGCGGCCACTCCGCCCGTAAGATGCTTAACCTTCCCCCCGCCAACCATATAAACCCTCCCATTCTTCCCCTCTTCCTCAACAACCGCGCTCGTGAACCATCGGTCATGGCTAACGATTACCACCGCCCCCTCGAACTCCTTCAATCCCTCAGCCAGGGTAACCACGCTATCGGCATCTAAATGCGTAGTCACCTCGTCTAGTACGAGCAGGTGTGGTGGTGGGTGCAGGACCCGCGCTAGGGCGACACGGACTTTTTGACCGCCGGAGAGGCGGGAGACGGGGAGCTCGGATACCGTGGCACCGACCAGGCCAAGGGAAGAAAGAATGCCACGGGCTTCGTGTTCGTCGCCACCGAGGAGTGATAGTGTCGTCTGGTCCTGCGGTAGGGAGTCGATAGCTGCTTGTGAGAAGTAGCCGATGAGGGATTTGGGGTGGTGGGTTAGTGTCCCTGTGATTTTCCCGTTGCTCGGTGGTGTGTCGACTAGGCAGGAGACCATAGTGGATTTTCCAGCACCGTTGAGACCGACGAGGCCTATGCGATCACCAAGGTGGATTGTCAAGGTTACCCTTTCCAGAACTGGTGCCTCCGCACCCGGATATGTGAAGCTCAAGTTCTCGCAGGACACCAACGACCCCGGAAAGCGTAGTTCAGCGGGGGTGCTCGGAACCGCCAACCGTGCCGCCGGGTCGTCGGGCGGGATCTCAATCCCGTCGCGCACGCTGTTGTGAAAGCCTGCCAAGTCACGATTGAGCTTAAACCTACCGCCGCGGATGCCGACCTGATACCCCATACGCTCGTCGAGCTTTTTCTGCCGCGACGCGGCCTGCTTCAGCTTCTTGTCATCACCAGAAGTCTTAGCAGCGCGGATATTGCCAGCGATGGTGGCCTCCATGTGCTCCTTCTGCCGGCCTTGCGCTTCCTTCATGCGGTTTAGACGCCTTTGGTTCTCGGCGCGGGCAGTTTCGTAGGCTGCTAGGTTCCCCGGGAATCGCTCCAGCTTCCCCTCGCGAAGGACGATGATCTCGTCTGCCAGTGCGTCCGCGAATGCTCGGTCGTGGGTTACGAGGAGAAGGGTTGTCTCCGTCATGGTTTGGAGATGCCCCTCAAGCCAGAGGAGGGATGGGAGGTCCAGAAAGTTTGTGGGCTCGTCTAACAGAAGAATGTCGCAGGGCTGGAAGAGGAGTGATGCCAGGTTTGTGCGCATACGCCAACCACCAGAAAGGGAGGAGAGGGGTTGAGCTATCATCTTGGGAGTGAAGCCGAGTCCGAGAAGAAGTTGTTGAGCTCGGGCTTCGGCAGTAGCGGCAGACATCTATCAGGGAATTAACTTTGATGCCCAATTCAGACCGAAAGTACATTGTGCTCACAGCTTCAAGGGCGGTTTCAAGTTCTCCTAGCGTGTTGATCGCTTCATCCGTCTCTTCCGCAACGGTTTCGTCGTTGATGATTTGTAGCCTGTAATTTTTTAGTAACCGGGGCGGTGTCACTCTAAAGTAATCGAGCCTACTGGGCCTCCTCCTCAGCAACAAGAACCTCTAAGGCCTTAAGTTCCTTTCTAGCCTTCATCCCTCTCGTCCCACTCCTCAAAGTAGCCGCTTTCTTGGCCTCTTCCAACTCCACCATTCTTCCTTCGTGCTTCAACATCCTCAGAACTCTCACAGCATCGGTGGAATCCTCGGTATTATCTAATGCCCTTTTAAGCACTATAGTGTAAAATTTAGCCCCCACTCTCCAAATCTGCGCACAAACCACAAACACTCACATTCAAACCTCCTCAATGTGTTAGTCCTAATCCTATCGCTCCTAACAACAAACTCCAACACCCCCTCTTCCCCTCCCTCCTCGTCCTGTCCCCCGTCAGAATCGTAACTCTGCTGCAGATAAAGGATTCTCAAGTTCCTAGCGATACCCGGAATCAACTTCTCCCCGATGGCGCGGAGAAGCGTGCTCTTTCCAGTGCCATTGCGGCCGACGAGGACGTAGTGGACGCCGATGGATAGCTTGAGGTGCGCATCCGAGATGATTTCCCGCCTCCCGATGGAAATGTGCACGCCCTTCAAGTCCAATTCCTTGGACGCAGTTTCCTCGAGATTGAAGCGGGTTTGTTGAGAGGTCGCTTGGATTGTTGCAGGGCTAGATTTTTTTTCGCGAGGCATTGCGTGGTTGTTTTGTTTGTTTGGTTCGTTGTTGGGTTCTTGGCGTATGCTAGCGGTGTTGTGCTACGAGGAAGACGTTCTCCGTGAATGATATTTTTCGATCGGGCAAGGAAATCACCACTTTTATAAGCTTAATATGGGGAAGTTTTCTGCCCTTACTTGCGGCCACGACGGGACTACCGGTAGAGGTGTTGGAACAAGTTCAATTATCCGGCAAGGTGATTCAGAGCTTGAGTCACCAGTGACTAAGGGATGCGATGTGCGCGATATCTGACAACGATGGGTCTTCTAAGTTGATGTCATCCGCGGGGGGTTCTTTGGCGTTTGGGTTTACCCGCATATTGGAGGAGTTTAGCCGCCCTGTGTTGAGTGAAGACTCACCACGGCAACGCAGCTGGTCCAAGTGTTTATATTTTGTTATTGGGGATGCAACAGTACCGTGTTGCCGGTACTTGAATAGCTGCGGTTGCCCCGCTGTGCCCGCGGAGAGAGGTAACTTATTTTCAAGGAAAGGAGAAGTTCTAGACCGGTCGGACCAGAGAGTTCAATACTGGCACGATGAAATCATTGCAAATGCTTGATCAATTCCGACACGTAGCAGGAAGCTGTCGCCGTAAGGGGTTCAAAGGTTAGTCAAATATTTGAAGATTTTTACTTAGGGATATGATACCAATACGGTAGTCAGGGCTCAACTTACCTTCTATCAGTACATATGATACTGTAAGGCATAGGAGTACGATATGTGATATGCGCTTTACCGTAGAGCCTGTGTAGAACCAGAACCCGATCAGGTTCCTAGGGCTTGGTAACTGACTACGATAGTTGGCTATAAATTTAGATCATGTACCGGCACTGTACTGTACCAGCACTGGAATTCGTGTGGAAAATTTGGCTTTAGGCTCTCTTTCTTTCTGAATGGGCTAACCTGTTCCAATACATGGGTAGCTTTACAGCTGACAGTACTAGTACAGTGCGTGGCGGAGGCAGTGATTGATTTGTTTATTGTTTGGCCGGCAGACGCCTCATAGATAGTACCGTACAATATATCAACATAGTTCAACATTTAACACATGGAAACATCCAAGCCTAAGCTCGCATAGACCATAGAACCTTCCTACTGGACTTGGCCGGTTGGTGGAAGTCATGCTCTCTACAATGCCAGAACCGGTACGGTGCCGTAAAACTCTTGAAATCTCATTTAACCACTGTATCATGGAGAAAACCCCTCCCACGCCAGTCAATCCCGAGCCTTTCCTGTAGAACACCACCATGATTTTTCTATCCCAGAAAGGGTGCAAAATTCCACTCGACGATTTCTTGTATGATATGGTGAATGGTCTCAACGTAGCCTGACAAGATACCTACCCTAGCATTTTCCTGAAGAGGGATTAATGGCTAATCTTAACCAACACAGGCCATCTGGAAATTGCCTTTTGGAGCGTGCGGAGATTCTAAAATTTAGCAGCACTTCTGGTGTATTTTTGAAGGAGTATGTAGGCTTTTTTGTGAATTCTTGTGATTGTGTGCTATTGCTTAGAGCCTGTTTGGATGCGACGGTTCCGTTCGGTTGCCTCATACAGATGACCGTTTCCCTTCCATTCCAAGACACTGGAACAACAGTTTCTACAGGTAAAACAGCGACAAAGCGGAACGGTCGCCCCGTCCTCCGTTTTTGCCAAACGGGCTCTTGGAAGCTGAAGTATTGTTTTCTAAGCTGTGGGGGAAATTTTGTGTTTTTGCTGGGGAGGAGGTTGCTGGCATTCTACCGGGCACAGGATTAGCTGATAGAATAGCTTTTCTCCGCCTGGACCGGCACCCCCGCGAACCTTCTCTCCCAAGCCAGAGTGCTGAGTGCTGGGCCTCTCCGCCCTGCCAAACCACACAAGCGACAAACTCGCTTCTGGCTTCCCACCCTATCCCAGCAGGCCGGTGCCAAGCTTGCGACGATCCTGGCTCAAAACGCGTCCAATAACAACAACTCCAAAACTCTTGGCGACAGATCAAGACAGCCAGCGCAGCTCGTCTACCGATCCTGCACCCCCGTACGCACTGCTGGTATATCACAAGTTACTGCGTCAAATCCAGCACAAACCACCACTTTTTCTCTGTTTCTTTCAACCTTCACTTTTGTTTATTTTCCCCTCTTTTCCCGCAATGTCGCTATCCGCGAATCCAGACTCGGACCGCGCCGGGAGACGGGTTAGGCCTGGTATGGTACGCAGTTGAACTACTCGTGAGTTATTTAACAAATGGTGGTTGGTTGACGGGAAACCGCAGAGCCGCTCCTCCTCGATAATAATTCCCGCAACCGGTCTGCGAATACATAGGTCTTCGACGAATCTCCCGAGAAACTATACGCTTGGGAGGTTAGTCTGCTTCCCTCCTTCTGTCCATCCCGAAGCTAAGCGAAGCGAGGCTAATTTTCTCGCAGCGAACCAACGCTCGCACCCTCCCGTCCCGCACCTGATTCTGATGATGATGATGACAATGGAGCGTCCGATAGAACACCATTACTTGGCGGTGGAGCAGGCTTCCGAAGGAGGCGAAGGATAAAGTCGAGGTTGAAGCGCGGGAGGAAGCTGGTGAGGAATTGGTTTGCCCGGTTGGATTACGAGATTTGGAAAAGGGTTATCAAGTGTTCGTTGGCGTATTGGATTGGGAGTCTGGCTACGTTCGTTTCTCTCCCAAGGGCCTAGTAGACGGGGAATGGAGGACTAATATGGAGGGATAGTTTTGTTCCGGCGATTTCGGCGTTTTTGGGGAGATATGATGGGAAACATATGGTACGGTTCTTCTTTCCGCGGGTGGTTGTGCTGCGGATGGGATGGGATGAGAAGCGCGATGCTGATTGTGTTGTGATGGTGGGAGGCTAGGTTGCTACATGTGCTGGTAGGTTTCCTTTTATCCGTGCCCAATTGAGTGAGTATGTGGTTGGCTGACCATCTGGTATTTCCGGATAGTTTATTTTCATCCGGGTAATTATTCCATCATCTCGAAAGCTGTTTGATGATTTCGCTAAGTCTTTGGCATTGGATGGGGCTTAGCTCGGTCCGCTGGGAGTATGTGTTTTCCGCACCCACGTTATAGTAGACTTTCACATTCTGATCTTCTCTTTAGGTATGCATGAAGCGACGATATTTGCATTGGCTGCGTTCCTGTACAGCACAATTGTTTCTGTTGGGAGGTATGTCGGATAAACATTTCTCCGGATGCAGTAGGTAGGCTGATGCCGACTGTTCAACAATAAACAGCATGGGAGTTTCGCGGTTATTTGGCCGATTGGAATTAATTCAGTTAGGGCATGCCATTGTTCTCATCGTGTTCTGCGCTGGTGGGTTGGGATTGATCGGATACACCAAGATCGCCATGTCCAGCCCGACGGCCAGCGTGGCCTGTTCATTGGCCTCTATATCTATTATTACGGTTTTAACCAAGGAAGGTAATTTACTAGAGTTCCCACTAGCCCATACGGCCCGCCTACTTACAACCTGCAGGGAGTGTCCAAAGCGGTGACTTCAGCATGGGAAAGATATATCAGGTGTCCACTATTGTGATAATGTCGATTGTTATATCAAACTTTCTAGCTTTCACTTTGTGGCCCACGTCCGCGATCGGACAACTTAGGCAGTTGATGATTAGGTCTACTGATTCTTTCTCGGCCATGGCATGATACTCGCCCTTTTCCACCCCGCGATAAGCTTGCTAACCTGTGCTAGTTGACCATCATCACCCGCAGCTTTCTCCACGGAAGTGAGAACGAGTTACTCGGGGAAAGGTTCAAAAGTGCCACCACCAATCACAGAACCGTGTTCACTTCTTTAATTAAGAACCTTAAAGAAGCGAAATATGAGCACTACCTCCGCGGCACGGAACAGGAATACAAGGTTGAAAAGAAACTCATTGAGTGTATGCAGCGACTAGCTCAACATATTGGTGGTCTTAGGAGCGCTGCCTCAACACAATTTACCCTCTTAGCCACCGCTCAGGAGCACCAGACGAATGGAAAGTCGGGTGGCGCTAGCGAAGGAATTCCCATGAGTCCTCGGGAAGACGCGACTGACGGCCCTCAGCTTTTCACTCCTCCGGATCACGATAGGATTGCCATCACTGCCCCAATTTCTTCGGTTGCTTCCGCCGCAGGGAGTGACACTGCTGGGCTGGAAGAGGACCCCACTGTACCAATCAGAATATTCGACCAATTTATCTTCCATCTTGGCCCTCCCATGAAGTCACTAGCGTATACTCTAAAGCTCATGCTTGATGATTTACCATTTATCTCTGGTAAAACGCACACCCTCCAGGTGAACAGAGGGTTTAGAGGAAGTCTAGGCCAGGCAATAGCACTATACTCGGAGATGAGAATTGAAGCGCTAAACACGCTTTACAAAAGTGAAGCCGTGACCAAGGAGCGCCCGATGGCAGAAGCCGCAGACGTAGAAGAGATCGCAGCGAGTTGTGGATACTTTTCGTATTGTCTGCTTTATTTTGCCGAAGAGATGCTTGTATTTCTCAGTCTTCTCGAGGAATTGGAAGACTTGCAGGCGAGGAAGCCGCGGTCGTGGGAGTGGGCAAAGTTCTGGAAGTCCAAGAAGAGCAGGAAGACTACCGAGGAAGAAAATTGTAATTCCTACAGTTGTACCGTCCCCCTAGCCATTCGCTGACGCCCCTGTCGTAGTAGTGAGCCCAACGAACAACGCTACCAATACTAGCGATTTCGCCCCCCTCAAGCGGAGAGAGACTATCCCGAACGTCGCTCCAGAAGTCGGCGTGCCATTTACGTATAAGGTATGGAAAGCGCTGAGTTTGTTCCGACGGCGTAACATGCGGTTTAGTATTAAAGTCGGCGTGGGGGCGGCGATCTACGCTCTCCCAGCTTTCATACCGCATACGCGACCGACATACGCCCATTGGCGCGGGGAATGGGGACTGGTTTCTTACATGATAGTCATGTCCATGACCCTCGGTCAGACCAACAGCTCTGGCAAAGCGAGAATCTCGGGAACACTCGTCGGAACGGTCCTATCACTCTTTGCCTGGTTCGTCTTCTCCGTGAACCCGTACACCCTCTCACTGTTCGGCTGGGCTGTCTCAATCCCGTGTTTTTGGATCATCCTCACTTGGAAGCAAGCTACCTTTGGCCGCTTCATCCTGCTAACCTACAACCTCTCCGTCCTCTACGCCTACTCCCTAGCTACCTCCTCTGCCGAAGGGGGGGACGATGACGATGACGAAGGCGGAACGAGCCCGATAATCACCGAAATAGCCCTTCACCGCTCTGTAGCCGTAACAGCCGGCGTCCTTTGGGGCGTCTTCATAAACCTCGCGATCTGGCCCACCAGCGCGAGGAATCAACTCCGCAACGGTCTGGGCGTGCTCTGGCTACGCATGGCCCTAATTTGGCGTCATGACCCACTCCTTAGTCTGCTCGAACCCGCCACCAGCACAACCAGCCCTTACCACAACCGCCGTGACCAGACGAAATACATGGATATAACCGAGGAACACGCTCTCCAAAGCGCCCTCCTCCGCCTCGGCGGCTTAACGGCCTCTGCCCCGCACGAATTCCGCCTGAAGGGCCCTTTCCCGGAAAAGGACTACAAAAACCTCATTGTGGCCAGCCAAGCTATGCTAGACGCATTCCACGGCATGGCCGTCATGATCGCCAAAGACCCGCGTGCGAACCGCCGTGAAGCGGAGATCCTAGCGCACACCCGTCGCGAGAGGGAGGACCTCTGTGCTCGCATTAGTCATTTGTTCTACGTACTAGCTGGATCGATAAAGTTAGGTTTCCCGCTGCCGGGAAGTCTGCCCAAGACGGACAGAGCTCGGGATCGCTTGCTGGCGAGTTTGTTTGAATTTAGAAAGAGGGTCCGCGGCACTGAGGGCGATTCGGATGAAGACTTTGCGCTGATTTATGCCTATGGTTTGTCTTCCCTTCATGCTTCCTCAGCCCCCCGGTGTCTGTGGCTAATTGAGGGGTGTGGGTAGCGCTGGTTACTGGCAGAATTTCGGAAGGGTTGCTGGATGCTGTCGCTACAGTTGAGAGGCTTTATGGCGTGCTCGAGGAGGAGATGTTGGTTATTTGAAGTGGGAAAGGCAGTTGAATGGGGGTGAATGAGATAGCCGACATTGCTTATTTTGTTTATTTTTACCGATGGGCGGTTTGTTTATAGTTTATCTATGGATACCCTCGAGTTCATATAATAGCATAATTGAAAATTTTTGGTTAAGGATTGCAAGGGGCCTCCAGAAATAACCTACCGTTTGGTTGTGATGCAAGGAAATGCTGTGGGGGGATCACGGAAAGTCACTCGCTCACGGACATCCACCTCCGGCCCCGGACAGATAGAAGTCTTCGCTAGGTCATCAAACGCTATCTACCTCGCATCGGCACCCGTTCCCCGATTCACCGACTTCACCCACACCGGTCGTGCCTATTCCTACCCACCCAAGTGAGTTCTAAGCCAGACTCCATATTTCAGGAGACTTTTTTCAATGCGCAAGCATTAGAGTAAAAAGCCCGAGTCCAAGATCCGTGCAAGGGCATTGCTAAAGGCTATGGTAGAGACTGGCTAAGTATTATTGCGATACAGAGCTAGGATGGAGCTATTTTGGGATAAGGGTGGAAATGGATGGGGGGCTGTCCTCATGTGCTAATGAAAGTGATGTGTGCGAGGGGTGTGGTTATGTTTGCGCATTCTTGGAATTGCTTGGATTGTGGAATTAAAGTGCGTGTTTCTGATTATTAGTGTTGGGATGTGGAATTGGGTTGTTGCACGGTTACTTGCGGCGCTTGTAGAATACTTGTGGATGAGAGGGTAGAGGAGATGGAGGATTGATACTATATAATACGGGTATCATATACCTTGCAGGCGCTTAGCTAATCATGCGTCCACTTTACAATCTATGATACTTTCGACCTGTATTCTTCCGTGGCTTGGGTTTTGATAACAGGTGATTTACGCAAGTCATCCTTCCGACACTACTCTGCTGTATCCATGCAACGGCAGAACTCGAGGCCAATTAGCAAAATTGAAATTGAAAATTGGTTTTCCAAATTCCCCAGGACCTGATGATATAGAAATCAAAGCACACTGCAAAATTTTATTTTTATTCCTCTACACGCATTGTCTTGCGGAAAGAGGAGCACTATCGAAAGAAGATCAAAATCCCTTGCGTCATAGTCCCTGAAGAAACCGGTCTGGTATATCTAATGGCCAGTTGTACGTGCTATTAAACTAGTCTCCTACCACAGGTACACTCCGGTCTTTGTCCAATTTTTAACAATCCTTGAACTATCATACACCGCATTTCTCCACCCTAAAACAAAAACACCATATTATGCAGTCTAAATCTTCCGGGGAAGAAAACTAAGGAAACGAAGGGGAAAAAAAACATACAAGAAAAAAGACATACGGTAAGAATTTAGAGAGGGAGAAGGAGTAAATATAACAGGATGAAATCTACAAGCAATGTAAAAACTCGACCTTCGCAAGGATGGAAATTTGACTCAAAGGAAACGAGGGAACATGAAAACGGAAACTCGGAAATCGTCACACTGCCGGGAAAGAAGTAGTCGAAAGGAGAAAGAGTGTATGGGGTGTAGCTGCATTGACAGGTTATGGGATTACCCCCGTCGACAGGATAATGTCTAAGTACGTCATAGAAGGTAGCGTGCGGGAAAGGGAAGAGACACGGGTATTTCGACGGGGAGGTGTCTCCGGGGGATCAAGTGGTACTGGGGGTTGCCGCTTTGCGAGATTTTAGGAGCGCTACTATCTTCTCGTGTCCATGCAGAGTGGCAAGCAAGAGCGGTGTTTGGCCCCATTTAGCTGGCTTGTCCGGGTTGACCTCTTCCCGTTCGAGTAGTATTTTTACCACTACCTCATGTCCGTTCTGAGCGGCAACCAAGAGCGGTGTTCGGCCAAAGTTATCTGGCTTGTCCGGGTTGACCTCTTCCCGTTCGAGTAGTATTTTTGCAACTGCCTCATGTCCATTCCAAGCAGCGAAAAAGAGCGGTGTTTGGCCGTTCTCACTTGCCTTGTCCAGGTCTACCTCTCCCCGTTCGAGTAGTATTTTCATCACTTCTTCATGCCCATTAAGCGCGGCACATGAAAGTAGTGTAAGACCAAGATTCCCTGCCCCGTTGATATCAGAACCTCCCACCTCTATTAAAGCAGTTACCACCTCAACAATTCCAAAGAACGATGCGCAGTGTAGCCCACTAAACGGAGTACAAATCTCTTCGCCCTCGTCATACAGCTCTGCATGCATAAGGAGTAATTTGGTTGAAATCAGGCTATAATCCTCCTTTAACAGCTCCAGCGCGAGTGATTTCCCGCGGCCCGAGAGCTCTTTTTTCGCATGCACTCCCCAGTATATTGAACAGTATTCTAGAAAGGGTGTGTTCCAAGTATCATCAGAATCAGCAGTCGAAAGGGCTTTGACCTGTTTGGAATTCAGATAGGTCAAGCAGATTTCGGCCATTGCCGAGTGAGGTTTACAGAATATATCGGGATGAACGGAAAGATACTCCTGCAGGGTAAAGTGGATCAATCGCACGGTTGATGCCTCCTTATCTACAGTAATCAGGCCTTGGCAGCAGTTCACCAATGTTGACATGGAAGGGATGTTGCCGGCGTCGAGCTCCGTGGAGCCTGGCTGGACTCCTAAGGCCTGGCAGAGCTCATCCGATCGCGGTGGCCGTTCCGCATGGCTGATCCACATCAACGCTGTCATCCCGAGTCTCGATTTGTCCCCATCTTGTGCTTTTATCCGCTTGATCGTCGCGCCGTAAACATCTCCCACTTCCAATCCATTTGTCATTTTACTTAGTTTTTCTCGTCTCTGGGAGATTGTGGATTCGTGTAGGATTCCATCGATACATAGGGAAACGAGTAGAAACCTAGATACATATCCATTAGCGGATGGTGGATGGTGGGATTCCTAGTATACTCGCTCCTACGTACATTTCCGACATATTTTCGAGAATCTTCTCCAGAATGTCTGCCTCGAGACTTTCATTCATGGCTTCCGGAGTTTCGTCCTCGTCTAGTCTAAGACGAAGGTATCCCATGATATCACTCTTGCTGGTTCCTACCGACACACTTGTCACTCGTCCAGGAAGACGCTTTTCGACCTCAGCCCGAACATGAGGCCTTGCAATGATGAATATTCGCGTGTGCGGGGAGGTTTTGAGGATTTGTTGGAGCGAGTTAAGGAGCTTGAGACGATTCGCCGCCGCACATTCGTCTAAGGCGTCTATGCATACAAATGTACGCATTGAGGATGTGATGGACTGTAACATCTTCACGATATCCGGGAGTGGTGGTCCCCGTCCGGCATTAGACAATCTTTGCTCTTTAAAAGCCCGTGTTATTTCCTCTGGAGTCTTTTCCATTCCGCTAACGACCTGTCTCACTAAGGAACCCAGAATACTGGCTACAGACTGCTCCTTTTGCGCGGCGAAGTCCAGGTAGAAGCATGTAACCGTTGTGTTTTGCCCCCTGGACTGAGA
>Ga0307509_10002737_pt1 | contig 28094 bp, 47 predicted proteins | sample 10_EM_MG_FD_202245 | JGI IMG/M metagenome (GOLD analysis project Ga0307509, IMG submission 202245) | Populus trichocarpa ectomycorrhiza microbial communities from riparian zone in the Pacific Northwest, United States - 10_EM | ecosystem: Host-associated > Plants > Roots > Unclassified | place... | reverse complement strand
CTCCCGCCCACCCACTCGTCAGTTCATTATTCTCTCAATATACGTCCCAGTTATTCCCCAACCCGGTGACAATCCTCGGAATCGACGCTTCACTTATCTTTAATTGGTTCGCCCCCCTTCTCTCCCCGAAGAGCCCTCCGTTGACCTCTCTCGCATCAGTATACGATCCCACGCTCTTGCTTACCAACCACTGCGCTCGCAAAATCAACCCAAAACTATCGTGAGTGTGCCCCCCATGCTTATCCGACTTGGCGCTCATCTGGAACAGTGCCATGCTTGTTTCCCCCTCTGCGCCTCGTCGCACTCCACCCTCGAGTAATCAAAAACGTACGTATTTTTGTCACTAGACGGTACCTCAGCGGTGCTCATTGGACGCCCAGCCGAGCTACCCTCTCTCTCTTCCGACATCACGCTCATCGCACCTGCTGACGACTACGCTTGGCGTTTCCCCGGAACAGGTTCCATGGTCCAACCCGTCGATTGGGAACTCGCGGATACCATGTCCAAGCTGAGGATTGCTGCTGGCGAAGACTCGGTCCCAACTAAAATGCGCAACACCGCCACTCCCGGCCACGAGGGCAGCCCGTTGGAAACATCTTCCAGCACCAGCCTCGATTCTTCACCCTCTGATCAGAATCTGGTGCTCCCAACTCACTCCCGCGGATCTTCAACCGACGCATCAAACGGTAGGGCGCTTCACGGCTCCATCGACCAGGTTTGTTTCAGTTGTCACAACCGTTAGCCCGATATGAACTCACCCATCACCCCACCGCCAGAATTGGTCTAATAGCGAACAACCCACCTTCCCCTCTCTCTCTGGCCGCGATCAGCAAGATTTCCAGGTCGATTATAACGCTCCCCAGAGACAATTCCCCGGGAACGCTTTCATTCAGCCCCGCATGAATAATCTGCCAACCAATGCGCAGTTTCGCCAGCCCCAGGCCACGCGCAGCTTCAATCAGCAGCTCCAAAATCTCGTGCCCAGCCCCGCGAATTTCCCATACCCCATGCCATCCCTCGCCGCCGGGAACGCCCAACAGCTGTACGATATGATCGTCCCACAGGATCCTGCTATCGCCCGAGTTCAGGGACAGCCCTTCCGTCCGGCCCATCAGCACTCCGCTTCCGATCCCGCTTCGCTCCGTGAGGCCGCCGCGCTGCAACTTCTTACCAACAACCTCCAGCAATTCCCTCAACAAATGTACCCCCCAGCTCTTGGTGGACCCGCTCTCTCCATGTTTGCGAACCAATTCTACCAGCCGGAGACCTATGCGCCGAACGATCTCGCTGCTGCGCAGCTGATGGCCAGGCAACTCCAAACCTACACGAACACATACGGTGGCACCCCTGCAAACAACAGCGGGCTGACTTCCCCGGCCTCCACTGTTGCCCAGAACCCCCCAAGTGGCAACGGTCCAAGCGCGAACAACAGGAAGTTGGGTCTCTACAAAACGGAACTCTGCCGTAGCTGGGAAGAGAAGGGAACGTGCAGATATGGAAGCAAGTGCCAGTTCGCTCATGGAGAGGAGGAGCTTCGGAAGGTCCCGAGACATCCTAAATACAAAACGGAGATCTGCAGGGTACGTCTAATCTTTGCTTCGCTCGTGGCCGTCATCCAACCCTCTCTTAGACCTTCTGGGTCTCTGGATCTTGCCCCTACGGCAAACGGTGTTGCTTCATCCATACCGAAGTCCCCGCTGGTGGAGGAGGACCTGGTTCCGAGGGTACTCCCCCGCCTTCTCAACCTTCCGGGCGCGACCGATCGTCAAGTACGAACAGCGACCCCAACGACACTTCCGGCAGCTCTCTTCTCGCTCGCATCTCCGCTAAGCGCAATCAAGATGCCAACTCGACCGGAAGCGTCAACTCGACACCCCCCCCACCCGCTGTTACCCCTGGAAGACCTCCGATGGGCTCCCTGAGAGTTGATACTTCCGTCTTGGATCCCGGGGCCTCTAAGCAGAATAAGTCGGCCTACCCCACCCTGGCGAACGGCATGCTCATCCAGGCGAATGTTCCCGCTCCGATCATGACCCACGGTCCTGTCACTGCCGGTCCTGACTTTGGTCGTCACGCTAGTGCTCGACTCGACATCGTCGGCCGGGTATGTCACTAACCTCCTATGTATGAATTGAACCTTAACTAAACTCCGTCTCCTAGCGGAAACATCAATCGCGTCCCTCCATTGACGGGAGCATTAGTGGCATGGACCTTATTGCCCAGTCTCCGATCAACGCTCACAGCGACTCTCCCCCGCTGGGTTCAACCAGAACTTCCTCTCGTGCCAGTGGACATACCCGGTCCGGTAGTGCCGGAAATTGGAATATTTCCAGGAGCAGTGCTCTCCGGGATCAAGTTCGCACCGCCGGCCCCGACGTCAGGCCACAAGCACCGTGGTTGACGGACATCTCCAGTGGCTCGTCTCGTTTGCAGGAGCAGTGGGGATGAATGAATCCCTGGATACGACCTGGCATGCGCATGTGGTGTCTCATCCGCCACAACCGCGTTTACGACCTACTCATTGACGATATCACGAGTTGTACATCCTCTTGAACGGGCAAGGACAATTTCTTTCGGCCCGAACTTTCCGCTCTCTCTCTCTCATCAGATTTACCCACTTGCTCCTCATTCCACTTCTTTCTGTGAAAGATACATGCCCGTCCTCCTTTTCCCTTTTGTCACCGAACCCTCGGTATCCTTATCCCTGTACCATTACTCCCCCTGATTTCGCAAGGGTAGTAGTCACCGTTACCTCTCTCGGAATCTCCTTGGTTGGGAATCCCTCCCAGTTCAGCCAAGTTGCTCATTTCTGCAATTCCTGTCTTGTCTACCCACATGTGTTTATTCGGTTTTTATAAATTTCCCCTTCCTACCTCTCCAACTCGTGGCATGATTCCCGCATCGGACCCCAGGTCCTGTGGTTGTATCCGGTTACATCAAAGGTGATTGAACGTTTTATCTCTTACGCAGTCCCGGCCTTCGGAACTTTGGAGGGACAGAGAGCGCCCGGTGGACAGATTTAAGGAGCGTTCTCACGCTGGTATGTAAATTTCCAGGTCGCCTTTCGATAATGGTCACCCTCAAAGTGTCTCCGACCCACCCGCTGTCGGAAAGGTCCACCGCGGCGATCCCGGACGGCATCTTTCATGCTGCAGACTTGATACTGGGAGCCGGTGTGGTTATCATCCAACCATCGACGTCCAAAATCGTTCTCGTGACTGACAAACGAAAGCGATGGTTCTTACCCAAAGGGAGAAAAGACAAGGGGGAGTCCCTTGAGCAGACCGCGTTGCGGGAAGCTTATGAAGAGGTTAATGACCGTTCCTTCTATCTCATTCTTTTCGACCGCTTATTTGTCCCCCATCTCGCGTTTTGATCTCGAAGCTGACCACGCAGCACTTCACTTTGCATTTATCATAAACTTTTTTTTTTCTGATCGCATCGTATGCGGGTCGTGTGGTGTGTGTGGGTCTTCGTGCTGATTTTTTTTTGGGTGATATATAGACCGGGTATCGGATCCAGTTCCTGCCCCTGTATACGGGTAGTCTTGCATCTGACCCTACGTTGCCTCGGGATGCGTTACCCGGGAAGGATACCGAGCCGATAGCCGTTACCACTCATAATTGGCCGGCTGGGCATCCGCATCTGGGGAAGTCTGGAAGTGGGGAATATTTTGCGTCTTGGTATGTCGGTCAGATTGGCGAAGACGCGGTGAGTGGCTCTCTCCCCCTTCCCCACAGGCGGGGTGTTAATTTTCGATCGCTAAATGCGGGCCATGTTTGCGGATAACAGGTGCCTGAAGCGGGAACGGGGATGCCGGGCGAGGCCACGTTCGTCGCTCGGCTTTGTACGATCGAGGAAGCGATGGAGAGATTGAAACCGAGGGAGGTGCAGAGACATATCGTCGAGATTGCGTGGAAGGCGTGGCAGTACACTCTCGACGTTGACTCGGGTAGAGTCCCGCTCAACCCACTTGGCATCCCCGGCTCCGTGAGCCAATGAGTCAACGTTTCATCATCATCTCACACAGATGGTGGTGACCGAAACCTATATCATCAGATAGGGAGCGTGGATCCGTTTTCCTCGCCCACACTCGTACGCGTACAGTTGCACAGAAGACAACCCCACCATGGTCGTCCTCACGCAACAACAGGAAATTTACCAACTTTCTGATAAATCCACACCCGCCATCCCAGACAGTTTCTTCCACGCCACCGAGTTCATACTCGGGGCGGGGATCGTCATCATCCAGCCATCGACGGGGAAAATCGTCGTGGTGGAAAATGGGGAGGGACGGTGGTTTTTGCCAAAGGGAAGGAAAGACAAGGGTGAATCGCTTGATAAAACTGCTTTGAGAGAGGGTTACGAGGAGGTCTGTCTGACTCAGTAATCCTCTCTCTCCGGAGCCAGATTATCTGATTCCGCAGCGATATGGTTAACCCCGCCACCGCTCGTACCTACAGTCAGGTTATCAGATCGCGCCTCTCCCTCTATACAGCGGAAGTCGCGCTCCGGACTCACCAAGTCAAGGCACACAACCAGATGACCATACCACTCTCAGCTGTCCAACCCCCGGGCATACCAGAAAAGACACGGAACCGATCGCGGTCACGACCTATAACTGGAACCATACCGCGGTCTTCTCTCGAGGGGGGAACGGTGAATACCTTACGTTCTGGTACGTCGGACAGATAACCGAGAACGCGGTAAGTCAATCCGTGCGCGTGCCATCTCTCGACCGCCTGAACAGAAAGATGTGTTGATCAAAGGTCCCGGAGACGGGAACCGGAATGGAGTTTGAGGATAAGTTCCGATCTCATCTCTTCGCGTTCGAGGAGGCAGTGGAGAAGATAACGGTTGAGGTGGATCGTCAAGTTTTGCACACAGCCTGGACGGCATGGCAGACGACCCTTCAAATCGACCGAGGGGGAGCAGTTGCCTAGACGTAAATACATCCAAGAGGCGAATATAATATTTTGCAATCGATCCAAGACTGAGCCCAAGATGAGAGGCAATATAGTACAACTACGCTAATACTACGAATCGTGTATTCCAATGAGGCACCAAGCAATGAACGCAGTGGGGTAAACTGATGAACGGTTAGATGATGCCGCTGGGACCGAATATCTTCATGGCCAAGGCTTTGATGATCTGCAAGGTATCGATTAGCGACGATGTGCATATCACGGAACAATGACCCATGATTTACCTCGGCCTTCTGCTCGTTCCCGAGTTCAGCAAAGACCGCGGCGACAGCCTTGCCCTTTGCGTCCCTAACGGCACCTAACCGGTTTCCAGCGTACGCTCCAACCATGAGGCCAGGAATGTTCGCAACGATGAACCCTAAACCTGCACCACAAGCGGCCCCAAGGTACGCCCACCACGGTGCCCGACTATGAATCTCTGGTCGCAAGAGCTAAACGAGCAACGCCAAAAAGAAAAGAAAGGGATGATTATGGTTAGACTTTGGTTTCCAAGACTCCAACGGTAATGACGATTCCACCGACCTCATCGAAAACATCCGCGAACATCCCATCGGCGTCTGGTCGGTCAGCGTTGTCGGGGGCAGGCTCGGGTCCCTTCCCATTGAACATGTTCGCAAAGTTCGTAAAGAAGTTCGCAGACGCAGAGGGGTCATCCGTACGTCCCTTCTTGGATTTGTACAAGGAGTCGTACTCCCTCCGTCGCTCCGGATCCGACAAGACGAAATACGCATCGGCTATCACCTAGGTCAAGCAAAGGGGCCGACACACGGGTAAATAGAGTGGCGAAGGTGGTGAAAAGGAACGTAATATGCGTACTTGGAAGCGTTCCGTAGCCTTACGCTTCTCGACGGGGGTGGCGTTCACAAGACGATCAGGATGAGTCCTGAGTCCTGCAAGGATTAGACACCACATCAAAGAGATAGATATCTGCATACCTCAACGACTCCCTCTTGTAGGCTGTCCTTATTTCCTCGGTCGTGGCGGTCCTAGGAATACCAAGGATCGCATAATAGTCGGGAAAGTCGGACATGGCTTTGCAAGGGGGATGAGGGGGGGCGGCAGGAACTGCGCCAGTGACGTCTTCTCCCTCCACGATATTGTTCCACGCCCTCCTTCCATTTCCGGAAAGCTCCCGCGCTACACGCGAGCGATAAAAAGCTCAATTCATCTGGGGAAAAGAAAAAAAAAGATATAAGGTACATCGGGCATATAACAGTATGTATACGATAGGAAGGTGGTGGACATGGGGCGCAGGGTCGGAGGAGATGTAGAGCCCGTAAGCAGGACCCTACCGTCTGCTTCAGTACGGAGCGCCTACTGTATCGGATTGGCAAAAAGGGCCCGCATAATTTAAGGTGGCTACTAGTTCATGGAAGGCACAGCCCGTGGCCACTCAAACGTGTTCGAGCTCACGTCTTGTCGTAACCGCGAAACCGCCGGCCGTGGTTGGCTGATGTCCAACTTTGGTTTCGACGGCAACGTGACCCTAGTAGCCGGCAAGATCCTGGGAGTCGTGGAGCTGACGACAGGCACTCTAGAGAGCGGGGACCCTACATATGTCTGTTTTGACTGTTGCAGGGTCATGATCGTAGCGACTTGTTCCGAGTCATCTGTGGCATTCGATGACCCTGAAAAGTCTTTCTTGTGTCCAGGTGGAGGGGGGTCGCTAGTTAAATCTGTGAAGCGTGAGAAAAGAGGAGTACCGTTGAGCCCCAAAGACTTACTGCCAATGAAAGAAGTGACATCGTATTGCGTCCCCTGGGAATCAAACCTTTGTGTGCGAGCGGACACAAGCAGGTCGGATTCCGCAGTCTCTGATATTGGGACTGACAATGTCCTGTTGTGATCCGCCATAACCGCAGGGATTCGAGGGGGGACCAAGTCGAAGGGGACGTTGTCAACGCTGATGCTCGGCGGGTTATAGCGCAGGCGTGGCTGCCGTACGGTGCGAACAGAGCTGGGGCTTCGCGGTGGCTCACCGAGGTCGTCCGAGTCCGAGCCTTCCACCCACGGCGGGCGAGGGAAGTTGCTCAGTGAAAAATCGCTCCGGGCGGTCGATGGTTCTCTCGACTCCTTAGAAGAGGGCGTCGGGGGTAGATCAGTAGAATCTCCGAGCAACTTCAAGGCAGCGATACTATTATCCAGCTCCTCCTGTTTGCGAAAAAGGTCGGAAAGGTCGGAGTTTCGATCTGGGTCCGCGACGGTCACAGAATCCTCAGGGGAATCCATTTTCGACTGACCGGTGGAGGGTCGGATGATACCATTCAAGCCGAACACGGGAGAGTCCGCTTGCAATGGTTCTCGATCGACGATTTCGGGTGGCGAAAGGTCAAGATCCGAATAACGAGATGTCATGGACTGAATCACCCCCCTTCCGAGCCGGGGCGCCTCCAGTCTGGGTTTCCCGGTGGGCGGAGGTTGAAGTTGAAATGGTTCAGTACCCAGGGACGTATCAGGGTGTCCGTAGATTTTCTCGAACAGGCCGGAATCCTTGGTAGGAGAATTATCCTGGAACCATTGTCCACGTTCGACCTGGTTGTGATTCCACAGCTGAGCGTTCATATCGTCCTGGCCACCCCCTCGGTAGCTGAGGTTTGATAGTCTCTTTCGTTGAGTGGCCAACCATTCGGACAGCTTCGCCGTGGACGAAGATCGCTCGAGCCGAGGCCGTTGGGTCATCGGTTCGGGTAGGGCAACAAGAGCGGAGAGATTGGGGGTGGAAACGTCGGGCGGCGGAACATTGAATGGCGAAGCTGGCTTTTTCGGTGAAAGCGGGCGGAAGGCTGGTAGGCGGTCGGATCGGAGTCTCGTCAGAGGTGAGAACACCATCAGGAGTGAACAGAGCACGAGGATGTAGAAATTAACCCCCTGTAGGAAGCGACCGAGGATGGTTTCCGTAAATTTGACTACGGACCAGGTGTTAGCATGAATGACAAGGATGAATCCAAAACCAGCTTACGGTCCATGAGGTTGGCGATACCAAATCCAATACCAAGGGTCAATGATATAATAAATCCCATGTAATCAAACAGGCACATCCATTTGGAGGTGACCCTCGAATGGGAACAGTTGAGGACGAGTTTGAGGATGAAGATGGCCGAAAGAATAACTTGGATGGCCGACTCAGCGGCGTAAAGAGATGAGAAACCGTTGACCTCGTTGTCAATCCGCCAGACCATTTGCAGCGCAAAAACTGCGAGGGTGAGACCGAGAGTGGAGTACTGCAAAGTTAGGCCGATGAATCCCCAAGCGTTCCAGTTGCCGCTGTGAGTCCCCGCGCGAGCGCCGGGGGCGTCGCGCTCGGTCTTGGGTGGCTCCGCGACGAGTATCCAAAAGAAGAGAAAGCGAAGCGAGTTGGACAGGGCGTATCCAATCTCCCGCGCCTTGATAAGCGATTCAACGGAGTCCAGCCGAAGCCCGAGATCGGTGTTGAGCCTCCCCCGTTGCAGTATTTGGGAAAGGTCGAGGACCGAAGCAACAAAGGCCGTAACAATGGATAGATGCAGGGTCGTAAGCATGCTGCACGTATGGTAAGCATCAGGCCGGTCACGGATCATGACCACACATACATCCCAAGACGCCTCACGAGCGCCAAAAAAGTAAAAGTGCAGAATGCCAGGATTCCGACGGTGAGAAAGGGAATATCAGCCAGGATATAGTCGAGCTTGAACGGAAGAATCAGTCGCATGAAGCTCTCGAGGGAAATCTACGCACCGCTACATCGCCAGTGAAAGCACGCTTTAAAAAAGCGAAACGAAGGTCCTCCGGAGGAAGGTGAGCCATAAAAACACCAAGGAATGTGGGGTGAAAAAATGGGAGGATCCGCAGCGGCCGTTTCTGAGACTCGGATGCTCCCAACGGTGCGAATGGGGCCGACTTGAGGAGAGTCAGAAGCTGAGAAGGCCGGGGGCGGTGGGGGCCGCGGGGAATGAAGGTTGGATACAATCGCACCAAGAAAGAATGGAAGAAGGGAATAAATGGGGGCTGCTGGGCGGAAATGAAGGTGGTATAAAACCCGTCGGCGCGGGGCCTCTTCAGTGTCTTAAGACTCCACCGGTATGTTTGTGAGCCACCGCTAAACGTGAAGAAGGTGAGGGGAAGGGACAACAAGTTTCTGCCCTGCAAGTTCAAGGGATATCGTCAATCACTGGGTGCGATTTTACCCTCCCACTTGGAAACCAGGATGCTATCAGTAGACTGCCCTAGCGACCAACTGTCCATCTGCTTGGCCAGGTAAGCGACTCACAGGGAAAAAAACGGCCGCTACTCCAGTAAAACGTTGATGGGTACCCTGTGTGTTTCAGGGCTGTCCCTTTCTCGAGTGCGACCGCCAGATGCGTTGGCAGTCGGAAGAGAGAGATGTGGAAAGGACCCCCGGACCGGAAGTCGCTTGTAGCCGGATGACGAAACCGGGCGGGGTGGAACCCCATCATGAGCTGTAACCACCTCACATTTGTCCTCCCGTGCCGGCACCGGTTGTTGTAGATAAATCTATCAGAATTTATTCCGCAGCCACCCAAGGCACATGCATCCCAGCCCGTCGTCAAGCCAAACCTCCTCTAGTGATCGGTCCTTTTGGTTATCTTATCGTATTGCAGGCGACCAAGTCTCAGCTGCATATATATCCAAGTCCCTGCCGTACACTCAACCGTACATGTGTAAAATACGAATGCAGAACGAAAACACATTGTCACAAGATGTATATAAAGTCCATCGCACCCCCGTCTCAAATCCGCGAGCACATGGCACTCGGAGCTTAGAATTCCATGCTACCTCCCCCAGTCATCTGACGAACCAGCTGCATCCCACGACCCTCCCCTCGCATACCAATCACACTCTTTGGCCGAGCATACCGAGTCGTCGTCGACATTCCCAACTGTTTCACGGGGCTCACGCTCCGGTTGCTAGTCATCTGTCGAATGAGCGGGTCTCCGCTACCCATCCCGGTGAACTGGCGGGCGATAGTCGTCGTGCCCGTGATCTGAGGTTCGACCCCTTTTACCCTTGTGGTCTGACCCGACCAAAAGGACCCCGGGGTGCTCAGCTCAGGCGAGCGGATCGGTGACAAAGGGGGTAACAGAATCTGTGAAACTATCGTTCAATTGCAAATCCGCAGCGGAAGGCGCGAACGTACCCAGCATTCACGACACCAAACCCCGCCATCGGGGTCGCTCTTGGCGGCACTGTCCAGTTTCTTCCCACACCCTGGTTCGCCTGGATTTCGTCGTCCAGTGCGTCCCCGTCGGTTCTTGCCACCGCAGCTGAGACAAGCAGAATGCCATCTTGTTCCAGAGGGGCCAGGAACGACACCCCACTCCATGGGCGAGACCGCCTTCAGACAACCGGGGCAGGAAGCCGACCCACCAAACCTCGGGAATTTGGTCTGGTTGGGTGGGGCCGTCATAGGGGGCTGTTCGAACCGCTTTGATATTGAGTTGGAGGTTCCTTTGGAAAAGTTGGTTGCGGCTCTCGACGGCGCGATTGTCTTCACCTCTTTGGGAGCGCATTGTACATGGCAAACCCCTTGGTCCGCCTTGACGAATGTCGCCTTCCCTCCTTGAACACCTTCAAAAGTCCCGCGGCACACACTACACCGGAAGCAATGGGTGTGATATAACTTGGGTGATTTCTTCGGGTCGTCTTCCGGTACGGTAACAAACTTGGCTCCGTTCCTGTTTAACAATGAGAGGTTGCATCTCGAGCATTTGGCGTCGGAGGGTATGGTTGTGGGTATCGCAATAGTGGTTAAGGGTCGCTTGGGTTGGGGCGTGGGTGTAGGGGTGGTTCGCACGGGGATCCCATCCTCGATCTCTTCAACCTTCACCGACCTGCACTCTTCTGGCCCAGTAGGGGGGCTGAGTGGGAGTGAAGGAGGTGTTGATGGCCCTGAAGTGGATGTACAATCGGAGAAATCTGACCCCAGTTCTGGAGTTGACAAAAACACATCGGGTTCCCGGAACGAACTCAAGGATGTGATCGTTCTCAGTTCTGGGGTCCGAATCGCGTTCCTACTAGGGTCGGGAGTGGAAAGGAGCTCCGATGAAAGTAATTCATGGTCCTGTTGAGGCTGGGGCGGCTGGAAGAGGCTGACAGAGGACACAGTACGCAAAGGGGCAGTCGAAGAACTGGAGGGATCGGGAAATGAAAGGAATTTGGAATCAACGAGCATGCTTGCGGGTGGCGAAACAATCCTGTCCCGATTAATTTCCCGGGGTGTGGTACTCGACAGTGTGGTATCCTGACAGATGACAGGGATGCGTGATGGTGGGGTGCGTGGCAACGGGGAGGGATGTTTTGGGGAGGTTGTTGGAGAAGGGGAGGAGCGGGCAGAGTTTAGGAATCGCTGTTTCATCTCGTTGACGGCTTCTTCAGGCGTCATATCTGGCTTTGGTGACGAGTTGGAAGAGGTAGAAAATACACCCGGGCTCGATTTTGCCGGCTCGCGATTTGTCGGACGCTCCGGCGTCTTAAACTCGTAAGTCCTGCGTGTTGTGGGGCTTCCATCCCCAAATAATGTGGGTTGGCGGGGTGAAGTCAGGTCTGAGATTGTTCTCGCCCGGACTCGGTCAACGAGGGGGCTACTGTCCCGCATGGGTGACACGAACCGGGCGCTGTGGGGGCTCTTCGAAGGCGTGTGCGTGGGGGAGGTTTGAGGAGAGGGGGGTGGCCGGGCGTTCGAGGATTTGGTTGGAGTCTCGAGCATGGGACTACTTTCTCGACTCCGAGTCAAGATCCCAAGTTTCTGTTCCAGCTCCTCCAGCGCTGGCGATCCCTGACGACTCCTGTTCCCGGGCCTGATTCCGCCGAGGTTCGCCTTCTTCTCCTCGCGATCCACGCGTGGGCTTTCATGACGCCTGGGGCTGTCCCTCTTTAGGCAAGTGTCAAAGCAATCCGCGCAAGAGGGCTTTCCCAAAAGGTCGACCATCGGTTGGCTACTGATGTCCTTCTGACAACCCTCGCATTGGAAACACCGTTTGTGCCAGAGGCGCCCAGAATTTTCGATATAACCGCCCTCGCTCTTTAGGACGAGAACAGGTTTGGAACATGCTACGCAATCGCCTTTGGATCCACCATTGGCAGCAAAACATGGGCGACAAAGAAAGCGGGGTTCTGAACCCTGCGCAGCCAACGGATCCGGGTATATGGTTGCATCGGGTTCGAATGGGGTGAGACAGGAAGAACATGCGAATGAGGTGAGGGTTTCCTTGGGTTGCAGGATCGAGCCGTAAACTTTAGCGAGTACAGACCCATTAGGAGAAGCAATGATATCGGAGGCGTCCTCGAGGGAATACTGATTCTTGAGAGGGGAGGAGGGGCGAGACGTCGTAGACTTCTCGATGTGTGTGGAGACACGTGAACTGAGGTTGACGGTGCCCACGGTCGACTGTGGTCGTGGGAATCGTCTGGTGGTCGTGGATCTTGTCAGTGGGGTGGGGGTGGGGTTGTTCGTATCTTGGCCTCGAGCGGGTGCAGGAGGGAATGTGGTAGAAAGTGGTCGTCGAGTGGGTGATTTCTCCCGACTACTGGGGTTGGAAACATATGTCTGGGACCACCTGTCGGTGACACTGGAAACAGATCCCTGCCCGTTCCATTTCACAGTTGGTGCTGGACCAGGGAAACAACAAATCAGCCTGCTGGGTGATCCATCACTCCGGCTGGAGGAAGTGCTTACCGACTGCAGTACCTCCGCACTTGCACTTTGGCCCAGAAACAATATTTCCGCAATGCCTACAAAACCCCATTAACCAAAACTTGACGCTATATGTTGGAAGGTGAGCGGGTAACACGGAAAAGAAAGAAAAGAAAGGCGGAGGGAAGAAGTTCAAGCACAAGTTCAACAAAAAGTCACGTGGTCCTCCGTCCTCCTGCCATCCTCCCTAACCGCGATTTCAAACGCGTCTTTTGTTCTTGACAGCATGCCGGTCTCTTCAAGGGCGATCTTTATTGGGGCTATACTCGTGGCTGCTATCGTTTCTGTTCTGCTTCTATCACCCACAACTTGGAGATTCAGACGCACGTTTACCTTGGTCCCAACTCCGAAAACACCAGGATCGCGCTCGTCCTCCGGGCAGGACTTGATGCCTACCCTCAGCATCGCTTCTCGTATCTACGTCATAAGCCTACCAAAGAATCCCCATCGACGGATGGACATGGAACAACTCCGGTACACTATCGGACTGGAGTTCACATATGTCAACGGGACGGGGGGCGACGAAGATACGATGCAGAGAATCATGGGTCACGTTGCAGCATTCCGTGCTCTGCACAAACCCGACCTTTCGCTCCCAACTGCTTTTGAATGGCCGCAGGACGTTGATGCACTCGTCGAATCGGAGAACCCTCTTGACATGAAAGGATCTGATCTCTGGGTCTCTGACGGCATAGATGTCCCCGACCTTCCCTCCCACGACCCTCTTACGTGCGCTTATGGAGATTCTACCTTGGAGCCCTATTCCCCTCAGACACCGTCTTACCGATTACTCACAAAAGGACGACTCGCTTGCTGGCACTCTCACTGGCGTGTAATACGTTCGATAGCGAACGGCCAAGACAGTGTGGCTCTCGTACTCGAAGATGACATCGACATGGAGTTGGACATTCGACAGCGCTTGCTTGGGATTTGGGACTCCTTGCCCAGCGCATGGGACATCGTGTTTCTAGGTGCCGATCCATATTGTGATCCACTCATGGTGTCATGCTGATGGTCGGGCAGGTCATTGTTGGTCCGAAGAGTCCGAAAGGCCATCCATTGCCTCCTATCGTTCATCGATTTCAACCATCACGGTGTCTGTCACATCGCTCCACCCATCGACCTCACCAAAGTGTACACACGCGTACGTACTATCGCGAAAAGGGGCACGACGGCTGGCAGTATACCTTCGACATCCTCCTTTTGCATACTCCAGGGCGATTGACCAAGCGATCTCGTGGTTGGTAGAAAGTGGAAAGCTTGAGAGTTATTCTGTAGTCCCCAGCGTCGTGGTACAGAGGAAGGTCCACGACAGCAATATATCTGGTGGGAAGGGTAGTGGTTGGAGAGATAATCTGACGAGGGGTGCGTTTATGTAGAAAGTCATGTAAATTTCGCGGAACATACCAAGTCACTTCATCCATGGGCGCCTAAAGCCTGACCCCCTCTTGATCAGCCACAACCCTCACATTCCCCCTACATCTCGACACGGTAAAAAGATGGATCTCGGCGCTGGATTTCTCGCAAAGGTCGAACCGTTTCTGCTCATGTCCAAGTCTGCCAAAGGGGCAGCAGCCGCAAAACTGATCCTCGATGCCACTGGCTCACCCGGTGTGTTCGTGTTTGGAGAACTGCTGGACGTCCCGAACATACAGGAGGTTTGTGTGCGATTGTCGGGTTAGGGCTCTCTAACCGCACGCTGTATACAGTTATCGCGAAGCGACCAGTATGGTGGTCATTACCGCCTCCTCCAACTCTTCGGGTATGGGACATACGAAGACTATCTCAGTGGGTCGAGACCCTCCTATCACCGTATTTCACATACAAATCTTGCATGCAGGAGAGAAGGAGACCTTTCCCCCGTTGAATAACGCCCAGATCACGAAGCTTAAACACTTGACCCTCGTCTCCCTCGCGATGGAGCGGAGAGTGAGCATGATCATCGGGCGACACTTGCAGCCACTGAGAGAGTACATTCGTACAGATTCTACCTTACGAGGCACTCCTCAGTTCCTTACAGATGCCAACGATACGAGATCTGGAGGATTTGATCATCGATGCCATCTACTTGGACGTCATTCGGGGTAAACTCGACCAAAAGGAGCAACAACTCGAAGTAGAGTACACGATGGGACGAGACCTAGCTCCTGGAAAGGTCGAGAGCGTTTTGGCCGCCCTTCAGGCGTGGTGAGTCCTCCTTCCCGAGCGACGAACAACGGAATATTAACTCTAGCATAGGGCGAATACAACCTCATCGGTCCTATCTACCCTCGACGCCAATCTTGTCCATTTGTCGTCTCAGACCGACATAAAGAACGCCAAGCAAGCGGCCTACGACAAGGAACTCAACACGACACTGAAGCATATTCTGGAGAAGCAACGGGAGGCGAAGTTGGGTAAACGCGATGCGACGAAAATTTCATTTTCGCCTCCTACGGGCCCACGCGCGGACAAGGATAGGGATGCGATGGATATCGATGACCCGATGGAAGGAAAAGGAAAGAACAGAAAGTGAGTCCTGATTCTGGCGGTGGATTTTCTGGGCGGTGTTCTTACACTTCTCCTAGGGCACCGGACTCGTCAGCCCGACAACTGCAAAGGAAGCGAAACCGGTTTTAACTGTAGCTTAAACTCTGGGATACAACCCACTACTACTTCTTGTCGTTGTCCACCCTTACATTGTACTAGTATCTCACAGTTGTCTCGGCTGGCGCACGGCCGCACTAGGTTGTCTCTTGACGAGCATGACCGCCTCTGCTACATTCACCGAAACGCGACCCCCCGTCTTTGTCGTTAAAAGGAACGGCGTAGACCGTATGTATCTCAGCTTATTTGAAGGACCACTTGGCCTAACGGACCTCGGACGTTGCTAGAATTCGCCCATGTAGTTGAGAACGATGATTCCGGTCACGCTTATGTGCACTATCTAAACACCGACAAACGGCTGGACGAGTGGGTATCGGAGCAGGTCATCCGACCTGCTACCGAACACGAGGCAAGAACCACCGCTATGGGTCCCTCATCGTCTACCACCAACGGGATACAAACGCGCAAACGGAAGCGCGGCCCTGACACCGCCCAACCCTCTTCCTCCGCACGACGCGTCTCCAACGCAGCAAATACCCAACCGGACACCCCTGCGGAGGGGACCTCCAATGGAGCTGGAGTACAGCCGACCCAACCGCGAGAGTTGACAGAGGAGGAGTACGACATCCAACAGCATCGAAAATTGTTTTCGAAGCGAAACTTCGACAAGGTTGTCTTTGGACAGTGGCAGATTAAGACTTGGTGCGTGTAGACTTATGCTCTCTGGGTTCAATCTGTTCATCTGGAGTTTTTCATTCGATACTGTATTCAGGTACTTTTCGCCATACCCGGTGACAGACTCGGAGACTAATGACGCCGCTTCATCTTCTGCACCTCGTGATTCATCCACGCCTGCCGGACCGAGTCAAAAGGTGGTTGGGGTCGCGCGGTCCTCCATGCGGGCCCACGGACGGACCTCCGACCTCCTCGCCGGTGGTCTAAACAGGAACCACTCGAGACTCGAGCAGTCCGTGCTTTGGGTATGCGATCGATGCTTCAAGTACATGACGGATGGAACCCTATGGGAGGTTCATATTGTACGTGCATGGTGCTCCTCCGCTAAACTTTTTTGAGACTGAATTGTGATAATATTGCTGCCACGCGTAGAAGAAGTGCGGTCGCAGACACCCTCCAGGAAAGAAGGTTTACCAACGAGGTGCCCATACGATTTGGGAAGTCGACGGTGCGAAGGATAAGGTACTCGCCGCTGTTCTGATGTTGAACGATGTAACTAAGCAACATCCAGTTATATTGCCAGAACCTTTCGCTGTTTGGAAAGTTTTTCATCGACATCAAGACACTGTTTTTCGATACGGACAACTGTAGGTACAGATTCTCTCAAGCCCTTGAATGGGTCATCTGAAAACCCACAGTTCTCTTCTACCTGTTGACCGATGCCGATTCTCAACGTGACCACGTCCTGGGATTTTTTTCGAAGGTGCGGGATATTTGCCGTTTGACGATTGCAGCGAGGTGATAAATGATCGTGATTGAATCGGATCCCTCCTCCCCGCAGGAAAAGTTCTCATACGACGATTATAACCTAGCGTGCATCGTGGTCTTACCTCCTTACCAGAGGAAGGGATATGGGATGTTGATGATCGAATTTAGTACGTTTCAGATCCACACATGTTGCTTTTCGCTTCTGCGAGTTCTCCGGCTCAACGAGCTTTGACTTCACCAGGCTATGAGCTTTGCAGGCGTGCCGGGAAGGTCGGAACGCCGGAACGGCCACTGTCCGACTTGGGGCTTCGGAGCTATTTGGCGTATTGGGTTGCGACGATAATCCGCTTTTTGAGGTGAGCTACATTTGCGTGTTCGTGGCGTTACCCCAAGATTGACATAGAGTTGTTCAGGCGCCTTCTCTCTGTCTTGCCTCCCAATTTGGCCAGAACAGAGAGCAATGCATTCGACGTAGCCAGGATCAGCGCCAGTACCAAAGAACTTCCCGCTCCGCCCCTGGAATTCCAATCAGTCTCTCACGGTCCGAAGAGAAAACGGAGAAAAAGCGTTAAAGGATGGGATGGAGAAATCGGTATTGACCTCGATTTGCCAACGGCGCCTGATTCTGTTATGGATGGTCGGTCTCACTTCACTTTCCACCTCATTCCCATTTTCAAACCGAAAACATCACTGCAGACCCCTTATTTACGACGCTGAGGTCCTTCGTGACAAGCCAGAACCTGGACGGGAGCGCAACGACTCACGTCGTCGTGAGATGCACGTTGGCCGATCTGTCCCGTGCAACGAATCTCAGGGCCGAAGACACAGCGTTCGCTATGAATGAATGCGGTCTCCTGAGGATGCGCGGAAAGAACGGTCGCGAGGTCGACGCCACAGACGTGATTGTGGTTACGCGGGAAATGGTTGAACAGGTCGCAAAGGAACGTGGGGTTAAGAAAGCATGTTTGATATTGCCGCACGTGTTGTTGTGAGGTGGTCACGGCAGCGCTGGAGGGATTACCCCATAGGACGTACTTATGAGGTTCGAAGTTGTCATTCGCTCTTTCTACAACCTCACCTAGCCCTGTACAGGGCGAAAACATTCGAGCGTACCACCCCGCCAACTGTTATACCTATCGCCTCGGAAGTCATGTTTTTTTAGTTCGGGTTACTCACACCTGAACTCCTTGCAACGGGTCGCAACGGGCATACCTCGGCCACACTCACCGCCGCACGATGATCATCACGAAAACCCTCGTTTTCTTTCAAGTAGCCGGAGGTGAACAAGTGGAGAGATAAGTTGGAGGGGACAAACGCCTCGCAAGTTCACTAATGACAGTTGATCGATCATCAACGGCATTAGGACACTAAAAGTGCCCACCTATCCAGGTGGGGAGGACCGCGTCGGGACGCCCTTGCCTTTGTTTGCTATTTGACCAGAGTATTCAGTGTCAAGCCTCGAGCCTCGACGTCCGGGTGGCTGAAGTTCGCCGGCGATCGCTTACACAAAATTGCCCCAAATACTCGATCCAACAGCAAAGGAGAAGATGGGGTTGTGTGAGAACCCGTCGCCTCGAGGCGAATCGCACCCGGAATGTTGATGATCCTTCAGATGTATTGTGCCCCAAAACCCGGCGTAGGGCCGAACGATCCAACGCTCTCAGTTTAGCGCGGATGTGCTCGTGATGAGATACCCAACGTAAGGGTGGCTCAACGTGAGATAACAAGGGAGAAGCGATGATAAGCCTAAAGTTTCTGGACGGTTTGGGTTCATATCCTGAGGATACCGTAACGCGGGCTTCGGCGGACTTGAGGAAATCATTCAATCGAATCGAATCCAGGAACCAAGGGGGGCGGTAGAATGCGTGGTGGGGTTGGTGGGGAGCATGCGATGCATAGCGTACAACAGTAATGAAGACAAGTGAAAGCGGGTCGTATGAGGAGTATTTACTCCTTTGCGGGTGCCTCTTCCACCACCAGGAACGCTTGCCTCTTCTCGGCGATCCTCTGGGCACGGCGTTCCCGAGCAGCCTAAAGGGGAGGGTGGATCAGCCTTTCGATCGCGAAGAGTTGGAAAATACGGTACCTTGTTCTTCGTACGACGAGCCTCCATCTGGTCGCTGAGCACCTTCGTACGCGACTTTTCGGCCTTGGCCTTGTGGATGTACTCCATTAACACACGCTTGTTTTTGAAGACGTTACCCTTGGACTTTTGGTATAGGGAGTGGTACCTTTCACCTTGCAGTCAGGCAACCGAATAAAACAGAGAAACGAGAAAATATGCGCACAAGTGCTTGTCGATCTTTCCGCCTTCGCGGTATTTCCTCAACAGGCGGCGAAGAACTCGTTGCCTCCTCATCCACTGAACCTTGGTGGGCATCCTAGCCTCAGAAGTACCCTTCCTCTTACCCACACCTGTATGCCTCCCCTTCCTCTTTGCGGTGAGGAGATCGCGAGTACGAGCCCTGGAGTGGATGACGGTGGGCTTGATAATGATTCGTCCATCCTTGATGAGCTTCTTGACATGGGAACGCGAGTTTGCGTTGCCGATTTCTGCTTGTTCGTTGGGGTCGAGCCAGATCTTGCGCTGGCCGACATTGGAGACGGAGGCGGCGAGCCGCTTTTGTGAACGGAGGTTGACCATGACTTGCAGGGATTCAGCGGCGGGCAGGTGATCTTTGGGTATTGCAAGGAGGGAGGTGGCTGGGTTCGAAAGGTGCTATACAGCTGGCCGGATGATGCCGATGACTCGGGATGTCGGGATGTCGGGCGGAGGGCTCCGGCGAAGTGAAAATAAATAAAATAAAATAAAATCCCCAAAATGACAGGTAGGGGAGCTTAGTCATCAGCCAGACCGAATTTAACCAGGGCACATCATCCCCTCGTCCTCCTCTTCCTGCTCTCCCCTTTCTTTTACTTCTGTTTCTGCCCAATCTCGCCCGCCCTTTTGTGCAGTAAGCGTCATGATCCTCTAATCCACATAAGTGACATCCAATCGCTTTTGTGGTCCACCCCTTCGAAGATTTCACACCGTTTGCTGCTCGCACATCTATCACTTGGCCATGACGCAGCCAGATTCGACCGAAACAGAAACTTCCCAGGCCGAGGGCGAGGGTCCTGACGGTTCAGACAAACCTCCGCGGCCTTCCCTCAACAAGTCTCGTCCACCCAACGGATCTCACATGAATTCACAATCCCCCGCCCCCACCACCAACGGTACCAAGAAGCATCACAACGGGCGCTCGAAGGTCCCCCTCCCTGCTCGAGAAGCCACATCCCATCCCAAAGAGCCTCAGATCGTGGCTGGTTTCTCTAAAGATGTTGCCGGCCTCCATAGTTCCCCTTCGACCACATCGTTGTCGTCCACCGACCCCGACAGCTGGAGTCCACCGTCCAGTAAGGCTCCTAGCAGGCGTAGCAGCAGGGCTGCCAGTTTCAACGTAGGGAAGTTGAGCGGTCTGCTGTCCCCGAAGAAGCCCGCCGCCGTCACCCCACAGCCTGACACCGCGGAGCCACCGTCCACGCCTCGCAGCAAAGGCCCGTCCTCAGTCCATTCCGACACCGCCCAAAAGTTCACGCTCAAAGAGTTGCTCGGCACCGCTCCAAAACTGGGCAGACGATCCTCGGTGCGCTCGACTGGGAGCAGCAAGAAGTCTGAGTCGGACGGGGGCAAGTCTGCGGCTGATAGCACTGCTAGCCTGTTGAAGAAGTACGGTGTCTGCGAGAACGCTGCAATCGGCAAGGGCGCTACTTCCGTCGTTCGTTTGGTACACAAGTGGGATCGAAGCGAGGAGAAGATCTATGCTGTCAAGGTCAGTAACCCCTGTCATCGCCCTGGTAGGCGCGAATACCCTTTCTGACATCTCAAAGGAGTTCCGCAAACGAAGGAAAAACGAAACCGAGAAAGAATACATCAAGAAACTCACCGCAGAGTTCTGTATCTCGTCGACACTCCACCACGTGAACATCGTCGAGATGGTCGACCTGGTCCAGGACGAGAGTCAACGGTGGTGCGAGGTGATGGAGTTCTGCCCAGGAGGGGACTTATATGCCGCGATCAAAAGAGGCCGCATGTCACCGAGCGAAGTTGAATGTTGCTTCAAGCAGATCTTGATGGGGGTGACCTATTTGCATAGTCAAGGGGTTGCCCATCGCGATATTAAGCCGGAGAACCTCCTCTTCGACCTAATGGGTCATCTCAAGGTAGCTCATGTCGGGTATTCATCCACACCCTCCGTTAACCTACCTTCCTAGATCGGAGACTTCGGAGCTTCCACCGTGTACAGGTTGCCTTGGGAGAGCACGGTCCATATGTCCACCGGACTGTGTGGAAGCGAGCCATACATAGCTCCTGAGCAGTTCTCGGGAAAACGTAAGCAGGGCGTCGGCTTTTTATAAGGGCGTTCTTTTGATACGTTGGTTGTGCGAAACAGCCTACGACGCGCGTTTGGTCGACATCTGGGCTTGCGGCATCGTCTATTATTGTCTCCACTTCCAAGAGATGCCGTGGAGGGTCGCACAGATGACCGACTCCTTGTACGCCAGTTATGCCAGCGCCTGCAGCTCTTCCAACGCGGCCACTGCGGCCACTCCAGGCACAATTGCCAACCTCTCGCCCAAACAATGTCGGCCCTTGATTCGCGCCATGCTGGAACCCAACCCCAAGTTAAGGTGGACCACAGAACAGATCATGGCCCATCCGTGGATAGAAGGGATCGAAGTTTGTCATCTCATGGAGAAGCCCAACCATGTTCATGTCAACGTTAGATCCATCGTTGGCTCTCATTCTGGCTAGCGTTTTCTTATGGTGTTGCGCTGATTCTGCTTTATGTTTCTCGTTTCACTTTTCTTACCTCTCACCAGCGCATCCTTGAGCTCCTTACCCTATTTTCTTCTCCCTGTTTTGCATGTGTAGGTGCAGTGGGACGTTGTCCCCAGATCTTCATTCGCGGTTCGGTAGCCTATTCTATTCCGAGGTTCAATCCAGTGTCTCGCATCGGTGATACGTGTGGATCTCTATTTGTACAGATACATAATGCGCTTGAATAAACGTCCGTGGTGTCCCTCTTGCGCTGGGCGTGGGAGATCTGCCGGAAGTTAGCATAGCTGCGGGAGCCGATCCGCCGGTCGAGCGCCTCTTCTCAACTGCACTCTGGCCCGATGTCTAACAACTTGGATGTGCGTGCATACTATGACCCTGTTTGCAGCTACAACTGACTGCTGTGTCCCACCTGCTTCGTATAGCGCGCCATCGAAATCGTGCAGCGCGCCATCGATGAGGATGTCAAGCAGAACTATGCGGAAGCATACCGGCAATACCAGAACTCGCTAGACTACTTCATGCTCGCCCTCAAATGTAACGTCCTCTCATTCACCACTCCCGGGCCAGACCCGAAACGCTGATGACCTATCAACCTCCACTCCCCATGGGCAATACCCCCCGCTTTCATCCCAAAACTGCCGTTACAATGCCGATCATCCAGATGAGAAAAACGACAAATCCAAGCAGCTGATTCGGTCAAAGATCAACGAGTATCTGACGAGAGCTGAGACGTTGAAGCAGCATCTAACGACGGGGGAGAAGTCAAAGAAGAGTGTGGTGGGGGCGAACGGAGTGGTTAATGGTGGCTCCGGCGCAGCGGGAAAAAAGTAAACCACTCGGTCTGTGCTTCCAACAACCCCGTTCATTCTGTCGTTCTTTGTAGGAAGGATGATGATGATGACAACGACCCAGAGGTCAAGAAGCTTCGTGCTGGTCTGGCCAACGCGATCATCGTGGACAAACCTGACGTTAAGTGGGACGACGTTGCCGGTTTGGAGGCCGCCAAGGAATCACTGAAGGAGGCCGTCATTCTTCCTATAAAGTTCCCCCACTTGTTCACCGGCAAGCGGACGCCGTGGAGGGGTATCTTGCTGTACGGTCCACTAGGGACCGGAAAGTCTTATCTCGCCAAAGCCGTCGCCACCGAAGCAAAGGGTACCTTCTTCAGCGTAAGTTCTTCGGATTTGGTCAGCAAGTGGCAGGGTGATTCGGAACGGTAAGTATTATCCCAGTTTGCCAATCTCACTCACATTGAACCGGTGACATTCTTATCCTAGACTTGTGCGACAACTATTCGAGATGGCGAGAGAAAGTAAACCAGCCATCATCTTCATCGACGAAATCGATTCCCTCGCCGGAAGTCGTGGAGAGGGCGAGTCTGAGGGTTCGAGACGCATAAAGACGGAGTTCCTGGTTCAGATGAATGGTGTCGGTCACGACGACACCGGTGTGCTCGTCCTTGGAGCCACGAATATTCCGTGGGTTTTGGATAACGCCATTAAGCGAAGGTACGTGAAGAGAATCGGCCGCCTGCGCACGCTGAACTCCCCGGGTCTAGGTTCGAGAAGCGTATCTATATCCCACTTCCTGGCGTCGAGGCACGGAAACGAATGTTCGAGCTTCACGTTGGAAATACCCCCTGCGAGTTGACACAGAAGGATTATAGAGATTTGGCCGAGCAGACAGAAGGGTGCGTCATTCCAACACCAATACTTCACTCATCTCATTTTTTGAAGGTACTCTGGTTCTGATATCGCGATTATCGTCCGGGATGCTCTCATGCAACCCGTCCGCAAAGTCATGTCTGCCACCTCCTTCAAGGAGGTCCGTTCAGATGGAAGGATGAAATGGACGCCTTGTTCACCTGGTGACCCTGCCGCCATTGACAGGACATGGGCCGAGGTCGAGGGTGACGAACTTCACGAACCACCTTTGCGAATGGCCGACTTCGTCAAGAGTCTGGCTAGCGTGCGACCTACCGTTACACAGTCTGACATCAAGAAGCATGACGAATGGACACAAGAATCAGGTATGTTCCCCATGCGATTACCCTCCTTGCTATTTCTCATCCCTTCGCAGGCCACGATGGTGCTTGAGGATCCATAGGAACTACTGTCCTGGAGATATTTAGATTCCTTGGGACATTTATGATTACACCGATTTACGATTCCGTATGACACTGTCCACAACTAATCGTACACAACACAAGGAAAGGAGCTTGCCTGTCATTGTTGCTTTGTAAGTTCATAAAAGGCTCCCCAGACCTGTTTGATAAAGTTATAGAGGTCTCTCGTCCGGTTCAGTTCGTCAACCAGGATCGGGAGAGTTGGTAAGAATGGGGTACTGGTTGGAACTGGGGATGCGTCAGCTGCTGTGGGGGCCAACCTGCATGAGTCCCTACCTTTGTATGTCTTATTGGAGACATCAATGACGAAGCTGAACTCGCGGTCCAAGTCTGACGGATCGATGTGAGTGAAGCGAACGAGGATCTGATCGTCTGCAATGCCCTCGATGACGCCGTGTAACATATCCTCGCACGCTCGAAGTTTATAGTGTACTTCTTGACCGCGACTGCGTAAGAGGTTTTCCTCGCGTTCCTTCTCTAGTAACCTCGTGAACCGGTGGGTCATAACGCGGGCATAGCAGTCACTTACCTCGCTCCAGTGTGGCAACCATGGACCTATACTGTTCAATTTCCGCATCCACGGACGCACACCTCTCCTTGATGGAAGCAAGCCGTCGTTTTAGTGTATTCACGGCGGACTCCATCTCCTTTCGCTCCTCCTGCTCCTGTCCCATGACTGGGGAAACCGGGATTCAGAAATTCGGCAAATGAGGACTCACTCGGAGAGAACTCACCTTCCACAAGCTCAATCTCTGCCTCTTTGCATTGGTTGATCTCAGCTTTTGTGGTCTGGATCTTCTCAACAAGGCGCGTTTTCTCGGCATTGTATGTTTCTGCCTTCTCCACGACCGAGGCTGTCGTCTTCTTCGAGTAGTTCGCGACCAAGTTCATAAACGAACGCGTAGAGCGTTCATATTCATCCAACCTCAAGTCTATCTGGGGATTCTGAGCTGCGAGGATAGCGGCGAGGTCGATCTGTGGTCTGTAGGACGCGGTAGTCATTATCGTTGAGGTGGAGATCACGCGTCACGTTGCGTCACGCGGCCTTTGGCTAAGACACTCACCATTGACCGAAGTACCGTTTCTGTTGAAAAGATAAGACTTTATACTGAATTTTCAGCCAGTTCCTTCCGGTAATCGAGAGTGGAGGCCCTCAGGGGAGCTGCTCTCACTAGTTGATGCATCGGTCTATTTCACTCGCTTTCACTCGTTTTATCCTTCTTCTGAACTCCCGGCACGCCCCACGGCTAGAGTGATTGACAGACGTATACAAGTCACGAGCGTCGACAAGAAACCGTAGCCCAGTGAGGAGTGCGGTTTCGGGTGATTTTGCAGGTGTCCACACTACCCGCGAGGATGGGCTGTGAAGCCTGCGGCTGACTCCTGGTGACAAGAGATGATTTCGTCGGACTCGCAACAGGCCCACACGGTTTCAAATTCAGACTGGTAATACTAAGTCCCCTAGTGGATGGTCCGCAGTAGGACGTGGTCGCACCGGTCCTGTCAATCTCGTCCACCATGCCTCAAGGAGCTCGTTACGGACGCCCCTGCCCAGGAAGAGGGGATTAACTAACTTTTTGTCTGCCCTGTGAGCCCCTCTGCGGCCCCATACCCGGTCCTTCAGACCGGACTGCATTCAGTGAATCTGTTTAGAGTGTTCTCAGAGCGGCTGCGGGGGATTGAGAAATGTTGCCACCGGACAACATGGCGCTGGTCGACTCCCCATGCGCCGTCTTGCGTCCAGGTTTCCGACGACGTTGCGGGTTAACGGATGCTACGCGATCCCACCCACGAAGGGGGTCCCCGCCCGTCGATCCCAAGGACCCCTCAGCGTATCAAACACTTCGGTTCTCATCCGACAATGATCCTGAACAAATTGACGGCGATCCTGAATGGATCGGCGGTGATACTGAATATATTTACGAGATCCTTGGCGGATTGACCACTCCTTAAACGGATTTGGGCTGCAATTGACACAGATCAGCTTCACTGCCAGCTTCAAGTACCCCCAACCTTCGTTGTTAACATTCCAACCACCTCAGGCTCGACCGAGTCCGCGGTGAAATGTTTTGCGTGGACCCGTGGTCGCGCTTTTGGAGGTCCATGGTGCTGTCCCCTCGTGGTTGCGCGTTCATCGAAACCAAGGGCGTCAACCCCGGTACCCGTCTGACGAGCCCGGCGCATCCCCAGGGGCTTGGCTATCTATCTGCCTGACCAGGTCTTCTGCGGGGATCTCGTGGATAAAGATGTCTGGGGAATAGTTCCTAATGACCTGCGACGTATTTGCATTAACCCGCGCTCCAACGATGCCCCCGCGACGTCCTCGTTAATGAGCCCTCGCCCACCGACTTCCGCTCGTTCGAGAGGAGGATCGTTCAAGTTGTTTTGGGAGAAACGGCTCCAATCTTGAACTCATGGCGTGGGAAGAAGGGTGAAACGAAGCTGCGGTGGGGGATTTTGGGCGTTCAACTACCCTGTCCCTGTGGGTGAATTGTTTCTTGATAACCAACTGAGCGATTCCTAAAGTCCCATTCTTCGTAGTTTGTACGTATCACGACTGGCCCCAGTGATATATCAGTGTGATCTGAGATCCAAACCACTCGCGCGACAGACCTAGGTTATGAGGTACTGCCCACTATGACCCATCGCCTTCAGTCTATTCTGTTCCAACGTGGATCCAAGCGCTCTCCGACCCGGTCTCCGGCCAACCCACCTGGACTCCCAGGCAACCAGCCTCCAGGATCTAATCGCCCAGTTCCCGACATTTCTGTAAACTGGCCATCTAAATCGGAGGAGGAAGGTTCCTGAGGCTTGCGTGAGCTTCACCCTTACTCCTCATCTCCAACGGAATGTTGGTTACTGTCTCGACGGCGGTCGCAGGCTTCACTGTGGAGGGGGTGGGAAAGGCGGAAGGAAATGGGGGGGTGGAATTCCTTCCCTTAAGATGAGGGGGCGGCGAACGAGTCTCCTCAACCGGTTCTAGGATCTGGTGCAGGCTGGGAGATCGCCGGAGGAGCACCTTCTGAGGGGTATCCAAAACAGTGGTGTCCACATTCAGAGGATTTAAGTCCCCCGGACGAGGACGGTGACTACGGGATCTTCTAAGGTCGAACACCAGACGGTGACTTGAGACGCCGTGCGGGTCATTTGCTCGAAGTCGTGCCCCGACGGCACCCCCGCAAGGGGTCGTCTCAGAGAACGAGGGTCGGACCAAGAGGTCGGTACATCGGGTCCTGAAATCGCAACAATGAGGGCCGGACCATTGTTCTGCATTTTCCGCAACTGGGCGGGCCAGGATAACTTCCCTGATTTGGGGCGGTTATCTACAGGTGGGGTTGTTGGAGCCGCAGCTGCACGTTGCTGAAAAACTTACGGAAAGCCGGTGCGAAACACCCCATCTTGGTGAGAATTGTTTATTGTACAAACCGAAAAGCATAGGGCTTCTGATAAGTGTGCCATGTGAGAAACCACAAAATAGAATCACACACACACACGTGAGAAACCACAAATACAAGCTGGGATGTTGAACATGGCATGGGGACGGTGCAGCTCAGTCGATCTCGATCGGACAATCATAGAGCTCACCCTCGATCCCTGAGTTGGTCCGAGTCCGATCTCCCCTCTGCCACGACGGCACATCCAGCTCGCTTTTTTTCTTTTTTCTTTCCTGCATCCCTTCACCTCTCCTAGGATTCTGATTCCCGCTCTGTTCTACGACAATCATCGCTTGTTTTGCTATGGCAACGAGGCAAGGGATTTCTGGGTTGCCCGAGACTAGGGGCGATCAGGACTACTACCGATACAACAACGATGTCCATATGGACACCGCCAGAGGGACGATAGGAGGGCTCCCCGATATTCGCATGGACACCGCGAAGGGCTATACCGTCAACAATGATATCGCGATGGACACCGCCAGAGGTAACACCACTCTCAAGGTCGGACCCCTCAAGGCGTGGGAGAGGGAACTAGTGGAAAACCCAGAGATCAGACGCAAATCTACCGTCGCTCAATTATGTGAGTGTTGTGCGAGACCTTGTCCCGAACTCCCCACCTCCCTGGATTTTGATCGTTGATCATTGATGACCAATCGTAGATTTCCTCGACTATTATTTCCAACTTTTGGGTTACATCGCGTCAAGGAGGGAACGCAGGGCAAAGTTTGACGCGGATACCACTTCACGAAAACTGTCGTCGACCGAGCATGCCAAGGAATTCAAGTCATATTGTGGACGTGAACGCGTGTTGCTGCGTCGCAGAAGAACCAAGCTGAGAGTAGAGCAATTCCATATCATCGCTCAGGTTGGGCAGGGAGGTTACGGGGAGGTCTATCTTGCTCGCAAACAGGAAACCGGGGAGGTTTGCGCGCTAAAGAAGATGCGCAAGCGTACATTATTCAAGATGGATGAGGTTCGCATGAGCCAGTTGGATCGGCTTCCACTC
>Ga0307509_10002736_pt1 | contig 28096 bp, 31 predicted proteins | sample 10_EM_MG_FD_202245 | JGI IMG/M metagenome (GOLD analysis project Ga0307509, IMG submission 202245) | Populus trichocarpa ectomycorrhiza microbial communities from riparian zone in the Pacific Northwest, United States - 10_EM | ecosystem: Host-associated > Plants > Roots > Unclassified | place... | reverse complement strand
TCCTAGGTGCCCGAGAGACCATATATGGGTGACCCCCATTTTGGCGGTTACCCATACTCCCCTTATATATCCTGCGAACGACATTCAGTCGGACGGACGGCGACGACGTATACGGTTTTACGGTAGCTGCTCCAATGACCTCTTTTAACTAGCAAACGAGCAACTACACAGCCGTCTGCCTATGACGCGCCGTTCCAACGCTGGGGCCAGAGGGGGGTGTTAGCAAAACCCACCCAAGTTTAATAGCATGTTCGGGCCACCCTCATACAGGCGTGGGGCCTCCCCGCGCAGATGCGTGTCCGCCCAAGAACATCTAAGAGCCCATAGAATGTGAGGCAATCGACCTCTAAGTTCTAGGATGACTTTGCCGGTGAAGGTAGGGTAACTTGGGTTCCTAAGTAGGGTAACTGGGACCCATGGGCATAATGACCAAATTCCCAAGGTAGGGTAACTTTGCCCTCTTATGCCTTTAACCGCTCAGGAGGTTCTCCAGTTGACCACAGAAGTCGTCTCGGTGGTCCGTGTAACATTCCCATAAATCTCTTGACCTTATGCGAATGTCTTCCCGAAAGGTTACCCTGCCTAGTAGAGTACCTCAAAGCTACTCAACTATTCTCTAGGCCTTATCCTAGGATTACCAGCCATATGTATATTATATACGAGACCATACCACCTCTGGATACCACTTGGTATACCATTTGGGCTAAGGTGATAGTGATTGTAGCTACCTATTGTAGGGTCGTTACAGGTAATGTGGTTCTAATTCGTATACTTCCAGTTTAGGCCCCTGAACGTGGGCTTCAGGAGAGGAGTGGAGAGCACAATTGATAGGGCGATGTGATCTGAACCCGTTGGTAGGAGGGTGGGGTTCCAGGAGGAAATGTATGGGAGCAAGGCAGAGTTGACTAAGAACAGGTCAAGCCCTGCAGGGCGGTGGTTGGTCGTAAAGAGAAACCTAGTGTAGACCCCGGGTGTGTTGAGCAGAGAAAACAACTGAGCTGAGGCCCTATCAAAATAGGGAGAACTTATGAACTGATCGTAGTCGGAGAGAAAACGTGTTGGGTCTGAGGTGGGGTGATGAATGTTGAGGTCCCCAAGGACAAGGGTTGGGAAGCCATGTTGGGGAAATAAATCAAGGGGAGAAACTGACCTATGATTGTCACTAGGGATAGAGTAGGCATTATACAAATGAAATAAATTATAAGAAGAATCAAAAAGTCCCTCAGGGGAGTGAAAATTCAGTGCCATGAGCTCACCCCTTTCAAAAAACAAAGGAAGAATAGAAATAACACTTAATAGCCTTTCGTGAACATAGGTTGCAACTCGAGGCTTATAACTGTCAGTTGCAGGGGGGAAAAAACATTTATAGTTGCGAAAAACAGGAGGACAATTCTTCCAGAGAGGCATATACTGAAGAGCTACAATATGAGGAGAACTTTCTACCGAAGTAAAAAAGCTAAAAAGCGTTTGAAAAACATTACTGCTCCCGAGACAATTATGCTGAACAAGGGAAAGATTTAAACAACCAGGGTAATGGAAGGAATGGGATGGTGAAGGGCTCCGTGTTGCATCCGGGTTTGACGATATCTAAAGTTCCATATGAACATCAGTCGGCGCGGGCTCTCTCCAGTCGGCACTGGACCTAGCTTGGAAGAGGGTGCTGCCAGCACCAAAGAGATTCCTGTGTGGAAGGGGGGGCACTGAGGTTAGGCTGGGCAGATGCACTGCGAACAAGTTTAATGGTCTCGGGTTGGGTCGATTCGCTAGAGGGGGGGAAACAAGAACCGTGCCTGGTTGGAGTGGCTGTTACAGTTGGAGAACAGTTGGACCCTGAGGGGTAGTTTGAAGGGGGCCCGCATCGGGGACATCGGGTATGTCTTGGTCCCTAGGTGGGCGGAGAGAGGAAAGGATTTCACGGCGGAGAGGACAGGTGCCGTCGAAGGAGGCATGTTGACCTCCACAGTTGATGCAGAGAGGGGAGGGGTGTTGCAACATCCTACTACAGATTTCTCAAAACACTCTTTTGGGCAGCTCTGGTTAGCACATCTGTGGGCGGAACGGTGATGGAAGAGGATGCAGATCGGGCAAGCTTGTGCCTCTTCTTTGCATCGGGAGCGGAGTGACCAAAGCGCCAGCACTTTCTGCATTGCATGGACTTAGAGGCAGAGTAAGCGAGAGCGATGGTTCAGGCGCGAGAAAAGAGTTGAATGGATTCGCCAAACCGGGGAACATGAATTCGGTCAAGCGCCACAACCACCGAGGTTGTGCGCTTCTCGGCCCTTTTCGCCGGATCTGGCTGCAGGAACCCAGCTCCAAAAATGGAGACGTCAGTAGCATTGCCAATTGATTCAAGGAGTGAGGGGAAGAGGTTAGTAGGTTCATCAGGAAGAATAGAGAGGGGAAGTTTGTGAATGAGGAGTTCGACACTCGTAGGTGGCTCCCTAAAAACCTGGAAGGGATTATCTCCAACAGGGAAACTCTGATTGAGCTTTCTAGTCATGGCATCAAAGAAGGGGGAGTAGGCAGAAGACGGGGTGTATGGGTTGGCTGTGAGAGTAACAGCCCCATTGCGATTAACCGAGGCAGTAAGGGACAAGGGCAGGGAGCAGTTGGCCTCTTTAATCACAGCGGCCATGATGTCGGAGAGGGTAGCAGTCATGATAAACGAATCGTTGGGGAGGGTAGGGGAAGTGCGCAGGGCAAAGAAACGACGTTGTGCGGCTGGGAGTGGTGGGGGTCCTTTAGGGACACTATTCTTGCTTGACGCAGCGACTTGTACTGCAGTAGCATTTTTCTTGCCCTTTCCGCCCTTCCTGCTAACCTGTGCCCAGGTTTGTTCTTGGGGCTGCGGGGGTTGGGAGACTGTGAAACCGGGTGGGGGACCAGTATGGAAGCGTGAGGTGGCTGGGTATCATTCAGAGTAGAGTTTGGCTTCCTCTGACTGGGTGTGGCATGAGGCGAAGAGAATAGCAGCTTGGAGCTGAATCTGGGTGGCGTTTAGCGTAAGTGTCCGGGTTGCCGTACCATTTCCCCTCAAAAAGAAAGGGAAAATCTGGGGCAGTGACGGTATCAGATGAGAGGCAAGTAGCGAGTTTCTTCTTCTGCTGAGCTGGTTTAGTTTGGACAGCAGGGGCGGGGGCAGGCGGGGCTTGAGGTGGTAGGGGAGCCACTTGTGTGGCACGGTGGGACAAGAGGGCGGCAACACGAGAGGACAAGTCCTTGAGGGACGCCTCAAGGTTAGATGTGGCTGGTGGTGAGGGGGTTGCTGAGTGCCCTGCCTGGGCGGAGATGAGGGTCTCAACCTGCGAAGTCAGGAACGTAACTGAGGCAACTAGGTCATTAACCATGGCAATAAGTTGGGCAAGAAGAGGTACGATGGCGAGTAGGCTATTGGGGAAGGTAGCGGTGGAGGCATTGTAGACAGTGGGGAAACAAGCCGGGTCAAGGCGAGTGAGCCTGGGAGCATGCCCAAGAATATTGACGACATTGTCAGCCTCCCCAGAAAGGCAGGCATGACTGGATTGGGACGACGACGAGCGGGAGATTGGATCAGCCCTACGGTTCTGGCGGAAGGAGGTAGAGCGAGCAGGACCTCCAACCGAGGCTGGGCCTGCACCAGCAGAGGCGAGAGGGGTAGATGACATCAGGGCAAGGCCGGCAGGCCAGGCCAGTGGACGAGGAGGAGGGGGAGAGGAAACGTAAAGTCAAACTACCAGTTTGACTTTCTAAGTACAAAAATCCTCTCAGCAAAGGTGAAGTATATATTTCACTTGAAAATCAAGCCCAAGTGAAAAGCCAAAATAGGTGTATCGTGAAGAAATAAAGACCAAACCCTGAGGTTTAGCTTGGCCGAATGCGGTAAGTATTTTAAGCGAGAGGAACATAGAGGGCGCAGAGCGTGTCAATTCTTTTCTCTATCAACGTCTAAAAGCAAAAGAAAGCTCAAAAAAAACTCCTTTTTTGAGATTTTAACATGTTATCTGAAATAATTTGCATCTGCTCACCATCTGATTATTCTTAATTTCTATTTTAGGCATTTCTTCCGGCTACCCCAAACTGTATTTAGTCTCAGCTGCTTTCCTTTCTCTGTACATTAGCACCCTGATCATGGTCATATGCATTGAACATCGAACATATCTCAATTTTCCTATCACACTTTTGTTCCACGTCTTTGCCACCACGACAGCCTCACCGTAGTGTCATAGCAATACTTGTACGAGCTTGGTGACAAAATTCGTGGCCCCCCATTTTGCACCAAAAATTGGCATTTTCACCTCATAAAATCGCAGCTAGTTGCTTTGCAAAAAAAAGTTAAAATTCTTCACGGTATTTAGACTCATCTAGATATTATCATTTATATGTGACAAGTTCCGTTAGCTAATGCCCATTCTGCAATAGCAGAAATAATGATGGGCAAAAGGTACCTATTATTTTGTATGAGAGTCCCATACAAAAGGCACATTGCAACCGCATCCAATGACAACTCTAAGCTCTAACCCCTTGTAGGAGCATGGGAAAATTCTCATAATTTTTACCTAGATATTTTAGACAATCGCCCACCCCATATCTTGGTTTCATTAAATCTCTTTAGTTTTCCAATGAGTTATGAGTGTCCAAAATCGGCCATTTTTGGTGTAAGACGTTGTGGGGGGCCACGAATTTTGTTGCCAAGATCGTACAGCGGCAGGTTTTCCTGCGCTAGACCAGACCTCCATCAGTATTCACTATATATCTTAGGATTGGATCATTCCTGAATAGAGAGGAGAAGGTGGTTTGCATCAATTTTGTGTCTTCTGATATCCGGATTCCGGCTCATATTGGAAAAAAATGCAAACGTTGAAATTCCTTCAGTGGAGCATAGTACCCAAGCTGCTCCTATAGGGAGGCAGGACGCCCTGAACTCGACATTGGAGTCTGCTTCGGGGACTAGCTCCTTTCTCCTTGATGGTCCTTGGTCATGTGAAGCCTTCTGAGCACGCTTGGTAGACATTATCGTAGATTGTATGAGGCGAGTGGTAGAAGCCTGAGGATACCATGATTTTTGAATTGTTCATGGCCTTACAACGGAAGACCATGCACAGGATCAATATTCGAGGCTGTATCTGCTCACGATATTAAATTTAGTTCTGGGCACTAATGTACCATACAATATGAGAGACTTTTTGCATGACAGGTTTAGGGGAGGAGGGTATTATCCTATCCCTTACTCCGTCAATGGGCTCGGGAAATCGGTGGAATATCTCTCAGTTTGAAAGGCCCAGTATTTTGTTTCCCATTAAGGAAATCTAATGTCCAAATGTTATTAATTTATTTTCGATTATAAGAAAGCCAATTTCCAGATTCCGGCATTTTTTAAAACTAGATCTCTTAGGCAGGGCGCCCAACAGATGATGGGATAAAGGGGAAAAAAAACATCAGATAGTCAAACCAGGAAGACCACTTTCACCCTTGATACTACTCCTACAGCTGCTGCTAAGAGCGCGACACTTTTCGTAAGCCAAAACTGCAACCTCCGGGGGTCGGAAAAATGGTCTACTCCACATGAAAGATCGGGTTCATCAAGTATCACTCGGCACCTTCTCGGGGTGGCTGTTGTGCGGGTATACGGTTCCAGTCGACAAATGCCTACCCTATGGAGTCTAAGAATATAATACTAAATTATTAGTATTCGAGAAAAGTTTCGGTGGGGATAATCCCCGGGTATCTCCCTTAGAGATTCCTTACGAGAATCCAATGATTTTTGCTCCATTTAGCTACACTCCGAAGGGACACTTATGATAGGCGCACAGCACCCACGATTCCAACTCCAACCATGACAGCAGGTTCCTATCTGACCTTAGATAAAAGCGAACACCCTGGATTTAAATAGCTGTGCTGAAGGAGATCACGTCATACATCTTCAAGAAAACGCTATTCTCAATTTAGAAATTTGGACAAAGATCATTGTAAGGAGGTTATTTTTGTTGTCTGGAGCCGCCCGAAGGGGCTACCTTAATGTGAATTAATTGGTGGCCAGCGGATAATGAAATAGTGAATACAGGAACTGTAATAAACCAGAAAAGTCGAGGGCTCGGAACACCGTGACATTCAGATACGGAACACGGCCTGAGCTCCCCGTAAATGAAGACATACTCTTCTTTCCTAAGGGTTATACTTCCGAATCCATCACTAGATGGATCTGGTACTAAAGAGACTCGCCCGGTCAAGGAATTCAGCGAGGGCTATCTGCCTGCTACAGGAGCGCTGTGCGGGGTGCTGTGATTTACCGTGAAAGAAAACCAGAAAGGGACGTAAATTATGGTCAATATCACATTCAAGAGTAAGGCTCATTCTAATTCTGGGGCAAAGTTCTCAACTGTCTAGACCCTTGAAGGGCCCCAAAATGGTGACTGCCAAGAGACCTAGAAGAGCCTGGATGGTGAAAAAAAATGCCGTCGGTCCTCTCGTCCCGCAAACCTTAGGACGGCGGTCATTTATAATGACCGGAGGGGCTAGAAGGTAAGGAAAAGTGGCGTAGGGCACCGCGGGGGGCCTCTAGGCAAGGTACTCTACACTAGGGAGAAGTCCAGATATGTGTAAAAGGAAAATAAAAAGAAGTGGTTATTCCACTCCAAACACTGAATGGAATGGGCAAAAATACATCGGAACTACGGGAGACCCCCGAAAACAATCTTGAAGCACGAAATCCATCTCCATCACCCCTGATCGCCTCTCGTGCGCGAGAATATGCTGTAAAGAAAAATTCTTTCACACAATCCACCGTCGTGGTGCCACAATTCCCAGAACCGCCAAGTTGAATTTCCGTCTCCGTCTCCACCAATCTCAACCCCGGTTATGCGGTTATGACAAAGGAAACAATACGGTACGTAGTAAATATAATACTGATGCATGAAAAGAAAGAGCACAAAAAACGAGCGGAAAGAGGTGAGTGATCTCTTGTGACTTCCGGGGTCTAGGAATGTTGGGGGGGGGCTGTAGGTGATGAGAGGGCCGGCAAGTATGAGATGTTTTCTTCTGGGGAACGGTGGGGCCTTGCTCCTTTGTGGCGAGTTGCATCCATCACAAGTTTGGATAAGGACCGGATGGACAGATTGTCTCGTTGGGAGCAGTGATCTGGGGGGGGGGGGTAGTTCTAGAAGCTCGAAGGATTACGAGCGGTGCCTTCAGCGTGGACTCGGTCGAAAATTTCTCTCAAATGGATGGCCCAGCTGCTAACGGCAAAGGGAGTGGTGCAAATATCGGACTATGATGGGAGATGGTCTGAGCCTGGCGGAGAAAGATGCGTACTCTAATGGGCGTAGACATTCAACTCAACCATAACCTCTTCGCCATACAATAAAGGTAACAAGATGAGAGCTCTCGATAGTACTAGGGTATTGCAATGAGAAAATAATGCTGTATTTAGAGAGGTGACTCCAATCGCCTCGGGAGTGGGTCTCGCGGTAGCTAGCTGTGTCAGACTGGGTGAGTAGGGGGGCCGGTACGTTGATTTTGTTACCGAGACCCGATGGTTATAGGTGCGAATAAAGTTCGCAAGGAAGGCTGGGATGAACCCTAGTATATTTTGGCTATGAGGGGGGAAACTGGGCTAGAAAGGACATTTGTGGCATTTAGTATAATGAGACGAGAGGAAAGAAGAAGAAAAGAGTTCTACAAATATAACAGTGAGGGCAACAGGGGGCGAGGTAACGACGTGATATTTCGTGATGGAAACAAAGGCGGAGGGAATGCTAAACGTCAAGATAAATGAAACTCTTGAATAATGACCAGCCTCCCATTACCCCCTCTAGCTCTGCCCCTTATTCAGTATCCCTTCTATGCTTCTGTAGACCTTCCCCCCATATTCCTTCTGACACCGGGAGTGGGAGTGGGAAAAGGGGCCCTGCTCTAAGTCGACCTCGTGTTCGGGATTTTGAAAGTTTAGCTGGCCGATGCAGTTCATGACAAAGACTGGGCTAATCGTCACACATTAGCCACTGCACAAACAAAAGAGTCTTGAAGAGCAGTTGTGGGAAAATCGTTACCGAAGGTCTTGATGCTTAATGGGCAACTATCGGGCTGTTAGCGTTTGCATAAGAAATACCTAAGGAAACAACAGTCTTAAGCGAGATAGGTTCGGAATAGGTTGGCGTACAATAGGTTGTGTGGGCTCCCAGAACCTTAAGCTGGGAAATAATTGGAACAGGCCAACAATTGCTGTGATTATTGTGAAGGCGATGGTGATGATATCCCCAGTTCGGAATTCGTTTGCTTGTGATTCGGTCATTGATAAAGATTTTTTTTCTCGTTTGGTATGATACGATGCGTGTATGGTACAGTGCTGTGAATTTTGGCACCGGTAGGGTTGTAGGCTTCCTATGCTAAGGGAGTCGGGGGCATCTGTATTTATGTCAAGCTAGGTTAAGATACGTTAGTTTGCTCGACCCTTGTGTACGTGATATGGTTATAGTGCCAGGCAGTTGTCCGACCCAGCGAACCAGAACGGGGTGTGGGTTCCCGACTAACCGCTTGGACGGTTTTCGCTCTTGAGTAAGTACGCTTTGATGCTCGGAATGTAGAAGTATTCTTACAAAGGGCCGCCATTGCATACACAATTTGCCCCCCCCTCCTTAGGTCTGAGTGGGACGCAATGGTAGGGTTTTTTTAAAAAATAAAATAAGAAAATGCTTCGACACTAGGAGCAGAAGAAACGGTGGGTGGGCAGCTAGGCAGAAAGAAACGGGGCATGGCCCGCAAGAGGGCAGAAAAGCTCACTCTGACTGGTGGCGGAAAGGTGGAGAGATGGGCTCATCGTTCCCCCACGCCATCACTGCACACATGGAGCCCGGATCCGGGATTATCATGGGATAACACAAGAGATAGCTGAGGGTTTGGTTGATACCGTACTGTATAATTGGCCACTTAGCCCTAGTGTGAACAGGGGTCTTCTCAGCCTTCCCTCGTTAGGTGATGCTATTGCAGTACGGTAGCGTGGGAAAAATCCCCGGGTGATTGGGTTAGTAGCAATGTCCTGCGCTGGTTGGGTGATGTCTGAGGGTTTGCCAACACACCCGCAACCGGGCAACCAAGAAACCAACCAGCCCGTCGGGGGGGAATAGGCCGGAGACCGGAGGGGCTCGGTCAAGAAAGTGTCGAGTCCACGGTACGAGCACTGTATTATTGGTCTGCCTTAGTGGTGAATGCCATGGCCAAGGTTAGCTACTAGTGCCCGGTGGAAAGTAAGGAGGGCGATGGCTTTAGCGGTCGGGTTTTCTTGGCAAACCCGTGGGAGATGGAAAAAGATTATTTTCATACCTAATTTTGAGTTCCAAAGTTCGACTATCCATCTTCTCGTTCATCATCCTTATAACCCTTATTATGGCCAAATGCCAAAGTTGCCAAGTTTCCCCCTGACTGAGTTTCTGAAGTCCTAGCCCGATTCTTATTGCAAACGACCCCTGCGATGATGGGTCCTGAACTCTGGTCCTGGTACCCTCTACTTGGACGCGTTGGTCCCATTCAATAGTATTAGCGATACTATTAAATTTCAAGCTAAGCCTACCGTGGGCTGACGCGGCCGTTTCTGCTGATAATCTGATGCCGATAGCGGATTTCGGGGGGGCTTTGCAGTGTATTGCGAGTGTTTGTCGTTGTCTTGGGTGTGGTGGGCTTGCCGAGAGCATCTCCTCGAGCACCAGAGCACTGCACAAAGGAGGCAGAAATGTAGGCAGCCAAAAAAAGCGGGCTAATGTGCGAAGGCAACCCTGCACATTGTGCACGTCTTCCACCTTCGCACCGGGTTGCCTCACAAAAGGACTGGATGTGGATAGGTTGTCTGACTGCGGGGGTGGGTTGCAGGTTGTCGCTGTGAGCTTGGCATGCGGATAGGCAGGGGTTCGTTAGCTAATGGGATACATGGATACATCGGTTGTCCTGGAAGGTTTCATTCGAGCAACTTAATACAAGCGATACGGGTACTCCGAACTCTTCATTGGTCGTCAAGAGCTGAGCGGTGAGACCACCCCACTCGATGCGATAAAAGAAATCAGACTAAGCTTTTCAATCGAAAATAATTACAGCCTTTCATCAGGTCTCGATGGATATCAACGGATGACGAACAGGGGTATTCGGCCAGTAAAAAATCGAGTAGCGGTCGGGTAACAAAAAATGCCTGCTAATCCCTGTTTGTCACCCGCTGATATTCGACAAGAACTGATGGAAGGCTGTAAATATTGATATGTTTGAGTACCGGTAGAGCAGGCCAAACCTTGGGAGGTTCATGGGGAGGCACAGGTTTGGACTTCGTGCTCCAAAATTTCTTCTCTACCGGTACTCGAGCGGGTGTAGGAGGCCCGCGATCGTGCTAGCACTTGGGGAATCAGCAAAAGTTGGAAAATCATTTTCGCTGATAGCCCTCTAGCCACAAATATCTGTGGAGGAATAGGTCATGTTTTCCGATTCTTGATGACCCCCCCCGAGCACTGTACTCGTACGGTCTCGACTGGGAACCCGACAAAACTGGGCGGATGACGAACAGGTATCGGTACCATAACAAGGAAATTTTTGTTACTCTACTTTGACGAATTCACCTTTTTCTGGCCAAACACCCCCGTTTATCCGTCTTGTACTCTACCATACTGTGTTGTGCTTGACGATACCAGTAAAGTTATCATGTGTCCAATGGACTGCGTCATGGGATGATCTCTGTTGTTCTTTTGAGTCTGATTTGCGGATGATGAACAAGTTTGCCCTACCAGGGGCTAGACGGGTTAGAGGCGCGTTTTAAGGGGAGATATCCAATCGGGGGGTATGATAGGTACTGTACCGGTATCTAATCGCCGGGTGGAAGAGTTTTTCAAAGAGTCCCATGAAGGTCACAATTTCATCCGTTTGGGTGATCGGGCTCCCCTGAAGGCTATTAGTCTCATGACACATTTTTTCGCTTCTTGTTGCGGTGCTTTTCCCCCCTCATTGGTTGGGGTAGTGGTTCTGCGCCTGATTTACCATTCTTCATATCGAATTAAAACTGCAAGCAGGTGGGGTCCGCTGAAATTTTTCAACCACGGGATCTTGCGGAGGCCTCGGCGATGCCAACGGAGTGGTATTCCATAGCATATCGCTTCGAACACGGCAGCTTTGAAAATGCTTGAGAATCAGCATTACAAGTCTTGTATCCGAGGACCCAAAAAAGGCTTGGGAAAGGGAGTAGCAATTCCTGTGACTGGGGTTTGGAGTGGAGGAGGCTCTACGGTAATACAGCCTCTTTCCTTATTCGGCAGGTCTTCACCAGTGGGTCCTCTGAGGGGGGGGGGGTGAAGCACTTTTTTCAAAGCACTCTTCTGATGACTGACATACCGCCTATGTTCGAGCACTCGAGCACTTGTGCAAGCATAAGCCATCCTTGTTGGATAAGGGTGGGTGCAAGAATGCATTGGAGGAGTAAGCACGTATGCACCTCAAAGGATTCGGTAGATTTGGGCCTGGCTTTTCACAATTCCTGGAAAACAATAACTGCAAGGTGTGAAAGTAGATTTGGCTTTACCGCATGAGTTAGGAACCACCAAACTCTCTAATTAGAACTAACTATTGCTACAATCCTTTTTTTCTTCCTTGCTGTAAGATGTATTGTCAAAGCTAGAATAATCGGATTTGATGCTGCAACATGACATTAGAGTTTGGTGCCTTTTCATGTTTTTATTTGTTTCTGGAAGCACCTTCTTTCCTGGGGGGGGGGGTTAGCCTCCCTGGACTGTGGGAGAACATGGCCCATTTATTCCTATCCTTGAAGTACGATAATGTGGATGGGTTGGCAGAAATCAGAGACATTGTTGTTTATAGGCGGCGGGTAGTTCCGTTGTGGGTGGCTGTACTCGATACCGTACAAGTACTATACACTCCCTTCCAAAAAGTTCTTCCTGATCCCAAAACACTTCTTGGCGGCTTGGCAGTAAAAGAGGTACCAATAATTGATGCAATTGATATTCAAGTTAGTTCTTTTGACTTGAACGAACCACAAATTCTATCATTTTCCTTTGGTCTTAATAACTTCTCCCACCTGCGTGGCATACTATCTACAAGTGTATTTGTCATCGCTTCGTGGTGGCCCAAGGTTCACCGGTATTCCTTCCTTGGTTGCCACTCCATAGTATTGGTACTTTGATTGCCGCCAAGCCACATCGGAGTATCGTACAGTCCCGCCTTTCCTCGGTGTGCTGCATTTACCTAATGGTTCCCAGCCACGAACGATTTTTTTCCGAGGATGCCTTCTTTGTGTAGAAGAAAACAGCTAAGGGATATCTGGTAACTTACCGGAGTATGATAATAGTTAAAATGAGTCAAGAGCGGGTTCGCAGGGAATATGGTTGAAGCGACTTAATGCTGCTTCTCAGGTCCGCTGCGGAAGCTGTCTGGGGTGAGGATATGTTTTCCTCCTGGCACAGCTTTCTTTAACCGGAGGAGGGGTAGTGGGAGAATGGTGGAATAGCTAGTGGGTGGTAATCTGCAGGATTGGAGCGGTAATGATGGGATCAAAGGTCCTGCTTAGGACTACGTTTCTCGGGCCGTTAGTTTTAGATTTACTATTTGTGGTCGCGGGGCGCTATGCTCGTAATTGAACGACGTTTGTGAACATGACCGGTATTGCATATTACCGAGACGTTGGCAAGAAACTGGATTTTGGCTGTATGTGATTGCAATTGTTGCTCACGAATGTTATTCAATCACGAGTAGCGGAGCAATGTTGCATTCTAACTTCTAACACTACTTCCCTGGATATTCACAAGCAGCAGGTGTAAAACTAAGTCGGACTTGGTGCATATGAGAAAGAAAAATAAAAAGAAGCGATGGAGCCCCTGCCCCCTGCATTGACTTCCATGGGCCTACCTAATATTCTACTACTCCGGATTAAGCGACGCGAAAGGTGCTTGGCGACTTAGAAAGCCTCTAGAGGCTTTTGTGCCAAGATAGGCATTAATCAATGCAAAGCATCCGAAGACTCTTTTGGATGGACAATTACGATCGTTGTCATATTGGTAGCTAGAAGGTTTCCTGCACGGCCTGCTGGGAACACGTCTAATAGGGAGGGGCATCATACTCAGGCAAGCTGAACAGGGTAGTCTCAGTGTAATGGCCACTGGGCTATGACCTACATTCAGCACGAGAAAATCAGTGTCTTTCCCTTTCAACGATTTCGAACGTTCTGGGCCAGATGTATCTTGGTTCAGTATGGGCGTATTATGGAATGATTGGGCTCAAAAAGCGTCAGGCAAGGCTCATGTGAGTTATCATGGTGGACCTCAAGGGATATAAGTATCCGGTAGCTAGTACCTGGAAATTTTGGCCGGAATCTAGTGGGGATCCCCGTGTTGAGAGGTATCGGATGTGAATGAGTGGAAGTGAGCAATTCCACAAGTTCAAAGCAGAGCGGTCACCGGAGTAAGCGAACGACTTATATTACTTATTGGACAAGAAGAGGATTAAGAGAGAAAAAGAGAGAAAAGAAGAGAAAGAGAGGGAAGAGAGAAGAGGGGCGAAGATTTGGTTGGACAGGGGGCAGGGGATGACCCAAGTGGTCACTAGGCATTACTCGTAACCACAGCAACAGACAAGATGAGAGCACGCCCATGACTATAGTTTCCAACACCCCGGATGTGCACAGGTTTATCATACAATTTTTTGATTCCTGTGTTGACGCGAGGTGCTTGATGCGTACCTGTGCCTAGATATAATATTTGGGTGTGATTTTTTGGGGGAATTGGGGTACTAAAGCCAAAACCGCAACACAAGTTTTATTATGTCCATTAGAGAGACATAGAAACTGGGGTTAGGAGACTCGAGGGATTTCTAGGGGGGATATGGTACTGGTGGTGCTATTGTAGATTAGTTAGCTGTGGACTAATAGAGTGAAGTATCCCCCAATAAGAGGAAACCAAAGGGGCTCTGTCAATAGCCTATTGGCACCTTCTGAGCAAAAGAGGTTTCTAGTGATCTCATGATTTTGACTTCGAGTGATGGACTGTGACGACGTGTTTTGAAACAACTGGGGGGGGGGTAATAGCAACTGATGTATTATACTGTACAAATACAGGAGGAGTGTTGACGCAAGGCCGGGGTTGCTTTGGGGTTAGTCCAGGTTTCATTATTGACTAACTTCATGGTGGGACTTGTGTAGTCCGAAGACGATTGTGATTCACATCATGAGCTCTAGTTTTGAAGTGAGCAGAGCACAGTCTGCCCCACTATCCTTGACGGCTAAGATCCAAAGAATCTGTCAAGTTTAGTGGGTACTCTGGGCAGCACATCAGATTTTGGTGTAAAGAGATCTAGACCTCTTAGAAGCTCATAGAGGCAGCTAGATATCCAGCTTAGGGTAATTCGGGATAGACTATTTAACAAATTTTATTTTATGAATATGGTATTTTTAACATTAAAAAAAAACTTTTCTTATCTTGTTAACACGGATAACTAAGTAGAAATTCAAGCATTCCAGCCCTGGTTACAAGCGAAATGGTCACTTTTTGTGAGAAAATTGGTCCCAACTCTAGCCTTCCGGAACCATACTAAATATTAATTTCTACTAAGTATCATATTTACATTTTTTTAATTTTATTTAATTTTGGTTTTCATGATAGAGGGTTGGTGGGAGCGGGTGGTTGTCGCAGTCGGAGATTTTCCTCTATTGAATCGCAGTAAACTTTCCCTATGGACAATCATGTTGTAAAATTTCTTCAAAGAATCTAAGCCGAAGAAATTTCATAGGAGAACCGGGTGTTGACCATTCATGACAAACATTTCACAATGAAATGGTTGCCCACTTCCTCTTTCACCAAATAGGCCCTAAAATTCCTTCAAGCAACGAACAAGGGTGAAAAGCTTTCATGGGGCAACAAGAAAACATCAACCGTGGACCACAATTATTTCCACGGATCAAAATGGAATGGTTGCCACAGGCTTCTAGCAAGCCTCGCCCCGTGAACGGAATGAAAGAGCCCCTCCTGACTCTCTTTTTTCCTTTCACTCTTTTTTCCTCTCTCGTTCCTCCATATCAGCCATCTCTTATCCAAACACTTTCCCCACCAGTGACGTGCCCAAACCATCTCAGCCTATCGTTTGATCAAAATTCTTTCACTTTCCCACCAGAAACCCCTGCCACACTCCCAAGGTTAAACAACCATAGTGTATCTTTCTTTTCTACCCTCCGTTCATCTCACTTATCATCATTGACATTCTATCAGAAAGGGTATTGTTTCCCCTCCATAATGTTGTGTTGGTTTAAAACTACCTATATTGCATACTACCGAGATTCTGGGGCTTGGCCAACATTTTGCTATTTGCAATAGCAGTCTGTTTTACAAACGTCACAACATTGCGAGTATACATCTAGTGGAGACGGTATTGCTTGCTAACTGTGTTCCAATTCACCAGATGATTTCCAGTCTTGTCTTCTGTGACACCAAAACCGATCCTGATCCAGAACGGGAGCTTGCTGCGGCTAAGAAAGGTTTGACCGATGGGATCCTATCTGTATCACGGGTGCAAGTTAGAACCTCCGCCGGTCCAAAGGAAGCGTATGCGAACGAACATGGTGCCTCTCTTTTAGAGTTAGTCGACGAAATGAGAACTCAGATTAAGACGCTAGAGCAGCAGGTGATGGAACAAAGAGAAAAGATGACGGTACTTGAAGGAGAGGGGATGACGCAGAAAGAAAAGATCACCGTTTTATGGCATCTCAAGGACTCGGCCGTCGCAATAAGAAAGCGGTTTTTCGCCGTCTACAGCTACAAACTGAAGCCAGGTCAAATTAGTAAGGATCCAGTGATCAAGGAGGGGAATCAAGTTGCTCATGATGGGGATGTCATAACGGATATTTGTCTCATGGAGAATGGCTTGATGGATGATAAGGAGACGTTTACTGCCTTGTATGGCCTGAAGTGGGAAAGGGCAAAAGAGCTCAGCGGTATGCAGATTTATTTCTACCCCTACGGCTCTCTCTAACATAATACCTTTAGTACACCCTCATATAATCGAAGTCATGAATATACGCGCGACGGAGCTGACCAATCGGAACTCTAGCTGGACATCAGCGCTTGACAGCATCTTTGATCAGCTCATTGAGTGGACTGGCCGAGCAACTCAAGAGGAATTCCAAGCTTTCGCAAAAGATTTCACGGGGGAAACATATGGGGGAGGGCTGTATAAACTCCTGAAACGCAAATAGTAAAGCCCAAAGAGAATAAGATGGTTTAAAACGAATGGGTGTGGCTGGGGGAAGGAACCTGTTCTGGTCATACTTTTCTTTTTATTATTATTATTATTATTATCAGCTGAGGTGTCGTAATTAGAAATTCTCCATCAAGGAGATTTAATATTCCCCTGCTATTTTCTGACCCGGTTCGTGACCAAATATACAGAAATCTCTGCACTCCAGAAGCATGTGGACAACTCCGCCATGGTGTTTCTAGCAGACTATTGATACTATGGCCGCCTCATCCCAATAATCAGTTTCTAGACTCCCACTAAGGAACAGTTTAGTTTTACTGGTATAGGTAACCCTCTGCCGTAAGCACCCCCCACTGCCCGGCCATGTAGCCCACCTAACAACATTCCAAATTCCCACGTATTACTCCTCTTATTATCTTCTCCTTACATCTGACATGACTAATCAAGGAAACAAAGCTTCGCAGTGGCCAGGACACCTTCAAGAGTGCCAGACAAGACTAGGCCACCTCTAACAGTTTTCCCAGGGCAGCAAAATCTCAGGACGGCCGTCTTTGACTTGGATAGTATGCCGTATGCGGTGAGATAGTGCTTTCACGGATAGGGGTAGGACTGAAGCCAAGGGATAGCTACCGTAAGAACTCGAATAATCAGACCATGTGCTAGGACGTTGGACTTGCCTTTCTCAGTATGGTCTAGTGTTTATTTCTTTTTTCCTCTGGCTCAGGGGGCAGATTCTTGGTCTATTTTTCAAACCCTTTTCAGCGAAGGAATTTTCGGACTACATAGTACATAGTCCGATTATTTGAGTTCTTACGGTAGGGTGACCCAGTATCGATAGGAAAGGGGAGGCGGTGCGACCGAAACTATTGGAAATAGAGAAGTTGAAAGTGGGAGGAATTATCTGACTAAAGAATTTCAGCAGAGTGAAGTGAAGAGGTCCATGTAAACGAGAGTAATTTGCATTAAAGTTGATAAGGTGTTGTATAATAGCAGGAGGAAGAGGAGGGGGGGAGGGGAATTGAATGGAATAGCTAGGAACAAGGGAAGGCGGTGCATCGGAGGAGTTGTGCAAATAAAGGGGTTGAAAGTATAGGTAATGATTGGATGACAGGATTTCTGCGGGCTGAAGTTAAGCGCTCTAGGCGAATGAGAGTAAATTGCCTTGGAGTGGTTAATGAGTCGTATGATACTGCGATAAAAGTGAAGGAAGGAAATGAAATAAAAGAGATGTCTGGGGGCGGTGGGAGAGGCAGGGGAGAAGGTAGGGAGGGTGAGAAGCTATGGCAGGGGGGAGTCAAAAACAGGAGTTGAAAATAGAGCCAGTAATAAGACTAAAAGGCTTCGGGGGAGTGAAGTGGTTTAAGTGAACAAGTATAGGAGGTATTGAGCCTGTTAAGGAGTTGTGGAATTCCGGGGAAAAGCAAGGAAAAGAGAGGAAGGCGAAAACCCGATCAGGATGAGGCAAAGCAGGGAGAGGACGAATGGCAGACAACTTTTGAAAAAGGCAGGGGTTGTGAGGTGGCTTGAAATAATAATGGAATGGAAAGCAAAGCAAAGAGAAGAAAGGAAATTTTACAAGAGCAAAACTCCCAACACTGGCGTGTTCTATGAGTGCATACATGTACAGTACTGCGGCCTCCAAGTACAGCCATTTCCAAAAGAAACACTTGGGCAGGTGGGATAGGGTGAGTGATATTCGGTGATTTCAACTATGAGTCTGCTTATTTCTATCCGGAGGTCTCGTTAAATAAAGGGAATAGATCAAGCCAGTAGAAATCTCAGATTGTAATTTGTGGATATGCCTTCCCCGCGGCAATGAACCTTCGGGATTAATTCAATACACATATCGACAAAAGGTAAGGCACATTCCACAATTCAAAGAACCATTACTGGGCCACTAACCTTATTCTTAGCTCTCTATAATGGCGAAGCAGGTGTGGATATGGGGTGCCTGCGTTAAATGAGTTTCCAAGTGATGGGGAATACAATATCAATTGAAGAATATCACCTTGGAAGATAAACTGTTCTTATGGAAGGGGAAATAAAATTGGTAATGAAACGAAATACTGTAGTGGTCTTTCCATCGAAGCTGTTCGCTTATAAATACCGGTGTATTATATGTTGTGAGGGAGGCTGCAACTATTACTAGGAGCGTAAGAAATATGCTCGCATGCGGCACACTCTGGGGAATCGATCAACCACCCTGCTTCTTGAGTTAGCAACCATTCCTCTCGTGGACTAACCCTGGGGCGAATTCGTCTTACTGGGTATAGTTACTATAATAGTGGTAATAGTGGTGGGCTAGGTTGACCATGACCTACAGTATAACTGGCATACCGGGGCTGGTGGATTATGGGTGCTCCCATACTATTACCGTAATATTACTCAGCAGGCTTCCCCTCGTCAACGGAATGAAAGAGCTTCTCCTCTCCCTCCTTTTTCCTCTCTCTTTCCTCTTTATCTGTTATCTATTATTGAAAGACTTTCCCCACCGGTTGCGTGTCTAAAAGTTAGTCTGTCGTTTGATCAAAATTCTTTCACTTTCCCACCAAAAATCCACGCCACGCCCTCAAGGTTAAGCAAGAACATGCTCTCCTTCTTTGATGCCCTCGATTCTTACAGTATAATAATCCCAGTAGTAGAGCACTGCATTAGGAGCAGAGTTGCGCAGGCATCTGGAAGAGAACATATGTATAGAGAAATACAGAAGTATGGACGGGCAAACCCTCTAGAGCATGAACGGATGTAAAGGGCATATGCGGAGACATAGGGCTATCACATGTACGAGTAGAGTTTGTGCTGCTTAAGGCAAACCGTCGCTAGCAACCTCCAGAGAACACACAACACAACATCTCCTCCGTCAACACACCCTCATACAAATCGTGCCTCCTCTATCACTTTCATCTTGCTTATTTTTGTGGGTATTATATCAGAAAGGTATTGTTTCTCCCCATGATGTGGTGATGATTTTTAAAATGACCCCTACTGCATACTACCAACTTTCTGGGGCTTGGCCAACATTTTGCTATATGCGATAGCAGTCCATTTTACAAACGTCACGACATTGCAAGTATACATTTAGCGGACCCGCTATTGCTTACTAACTGTGTTCCAATCCACCAGATGGTTTCCGGTATTGTCTACTCTGAGGCCGATTCCTATCGGAGCCAAGAGCTCTCTGCGGCTAAGAAAGGTTTGACCGATGAGATCCTATCTGTATCACGGGTGCAAGTTGGAACCTCCACTAGTCCACGGAAAGCATATGCGAATGAACCTGGTGCCTCTCTTTTGAAGTCAATTTATGCTCAGTTTGAGAAGCTAGGGCAGCAGGTCACGGCAATTAGAGAAGAGGGGGTGGCACTTAGAGAAGAGGTCACCGTTTTACGGCCTCTTAAAGAAAAGGTGGCAGCACTTGAAGGAGAGGGGGTGACACTAAGAGAAAAGGTGGCGGTACTCGAAGGAGAGGGGGTGATACTTAGAGGAGAGGGGGTGATACTTAGAGAAGAGGTCACCATTTTACGGCCTCTCAAGGAATCAGCCGTGGCAATAAGGAAGCGGTTTTTCGCCTTCTACCTCCGCGAGAAGGAGTCAGGTCGAGCTGGCAAAGATCCAGTGATTGAGGAGGGGAACAAAGTCGCTCATGACGGAGATGTCATAACGGATATTTGTCTCATCAAGAACTGTTTGATGGACTATAAGAAGGAGTTCAATACCTTGTATGGCCTAGACTGGGAGAGTGCGAGAGAGCTCAGCGGTATGCAGATTTATTTCTACCCCTCTCCTTTGCCTACGGCTCTTTCTAATATAATTCCTTTAGTCCACCACCATATAATCGAAGTCATGAATCTACGCGCAACAATGCTCAGCAATAACGAGGCCGCCTGGACACAAGAGCTTGAAGCCGAGTTTCGTCAGCTTATTCACTGGACCTGCCATGCAACTCAAGAGGATCTCCAGGTGTTTGCAGGAGATTATATCGGGAAAACATGGGGAAAATGGCTGGATCTATACCTGAAAGGCAAACGCTAGTATAACCCAAGGAGAATAAAATGGTTTAAGGCCAATGGATACTGCTTGGGGAACCTGTTCGGGTGATACTTGTCTTTTTTATTCTTTATTATTATCGGCCGCGGTGGTGTAATTAGGAATCCTCCATCAAGGAGATTTTATATCTCCCTGCCATTTTCTCACCCTGTGCATGACCAAATACACAGAAATCCATGTACTCCAGAAGCATTTCCATGACTCCATCATGGCATCTCTAGCGGATTATTGATAAAATACGACCTTCTCGTTCCAATAACCCTTTTCTAGACTCCCACTAAGGAACAATTTAGTTTTACTTGCATAGATCACCCTCCACCGTAAGCAGCTCAAAGCCGAGATCAAACCCCCCAGCCAGGCCATGATGTACGCTTAACAACCTTCAAAATTCCCACCTATTTCTCCTCTTATTATCTTCTCCTTACACCTCACACGACTAATCACGGAACCAAAGTCCAATGTTCCAAACGGCCAGGACACCTCCAAGAGGGCCGGACGAGACTAGGCCGCCTCTAACAGTTTACCCAGGGCAGCAAAATCTCAGGGCGGCCGTCTTTGACTTGGATAGCATGCCGTATGGGGTAGATAGTGCTTTCGCGGATAGGGGTAGGACTGCAGCCAAGGGATAGCTAAGATGATACAGGATAGTAGGGGAAAGGGGAGGCGGTGAGACCGGGAGCCGTTGAAAATAGAGAAGTTGAAAGTGGGAGGAATTATCGGACGACAGGATTTCAGCAGAGTGAAGTGAAGAAGTCTAGGTGAAAGAGAGTAATTTTCTTGAAGCGGTCAAGGTGTTGTACAATAGCGGAGGGGGAGGAGGGGGGAGGGGAATTGAATGGAATCGCTGGGAACAAGGGAAGGTGATATGTCGGGGGAGTGGTGAAAATAGAGGGGTTGAAAGTAGAAACAATGATGCGAAGAAAGGACTTCAGCAGAGTGAAGTTAGGCAGTTCGGGTGAATGAGAGTAATTTGCCTTGAAGCGGTTAGGGAGCTGTATGATAGCGGGGGGGGAGCAAGGGAAGGGAATGGAATGAAAGGGATGTCTGGAAGTGGGCAGAGATGGTACGGCGGGGTGAGGCGGGCGGTGGAGAACAGTGGAAAATAAAAGAGTTGATAATTGAGGTAGTGATCGAACTAAAGGATTTCAGCAGAGCGAAGTGAGGTGGTTGAAATTATTGAGAGTAATTGGTTTTGAGCCTGTTCAGGATCTGTATGATAGCTGGAGTAAGCAAGGAAAGCAAGGAAAGATGGGTAGGCGAGGGACCTTTGAAAATAGAGGAGCTGAAAATCGATGTAATGATCGGACCAAATGATTTTACCAAGTGCAGCCTAGTGGTTCATGTGAAGAAGGGTAATTTGTGTTGAAATAATTAAGCAGAGATGAGATAGTTTGAGAAAAGATATGCAAGGAAAGAAAAACAAAGACGATGAGAAAAGGAAATTTTCGTGTCCCATGAGTGTATACAGGTATTGCTTCCTACACCTCCTAGCATTTCCGGTAGGAGTAGAAGGGGACCTGGATGAGCAATATTTCGTGATTTCACCGGCGAGACTACCATGGGTAGCGGTTTGGGTTCATTTTCTTTTCTCAAAAATGGGATTAGAAATTCTTCATTCAGGAGAATGGATTTCCTAAAGGGATTGTCTTGGTGAAAGTTAGTTTGGCTGCTCACTATGACCGGAAATAATGATCAATGACCTCTAGTGACCGTTGGGCTGCTCGCCACATACTCGAGTATCGTGCCTTCTCATTCCCGGGAGAGTCTATCGCCCGCGATCGTAGGAGGACAACGGTTAAGTTACCCTCTTGTTTCACCGCTTAGTCATGGAGCTGTCTTGGTTGTCATTGGCAGTAGGTCTCTCTGTCTCGTCAATCCCCTCCCTCCACTTTCGCACCCACCAGTCCTCTCTCACCACCGGGTAAATCAAATCGATGTATTATACTTGGTCTCCCAGCAACTCTTATCTCACCTGGCCTCACTCCCCTCACATCATAAATACGAGTGATAATCTATGACTATTTTAACGCTCAAGCCCGCTCAAGCCCGCTCAAGGTTCGTCCATAATCCTTGAAACAGGGTAAACCAACTTCCTCGCAAACGGAGCAAGCCTACCAGTCAGATACCAGTGCTATACCAGGATCTCTACTCATTCGGGCTCGTGACAAACACCACTCGGACACTTTTGAAGTAGTGTTACTCCACAGTAAGAGGAAAGCACTAGAAGAAGCATTCCGTAAAATCGAGTACCAGCGGTAGTATCGGCAATACCATAGCTAGATCATTCACTCCCTTCTTCGCATTCCCAATATCCAGAAAGTCTTCCCTTGTTTACTCCAGGAGAGTCTGCGGATCGCCTCAGATCTGCCCCTCAATTTGATTCGATACCGGAAACCCATGCCAAAAAGAAGGCGCGAGCCAGCCGAGCCACTAAATCTTAAAGTTTTTACCAGAAGTGACAGTGGCAAAGATAGTATCCCATCGTGATAGCCGGGGCAAGTTATAAAAAAATGGAATAAGCGAGACTGACGCTAGAAAGTCCTGAACCCCCCCCCCCAATCGGACATCGGAGAGAATACAAGCGAAAAGATTCTCCTTCAACTTGGTTAAGACAAAAAGAAGCTCTCAATAGATCTTACTAGGAGAGGCAGCCCCAGCGAGACTCTCAGTTTTTACCAAATTGATACCGCAAGTAGATAATTCCATCATTATTAAACCCATTTAGCATGGGCACTCCATATTGGCGGGTGTTTCACCATCTCAGAGAGTTGAGAATTCAATTATTATCCTAGAAATGCTCTCTTGGCTTGTAGAATGTCCCTATACTCAGACCGGGGGGCGAAATCACGAAACATCACTCATCCCGTTCCCCACCGTCCTAGCCGGAAATGTCCTAACTTGTAGGTAGCAGTGAGAGTATGCATTCATGGGGCATGCAAGAGTTGAAAGTTTTTATCCTTTAATTATCACAATATATGTCCGGCGGTGCTCTTTTAATTGCTCCACCGTCGATCTCTATGCTCGCTTCAACCTTATGCTGCGCTATGTTGGTCACTCTTGTTCCTCGAATGCAAATGTGTATGCCACGCACACCCTGATGATTCCCCTGTGTTTGCTTCCCCCAGATAGCGCCTCGCCTTCTTTCTTTTCCCCCTCTTTTTTCTCTTACCTCAAAATCAACTCTTCAGGCAATTTGCAGCAACAAAATCACCCACCTTCTCGTCTTCCCTCCCGTCCCTTCCTTTTCTTCTCCCAAGCTATCTCACAAATCCTTCGATCGCTTCAACACATATCGCTCTCGTTCACTTGAATCACTTCGCTTTACTCTGTAAAATCATTCAGTCAGGTCATTACATCCATTGCTAACACTTCTATTTCTCACAGACCACCGCCCCCCGCATCCCACCCATACACCCTTGACGGCCTACGGTCCTACCCCACCTACAAATAGCACTATCTCGCCCGATGGAGCCCGCCACCGTCCAAGCCAGGATTGGCCGTCCTAAGATTTCGCTGTTCTGGACAGACTACTACAGGTGATCCAGTTTCGTCTCCGGGTCTTGGAAGCCCCCCCCTGACCGTTCCGAACACTGAGCACCTCCCTATCCTCCTGTCAAAAAAAAATTAAAGAAAGTAAGAAAAGAAAACTTAAACACCCATTGGACCAACTACATCCCACATCACTAACCGCAAAACGATGATTCCAAGAATGGGATTTCTCAAGTTTTTGAGAAGCTTAGGGAGGGGCGGTTTGCTGACTTGGTGTTATTATGTTCTTCAGATTTCTAGCTAACTTGGGTGTCTCCTATACAGTGTTCCTAGCGCTCCAGTCCGTCCGTCTTCGGGTGGGGACGGGACAGACAACGGCCCATAGTCCGTCTTTTTGGGGGAGCTAGGACGGACCATAGGGGACTATAGTCTCAACGCTTGCACCTCCGGTACTAGCTAGGCTGAAATCATACACCTTCTGTTGCAGTATGCAGTAGAAGGTTCACATCTTAATCATTCCGTTGATCTGTGTACCTGCTTGAAGCTTATGCTGCGCTGTGTTGCTCACTGAGGTCCGGGAATGCATACGCGAGTGCCAGGTATGCATTCCTGCCGCCCCATGATTTCCTCAGTTCGTTTCTCCATGTAGTTCCTAGCTTTTCTTCTCCTTCTCCTTTTTTTTTTCTGAACACAATCACCGCTTTTCCTAGAACCAACTTGCAACACCCCAAACAGATTCTTTTTACATCATAAGGCATCACTCGTGCAGTCCTCCGCCCTTCCCGGCAGTCCCTTACCATTTCCGGCCGTCCCCCACCGTCCCGGCCTTCCTTAACCGTCCACCTCCCCCGCCCTAAACTAACATGGCTCACCCTGTATAGCCCGCTGTCCTGCCCAAAGACTGCCTCCGTGCACTTAGGCCGCCCCGGATGGACTATAGACAGCCGTCCCGTCCCATTCAGGGCTCTTGGTAGCCCCCCGCACGGTTGGGAACACTGAGTTGCACAGAATCGTATAGCCTCACACCGACAGCTCCGGAAAGGGGGAGGAAACACAAGTGGTGGGTGAGGTAAGAGCCCGACGAAACGAGCAGCAGGGGGCCGGGGTGGGTGGTGAGGACCTTTTACGAAGAACGAGGCAGCTGAAAAAAAGACCCAACCGGTCGCTATATATCAATGTATTCTCTCTGAACCGAACAAGAGATCACCGTGGGGGAACGTCCACCACCCTTGTGATGACATCCAGTTATCCTCCTTACAAGATGTAATGTAAGTCCGGTTGTCCGTAAGGGCGCAAGAAGCGCTGAAACCTGTGCTTACCTATAACTAATGAGCATCATTTACAGATGCATGTTGGGCATATCCAGTGCCCAACATGCCTAATGAGGAGAGGGACGGATTTCCACGTGAGGGGGCACCTCCGAATTGGTGGATGTTTGTCGGTGGGTAAAATCCGCCCTACCCCTCATTGCCAATCAGTGTTTTAGATGGACCAACGGATCGACCTCGACAACCAAATGAAATGGCAACAGCGAAACAAAAAACCAAGAGTTCAGACAGCTTAAACACGGTCACCAACGCACAACCCAAGAGTGGTGAAGATCTCTCGTCCCCCCCTCTTCACTACTACAACTAACTCACAGTGAAGGCTGGTGTATATATGGACAAGGGATGGTTTGCCAGATCGTGTACCGAAAAACCAATTGCATAAAATGGTTTTCCCCTTTTCGTACCATATTTGTTCTGCACAAACCCATTATTAGCCAGGCGATTACTACTATATAACAATTTCCAGCTTCAACCTAGCCGCGCGAGTATACCATATAAGATTGAATCATTGCTAATCACCACAAAATCCTCAATTCCCCCTATATTACTTCTTAGATATCACTAGTGGTGGCTGCTTAGTCGTGGAGCTGTCTTGGCTGTCATTGGTAGTGGGTTTCTCGCGTCCTTTTAGATCTCCTCCCCCTTCTCTTACAGATATATGTTTTTTCTTTCTGGTAAACTAACTCAGCCAAAGTAGTCTTACTACAACTTTTATTTCGCATCCCGTTGGAATTTTGTCCCCGTATGCTTGATATCATTCAACCTTATTTTTCTTGTTAGACTTTTCATGAAACTCCCCACTGCACCTTTCGTTGTATTTTTGAAACTGTATCTCCTTGCAGCTGAAAATTTCTTTCTTGTTTCAAGTCAGAAAAGATTCTTCCTCCGTGTGGGATGTGAAAGAGTTTTCACCCACACTGGCATGGCATTAGGGAAGGCAGATCCTATGATAAAGGACCTGATCATCTAGTTAGAAATGTTATGCGAATTTGAACGTCTATCTTGTGCCCAAGTGAATTGCCCAATTCTATTCAATCTCTCTACCGATTATTTTTTACACATTCACCCCCTTTACTCAGACTGATTTTTTACACCTTCCTTTTCTCTCTTGTTCTTATGTCTGGTACAGCTACTCCCTGCACCCTTTCTTACCCATTCAGCGGGTGTACAAAAGCGCTGTTCCGCCCACTGCTTATCCGGCGCTGCTCTCCCCCTATCTCTTCTAACACCTCACCAAGTACCATTCATATAACATTTCAGCCTACAAACGATACACGACACCAGCACACGCACTCTCCTACTGACACAAAACTGCTCGGAGGGATATTTCGGTATATCTCCTTCTATGCCTAACCGGACCGCACCTAAACCAATCATCTCCTCACAGTGTTACCGGAATGCGGCCCTCAAACCTCAAGCATACCCCGATATACATGTACTGATTAAAGTGAAAAGAAACCCTTTCAAATGAGCCTTAGGACGTACTCTTTAGGCAACCCCTGGACAGTCGTCAATGTCCTGCCGCCGTTGCGCTCTGAAAGAAACAAGTTAGTAAATGTGCAGAACAAAGTGCAAAAAAAATCCAACAGAAAAGGAAGGAGCCAAGGATGCTCACGTTGGATACGAATATGGGCGTACTGTACTATCCCTTGGGCAGTGTGAAACAGTAAAATTCGGACCACACCCACGCTAAGCCTGTCCTGGAACTACTTGAGCTTCATGATTTGCTGAGCATTTCCTCGCCTGCTAGGAGTGCTGAGTCATTTGAGCACTCCAACAATCAAAAATTGGGGTCTCTGACCAGATTTGGCTGACTATGGCCAGGTCTGGGTGTGGTCAGAGTTTTACTGTTTCACGCCGCCCAAGGGATACTGCACAAGCAATTGGTGGACATCGAGTTGAGCGTTGACGGGAGTGACAACCCGGCTACCCCGCTACCCCGTTACCCCACCTAACAGACCTCCAATGGCGCAATAGCTTAATTGAACATATCCGAATCACGATAGCTTTTGTTTAGAGGCTGCACATAAACCGACAGCATCAGATCCCTCTCCAGCAGCCACCTCAAGCCTAATCCTAATATTCGACCACATCGCAATAAACGCACGCACACATCCACCAAAAGAAAAAGACAAATGTCAGGAATCTACTATGTCTACATGAAATTGACCCGCGAAAACTACATCCACCGCGCCGATGATGGCCGTCAACTCTTGACCTTCCGGTCCCGCTGGGACGCTGACGAACTCTTCCGCGGTCTTCAAAACCTCAAGACGGCGGCCGGCGCTAGCCGCTTCCCCACACTGCAGCGCGTGAACCCCCAATTCTGGTGCTACGACTCGCTCATAGGGGACCCCGGGTCGATTATTATCCAAGTCCAGCGCGAAAACGTCCTCCCAGAGTTCAACTACAAGTTCATGTCTGCCACCCTCCCCAAGGATGGAGCGGATGGCCACTGGCCGATCTTCGCCAACCCTACTATTGGCCCCGACTGGGTCTCCGGAAAGACCTTTTATATCCGCAATCGCCGCCAGCCCAGCCTGTACTGGTATCATATCTACCACAATATCCTTATTTCCACGGGCCACAGGACCAAGTTCCGCATCAAGGATGAGAGGTACGACGGTGAGAGGGTGCTTATTAGGAAGGATGAGGTTACTATCGAGCCAGTTGGTAGCCTCGGAACTCCTATTGGGGAGTATGTGATCAAGAACGGGGATGGCGAGCTGTTGAGTGTTGGGTCGACAAGACAGGTTTGGCATTTTTCGGACCTGTTCGATAGTGTTGGCGTTACCTGGACTGCTGAGTTTCCCTCTGATGCCCAGTTCGCTACTAGTCTGCCTGGTCACGGAGATGAGTGGGAGCTTTGCTAGAGGCCTGTTTGAATCTTATGTTTGGAGGGAGGATCGAGGCTTTTTTAATGTTAGCGCGAGCTCTGCGGGGGGGGGGGGGGGGCGAAATAGGGTGGGGGGTTAGTTGAGAGTGTTTTTTAGCGCGGGGTAATTTAAGGAATATAAGCAACGCATAAATTTTAAGAG
>Ga0307509_10002735_pt1 | contig 28103 bp, 27 predicted proteins | sample 10_EM_MG_FD_202245 | JGI IMG/M metagenome (GOLD analysis project Ga0307509, IMG submission 202245) | Populus trichocarpa ectomycorrhiza microbial communities from riparian zone in the Pacific Northwest, United States - 10_EM | ecosystem: Host-associated > Plants > Roots > Unclassified | place... | reverse complement strand
TTCATCATACTGGTTTATCAAGAGCTGATCCCTGTTGCTACTTTCCAAGTTTTCGTGAGTTTTGGTTGCTAAGTTATCGAAGCAGGGATACCCCCCTTTCCGGTATTTCATGACCCCCCCGAGTACATCGACGTGAAGGTAGTGTACTGTACCGTACCTACAATACATCGAGTGCTGTACTACACATCATACACATCCGGTTCAGGAACGACTGCTGGGCGGTGGATGCAGTCGGGATGCGAGACACCTTCCGAGAGAGAGAGAGAGAGAGAGAGAGGTTTAGTACATCGCATTAGTATAGTAATTAGCCCGTTTATCGTCGGCAGTATCATACTAGCCATGAAGTGTTCGTTGGTTTTTAGAGAGAGAGAGGAAGGGAGGGAAACGAAAGGGACAACCCGATAAGATTTCATGTTTTTCCCTATAGGATTTTCTTCTTCTAGAGTGTATTGATGTTTTGTTTTGTTTTGTTTTGTTTTTTCCGAGTATGCACCTTCCATTATAATGCAATAATATGACAATTACAGCATTCGATATGATGGTTCCTAAATCTGGGATTGAAGGTTGGTAGGTTGGTTGGGGGGATTTGGTACAGTATCATACAGTATATAGTGTGCTATATATTTCCTTAGAGTTGGCTAAAAAAAAGGTAAAAGAACGAATGCAATGGGGAAGGGGAGTCTTTGTCACTGGGTTTATCGGCTCAGTTTCTATGATATACTCGAGTATGATACTGTGATCTGGTGCTGTAGATTATAGACCCAGGAAGTGACTAGTTGGGTATGGTAATCGCAGGTAGGAAACAGGCAAAAGTGCGGATACCGGTTACTGTAGTCATGCAATACACAAAACTATAACTATACAGCCAGGACGATGGTTAAGGAGTTCTATAGGTTAACCTTTGGATGTGAGCTGGGTAAGTTAGTGTTTGTTTATATGCGAAACCATGCGGCAGAGGTGCTCGAGGCGCTGGTGGGGGGTATATATAGGGAAGGGGGGAAGGTTTTTTATAAAGAGGTTTTGTGTAGGTGCTGTGATTGTACTGCACTGTGCTCTGCTGTACCTGTTACTGCATTGTATATACTTTTATTTTATTTTTACGGATGCTGGCGCTGATGCTAGCATTGCCGGCTGATGAGATTTGCTTCGAAGGCAACTGGGATACTTACCTTTTACAACCGAAGAGCATGTTCTACTTGTATGAGGTTCATCCATTCTGCCTGGTCTGCTACTTGGGCAGGTGGGGTGGGGGGGTACAGTGCCTGCTTCTCGTATGATGGGAATTATATCATACTCAATCCCAGAGGTCACTCACTCACTACTCGAGCACACTAGTTCTTTCACACCCCTTGGTATCACTACGATTATCATGTTTCTGATACCCCCATATGTGCAACCCCTAACCCACTCCTTCCTTTCCTAGCCCGTCCCATTGCCCAGCTACAGTATGCACATAACTTTGTCCTACAACGCACGCCCGCGCGCGCATCAAACAGTAACACAATTCCAACCCAACCCAGCCTCTAACCCAATCAAACGTGCCAGACCCGATCCCAGTAAAAGAAAATATACTCGAAAAGCTAATTATCATGCCCAACACTGCAGAAATACTTGGTACCTTTTCCGCTAGAGGGGGGGAGGAGTGGAAGAGAAGAAGAAGAAGAAGAAACATGCGCTGTGCTGTAGACAGCACATCCGTCTAGCAGGAGGTGGCAGTTGGCAGTTGGCAGTGGGGGAAGAAGAAAAAAGCTTTCCCCGCACTCCATCTAGTGGGTATCATTGGAATGCCCCACTAAAAACTTTTTTTTAACAAACCCCCCCCCAAAAAAAAAAAAAAAAAACATCAAATACAACTATCATGATAATATTGTAACAACACAACACACCATCATCATCATCATAATCGTCATAAAGCCCATTAATCACCCTAAAACCCCCCCCTCTTCCCCCTTTCTATGATACTAGTACTTCCCTTCTAATTACACAACCGCTGGCAACCCCTCCCTCCTCAAAAGCCCCCACCAAATGCCCACCCCAGCCCCGAACACCAGCCCGCCAATGAACGTGCCGGCCCCCTTGGGATTCTTGACGTGCTTCTTATGACCCCACCAAAATGTGCTCATGTGGATGAGTGTATAGATGCCCACGCCACGCACTATCATGGCGCGCATCTCATCGCTAGAGGAGAACAGGCCCTCCAGACAGAGGTAGGAAACTAGGGCTTCGCCCGAGGCCAGGAGTTGGGTTAGGACTGTGGAGGTGGGTGAGGGCTTGCCACCGAGTTTCACGATCGAAGGCTGCGGCGAGGTTAGGTAGAAGTAAGCCGTCGAGAGGGAGATCAACGCGGTGCTGCCGAGGTAGATGTTTAGGGGGGAGGCTTCTGTTTGTTTTGTCAGTTGAAGGAGGGGGCGGGTGTAGAGAACCAAGGAGAGGGGTACCTGGGAGCATTGTGATGACAATTTTTTAAGTGTTTCTTTTTCTTTTCCCCGTGATGGTTGAGTGACAATCTTTCGGCTCTAAGGATTTGGTTAAGATGGACGAGGGGGGAAGAGAAGCGGCGAAGGAAGGAAGAGGAGGATGAGGAAAAGTCTTTATTTCAAGAACCACATATCGTAAACCACTGGCGTTCGTTTGCCTGATCTGCCTGGCCTGCCACGCATCACTACGGTGAAGATTCCTAAAGCAATCGCCCGCATGTATGTGCAGAAAGGGACCCCCAATGGCAGGGAGCGAGTCTTCATTCGCTCGTTCGTACTAACACGGTACGGAGCATACTCAACTTGGCAATTGCCCGTACACCACGGTATAAGCGCTATTGAAAATTCGACTGCTACTACAGTATTCGTACACCTCGTCCCTCGAAAGTAGTATATCGTAAACGTGAAAATAAAAGTAAAAATAAAAAAGCCAGCATTGACTACAATAATATACGTTGAGGTATTCGCCCTTTTCCTTTAATAAAACTAAAGGAATCCCGAGAAAAAACGATGGAGAAATGAGAATGAATCTAAAATAATTGAAAAAACCGTCCGCCCAGTGCCTGTTGAACGCCATGGGTTGATAATTTTTCCTCTGCTTCTCTGTTTTTTTGTAGAGCACCTATTTTCATGTTTTTGTGCGGAGTTTGACTGGAAGAGTAGGAAGGAACAAGGAAAACGGATTACGGGCGTCAAGGGACAATAGTGGTAGGGAATAGAAAAGGACTACCGACAAGTGCTAGCACAAGGAAGGGAGCACTACAATATCCCCCAAACATCCTCGGCAGCATGACAAAACTTACTGCAAGCAACACTCGCCGACAGCGAGTAATTGCTAACACCAATCTTCTCATCCACCCACCCATCGGCAAAGTCATCTTTTCCCTTTGCCATAGCACCCACAACAACGCAGATGCTCTCATTGTCCTCGAGCCCAGAAATATACTCCCGGACATTCATAACGGGCGCTTCCCACGACAGCGTCACCTTTCGGCAATTCGGTGGAAGGTACTGAGAGACGGGGTTCTTAATAACCTTGAGCAATTTCTCGCTGGAGGTAGTTGATCGGATGGATAGCTTGTGTAGCAGCTGCACCATAAGACCAGCGAAGCGCTTGAACGTCCGAGGTATCCGAACCGTAGGGTTCACCTCGATGAGAACGCCCTTGGAGGACTGGATGTAAACTTGGAGCTTCCCGGCCTTGTTCACCGGACTGTCTAGCAGTGTAAGGAGGCACTGTTGAAAGCGCAATTGGTTGCATGCTCCGTTAGAAAGGTTGAACTTCTGACGAATGCTTTTCTTGCAGGCATGTATGTTCATGTATGTCTGAAAGCCTCCCTCGCACCAACCCTTATTTCCTTCTCTGTGAAAGAAGGGAGGGGCAAGGAGGACCTGCGGGATGTGAGGGCAATGGGAATTGGGAGAGGCTAGAAAACAGACAATAGACGGAGCGGATCTAAGCAAACCTGATGGAGAATATCTGGTCGGGCGTCACTGATATCCCGACCCATCTTTTTCAAAACTCCAATGTGATCGTCCGAGTTGAGGAGGACGTACTTCTCTCCTCCGTTGGCCGAAACCTTGTGCGTTTCGAGGCATGCCTGTGCCAGGACGACAATCAGCCGTTTGGAATCTCTGTCTTCAGCCGAGATGGGAACCGCTTGTTCCGCCACGAGACTTGGTAACGATGGGAGGGATTGTGTTCTGGGTCGCTTCTTGACCGGTGGGCTTGGTGATGCCATTGCGAATGAATCTGCTTGCGGGGTGTAGTATTTGCGGGGAGGATGGAGGCCTGAAATTGACCCTTCTCTGTGGTGGGGAGTTGGGTTGGGCTGGGTTTGATTGTTGGGACTCGAGGAAAGAGAAAGGGAAGAGAAAAAAAGAGAAAGCGGTCTTAGCTTTCTAATGCCAAGATTCCCTTGCAGTAGTGTTATAGCCTTGTCAATAACGCCGGCTGCCTTCTCTCTCGCTGCGAAACAAAACAGTCTTGTGAGAAAACTTCTTTTCACCCCCCAATATATACTCTCCTCGAGAGTACACGCTAAGCCCATGAATTCTTTCTTCCTTCCAACATTTTTTTACTCCATCTCCCACGCCGAAACCTCGCCGAGCCTGAAGACTTCTCGCGAAAAGCAGTCAAGAGCGACAGGGTCCAGTTCACACCCCTGCGGGCTTGGCCTTGATCATCAATGATTATTCCCCCATCGCTGAATACCGTATCTGCTCCGACCCTCGAGCCTCGTCTCCTTTGCACCAACCGGAAAACCCCAAAACATTCCGATGAAACTATCGTACGCTTCTCCCTTCACGCAATGTTACGCGGTGGTTGCAGTGTTATAATATGATGTAAATTAGCTCACAGCCCCGGGAACTCAAGTTAGTTATATGTATGTATCCGCATATAACCCGGTACCGTACTACATTTCACAAGCGAAGGATAAGATAATTCGACCGCGGGAGATAACTTTGCCCGAAGGTACGGTAGTCGGGAGCTTGTTCTTACTGAGGGGTTCTGGATTGTACTCTAGGACGACGGTTGAAAAGTTCTTCTAGAAGATGATCTAGGTTAAGGCGTAGATCTCCGGGACCATCCATCCTGACCTGACCTGCTGTGCAAGGCCTTTGTTTGGGGGGGGGCGTGCTCCAACTGCTGCGATGCCTACATCAGCTATCTCCCTTCCTTCCATCTACTTTTCACTCTGAGGTGAATGATCGTCGTGGTGATGGTGGATGGGGGGGTAGAAAATATAGTAATCTCTTATTATTCTAGTCCATAAGGTGAGCCTACGAGTTAGGCGGTCTTGTTAGCCCTGCGCTACGGGCACCGGCGCTGAGTATTGTTCTGGTCCGCAGTACAGTGCCGTTAGAAAAGTTCGGGGACAAACACCAAAACACACCAAATTTACCACATTTCAAGATGCCTGAACACTAGAATGCTTAATAGCACTACAATGCTCTGAAATTTAAAAAACCAGGCAGGATCTCAAATTCAATATACTGAGCTGGTAGAGCCTCTTTATAGTTCTAAGCCCTGTAGACACTCCTTGAAGTGGTAGTCGTCAGACATCTAGGTTTCATGTACTTAGTAATTCAATATCTGATTGGACATCTTTGCACTGTTTAGCGGTAAAGCTGTCCTAACACTTGTTGAATTATCAAGTATAGAGTTGGTGTCTTGGCACCTGTTTCTGACCAGGGGCTAGAATACAGAGCATACCTCCTCTGAAAGATTCACAAAAAATATCTAAATTTTTTACCAGGTACTCTGGATACAAGCTGTAGTGTTGGTAAAATTTCAAGCTCTAATTAACTGTGATGGGGCTGTTCTGGTGGGCTGAAAAGTGGCACTTGTGGTGTGTTTTGGCGTTTGTCCCCGAACTTTTCTAACCGCACTGTACGGTACCGTACCGTGGTCAAACACCGATCGACAGCACTCCCCTTTAAATCACCCATTGTCACTCGTAATCCAGTGCGCTTTCGCTCGCTTCCGGCGAGGTGCTTGGCGTCCAGAAGCGTCCCCAGCTGTTAATTACAATAAGCGCCACCGCCAAATCCAATAACGAACCGGTTGCAATAATAGCAAAGCCCTCGGAGAAGGAATCAACATAGACCTACTTAAAACCGGGTGCTCTTTGATTCCATGAAATCCATTTTATAAGGTGAGTGCCAGTATCGGTATTAGTTGAGGCACTCGAGGAGAAGGGGGACTTGAGCAGCTGTGAGATCTTTGCGTCCACTGGCGGCGGGATGTATTGGTTGGTCGCGAGTAACATTATCGCCCCCCCTCTCTCTGGCTAAAGGTGTTTTACAAGGTCATGCGCCGAAAGATACTCGTGCTGTGCGATCTGATGAGTGACCTTTTGTGAGCCTGACATCTGAGTCAACAGGATGCGTTGCTCAATACCACAGAATGGTAACACAACTACCATCCTGGTGCTTCGTCAAAAGAGGTGCCACCGTTTCAATTGTTGGATGATGGCGGCATATCATACCGGTAACCTGTCTTTTTCACAAACAACACACTCGGAACAACTCCATATGTCTTTTCCTGACAAGTAACCCGGAAGTTAAATTTTCTTGGCGGGTTCCTGCGGATGAATGTGAGGAATGGGCCAGATCGTTGTCCCGTAAGCTACAGTACAAAGCACCTGTGCCTCCTGCAGTCAATCACACCCCTGCCGTGCCTTATCATACCGACACTTTACTTCTCTTCCCCCTCCTCCCCTCTCACATCCGGCATCACCGGTTGGCGCAAAGAGAGAGAGAGAGAGAGAGAGAGAGAGAGAGAGAGAGAGAGAAATAAGTGGCTAAGGATGGACACCCCACAACTTCTAGATCTCCCAACCGAAATCCTCGTCAATATCCTCAAATTCTCCGCGTCCTCCACTTCACCTCCGCCCCACAAAACACTTCTAAATGTCGCGCTCACCTGTAGCGCTCTTCACCACGCCGTCTTCTGCACAGAAAACGATCTCCTCTGGCGCGAGCCGGCGCTAGCACTGGGAATTCCAGAATCCCTTCATTTGGACCACGTCCTGTACCCCGGAAGCTCCACGCTGCAGAAGCGGCTCTGGCGGAACGTGGTCAAGCTAAACCTAGCCTGGGGTCGCCCGTTTCCGGCGAAAACCCCAGTGATTCCAAGGCAGCAGAGAGCCGCAAGACAGCTTCCACCGGTAGATAAGAAGGGAGATTGGTTCGGACGGAGGGTTATAGAGGTATTCGTCGCGGGGGAGGGAGCCAAGCGGGAGAATTCGTACGTCACAAAGCCGGCCAGTGCAAAGGATGATGGCTGTGCAATATTTCAGGTCAGGCCCCCCGGCGGCCTCGGCGGCGGCATTATGCCGGGGTTGACGCACTCCCCGCCGGGTGGGCCAAAGGTTACTTGCGTCCTGGATCCCGTGATGGGTAAGCCGAGGGAAGTGGTTTTGGGGAATAATAGGTCGCATGGTTGGGTTGCATCGCCGCTCCCGCTACTCGCGGGGTGCATCACGCCGTTTCCAGTGCAAGCGGGGTTTATATTTGAGGAAAAGAGCGGGGAGTATAGAGTTCGCGTGGTGGACGCATCTACCGCAGCACTATCTCATTCTTGGAATCTGGGAAAAAGGAAGCCTGATCGGGTGGTTGCGAATGGGGAGATACTTGTTGCGGTTACCTACGCTCATCCAGATAGTGGCAGTAAAACGCCGGATATCCCTAGTAATCTGGTTTGTGTGGAGTCTTTTAGAGGGCAGGAAGGACGCAGTAGGTGGAGGGCTAAGACGCTGGCGAGCTCAAAGATTATCTGGGAATTCGACCTTAGTATTCGGTGGCCCCAGGAAATGAATAGATATACGAGCTTTCCTCATCTGAAGAACTTTCATATAACTAGGTTTACCCCAAACCTTATTTCTAATAACCCTCCTCGAGTGCTGTGGCTAATAAGTATCTCGTCATGCAGAACTCATCTAGTTTGTCTGGTTACACAGCATCCGACAGCAAATCTCGGAAAGCTAGTCGGCACAGATTTTTACATTCTAGACTTGGAAACTGGGGGAACGGTAAAGCGCATGAAGTTCAGCACAAAGTCTTCATCCATACTATCTGGCAACCGGGCCGCCTTTACTACTGCTCTTGCACACGAATTTCTCCTGACCGACACATACATTGTATCCGGAGGAGCTGGAGGGGGCCTATTAGTCTGGAATTACACCTCAGATAAACACGAACCCATATACACCATTCCCGATCCTCTAGCATCAGATACCACAAAACCGGACGGCCCAGCATCCTCCCTTCCCCGCCAATATTCCGCTCTAACCATGAGCGGAGACGGAAGGTATGTTGCAGCGACAACAAGCGACCAACTATGGCTCTTCGATATGGTGGATAAGAAGGTCCACGCTGTTTACGGTAATGGCCGCAAGATCGAAGCCAAGGATTACTACGCCAGAAACCCGGCGGACGATTTCCCAGCGGGTGTATGGTGCTGGTGGAAAGAGTGGAGGAGCAAGCGGGGCCCGAGCGGGGCAATGATTTGGGAAGAGGTTGATGGGAGTGGAGGAGTCGCGTACCTTACTGGCCTCGACGGGGAGAAAAGGAAGCTGAATGTTGGGAAACTGCTGTTTGATATTGCGATTGGCCCACACTGGGGATACTTGGCGTTATCCGTGTCACTTGGGTTGTATGCTTACCTGATGCTGGCGGTGCTGTGGGAGAAGATTTTGAAGTTTTTTGAGAGTAGGGCTGCGGGTTAATTGGGTGTGGTACCGGTAGATGGTTTAGAATCCGTTTTGCGTTCATGGGTAGAAACTATATAGCCGGGATAATTCTTAATGTGTAATAATGATCATTATTATGGCGGTTTCATCGACTCTGAAGCACGGGGAGGTAATAATATCGATAACAAATACCAACAGCCTATCGCATTATTCCTATTTTGAAACTACGGGCAGTGCGATACCGGTATCAATACCGCGACATGTCCATACACATTGGTAACTGTCGAGGGCACAGGTAGGTTTGATGTTTGGCGATAAGATTGTTTGTTTTGATTCTTGATTTGCCTGTCAGCACTGTAGGGCTGGTTTTAGCCGTCTGCAGGAGACGGCGACAGGGTGTCACAAAGTGAAATCCGACGTCAACAGGCATACTATCGGTATCTGTATCCATCCGAGTTCTTTTTTCTTTTTTCTTTTTTAACCAGTGATACTAGCCGATATCAACAGCGCATGCGTATTTATTATCCCTAGCTCTTTGAGGGAACTTGTCGTAAATGATTGGGCCTCAGAGTCTAGAAAATGCTCAGGAGAAGGGAGGAAGGAAGGAAGGAAGGAAGGAAGGAAGGAAGGGGGAGGGTTTGAACTGTGTTAACCCCCCCCCCTTTATAATGCCGGTGGACGGATTAAAATAGGAGCAACAAAAGCTGTCGTGATGTTGCTGCTGGTGCTCGATAAATTATCGTTATCGTAATTTTCGCGGGGGGAAAAAGGGGAAGTCAAGACTCATGGGCGGTTCAATTTGCTTATATTGGGCGCAAAAAGTGGAGCTTGGTTAAAATAACCTCGAAGGTGGCCGTGCGGTGGTGATTTAGAATTTACTATCACATCTCCGCGAATGTTGCTCCTATTCAAAGTCAGGGCACATAGAAATAGAGAGGAGTGTCCCCTGAGGGGTTTCTATCGAGCCATATTTTCTCAAAGATGTACTGTAGTTGTGGTTGGAGATTTTTGGCCATACCGGTGTTTGTACAATACAAGTACGAGTACATCTCAAATAACAATTTTCGTGAGGGCCAAAGTTCTGTGGCGTAAGCAGGGATAAATCCCTCGGAAAGGCAACCCAAGTGCTTCCATCCTGTGCTGTGACGGAATGGTAAGGATGGCCAAGGAGGGGTCGTTGCTTTTCTTTTCCTTTCTGTTGTTGTTTGTTTTGACCCGCAAAGGCCCTCTTCCAATTTTCTTCCCAACTGCGAAAAGCAAGGAAGGAAAAAAAAAAGGTAAAACCTCTCAGAGGCAGAAGCAAAGTCTCCTCTTCATCCCATCCCTCTCCTTCCACTCTCCCACTGCCGACTGGCTCCGTACAATTTCCACCCTCTCCTCTCCCATTTAGAAGGTTTCTCCCGTATCTCTCGAGCGTTGCTCGTTTCCTTACATCCCATCCCATCCCCTCCCTCCTCTACCACCTCCTACTGTTTCTCTCTTGCAAGCAATCAACCAACCCGACTCTGCAACTCTGGTCCCTCATTCTTCCGTTGCGCAAGGAAGGGGAATTTTGTCCCCGCCCCCCTCGATATCCGTCAACGAGCTCCTTGCTTGGCCAGCGGGAGTGGATTAAATTTAACACGACCCCATTGGGATTTCTCCAGTACGGACGGGCCTTCCCGAAAATCATTGCATAAAGCCACTCTTCCAATCTCCACCTCCTCCTATTCATTCGTTCATCCCATTTTCACTTCATAAACATCTTTAAAAAGCACGATGTCTGTAGAAGCAAACGTTCCAGAACACCTGTTGGTGGTGCTCCGAGGCCATGGTAGGCCCCTCCAGTTAAGGCTTGAGCTGCGCGATTTCGGTTACTGATGAGGGTTTACTTGTGTAGATGTTGATCAGAAGATTGCTGAGTTTTCGAGTGTCAAGGCGCAGGTTAAGCATCATTTTGTTCAGGTTTGTTCACCAAGTTCCTGTCGGATTCCGTGATGGTTGTAGCTGACGAGTATTACTTAGGTCGAAGCGATTAATCTGCTGTTCGAAGCTTGTCGCATCGGAATTTCCTCTTCTAACAACACACTTTCTCTACATGCCTTGTCCTGCCTGGGCCACTTGATCAAACGGGTAACTCTTCAGGACCAAACACGTATAAAGCCACAGGTACATCATATTCTGCCGCTCCTCATAGAAAAGCTTGGGGACCAGAAGGACCGAAACCGGTCGATAGCATTGACCGCATTGCTTGATCTCTGGAAAACCACACCAAACGAAGTTGAACGTGGCATTAAAGAGATGGGATTTAGCAGTAAGAATCCCAAGGCTAGGCAGGAGAGTTTGAATTGGCTTCTGCAGGTACACAGTGCTGGGCAGGGATTTTCCTTCCGAAGTTTTACACCTTTTATGATTAAGGCACTGGAGGACGCTAGCGAGCCTGTGAGGGAAGCTTCAAAAGAGGTTGTTGTTGAGCTATTCAAGTAAGTTTTTCGTGCACTCGCGGGGCAAGGGAGGTGTATTTGGGGACTTATGCTTTTATTAGGAATGCTCCGGATCACGCGAAATCGGATCTTAAGCGAGAATTAAAGAAGCGCGAAGTAAGGAAAGGAATCGCTACGTATATTGTCAACCAGCTTGGGTTGCCCGGAGCTGGTGACGTCGCGGGAAATTCCGTAAGGTCTTTGGATGGCCACGAAGATGACGGCGTAAGCCGTCAGGGCCATAGTATGGCGGGAAGCATTAACGGAAGTATGGCTTCATCAACATATGTTGCTAGCCTTGCCGGAAGCGAACTCGATACGATGGAACCCGCATATGTGAACACGAACCGTGAACTTGAAGAGATTCTTCACGGCATGGTGGAATCTTTTGACGGTAGAGAATCTGAAGGGAACTGGGCTGCTCGAGACCGGAATGTTACGAAGCTCCGGCAACTGGTAAGGGGAAACGCTTACAGGGATTATCAAACAACATTTCTCGCTGGGATTAAGTCGTTACTCGATGGAATTTTGAAGGTGGTCAATTCATTACGGACAACGGTAGCAACAAACGGATGTCAGTTGGTCAAGGATCTCGCAAAGATCATTGGCCCTGGATTGGACCCCATGGTTGAAATATTGCTCTCCAGTTTCATTAAGCTGTGCGCAGGAACGAAGAAGATTACATCGCAGCTCGGGCAAGTTACTGCGGCGGTGTTGATCGCAAACGTTTCTTACCACTCGAAGATCTTACAGCACATGTGGGCGGCGTGTAACGACAAGAATGTGCAACCCAGGAGTTATGCCTCTGGATGGTTGAAGGCTTTATTAGAAGCTCACGTTGATCAGAAAGCGTACATTGAACATTCTGGAGGGGCTGACTTGATTGAGAAGTGCTTGAAGAAGGGCATGTCCGATGCCAATCCAGGTGTTAGGGAAGGAATGAGACAAACTTATTGGCTCTTTGCTTCTATATGGTCCGAGCGTGCTGAAGTGTGAGTGTAGCTGCGTTGTAGTGGTTTCTTTGCTAGAGATGTGCTAATCATCATTGATAGGATGATGGAGGGTCTTGATAACAACACCAAGAAGCTATTGGCTAAGGACAACCCAAATGCACCAGTGACTGCGCAGCTCAAGGGTGTTAATAGCTTGAGGGCACCATTGGGTAGGAGCGCTACCGCTGGTGTCCCTGGGAGACCTTCTGTGAAGGAAGCAATACTCGCGTCTAAGAGAAGTCGGGGTAACCTACGAACTCAGCCAGAGCGTGCTGAGACTTTGGCAACTTTGCCCATGGTTGCCGCTTCGCCTGCCCCCACCACCTCTGGCCTTGCATCTGCTCCTGTTCGGCCCCGTAGGGACCCGGCTAAGGGCGGAAATAGGGTAGATAAGCAACCCTATGACGCCGCAGCCTTCGCCCGTGCGGTCAGTCCAACAGGGACATACCCATCCACTAGAACGTCACCTCTAGGTGCTCGTGGTAATGGTGTGCGGTCACCCGCTATGAACTCGCCCCCGAGAATTCATGAACGCCTTGCACGTGGCATGACACCAGCTCGCCAGCAGAGCCCGGCCGCTGCCCGGAAGCTTACTGTCTTGGAACAATTGAATCACGCAGACTGGAAAGTGAGGGTCGAAGGTGTAATCATTGTTGCCTGTATCCTTGCCAAGCGAACACCCCCGAACTACGATGGCCAGAAGATGCCGATACTCCCGCCAAGTGATGTGTTTGCTCCAACTCTAGCGAAGCTTCTCAACGATCCCCAGCCTGAGGTAGTCGAACATGTTGTGGCACCGGAAGTTTTGGCGGAATTGATCAAGGTGGTGCCAATGGATCAGATTGTTCCCAAAGTATTGCTCCTCAGCGAGGGTGATGATGCCGAGCATTCGCAACCTATTACCTCGTATAGCATCCCTGCTTTAAAGCAATTGATGACAGAATCGGAAGCTATAGAGTTGCTGTTCAGAATTTTAACCAGTATGGGTGTCTCTGGAGTTGTTCCTAGGAAGCTGGCTCTTGGGTCATTCACTACTACTCAGAAGCGCAAGATCATTCATGGATGTTTGATTTGGATGAATGAAATCGTGGAATCCCATCTCAACGGATCACCTAATGAATTTTTGGGCGATGTCTCTAATTTCAAGCTCTATGTGAACCGGTTGATCGCGATGCTTAACAATACAAGAGTACCGAACTACAATCCCCTGACCGGGCTCCTCAAGAACCTTCAACGAATGGACCTAGAGGCCTTTGATAAGATCTTGAACACCTTTGAATCGCAAACAGTGCGTGATCTAAAGAAGGCCTGGGGTGTGAATGTGGAGGAGGATGGGGATTTAATAATTGTTGAGGAAAAGGTTGCGGATGTGGAGCAGGTACTGGGCAGTGTTCCTCGAATTGGGATGAGAAGCCCGCCTCGAAACGTTTCTCCCACTTTGAAGAAGGGTAATTATTTCCCAGAGAGTCCTCAGAACCTTAAGGATGAGGATATCACCATGATCAGTCTCCCCCCACTTCCTCCTGCGCCTAGGCCTGTCACACCCACACGAGCAAATGTTCAAGATAATGCTACGGATTTACCACCCCTACCCTCTACACCAGAAAACAACTCAAAGTCTCTCGCAAGCCAAAATGGAACCGGCCGACGATCTTCTCGTGCGGACGATAAGAATCCGATAATTAAAGTCTACCAGGACCCGGTGATTGAGTCGAATGGAGCTGTTGCTACGAGCACTGGCGTTGACAAGGGGCCAGCCGCTGGAACTGGTGAATGGTATCGGTCAAAGATGAAGAAGCAGATTAGCAATTCCAATCTACCAAAGACTCCCGAACACTCATCGCGGCTGTTACTCACACTTATTACCAGACTTCAAAATCGTGAAATTGATACGCAGGCCTTCAGAAAACTGATTGGTATTGCAAGGGAGAACCCCGTGAGAGCTATACTGCAAGAGAACAATGGCGAGATATTCCACGATATCTGGGAGGGCGGGAAGGTGTTTAATGAATTACTTCAGGCTTTGCTGGAGTATCTTGAGGACGATTCGATCAATGCCGAGAGGGCGGCGGACCTCCGTGTGCAAGGGCTGCTAGTGCTTAAACAATTGCTGTCGAAGACCGCTCCCTATTTCTCACGACATGAGGCGCCGGTTTTGCACACTCTTATCGACTTGAGGGGCAAATACCCGACCCAGTCTCATGTTACTACCGGGATCGAGGAGATTGTTGAGGAGTTTATGGCGATAGTGGATCCCACAACTGGGATCGAAGCAATCTTGAACGTTTCGCTTCCTCAGGACAAACCCGGATTCCGACAGGCAACTCAGAGTTGGTGCATGAGTTTGACTTGCCTTGCCGCCCTTGTCAGGGGATCTAAGATTGCTTCATTGGAACCTCAGTTTGCAAGGCTGGGCCAGTTAGCTGTTAAGGTTTGCTATAATCTCACCAATATTGGTAAATTCGTTACTAACCCCACGTGACAGTCTCTTGACGATGAAGACGCGGAAGTGAGGAGGGCCTGTGTATCAATGTGTATTGAGATGCACAGCAAACTCAGAAACGATGAGAGGCTATTCGACCAAATCCTCAAAGGTATGAAGTCTGGCCACCAAAACCTCCTCACATACTACTTTGCGAAGAGGGAAGGCGAGGCGAGACAATGACAAAAGCCGTCTCCTTGGTGGGGGGACGACATGGAAAAGGGATGGTTTCTCTTTGTTTCTGTTTGAATTCATTTTTCTGGGTGGAGTGTAGGAGTGCTTTGGTGAATGGGGTGGGCAGGACAGGTGATGAGGCGACGGGAGGCTAGAACAAACATAACTTAACGGGCGCTGCTTCTCATGTAACTTTACTTTTTTCTTCCCATTCATTGGTGTTCCTGTCATTTCTATTCTTTTAATTCGGCCTGACGCTTTTTTCCCATTATACTTTCTTTTCACATATTTTTCACCCTCTAGGGGGTTGGGCTTTGTGAAGGGTTGAGGATAAGGTGGTTTTAGGGGCAGGTGGGGGGGGGGGTTTCTTTTCGGCTTTGCTTTCGGAGGATTGGAGCAGGTATTCCTTGTTTTTACTTTTTCTAGTTTTCTCTTTCTTCTTCTCTTCTTCGTGCCTTTCTATTATCTACTTTATTTCTTGTTAAATATGATACCTGCTGTGGAAGCGAGGGTTGTATTCTTTGTCTTAGGCGAGTGATATCTTGTGTTTGTAGTGTTACCTGCTGCTGTATAAAACTATTCTTAGCTTTTTACCTATCTATGATATACTCATGGGCGAAATCACGCATATCTATGTATAAGTTACCAGTAATAACCAACATGGGACCTAGACTCATTTAATAAAATTTATATACCCTGTGACGAGTGCTGTACTAGTACTGTACATGCCTTGCGCTCACCGTTCAAGAGAAAATGCCAAGTTACCAAGTTGTAGTAGTAGTAGTAATAGACCCTGCAATCACGCTAGAAAAGACAAACCAATCATTGATGACTGCTTAGATGGTGTATACCATGAAAACAGTGCGACAAACACGCTCACCTGCGGAATGGCTAATGAGGTATTACCGCAAAGCGCCAAGAAAACTAGGCGGTTGTTGGAAATAGGAGCTATCGTGCCAGTAACTTGTATTTCTCTACTTTTTTTTTGACCCAATTTTTTTCTCTAGCCATACAAGCCCGAACCAGCCAACTTTTAAATCTCTAAATTAGTGACCTCCGTGAGGGTCCTCCTGCCTTTGCTCCGCTGTAGGTACGAAAGAAGAGGAAAAAAACAGTCAGTAATCGTTTCTCGACAGAGCTACAAGGAAGGGTAGCAAGAGCAGGAAAACTCACGATCTAATTTAATCATGGTATCAATCCTCATGATGGAAATGCATGCCTCCACAGCGGATTTCTACGTTTAACAAGTCGAGTTAGATCCACCTTAGGCTAGAGGAGGAAAAAGAAAAGAAGGAGAAAACATACCAAACTCCGAACCTTACTCATCGTGGGCTCCAACACACCAGCCTTAACCTCATCCGTAACTTTGCCCTTCATTAGATCCAACCCATAGTTCTTGTAATTCCGCTTTTTAGTCTCAGTTTCAGCAGCAGTCTGCGAGGCGGCATGGTAGGAGCGGAGTTTGGCGACTAGGTCTGAGGAGTCCTTTGCTGCGTTTATGGCCAATGTTTTGGGAATGACTAGCAGGGCTGAGGCGAATTCTGCGAGAGCCAATTGTTCACGAGATCCCTGTTTATTCTCGTTAGTGTGTGTGAAGGAGATATAAAAGAGGTAAAGAAGAGGGACGCACGACTGTAGTAGCAAAGTTCTCTAGGTAGATGCTTAAGGCGGTTTCGACGGCCCCCCCACCGGGAACTACTTTTCCGCTTTCTAGAGTGCGCTTGACAGCACAGAGGGAGTCATGAATTGAGCGCTCCATTTCGTCGAGTTGGTAGTCGTTTGGTCCTCGGAGAATGATAGACGCGGAGGAGTATGCCTTTGTGCCTTTCACCAAGATACACTCGTCGTCTGAGATACGCTCTTGGACAACTTCTTCTGCGGATCCGAGAGAGGAGACCTCGAAAACTTCATCTCCTTCTAGATTAGAAAGCGTGCTGACTAGTGTTGCGCCGGTAGCTTTCGCGATCCTTCTGAGGTCCTCCTTCCTACAACGACGCACAGCCATGGCACCCTTCTCTACAAATGTCTTCAAACAGAGGTCATCGATACCCTTGGTGGTGAAGATGACGTTTGCACCAGCATCCATAATCAACTTTATCCTCTCGAGGACCATCTCTGACTCCCGCTGTCGGATTGACTCTAGCTGGTTAGGGTCGTCAACGGTAATATGAACACCTAATGCCATTCTTGTCTTCTGCAAATTCATGTCTAAACATGCGATCTTTGCATTCAGAATCCGTGTGGGCATAGCTTGGGAAGCAACAGTGCAGTTAAGAGCGTACCCTTTAACGAGCATACTCTCCATAGCACTTTTTCCATGGGCCTTGAGGATATTGACTGCCTTGACAGGATATTTAACTTCTGCTTTTGTATTGGTGGACTTGACAGCGAGCATTGCATCCACGACCATCTGCGCAAAGAAGTCTGAGTCTGAGCCAATGATCTTGGAGGACATAGAGGTCTTTGCGATGTTTAAGAGGGGCTCGGTTCCCAAGGTTTCAACTTTTACCGACATTACTTCTGTCATGTATTTTACAGCTTCGCGGAGGGCTAGACGGTAACCGGTTATAATTGTAGTCGGGTGGATCTTGTTCCTGACGAGCTCGTTTGCTCGACGGAGGAGCTCGGCAGCAATAATCACGACCGAAGTTGTTCCATCTCCAACCTATCCAATCCAACTCGTGATCAGCATTGCAAACCCGGAAGTGATAATGCGGTAGGAAGAGGGATGAGACCTCTTTATCCTGCTGCTGAGCCAGATCGACCAAGATCTTACCAGCAGGGTGCTCAACGTCCAACAAACTAAGAATAGTAGCGCCATCATTGGTAACCGTAACATCGCCAATATCATCCACCATCATCTTATCCAACCCTGAAGGACCAAACGAGCTCTTGACGATATTCGCGATAGCTTGTGTGGCAAGAACTATTCCAAACCCTCGTAAATACCGCGTCGTCTAACCTGCATAAACAAAAGCCGAGATGGATTACCATTCTGATCCCTAACATCCGACCCCGTAATTTTCTCTCCCCCGAGAACTGCCGGTGAAAATCTCCGTTAGTCTAGTTCATCCATTTATTTGACGGGGAAGCGAGAAAAACAAACATAAGGTTCCACTGTTTCTTGACCCTTGGAATATTCCGGACATACTTGTGTTTGTGGTCAGTTTTAGCTATTAAAGAAGGGAAAAGGTTGAACTTCGCGTTTTGGTGTCTTGCGGAAGTTGTGCGAAATTTCCAGCACACAATGGAGGGGTACGTTGGAGGCTCTTGCTGATGACAAAGCGCCAAGTCAATTTCATAGGGTGTCACTCGGATGTAGGCCTCTACTGCACATTAAAAAAGAAAGAAAAGAGCCCCTCCTAGGCTATAGGGGAAGTTGAGATCTAACCTTGCCTAATGCAAACAGGACAACATACACGACAAACCTAAGAGTAAAGGCGAGTCCACTACAGAATTGGCTTATCAAAGCTTTAATCATCGTGGAAAGGCGCATTGTGATTGGGATTGGGCGCCATTTATTTAGCTCAAGCAGGTGCGGGAGTCGTAGGTTTATGTTGCGCTGGTGTTCTTAGACTGCTGTTGTCGCCGGACTAACCTAGTCGGTGATGGTTTAATCCCGATGTGGGGTCATGTAGGGGGCAATTTTTCGGGGCTTTGGCTCTTGGTGGGCTCCTCATAGGCTTTATATGAGCTCCAAATTTAAAACGCAAAAGAGGGATAAAGTGACATCTAACACGGTTTTGTAGTGTAATGGCTAGCACCCGGGATTCTGATTCCCGTAATCTGGGTTCGACTCCCAGCAAGACCTAAGTTTTTGAGATTTTATTTATTTTTGTACTAGGTGCTATTATGAAACAGCTTTACAATTGATTATCTTACTAGAATGGCTGCTTTGGGGACAATATTAGTTCATTAGTCACCCGGGGCTGCTTGTCATGGCTCTCGCTGTTAGGCTTATTAGTATGATAGTTCGTAGAAACTTCCCCAACAACTCTGATTGCATGAGGTAGTGAGTGAGGGCTGTTTACGGAAGTGCCGGGAAGGTGATCTGGTAGTAGGATTCAATCTAGGACACAATAGGTGGTCAATAAGATCCAACACCTAGAATCCGCACCAATCTCTATAAAAGCACAGTATATCTTACAAAGTTCCCATAGAGATCTTCAGGTTTTAGCCTCCTTCTCCCCTTGTTTCTCTGCTTCCCTCTCTTCGTAACCCTCAGTAACCATATCTGAGATCCCCAAATCATCCTCCTGCTCCTTCGTTCTTTCTACATCAACAATCGTCAACTGCGGGTCTGGGTCCGGCGCATACAAGTTCTGGACATAACTGGCGGCCAGAGGGTCATCGAGGATGCAAGTGAACTTCCTCTTCCCACTCTTGGCGTCTTCGAGACCGACAAAGAACTCTTCCCAGCGGTCCTTCGTCTGCTTGTCTAAGGAGTCTGAACTCTCGCCGTGGGCGTCACCCCAGATGCGCTGGTGGAGGTCATCGTAGACTTGGGCTAGCAGGCCTTCTAAGGTTGTGAAACGGCCGCCGAGGGTGCCGGGTGTGAGGTCGAGGTTAAGTTCTGGGCATTGGAGGGCACAGGTTTCGGACTAGAGGGTGTTAGAACCTTAAGTTATCTAAAGGAGGAGGAAGGGTTGGGCTAACCTTGAGGATGTCGCGGGCTAAGTCGTCCTCATCTTCTACTTTGAGAGTTATGATACGACCTTTTGAAGGGACTGCTCCTCCAGTTTTTACTTCGTTGCTCTTATCTGTGAGATATTAGCGATATGCGTGCTTCGGGACTAGAAAGTAGACTTACATCCACAGTCATCACAGACAGTGCTCATAATAACCACTTCTTTGAAATGTGGAATCTCGACCAATTTCATGTGTGTACTGCAAGGCCTAACACAACTAGGACAGGTAGCAGGGAAAGTATGCACCTCATCTGGCCTAATCGCGTCCTCCTCTTCCTCCTCCCTCGCTTGATCACCCGTAGTATCTACCAATCCCAACGCAGCATTCTGCTCAGGCGTACGCACATAATCCTGACGAATCCACTTATTCCTAGCATCATCCGGCTTCGGCTCGACCCACGAATTCCCAGCGGGGTCGTCTAGTTTGATAGAAAAAGGGAATGAGTTCCCATCGAGCATTTCCCTCCCTTTTTTAATAAACTCCTCGATCTTTTCATACGCCTCCGGTTGGAGGTTTTTCCGGACTGGTTGGTCGCCTGCCAGGTCCTCCAGCACAAGACCCAGCAGACCCTCAATATTCGTTAACTGACCCCGCTGAGCCGGTATCTCCAAATCTAGCTCGACGAACTTTGCCGTGCAAGTTTCGGATTTGACGAGCTGGCGGTCGAGGTCTAGCTTTGACTCTAGTTTGAAGGTGTAAGCGCATCCACGTTCTTGGATCACTCCAGCGGATTGTATCTCGTTATTGTGGAAGTGGCAGTGTGGGCAGTCGAAGGACATTATTACTACTTCGCGGAAGAAGGGGATTCGGGTTAGAAGGAGTCTGGTCGTGCCTTGTTCGTGGCAGTTCATGCATAGTGATTCTAACGAAAAAAGTCCCTCTCTATTAGTCTTGCTTGCATGTATAATGCAAAGTGGGGGTTAGATTGACGTACCGATGTTGTCAACAACTTGAGGTTCCTCAATATTTGTCTGGTCCTCATCATTTTCGACCTGCCCTGTGTAACCACTTGCAGCGCTCTCGACTGTTGCGCCGATATCTTGGAATAAATCCTGCTCAACTGGTGCTATCATACTCGCCCTGAGAGTCATGAACGCTTCTAAGGTGGCTATAAATTAGGCGGGGGCTGTTCTTTCTAGGAACGTCGAGAATTGGGTTTCGGAGGCGGTGATGGTTGGAAAATTTCGGGAAGCTTGTTTGGTGGGGTTTGGTGGGGTTTGTTGCATGACTAACCTGAGCGGAAGTTACCGCTATTGTTGGCGCCGGGAGGCTGGGCTGTTATATAAGTATTATAGCTAGGATGCAAAATTTGATAATAAGTACGATACGATGCCGGTATCATGCCGATACAATTATTATGAGGCACCACGGTTGTCCGTCGCTTATCGTATTACTACTATAGGATTTCTTAAAATTCGGACTGGAGCCTGGAGCTAGGGGTATCTAGGGCAACGAAAGGCTGCGAAAACCACTAAATCGCCACACTCAAGTCATACTCGCAGGAAAAGGTAATTGAGCAGATCCCTAGGGCGAATCCGGCTCTCACGAAGGGATAAGGCACTACTACTTTAAGCTGAGGATTGCTATTGTCACTCCAATAGGTCGAGGATCACACCAACTTTCTGGGAGGGCTCTCAGATCTCGCGATAAATAATTATCCTAACCCCGTCCACCATTAGAACATGAAACTCTGTTTCCAGGAGATATTGGGGTACCGGGGCTCACAAGGGGTTCAAATCGGTTGATTTTTCGCACTGTCGTACTCATCGAAGGGCAGACTGAAATCCACGGATTTAGAAGATGAAATTTTACTACTTATATCTGGATTCAAAAGTATTCAAGTATTGGCTATCATGGTAGCCTGGGGTTCAATAGCGGGCATGGCGAGGAAACATATCATCCTTGCTGCTTCGAGTATGTATGCTCGTACTGTAGCTTAACCCGGCTTAGACAAAGCTGGATATCATATTATTTTTCCTAGTCAGGTGCTAGCTTTGTTGAAGCAGAATCCGACAAACCTATCTCACCTACTACTATTCCCAGCCTGAAAATACGGATCAGAGCCCAAACCAATAATACCTCAGTAGTGGTATGTAACAACAAGGTTTAAATACCTCTACCGAACTCGAACACCAATCTAGCATCTCCGAAGGCGACGGAGAATCCCACACCTAGCGCGAACCAAAAAGCAACCTCGATTGGCCAGGAGCATCTTCTTTACACAGCTTATTTTGAGTGATATTGAAAGGTATCATACCTAGCGACACAACCGGATAGCTGCCCTGCCCCTGGAGCGACGGACGATAGACGATAGTCTCAGGTCAGAAATTGTGACGAAAATTCATAAGTACTTTTCTGAAATGTAAGGGTCGTGTTGATAGGAGCAACACCTTTCCGGCAGGACCCTATGGCTAACAATAAATTGTTTTTTTCTGGCCAACTTATCCTGTGAACCAATCCAGCATTAAGAAAGATAACGATAGGGAGGCGAAGAAAAAGAGCTCTACCAGATTACAGATGGGCAAGCGATGTCCACACAGACTTTAGAAAGAATTTCAATCATTTCATTCGTTAAATACAGGAGCAATCGCCAATCCAGGCATACGTGCAACCTACGGCATTACAATCCCCAGGTAGGCCAACTTAACTCTCCTACACAGCAGTACACTTGGAAAGCGCCACTGGCGCAGTCTGTAGTAAGGAAGACAGCCCCAGAGAACACGGCTAGAGCACGGTAATCTTTAAGATAAAACAAGCACTACCACTGGCGGCCCCGTCTAGCAACTTTAAATTCCTCATCACTGGTATTAATCCTTAAAAAATCTCAACTCTAGATTTCCTTCAAGCCGCCCGAAACATCTCCTCTATTCCGCACACTCAAGTGTTCCCTGAGGCTGTTCTTGGCTGTGTATGGTCGGCCACATCTATAGAGAGGATACAGTGCCAAATGCTAGCAGCACTCTTTACCCTAGTAATCTTCTTTCCCCCTTTCATAACTTCATCCAGTGGGGTTACTAGCCTGACTCCCACCTTCTCAAACCTCCACCAAATTTGAGCCCTCAATTTTCCTGTTTCTTTCCCCTTTCCGCGTTTCTTATCCCCGTGCTTTAAGTTGAAGATCACCAGGGTAACACTTTGGCCTCAGAAATATCACCGTCATGAGATATCATTCGGCCCTTATTGAGGCTGCCGTCCGGCAGCAAGCCGAGCTTGCTGCTTCACATATCTCATGACACCCGACATCGAAGCCTGGTACAATGTTTTGAACGAGGTTCTCATAAGTTATTAGTAGTCATTACTCGTGTTATGTACTCCTCATGCATAGTGCTTAATGGCTTTAGGGCTTCAATTGCTAATCCGTGACCCTTTCTAAGTTGTGTCATTCTCGCCGCCAAACCTCCCTTTTTCAAGGTTGGCATATCTTTTATGATAATTCCTTCCGATAAAAAGGGTCCTTCGTCTCCACAAACCAGTGGCCCCATGTCCATAATTTCTGTTCTCTTAAGGATGTATCTGCTCTTATAATTTATTTAATCTTTAATAATGCAGCACCGTTATCCTTAACCTCAGGAGGCAAGAGAATCGAATATATTTGCCAATAGGATAAGTATTCCTTCTACAGTGATACTACACGAAATAACTACTTGGTGCAGTGGGTGATGTTTCAAGAACAAATCAACCCCTGTGCAATAAAAGAGCCTGAGAGTTCAATTTCAGCCTCGTAACGTGCCATCACTGAACTGTCTATCACGTGGGGGCGGGAAAAACTATGAGTCCTGTCCTATGAGGACTGGGAGATTGTAGACTTTAGCCTTCCTCAGTACGGCCGCAGAGCAAAACTAGTACTGCTACGAAGTGGTAGATTCCGGCTCTGGGCCTATACACCCAGTTGTGGGGAGGGCTGCGATCGCCGGGTGGCAGAAAAAACACCAACAAGAAAAAAGGGAACGGCTCTGCCTCCTTCCATGTAGAAGAAAGCGACGATAAGTCCTAGATACCATGCAGACTCTCTAGTGCGAAATAACTAGTATTCCCTAGCCGTTTATTGCATTAAATTTTACCACTTCAGCCCTAGGGCTCCATCAGTGCAACGATACGCGATCAAAAATTAAATAATGATCAATAATAATAATAACAACCATCATGTCAATACCTTGGAGGAGAGAAGAAGAAAGAAAGGAATTGGGGAAAAAGTGAATAAAGAATAAAAATAGCCCGCAACCAGCCCCAAAGTCAAGATTACAAATAGAAAGTGGCAAGTCCTGGCCTGGCTATAGGAGGGAATACGTGTAGAGGTTTGGACGGGTATGTGGTATATCCGTGTATCCCATGGCAAATTATTTCCTGCGGTTGGAAGAAAAAGATTCAAGCGGAGTTTCGGTGGCGGGCATGCTCCGGAAGAAAAGGAGAGACGGCAGCTACCAGAAGACATGGTTTCAAAGGGTGGGAGGTAGGGAGGAAATGAGAGGAGGTAGCTAGTGATGGAGACGGGCGCCTCATGGGGCTGTTGCAGTTTGTGGGGAAATGCCACCCAAGCTATCCTGAGTCGAAGGCGGTGGGGGGAGCGATCTCTCCAATGCCTTGTGCAATGTGGGAACGGCAGATTCTGGGGCCGGAATAGCACTGTCACCCGGGCATAGCTACAACTAACAACATACCAAAGGGAGGTTGTGCCGAACGCATCTGGTTTGTCGGGGTTGAGTCGGCCCGCTTGAGTAGTATTCTCACCACTCCCTCATACCTATCCGAAGCAGCATTTCAGAGCGGGGTTTTACCGAACTGATCTTGTTCGTCGGGGTTGACGTCGCCCCGCCCGAGTAGTATCTTCACCACTCCCTCGTGCCCATTATTAGCAGCACACCAAAGTGGCGTTCGGCCGTGGTTATTAGGTTTGTTGGGGTTAACGTCGTCTCGCCTGAGTAGTATTTTCACCACTCCCTCGTGTCCGTTCTTAGCAGCCCACCAAAGCGGTGTTTCCCCGGACCTACTTGGTTTGTCGGGGCTGACATCGCCACGTCTAAGTAATATCTTTACCACTCCCGCGTGCCCATTCTTAGCAGCCCACCAGAGCGTTGTTTGCCCGTGTTTATCTGGGTTGTCGGGATTGACGTCGCCCCTCCCGAGTAGTATTTTCACCACTCCCTCGTGGCCATTCTTAGCGGCCCACCAGAGTGGTGTTAGCCCGTCCACATCTAGGTTGTCGGGGTTGACGTCGCCCCGTCCGAGTAATATTTTCACCACTCCCTCGCGGCCATTCCTAGCGGCACACAAGAGTGTGTTTGGCCGTATTTATCTGGGTTGTCGGGATTGACGTCTCCCTGTCCGAGTAGTATTTTCACCACTCCCTCACAGCCATTCGACGAAGCAGCCCACAAGAGTGGTGTTCGTCCGTATTCATCTGGGTTGTTGGAGTTAACGTCTCCAAATCCGAGTAGTAATTTCACGACTCCCTTGTACCCATTCTTAGTAGCCCACCAGAGTGGTGTTTGCCCGCCTATATCTGGGTTGTCGGGTTTGACATCGTCACGTCCGAGTAGTATTTTCACCACCCCCTCGTTTCCATTCTTAGCAGCCCACACGAGAGGTGTACTGCCTGTAATGTCTGTTTGGTTGATATCACAACCCCCCACCTCTACCAAAAAAACTACTATCTCAACAATCCCGAAGAAAGATGCACAGTGTAGACCGCTGAATAGGGAAGGCCCATTGAAACTAATATAGGGGGAACAGGACTTCGCTGTGTTTAAGAGGATTTTTCGTGGATACGTGGTTGTTGGAGTCTTCAAACAGACTCAGCGCAAGCTGTGTCGCACAATCTGAAAGATCTCTTTTTGCGTGTATTCCCTAATATAGAGAAGAATACTTTAGAAAGGGTGTGTCCTGGGGATTGCGAAAGGGACTGGTCGAAAGAGCCTTGACCTGGTGGGAATTCAGAAAACTTAAACAGGCCTCTGCCATTCTCGAGTGAGCTCCATCAAAAAGCTTAGGATGAGCCCGGAGGTACTCCTGAAGGGTAACGTGAATTAACCGGACCGTGGAAGCCTCCTTGTTTACAGATACAAGCCCCTGACAACAGGCTAGCACTGTCCCTATTGAAGGAACATTGTCGCCATCAAGATCTGCTGATCCTATTTCGACTCCAAGAGCGTGGCATAGTTCGTCTACTTTCAAGGGCCGCTCCGCGTGAGAGATCCACATCAAAGCGGCCATGCCGAGCCCCGATTCCTCCTCACCCTGTCCCTTTATCCGATCCAACGTCTCGGCATAAGCACCCCCCAACCCCAGACCGTCGGTCATTGCATTGAGATTTTGTCGCCTGCGATGGATTGTTGTTCCTTGCAGGACCGTATCGATATTCAACGAAACTAGCAGGAATCTAGATGTGTATCTGTCAGTGGACAACTTAAGGTACCTCTCCGGTGTCGTTAGTTCTACCTACATTTCAGAAACGTCTTCGGGAAATTTTTCTAGGATGTCCGCCTTCAGACTGCTGTCCATAGCATCTGGCCTTATGTCCTCGTCTAGTCTTCTATGAAGATAACTGATGATATCATGTCTCCGCGGAGTGATGTGTAAAGCCGTTCGTCTTCCAGAAAGACGCTTCCCGACCTCAGCCTCGATGTGCGGTCTCCCTGTCACAATCATCCGAGTGCCCGGAGACTTTTGTAGAATTTGATTAAGCGAATCAAGAATCTTGACTCGATATCCCGCCACACATTCGTCCAGTGCATCGATACATATGAACGTGCGCTTTATGGAAACGGTATTTTGCAGAATATTCACGATATCGGCAAGCCGCGGTCCCCGTCCACCAATGACCTCCTTCTGGTCTTCGTATGCTTGTGCTATCTCCCTGGGCACCTCTCCCAGCCCACTCACAACCTGTTTGAGCACGGCGCCCAGCACACTCGCCGGGGACTGCTCCTTTTGAGCTGCGAAGTCAAAGTAAAAACATGCAACCGTGACTCCCTGGCCTCTAGCCCAATCCCCCAAGCTGTCTATCACTAACGAGCTAACATCACAGCTTGTCAGCACTTTCCCTTCTTCCATTAGTCCCATCGCGATTCGCCCTTTTTACCTAATAAATGTTTTGCCAACCCCCGGATGTCCATAGTAAAACAAAACCGCGCTATCGGATCCACTTCCCCTACTACTACCGTGCCAACTTCTAAACTCCTCGGTCTCCAAGACCCATCTCCCCACATTTTCGACCCGTCTCTCTTGAATTTCCTTGTGCTGTAGCCTGGGTTCTAGTGGCGATAGCCAGGTCAAGATTTGAGGTCGGTCATCGGCAACAGTACAATTGTTCAACACTTTATTGAAGGAGTTGGTATTGCCATGAAAGCAATATTGAGACATCTTCACTGCTCGGAAACTGGTAGAGGAGGTGATTGAACTGGTTGGTTGATGGAATCGCTGGCTGAAGAAAAGAGGGGTCTTTGTGGAACCTGATAGATCCCTCAGGCTATCCAATCAATCCCCCCCAAGTTTCATCAACACTTCTGAGTGTGTTTAAATTACCACATTAGGAACCAGAAATTCCACAAATCCTTCGCTGTGATGAACGAGCACTTTAGAGTGCCTGGGATGAAATCGCTTAGCCTGGTACAAGTATATCTGCAAGTACAGTACTCGAGTACATCAAGCTCTGCAACGAATTGGTCGAAAAGCTTGTGCATCTCTTCGCAGCACATTCCTTCGTGATTCGTGATGTCCACGCAGGCCAGAGAAGTTCTTCCTACAGGCACGGCAAGGCAAGTGTACCATTTGTGCCGAATAAAAAAATCGGGCAAAATTATGTTGAGAACGCCATGATCTTGGCACGGTTGGGGTAGGTTACCCGGTTACATATATACTAGAAGCCCGCCAGGGCCCTGCGGGACCTGAGACGGTTGGGAACACTGCCTTCTAGTGGCAACACTGGCTCTTTTAATGCAAGTATCAGTATGCCAAGCAGCTCTACCACTGGTAACGTCCAGTCCAGACCTCCCACCCTTCTGAGAAGGTCTGGTTCATGATTTAAACCCTTTATTAGAAAAATAACAGGCTATGAAGAGCCAATTCGAGCTATTATTGTAAAAACTGAGGATGGGATTGGCAGTTCGCTATGATAGTAAAGTTCACATTGGTGTACTGGTAACATAGCTGAGAAATATGAGGGCGGGGAGCTGAGAGTTAGTAGCGAGTGAGATCTTACGATAAAATAGTAATAATCCTAGCGGTTCAAGTGTGCCAGTGCAGTACCGTAACCCATTCTACATCAACTCAAATATCATACTCACAAGTCATCTGTTTCACCATCACAACTGGTGTAAAAAGTCCACCGCAGTACAGTACAGTACACGGCCCCACCGCTATGCCTGTATTCCCATCTTCTCTTCCAATTCTATAATACCAGAGAATCTCTATATTGCATTCAGAATTTACGGTTACTTTTTTCCCCAGAGAGAGAGAGCCATTTCTTCTTTTTACATAAAAAAAGAAAAATATTTATAAAAAAAATAATCCGCCGATCGCGTAGTGCACCCCCAGGGCCCTTGGGGGTGAAGGTCCAGAGTCGGAATCAACCACCTACTCTCCCAGGTCCTTTAGGGTGCAATACCCTATGTGACGGAACGTTCAAAATAACT
>Ga0307509_10002734_pt1 | contig 28108 bp, 23 predicted proteins | sample 10_EM_MG_FD_202245 | JGI IMG/M metagenome (GOLD analysis project Ga0307509, IMG submission 202245) | Populus trichocarpa ectomycorrhiza microbial communities from riparian zone in the Pacific Northwest, United States - 10_EM | ecosystem: Host-associated > Plants > Roots > Unclassified | place... | reverse complement strand
AATGCGAACTGATATGTGTGTGAGTATGGCATGTTGGGATGCTGGAATTCTAGGGGCTGCGCTGGACTAGGAACTTTGTATATATTGAGTATTGTTGTTGTTATGATTGACGATATGAATTGAGATGTTATAAGGGTTGATTTTGGATTTCACTATTTTTGGAGCAAGAGGTGAGTGATATTACATGACCAGATGCCACAACACCTATATTCGATGCGACTTATCCATCCGGTAATTGCATTTCCATCACATACTATCCTCTCCAGGATGTTCTATCAACTTTTATTGAGGGGTTGTTGATTTATAACGTGACAAGCGGCTTTAAGATCCTACTATAGCTATACTTCTATTCTTAGCGAGTGTTAGCCTGGGTGCAATTCGGACTCTCATGCGATCTTTTATAAAGACTGGTCCTGCCCCCGAGACTTGACCGGTCGGACTAATCGGAACCATGCCCCCCGCCCGGCAAAAAATGAGGCATTCCTGTTGTTATGAGGTACCGATTGCGAGAGAGAGGCCAATAAGAGAGAGAAAGAAAGTGTACGAGAGGAGGAAACGTCGGTATATTCTTCGGATGGTTGCTTGCTTATCCAGAATATCTACGGCGGAGCTGATCATTTAAATACACAGAACTTGACCACATATCCGAACTGGTGGGGATCCTTCCGCGGAGAATCTCACTCCCTGCCTGCACAATATTCCGGAGCATACTTCGTGCTGCTCTCCGAGCATTCCCGGCCATGTCTGCGAATCCTCCCACTAGTATACAAACACCGTATACTCGCACCTCCTCCGTGCTTGATAATGACTTATAAAGGAACTAACTTTAGTAACTAACTGCTAAGAAAAATAGGAAAGGTACAAAAGAAACCTTGATTCGCCTGGAATGCTCGCCGGTGATTCGCAACAATTCCTGGAGAGCCGGGCGGAATGCAAGCAAGAAAGAATGAAAGAACGAAAGAAAGAAAGAAAAGAAAAAGAACAGAAAAGAAAAAAGCCTTCACAAAACACTAGAACAAGCAGAGGGCTATAGTGAGATAATACACATGGGAGCAAGTATGGAGGCTCGAGGTCTCAAGAGGGGCTTTGCTAACCATATCATACGAGAGTAACAAGCTCACAAAGCACTAATCCTGTTTTAAACCACTAAGAATCTCTCATTAAACACCTAAGGAGTAAGAAGAACCTGCATTGAAATCTACCAGCAACTTGGGAAGGGGCGCACTACCCACCCATTAAAATCCCAAATCCGTCTTCCAGTAGGATAAATATTAGTTCCCAAGTTTACCTTTCATGAAATACCTAGCTGGCGCAGTGGTTAACACTTCTGTCGCATTAGCGGGAGCCCAGGAGTTCAATCCATGCTGACAATCAGTTATTATTGAACGATCCGTCATGTAGGGCAGGAGAATTAAAAAATCCTGCCCTATGGGGACTGGGAGATTGGAGAACTTAGCCTTCATCAATAGGGCTCTGGGGTTTAACAATCCTGCTACGAGGAGGTAGAACCCGACTCTAGACCTTAAAGGTTGGCGATCGGCGGGTAGCAGAAGCGGATGGGACGGGGGTTGGTACAGCAAGAAATATGAAAATAAAAATAAAAATAATTAAAAATTAAAAATTAAAAATAAATTAAAAAATATATAAAAGTAAGAATAGAAAATATAAAAATATAAAAAATTGCTTCTTTTATCTTGGGAAGGCAGCTGTTCCTCTCCCTATTTATTACCTTACATATATAGCTTTTTTCTTCGTAAAGCAAAGTCGTACTAGTAGATGGTACTGTAGTTTCCAACAATATGCGATTGGCAAGGCGGCACATGTCGTCAAGGTTAGCAAAGAAGCTCCATCTGGTGCGGTTGTCACGATTCTTGCGCCGGAACCACTGCTTCTACCCCCGGCTCCTATTATCCCTATAATAATAACTCTAGTACTTTTATAGAGCCCTTAAGGAATCTGGTGCCGGTGTAGTCGAGCTATAGCCACCACTGGTGCTGGTAGTGGTCTCGGGTCGCTTGCTGTAATCATCCCAGGACCCCTTGCTCACAGTGTAGATAATTGAAAGCTATTAAGTGCAATCCGCCAAGGAAATCGGCCATGCGATCGCTATTGATGCTGGAAGCGAAAGGCAAGAGATGGGCCCCAGCACACTCTCCACTAAGGACTTCGTGTACTTTGCACAATGTGATATAAAGTTAGAGGCAAAGATCAAATATGTAACCGGGGGACTGGGTGCCCACTTTCTCGTCCTTGTCGCTGTGAGCGAGAAACCTTTCAAAAAGGCAGTGAGATAAATCTCCCCTAGAAACTCTGCCTTAAAAAACACCTGGGGTGAATAACAGTACTGCAGGTTTCGCGGAACGGTAGTCTGCGCAGATGCCCTTCCGAAAGCCAGTATTCCAGCGGAAGCATCCCCCACCGTCATCCGAACTATTACCATCAAGGGATCCTGCACCGGCAACCACCTCGACACCTAAGAAGCAATCGACTTCTTCGCCCATGGCCTCCTCAACGCCCACTTCAAAGTTGGAAAGTGCTCTGAGCTCACTCAAGTCTTCCGGCTCGTGGAGGAAGGTAAAATTTCTAGACGCTATCTTTGTGATACAAGCGTGTAATAAGTTCAGTCATATACCCCGGGCTGGTTTTCCAATCCAACATTACTCCGTGCATGTAGAAATAAATGCCTGATAAAGGAAACAAGGCTTTTCCAGCGCAGTTATGTACCACATTCTGCCAGTTGAATCTTCCAGGGTCCCGGGCAGTGTCTGGTTTGAGGGGGGTGTTGATGGTAGCTGTTGTAGTTTTTTCCGTCTGATTTAGGGGTGTTGCGAAATGCAATATACCATAATCTATAACTTCAGTGCTAGGACACTGTTCACCGCCGGTCGATCATTGTACTAACGCTTCGCAGCCCGCAGGAAACCACCGAGGCGCTGGAGGAAATGGCCATTTTGATTTTACACCTTCCGTGTTAGCACTCTAAAGGGCTATGATGTAAATATATCTACGAGCAGCGGGGGATCCAAAGTCTAGGCTTTAGTTTATTAGTTATGTTGAGACTTATCGAGTGAAAGTGATTCTGCGCAGAGGAGTTCCAAGTTTCCGGTAACTTAAGCTTCAAAATTTTGCATCGGCACCAATACCATGGGAACAAAAGGTTTGAAAAAATTAGTGCTTCCCTTGTTCCCACTCACAACCCCAATCCACATGCAAACGCCTAAGGGTTTTCAATATGTTTCTCTCCCGACTGTTGTATATGTAACTAGCTCACTCTACTTTAAGCCTAAATTTCACATCCCCAATTTACCTATCGGCCGCAGTTGTATTAATTTCCCTTAGTCAGGCACTATATTCATTGAACTTTGTCCGTAGTGGAGGCCGATAGTCGCAGTACTGTGCTTGAGGAGAGTTGACGGCTAGCTTTTGAGTCGCTTCCTATAATGCGAGTGTGGGAAGTGCTTGGGCTTTATGTATTTTGCCCATCCTGGTATCATATCTATCTTAACAACCCTTATGTACTGTATACTAGTGCAATTGATCCGGAGGGGGGGGGGGAGGGAAGGAATTGTTGGAAAAATAAATAAAGGAGCAAGAAACCCCAAGAGAGGATTTACAGCCAGAAGGGATAAAAGTGAACAATATGATGCTATACCGACGTGTCTTAGTAACCCCCCGCTCTCCGTTGACACTAAGCTCTGGATTATAAATAGAAAGTCACCAATTTTGCAGAGTCAGACGAATACATTAAGATCCTAGCTAATATGAGAGAATGAAAACCCCAGAGAAGATAGAGAAGTCTGAAAACCAAACACTATCCTAGCAATACTTTCCTTCCCTCATGCGTCTTTCGTAGGTCCACTGTCGGAGGCATTGGGGGAATGTCGCTGCCCTTGTCGCTTGAGATCGTTACCACCGATATATCCCTTGATGACAACGAGGGCGCACAATAGGACTCAGGAGTGGTGGGTGGGAAAAGCAAAGAACGCGAGCTGTAGTGAGCTTGGAGGTCTCCAACTCCCGGGAGCACGATGGTCCTATACGTGCTGGAGCTATGGCCCTCGGACACGGACGCGACCAACTCGGATTAAACCCTTCTTCCTGATGGAGGCCTAGTTTATGCGCAGGGGAATATGCCGTCTTACAAGCACCGCAATGACACAGCTATGAGCCGAACTGTCGTCACGAGAAAGACCCGGGTCAGTGGCTGATAGGAAAACTGAGATGTGTTCGATATTCGATGTATATGACAAGTGTGTTCGCAAAGGAGTGTCCGTGAGAAGTGTGATGTACAGAGGAAGGAACGCAGCTCAGACTAGATACTGTTTGTGGTGGCCCGCACAGTGGGCCCTCTACCACACAGCACCAGTCACCGCCGCGCGGTCTGGTCATAGCCCTGCTCACACCTACAAGTGTGCCCTAACCTAATATACAACGATGGGGTTACTCCATCACTCCCACCACCCCCGAGCTAGGCTCCACGCGCTTTGCCCAATTGGCAATCGGTTGTCCCAACCCAACATCAAATCTTGACTCGACTGCATGAGGGACTCTAAATAGAGGTTGGGATGGGTATATGAACATATGTGCATTCCAATTGCATAGGATTCCCCTCAACCGAAGGGAAGTATTATGTCAGAGCTAAGTTTTTGTGACAGCTGGCTTACCCCTGGAGACAGCAATTATCGAGGGCGGCGCTTTGAAATACGGGAGCAGGTTGTGCGGGGATTGAAGGAGGAGGGCGATGGCCGTAGCGGACGGGTTTGTGGAGTAGGTGTGGCCCTTGTAGAGATGGCATGTGGGGTATTATACTGGTAGTCCGAGGAGGTAAGAGGGATGGTGGCCAATTGTTCCGGGGGGGCGCTGGGGGTGGCGGATGCTAGAGGCAGGAGTAGTGTTACCACTCGCACATGGCCTTCCTAAATAGCCCAACTAAGTGGTGTTCGGCCCTCCTCGTCAGGTTTGTTGGGTTGGACGTCGTCCCGTTCGAGTAGTATTTTCACCACTCCCTCGTTCCCTTTGATAGCAGCCCAACTGAGTGGTGTTCGGCTCTGGTTATCAAGTTTGTTGGGGTTGGCGTCGCCCCGGCTGAGTAGTATTTTCACCACTCCCTCGTGTCCCCTCAGAGCAGCATTACAGAGTGGTGTTTGTCCACAGCTGCCTGGCTTTTCTGGGTTGACGTCGTCCCGTCCGAGTAGTATTTTCACCACACCCTCATGCCCATTCCAAGCAGCATAACAGAGTGGTGTTGGCCCGGAGGAGTCTGGCGTTTCAGGGTTGACTTCGTCCCGTCCGAGTAGCATTTTCACCACTCCCTCGTGCCCTTTCTCAGCAGCACGAGAGAGTGGTGTTTCCCCATCGAAGCCTGGCTTTTCGGGGTTGACGCCGTCCCGTTCGAGTAGTATTTTCACCACACCCTCATGCCCATTCCAAGCAGCATAACCGAGTGGTGTTCGCTCGAGGAAGAAGCCTGGCGTTTCGGGGTTGACGTCGTCCCGTCCGAGCAGTATTTTCACCACTCCCTCGTGCCCTTTCTCAGCGGCACAAGATAGTGGTGTTCCCCCACCGAAGCCTGGCTTTTCGGGGTTGACGTCGTCCCGTCCGAGTAGTATTTTCACCACTCCCTCATGCCCATTCCAAGCAGCATAACAGAGTGGTGTTCGCTCGAGGAAGAAGCCTGGCGTTTCGGGGTTGACGTCCCGTCCGAGTAGTATTTTCACCACTCCCTCGTGCCCATTCTCAGCAGCAAAAGAGAGTGGTGTTTCCCCATCGAAGCCTGGCGTTTCGGGGTTGACGTCGTCCCGTCCGAGTAGTATTTTCACCACTTCCTCGTGCCCGTTCTGAGCAGCATAACCGAGTGGTGTTTGCCCAATGCCGTCCGGCTTTTCGGGGTTGACGTCGTCCCGTTCAAGTAGTATTTTCACCACTTCCTCGTGCCCATTCTCAGCAGCAGAACAGAGTGGTGTTGTCCCATATGTGTCCGGCTCCTCGGGGTTGACGTCGTCCCGTCCAAGCAGTATTTTCACCACTCCCTCGTGCCCATACCAAGCAGCCCACACGAGAGGTGTGTTACCAGCGCAGTCCTCTTGGTTGATATCACAACCTTCCACCTCTATCAAACCAGCCACAATCTCCTCGATCCCAAATATCGATGCACAGTGTAGGCCACTGAATAGGGAAAGTTTCTTGAGATTAACACTGAAGTGATACCGTGTTCGTGCTTTTAAGAGGATTTCACCGGATATATGGTTATTGTAGTTGTCAAACAACTTGAGCGCAAGCAGTTTCGGGCGGTCTGAAAGGTCCCTTTTTGCGTGGGTTCCCCAATATAGAGAAGAATATTCGAGAAATGGTATGTTTTGGAGATCCGGAGATGAAGTAGGCGAGAGAGCCTTGACGTGCTGTGAATTCAGATAACTTAAGCAGGTTTCCGCAATTGATGAGTGGGCGGTACCAAAGAGTTGCGGATGAGCCCGGAGGTATTCTTGGAGGGTAAAGTGAATTAACCGGACAGTGGAGGCCTCCTTATCTATGACAATAAGTCCTTGGCAACAGGCTAACAAGATCCCTATTGAAGGAATATTGTCGCTATTGAGATCCGGCGACCCTATCTCGACTGCTAGGGCGTGGAGCAGTTCATCGGGCTCTAAGGGCCGCTCCGCATGGGAGACCCACATCAAAGCGGCCATGCCAAGCCTCGCTTTCTCCCCACCCTGTCCCTTTATCCGGTCCAGTGTTGCTCCATAAGCATCCCCTAGTCCCAAGCCATCGGTCATCGAGTTGAGCTTTTGTCGCCTACGATGGATGGTGGTTTCTTGTAGGATCGCATCGATATTCATCGAGACTAGCAAGAATCTAGACATGTATCTGTCAGCGGATAGCTTGAGGCAGCTTCCGATGTCGTTACCTCTACATACATTTCCGAAATATCCTCAGGAATTTTCCTCAGAATGTCTGCCTCCAGCGTACTGTCCATCGCGTCAGGGTTCGTGTCCTCCTTCAGCCTGGTGCGAAGGTATCCGATAACATCATCTTTCCTTGGAGTGATAGCTATACTCGCTACTCGTCCAGCAAGGCGCTTCCCGATTTCGGCCCGAACATGTGGCCTCCCGGTCGTGAATATTCGAATGCTCGGAGACTTTTGGAGGATTTTATGCAGCGAATCAAGGATCTTGACTCGATGTTCTGGTGCACATTCATCCATTGCGTCGATGCAGAGGAATGTAAGCCTTTCAGGCGAGGCCGCCCGCAGCATCTCCGCAATATCCCAAAGTTGTGGCCCCCGCCCACCAATGACCTGTTTCTGGTCTTCATATTCCGATATTTCCTCCGGTATCTCTCCCAGCCCACCCACAACCTGCTTAAGCAGGGCCCCCAGGATCCTTATCGATGATTGCTCCCTTCGGGCGGCAAAGTCAAAGTAAACACACGCAACGGCGACATTTCGCCCCCTGGCCTGATCGCACAACCTGTCTATCACCAATGAACTAACATCGCGGCTTGTTAGCACCCGCCCTTTCCGTTCTATTCCCCGGGCTTGGTCCTTCTTACCTAATGTAAGTCTTGCCGACCCCCGGATCACCGTAGCAAAGCAGAGCTGCATTCTCGGATTCACCTCCCCGGGCTCCCCCACTATTTGCGCACCAGCTTCTAAATTCCTCGGTCCGTAAGATCCATTCCCCTACATTTTCGACTCTGCATTCTCGAATGTCCTGATGTCGTAGCCTGGGCTCTAGGGGTGATAACCAGGCCAAGGTTTGAGACCGGCCATCGGCAAAGGTATAATTGTTCGACACGTTATTATAGGAGTTCGTGGTGTTGAAGGAGTTGGTATGAGACATCTTTGCTCTTCGGAAACTCGTTGAGGATAGGTGGTTGAGCTGGTCGGTTGACTCCAATATATTCTTTATCACTACGTGAAAAAACTGTGCCAATCCAGGCTTTGGTCGACGGAATGGTCGAGAGCTGAAGAAAAGCGGGGTTTTTGTCGCACCTCAAGATTACCTAAGAACATCCAATCAATAGTCCTCAAACTTGTCCCCTCAACAACCCCCCCGTCCCCAGGTGTCTGCAAATGTCGGACCCCCGGAAGTAGCATCGCGTAATGCAATACACTACGAATATTCCACTACGATGGAGGAACACCTTCGATCGATCGTGGCGGAGTCAGCCAGCTTGGTACGTGGGAATCTATATCCGACCTTGTCAGCCAATCAGCCGAAACTTACAAATCACCTAACTTAAAGCATCCCCGGATAGTCCGCCGTGATCTCGACGCAGGCGGGGAAGCCCTCCCTGCAACCTTACCGGGAGCATTCCTTTTGATATTCATCGCGACGGCCACGCGCAGTATCTTTCCAGCACAGTGCAGCGAGTTGTCACGGTAGTTACGGTAGCTTACCCCATCTTACTTACATCGAGCAACATGTTCGTCAAACCCAATACCTTTCGACCGCATACCCAAATAACAATTCAAACTACTCTTAAATATGCTCATGGGTTATCTCCTATTAGGACCCAGGATAACTCAAGATCGAGCACTCACCACCAAACTAACCAACCGGGGCAGCACAGTAAATCCCCGATAAACAACTCTGAAATCCACCACTACATTGCCCCCCAAAATAAGCAGGGCCACTATAATTAGTGTAGTATCATAATATTATGTGTTAACAAAAAACCAATTCTATTTCAGCATTTTCATAAACACTACTACATTTTAGTACTGTTATCTTTAAGTAGGTAGCTCAGTTTCCACTACTTCCTCGTGGCAGTTGTACACAGGCCGTCACTCGCCAAACTTTACCCTCAACATTCAAAATAATGGAAACGGAGGAAATGATCAGTGGAGAGGGTTTTATGCAGTGGAGTGGAGCTGCTCAAGTGAAGACATGGACCCTATATTAGGCAGCGAAGGAGTTCATGAGTTCTTCTATCGAGTATGCCAATTTAGGAAAGAGGGTTGTGTGGAAATTTAAGAACAAAACGGAAGACTTCGGCGAGGAAAGGATAAAAAAAGGGAAAACAAATGGGGGAAGAGCTTTTATAGCTTGGGCATCGCTTCTATAGTGCATACGCGTATCCACTGCGGCCCCAGAGCGCAGGCATTTCTCATATTAAGTGCTGCTGTGTTCAAAATTCAAACTCTATTTACATAATGTACCATACGCTCAGAGCTCCCAACAGGCTAGGCCGCTGATAAGCCGGACACTCTGGCATATATCCTAGGGCGATATAGGCCGGATCCGGTTACCCTAGCAGGCATGATAGGCGCCTATAGGCTCCCAGATTAGCATTGAGAACACACCACTTTCAGGGTATCTTTATTTCTCTTCCTCAAAGTCTTGATCTGTTATTTTTTCCTGATGATCTTCGGCTAGTCCTTAATCACGAGTGACACTCAGCCAACTCTACAAGACAAATCACCTTCAGGGCCCCAGAACAACTCTAAGTTATTCTACCATCCTGCCCTCTGATTCTACTTCTCCAGCAGGAATTACGTTGAGTTCCCAAGCTAACAAACCGAAAATTTTCCCGCATTTTTGATGTTATTTTGTAATTGGAAAACGTTTACAGAACCTCGCTCGTATTCATACAGGTACCTTATGGACCGGGTGAGCGTTCAGCGAGGCGACACCCTCAGCGAGGCTTGGCAAAGATTTGTTAGAAGTTTGGTTTGATGCGTGCCGAAATTTGGTGTCAAGCCACGCCACGCCTCCCTGAGGGTATTGCCTCGCTGAACACTCACCCGGTCTATACGCTCCCACTCGCAAAGTCTTCGCTGAAAGAGAGGTACAGTGAAACCTCCGATAATTCCAGCAGGTAGGGAGTAACTTAGCACAAAGCTGGAAATAAAGGGGGGGTGGAAAGAGGAGAGGGGTCTTGGCACAAGATGGCCAGATGTTAAGAAATGTGTTGAGAAATGATCCTCTGGGCGGAGGTACGAGAGATTTGCTTAAGGCTTCCTACTCACTATTGCGTATAAGAGGGCGTACGCGGAAGTGTGCATTCCACATCATGGGTTGCGTCGTCACGATCGGGTATACTTATACCGTTCATGTCCTGCTTAGCTAGCCAGAGAACTTAATCAACAATCTTCCGCTGCACAACAAAAACGTCCACTTCTTGACACCAGACATGACTGGTTTTTCTAGTGATATCTCGTGATGGCTAAGAGACAAGGAACTTTTGCGTAGAACTTGGATATGATGTATATACAAAGAGCTGAGTAGAGAGTATGAATTCAAATAAGAGAGTGCGGCCAAGGCAGACATAACTAAAGACTATTTCCCACTGTGAAGTATGATAAAAGACTACTTTTGCTGGAATTAAGGTCCGTGGAATGTCCTGGAAATTGGAAACTATAAGAGGTATAGAATTTTCGGAGGTATTTCCCATACGTCAAATGTCGTGACTCTGTAAACACTGGGATTACTAGAGGGTTGGAAGTCTTGGAGGTGGGCAATATCGGAGGTTTCACTGTACTGGATTCAACTGCATCCAAACATACACGATTTCTGCTCGGTTGCCACACAATCTTTCCCTAAGTCTATCATGAGCCCTGACAGTACGTCAGTAAATTATCTATCAGGTGTAGGAGGGGGTTGGGTATTTGCTAGGCTCTCTAATTTGTCATCGCAGATCACCAGTTGGGTACCGGTATGCAGCTTATTGGCCCCCATAACTATCTAATCAAGCCCATTGCAGTCACAGGACACCCAGACCAACTAACCAGCAGGTAATTATTATCTGTAGTCTAGCCTACCGCATATTAACAGTCAACTAACCTATCAGCCTTTGCACTCCCAGCCTATTCTATCCAACGTGTGTTAACTACCTACCTCCAACTTGAAGTTCCCGTCGCACCCACCCGTGAATCGATGCATTGCCGCGTAATCATCCCGGCAGCCAAAAGGAGCGTCAAAGCCTGAAATTTGTGTCTGTTCTGCGGTCTAGGTTAAGCCGTTAGTCTAATATGAGCAGTTCTTAGGGTGCGGGTCATCTGCTGTCACTTGGAATTTGCATTTATTTTTCGTGGGTGGCGGTTGGATATACGGCTCGCCCCTGACTTAGCGATTTGAGGGGGTAGGCGGGAGCCCTTTCCGAGAACATTAGTTACGCCCTAGGACTCAGAAATACGGAGCATATTTCTTCGAAGTCATAAACTGAATCGAATCACACAACTCAAGTTGAGAAAGATATTCTAGCGCAGTTTCTACTGGCTTGCTCAAAGCATCCGGGGGAACGCAACGGTTGTATTGGATGCGCTTGCGGTTGTTTCTAGGAGCTTGTTTGGCAAAAATGGAATTGAACCCGACCGTTCCATTTGTGACTATCTTAGCTAAGAAACGGATGTTTTTGGAATTTTTGGAATTGAAAGGAAATAGTCACTTGTACGGGGCAATGAAGCGAAACTATGGCGGGTGAACAGGCTCTAGGTCGTTTGACCAAGCCTAACTTTGAATATTGGAGTATGATACTTGTAGCTGCTCTAGGCCGGCGAATTGGAAAAGCGACACCCCGGGGGAGAATTAACTTCTAATATCATACATAACTAAAGGACCGTCTCCCACTGTGCAAGAATATTCCAATTCAGCTCAGCCGTAGGGTGTATCGGCGGGGTCACTGTATCAGAGCCAATTTCGATATTCTTCACGTGATGTCTAAGTGGCTTCAGGAAGCTCAGCGTGTTACTCTATAATGCTACTTCTTCTGTTAAGTTGTGTTGTGCAGTGCTGTTTGTTTTCTGTCTGCGACACTTTCTCGCCCCACCAAACTTCACATCCGAATTCGTAGTGGCCCTAGTGGGTCACGACTGAGAGAAAATGCAATTTTTTTTGAAAGCTCTCCTGTCTAGGCTGAAGTCAGTAGTTTATCTGGTGGGATAGTATCCCCATATAACAGTCACTCAGTGAGCCGTTCTCGATCTCCATGTTTTCTCTATTGGTTTGGATATCAGGGACAGGGAGAGTTGTGCTGTTTTGGGTTGTTCCGGGGATTTCGCGAGGGGATATTGCTGAGATCAGAGCCCCGTCAATGACTTTGGCCATCGTCGGGCATGGTCTCATTCCGGTGGTGCTAAGAGAATGTTCTTCCAATTTGGAATGTTCTTTCATGGTATCGGTTCCGGACCCAACAGAAACAGGATGTGAATAACCTTCCACACTGAACTTCGGCTGGTAGTCTGCGCACAGTTTTCTCCAGCAATTCTTCTAAAAACCTACTCTTTGGTTTTGGCAGCACAGCACCCTAATACTTTTTCTTCTTGACCTTTTAACTGCTTCTTCAGAAAATAGACAGTTCAGGCGCTTGATACTTTATCTTTGGTGAAAAAGGACATCTGTATCCAATCTTAATACTCTCTCATGGTATTCATAGAACGAGGAAAGGGGGTGTTCAGGTGTATATCTGTATTCTGCCTCCGAAACACTCGTTTTCTTTTTGTCAGGACAAATGTTCCCCAAATTCCATGGCCAGTATTCCCAATGTAACTATCTCTTGGTATAGGGAGGAACAGGGATAAAACTTTTGTATGGTAAATTACCTGTGCGTATTCGACCGCCCATACAAAATTAGGACCCAAGCGTTCTGGTTGTAGATGCCTGTAACTTGTGCTTAACATTATAGAATTTTTTCCCGAGATAAACAGGGCCCTAAAATCAATCCACACCGTGTTCCATAATCTTTTCTAAGGATCAAATGCATTGATCGTCTGCAGTAAAAACTCTTAAAATCTACCATCTCCGGAACCATCTAATCTCAGGATTCTGAATCAAAACATCCAGAGAAGGATTAGTGTTTTCCTAACACGGTATGATATCATAAAATATCCGCCCTTCCAGCCCACTGGACACCTTGGATTTCTCTAACCGGTATTCGCAATTCTATTAACTTGTCGGGCCAAACCTATCCAGGACTAACGCTCTGATTATGGCGGACCCCCCAGGTCCAAGAAAGGCCCCGCCCAGGGCAGACTGCAGCGGGTAACTATCGAGTACCGTAAGTGCCTTCAATGCACAAAATGGCGATCTTAGTCGGAACGCGAACAAAGGAAAAAAACTCAGTAAAATCGCACTGCAAACACGGCACCTGCGCTGTTGCTCTTATTGCCGAAGACCTTGCTCCACACGAAGACCTCCAAGAAAAAAGGCTTTAAGCTCCCTTAAACCATCTGCATACCAAACAAGGCATATCCCTTCGTTTGATTTCGTGACTTGCCCCCCAGCGGTGTGGCAACGACATTGAGGTGAGTGCGACGCCAATAATAGTATGGTTAGCTATGCAATTGGCCATTATCCCCTAAACCTGGCACCCACTTGGGTTCAAAATGGTTCACCATAGCCTATTTGAGAGATTAGGAGGAAATAAGCGGACAATCTTGTGTGCATCATTACCATGCTGAGTGCTACTGATTTCGTTCCATTCTGAGCACTACACTCCTTCTCAAACAAGTTTTCTATATCATGATTACGCAAATAGACTAATGCCCAAGATTTCGAATGAATCTAATCCTCATGGCGGTTTAAGGTATGCTTGGCTCATTAGTGACAGTTGACTAGTCATTGCTGATCGCAACGCTATTGCAACAATCAAACGAGGGGATGTCGCTAAGCCTTAATTCTAACCCATTCCCGAGCGGTTCGTCGATCAATCAACACGTGACTTCCTAAAGCGTCCACCATCCAATTACTAGGTCCACAGAAGCCCTTACTTACGCCACGGATTGGGGATCAACACTAATACACCCAATAACCATAAGTACGATAGCTGTCTGGCTAAGGGCGGACGGATTCGTCTGTTCCACAACACTGGTATTAGTACTTGCCCCAGGCGAGAAGTTTTCGGAAATAGGGGTTCGCAAAATATATGGCAAACAATCCGTGCGTATCACAAATTCATCACTCGTATTTCCGGATACTTGTTACTTGGGACAAGTAGTGACGTAGAGGCACCTACGATGCACTCAAGGGATGACGCCGCATAAGGTTATGCTGCCCTTCTTTGCTATCATACTTCTAAACTTTTTCCCAATTACTGAATTCGACAAGAAAGTCTTTGGGCCAGGGAGCTGGTTTATTATCGCCCGTTATGAGAAAATCCTCCGTTGTGGCGTCTGGCGACCAGGTATTTTGTTAAAACTTTATTGAAGGTTCCACGCCTGCCGAGAAGGCAAGGAGACACACCCACCGAAGAAGGGATGGAGATATGCATATATGTCTCTCGCGTCGTGAACTAATTTCCGATGAACCACCGAACACAGCAGGGGGAAGGGGAAGTGGATACTGGTGCTGGAATCTTCGTTCATCAATCTTCTTTGAGTATTCCCCATGCCGGATTAGCTACGAGATCCGATCTACGCATTTGGCGGACAGTCAATACTCGAACATCTTTCTCTCTTTTTTATTTGTCAAAGTCTTTTTTTCATAGAGGGATGAATCGTATATAACCCCCCTCCACTCTCCCCATCAGTCACTTCCTGCTCACCACCATCTCATCGAGCGTCCACTCCATACACAACTACATTCTTTCACCGCATATTACTACCTCTTTATCATAATCCACCTAATCAATCTTCCAAGAACTCCCTCTTATTCCACTCAATAATCAAAATGCGTGTCTCAATCATCTCCATCCTCGCTCTCGCTCTCAGCGTCTCAGCCTCTCCCCTAATTGGCCCACAAATCACATCTATCGAGGACATCACTGAGATTGCCGATGGCAATCAGGAAGTTGGCAACGCCGGCCAGAACGCTGGCAACTCCGCCAGCAACAGGGGAAAGGTCGCCGGTGACTTCACCGTCGAGCAGGCAGTCCAGACTTGCGGTAACGCGCAATTGAACTGCTGCAACAAGGTTGAGAAGAAGGGTGATACCACCAACGCTGGAGTCCTCGGATCCGTCTTTGGAAGCGGGGATCTTGGTGTCCAGTGCTCGCCCGTCAACGTCGCAGCTCTTGCTGGTGAGTATTCATCCCCTCTGAGATCCGTGGGCTCTACTAATCGTTTGAACAGTCCAGGTTCCCGTCAACAAAGCTTGCGATGCAAAGGCAGCCTGCTGCCAAGGGGACACCGTTCAGGTATTCCCTTCCCCTCTCCTTCTTACAGCGCACACTAACCTCCCTAGAATGGAGTTGTCAATGTCGGCTGCCTCGCCCTCGCCTCGCTCATCTAAGGGACTTACCACTATGCATTCCTTCCCCGCGTCAGCAGCCTGCTCAAGATACAGTTTTCACGGTTGGATAAAATGGGTTTCTGGTTTTCTTTTTTCTTTTTAGTTTATCATGCTTCGAGCGGGTTGGGCTCCCCTTTTCACCCCCCTTTTTCCGTTATGATTATTATTTCCCTAGTCACTTGTTTTTGCGAACATCGGATATTCTTTCCTTATCTTTCGCTTCATTAATCGATAAGCGGGGGGTGTCGCAAAAGGAGGACTAAAATAATTACTTCTACCATTTTTCTTTCACTTATATTTTTCACTGTGTGGCTAGTTTAAATTAGAGCTCAACCTGTTTGTGAACACTTGCTTTTAGACAGTCGTGAGGTTGTAAAAGTGGGGGGGTGCGGTTATTGCACAGAGTGTCACTCGGTGATTCACATGATCAGAACCCCCGCCACCCGTTCCTTACTGGGTTCACTAATGTGAGCAGAGCACACGGTCCACCCTCTGGCCGATTCCCTAAAGTAAATAATGGGGGAACACCTTCAGGTAGTCTAGAGCTAGCTTTTCGGTCAAGTGAGCCCCACACTACTAGTAGAGATGTCCCAGCTCCTACCAAAGATGTCACCTTCCCCCTTTTCTACCTTCTCTCATCTGCATCCACTGGCGAATTAGTCTACTCGTCCCAGGCAAGAATTACCCGAACATTGAGGTGATCAGACGCCATCTTGGGCAATTCTCGCCCAAATTGCCCCTGTTAACTGCGTACACAGGCCTCCAAAGTATGTCTTACCACTAAAATATCCCTGAAATATCGCTGATTATACCTGTATTATTCCTGAATTATCCCTGTTTTCCCTCCAAACGTTCGGGTGCTTCTTGCCTGTAGCATGTATTCCCGAGCTTAATTACACCTACTATAGAGAAGATATCAGGACTAAAAATTTCCTTAGTAGCCCCTAGAGCAAGCCTCTCCCACAAAATCACCGAAAGTCAAGGTCGGTGATAAACTGAGCCAGCATATCAATCCTTCACCCTTCACAAGGGGCAAAGTTTGTCTCGCGGTGCCTGCAGTAGCGGACCATTTTGGAACAGTAGACGCAGGGGTGCTTGGACAAAGGTCTACCGAAAACCTCGCTCTTAATGAATTGGCCCGGGCTAGAAGAGCTTACAAGAGGCCAAGTTTCTGGAATCGATGATTGGCCAAATATCTTGTCCCTTCCAAAGTTCTCAAAAAGTTAGTTTTCTTAGCACCGGAGATTTCGGGGTGCCCTACCCCAGGCGAGTTCATCAAAAGCGATATTTTATGGTAGTCGTCTTTACTGTTTTTCAGTTCCCGTGATTTGATTGACTCGTGCATAGGTTGCTCTAGGCAAGAGAATAGATTGCCGTCCGAAGATGTCAGCATACCGAATCCACCGTTGGTAGCGCCGCCTTACAATAATTTCCATAGGTTCCTCTGTATCTCTTGCGGGTCGAGGGCCTTACACAGAGGGATCCAAAATAAACAAACAAATAGATAAATCGTGGGCCGGATCGAGCGCTATCAAGCGAACGAGAAAATCCCCGGCGTTTGCAGAAAAAAGAAAGAAAGAAAGGATACAATACAATACAATACCGGAATCAGGCAGAATAGTTCTTGCGTTACATTATACTAAACAAAAACAACCATCTCGACACCAGACCGCTGTTCCAGAACCAGTTGTAAAAAACTTACATCGTCTTGCTGCAAGTCCCATACTCGCTCCAGCCTACGATCCAGAGGACATTCCCGTCTCCAGAGAGTTATCACCGTGAATGAAATGAATGGTAGCAAAGATGGAGGAAAGGATCTGCGAAGGATTTTTTACGTTCCTGCACCCCTTCCTCAGGCTTTACCCTCCCCCCTTTGTTGGTATGCAAGTCGGCAGCATACAAACACAGCTAATTGCACGGGGCGCATTTTTCTCGCGGGGCGGATACACTGCACAGTTGATCACAACAGCAATTTCTAATCAAAACACCACAATAGTCTTTTCCGGTCTCCCAAAGTCCTATAAAGCATTCTCCTCCCTCGCGCCCCATCCCCACAATCTCATCCAACATTAGTTCACTTTACTCACACATTCGTTAACTCACTCCCACACTCTTTTAAGAAACCCCTTCAAAACATCTTTTCAAATCTTAATCCAATCACCTCCCCAAACCCCACAACCAAAATGCGTTTCTCAATCATCTCCATCCTCGCCTTCGCCCTCACCGTCAGCGCCTCACCGCTCGTCGCCCGCCAAGTCACCTCTGTCTCAGACACCACACAGGTCGCAGATGGAAACCAGGACGTCGGCAACAAGGGACAGAACGCAGGCAACTCCGCTGCCAACAAGGGCAACGTCACAGGCGACTACACCGTCGAGCAGGGAGTCCAGACTTGCGGTAACGCGCAATTGAACTGCTGCAACAAGATCGAGAAGCAGGGTGATACTACCAATGCCGGGTTGTTGGGCTCCCTGTTTGGTAGCGGAGATATTGGCATTCAGTGTTCACCAATTAATATTCCGGTTGCCGCAAGTGAGTATCATTTTTTTCCGGAAGGGGAGCTTCACTAATCTCCGGAATAGTCCAAGTTCCTATCAACAAGGCGTGCGATGCGAAGGCTGCTTGCTGCCAGGGAGAGGTTTCCCAGGTATTATTTCCCATGGTCATGATAGGTCTTTTTTTTTTGTGTACTGACTTTTCGCAGAATGGCCTTATCAATCTCGGATGTCTCGCTCTCGCATCCCTCATCTGAACGCCCGCTCCGAGTTCTTCCTTATTATCTTTCTTTGCGGTTCTCTACCCCATGATTTTAGTACATGATATAAATCTCCTTTTATCCCCCTCAATATTCACTATTAATGTGGATTGAGTTTGTAACTTCTTATATTTCTTCTCTTCTTCTCCTTTTCCATTTCCGTAGTAGATGTCCTCGACCGGGTGAGTGAGGGAGAAGACCACTTTTACATAATTGGGTGTTTATTTCGTCTTTATCACTTTTTTTCGGGATGTACTACTAGTTTAAATTGAGCTCAACCCATTCATTGTGGGGAAAAAAAGATAAAAGAGAGCTTGGTACCAGTGATTTTGTAATCAATGTATAGAACCCAATGTTCACCGATTATCACTCGGTCATCGATTTTCAGGCATTGTTAGAAACAGCCACACTTGATGGGGGATGCGCAGCACTCTGAGGCAGCAGCGATATGTGTACGCGCCAGTGAAGGGACATGCAAGCTATGAAAAGCTTTCTCCCACCTGTTTTTCCTCTCCCGTCTTTTCCTCTCCTCATCCCTCACTTCCTATTCTTGACCTCCCTTTCTCAACACTCAACACAATCAATCATGAACTTTCTCACAGCCTAATGCAAACTCTGTGTCTCCACATGAGCTGTTCCACTCCGCTGCATAGAACCCTCATTGCCGATCATTACCTCCGCATTGATTATTTTCTACATCCCGTTGATCGCGGCTCGTGCTATCCAAGAATTGGAAATAGGCTGCACCCCGGAACAAACTACAAAAGTCCAAAGTCGAGTTCACAGGGAGTATGCCCCCTTAGAGGATACGTTGCTTCTCGACTCAACTTTTGATAAGCCTTGCAGCCCATTTCTAGATTTCTATGGTATACTACGCTGTGCCCCGATTACGCTGGGGATACCATGTCGGCTGGAGATATGATACCTCCTCAAGCTTGGCTTTAGCTCTCATGAGCATAAAAGACGGGGGGGGTAGGGTGCAATAGCTGCATGAGTTATCGTGAGACTCGAGAGAGTTTAAAATAACCAAATAGCCACCGCAGATCATCCTTTCACCGACTCAAACCATACCCAAATCATTGCTAGGCTTCAGAATTATTTTTTTCCCAACCCCTTTCAATTCGGGTAAGCTCAGAAGAAATCTCCCAACTAACCCATTGTTATTTAGTAGAAAGCCTACCGGCGGTTCCCAATAGGGCATGGGGGTTCTTGATGCACTATCGCGTACACTATTGTCGGGTGCTCCGGCGAGTCCATCTATTGAGGGAACTTTTCAAGTAGATCTTGCACCCTCTGAGGTCCCTATATAGCAATCTATGTTAGCAAAATACCTTCAAATCAGATCCTAAAGGAGTATTCGGGCGCGTGATGCCAGATTGCAGGGTTGTGCGTAAAGTACTTATTATCACATTACGGTTAACCTATGGTAAGCGTAAACAGAAGGAAAGATAGAATCTTGGAGTACCCGGGCAGGACGGTTTGAGATGGGGTAGGGAAGACATCCCGAACTCTACCAGAGGTAAAAGATTGCCATCAAACAGCAGATAACAGACACGTATACAGATAGGAAAAAAACTACGTCAAATGAAATTCCAGACAAACCAAAGCCGAAGCCACATCATAAGCAAAAAATATTTAGTGTTGTGCACTCCTGCATCTCATCCCCTGGCCCAATTCTGGATACCCCAAGCGTCCCGAGACCCGTTGATCTCAGATGAAAATTTTCATACTCGCTCTAGTTTCTAAAATCCGGAGAATTCTTAAATCGGAGTAACTTGTGATGGTGAAATGACTAGAAATGCGTGTCTCGGCGGGGCATGGAGTAAGGGGAATGCAACGTTTAATTACTTGCCAAGGGGTGATTCTTCGGATCAACACAACACAACACAACAGAGCACCCCCTCCCTTACTTTCTCTCCTTCATTCACGCTGTCTCCGCAGAGCGCAGGGCGCATAGTAGCGAAGGAGAGCTATGATACTTCCCGCCCTATCTTCGGTGCATACTTACCCCAAATCGTACCGGCGGACACACCCTTAGCAAAGATCCCACCTCCGAAGCATTACTACTCCCTCAAGCGAGCGAAAAGATATAAATGCCCTCCCTCCTCTCCCCCAAGCTCTCTCCTTTCTCACCACCATCTCATCGAGTATCCATTCATTCACCCCACATTCATTTTTCCCCCATAAAACCATCCTTCAAAAAAAAAAAAGAATAGAAAAGAAAAAGCCCATTACCACCCATATCTTTTAATACTTAATCCCCCCTCCTCTTAATTCGAAAATGCGTTTCTCAATCATCTCCGTCTTGGCTCTTGCCCTCACAGTCAGCGCCTCTCCTCTAATCGCCCGCCAGATCACCACCGTCGAGGACACGACACAGGTCGCGGACGGCAACCAGGACGTTGGCAACAAGGGGCAGAATGCCGGCAACTCCGCCGCGAATAAGGGCAAGGTTGTCGGTGATTATACCGTCGAGCAGGGAGTCCAGACTTGCGGTAACGCGCAATTGAACTGCTGCAACAAGATCGAGAAGAAGGGTGATACTACCAATGCCGGGTTGTTGGGCTCCCTGTTTGGTAGCGGAGATATTGGCATTCAGTGCTCGCCTATCAATGTTGCGGCGGTTATCGCTGGTAAGTATTCCTTCATCTTAGCCAGGTGAGCTTTGTTAAATCGTTGTTATAGCCCAGGTTCCCATCAACAAGCAGTGCGATGCAAAAGCTGCGTGCTGCCAAGGAGAGACTTCTCAAGTATTACTTCCACACCCCCCACCCTCCCTCCCTCTCCTTGCATCTTCTCCTGTGCTAATTGTTCCCCAGAACGGCCTCGTCAACCTCGGTTGTGTCGCCCTCGCCTCCCTCATCTAATCCCTCCTTCCTTCCTCACGACATCTTCAAGATATGGCTTACGGTTGGATAAACTCGGTTCCGCAAAAAAAAACTCTTTTCTGTTCTTTTATTTTTTTATATTTTACCCCCATGGTTTTTATTTATTAGCCCCGGTACATGAGCGGGTTGGGCTACTTCATATATTATTATCTTTTTTCACTTTTTTCACTTATCAAACTTTTATCGTCTTGTGATCCACTTACCATCGATGAGATTGGACGCAAAAAAACTAGAAAATAATCTTTTTTTCTTCTCTTCCCCCCTTCCCTTTCTATTCTGGTTGTTTGGATTTTATGGCTGTACGGAATTTTTGGAATTCCTTTTATTTATTTATTTTAACCTCTGCATGTTATTTAGAGCTCAACCCGTTCATCTCATTATCGTTTTTCTTGGCTTTCGCGGTGATATGATATTATGTTACGTGACGCGGGACATCCTGGATCACTCGATCGCTTATTGTGCCCTGAACCCCATCAGGCTTATCCGACAAAAATGTGTTCGATGATTGGCGGTTCTATGTGCTACGAAATCTAGTAGAAGATTTAGAAAGATGTTCATAGATTAGGAGTGGGGTCAACGAACACGGGGCTCAACAAACAATACACCAAAAGTACAGTGGCCAACAGTGATTTTACTTGGCATTTTCGTTGAGCCCCCATGTGTTGACCCCCCCCCCTCCTGGTCTACCCGCCATAGGCCGCCGGTGTAATAACGCCCCATACTATAGTATGAATATCCTATAGCTGATTAGATTTAGCTCATCACCCCTCGGTAGGCCGTGAAGGAACAGGAGAAAGTAGATAAACAAACCCCCGAGGGTGCATATCCATCGGGATTAATCGACTAGGCTCCCGACACTTGTGCCAATCCAGGGCTGGCCTCCAAAACTACCACCTAACTTACTCCATCAACCATCCGTGACCCAATGCCGTTATACCCGCACCCGGCGTAAAGTATCTGAAAACAAGACAAGGCTCTTTTTCGCTGGCTGGGTATTTGTGTCGCAATGGCCGTATTTCAACATAATCATTTCGAATACAAGTACCACCCACCGCCGCTTAGCCTCCAACAGCTCACTTCATGTATAGCCCCCATCTCCTCCCTCCGCGCCGTTCCCATTGAATCCAAGCCAACATCTCCGCCCTCCGGAGCAGATATCTCAGAACCCCAGCAGCTGCGGCTCCGCATTCACCCTCTCCTCGTCCACCCGCACACAATCCCCCGGGGGTCATCGGCAACCCTCCCCCCCCAACCATCTCCCTCACACCCATCCGGCCTAACCATTTCCTAAACCCCCCACATCCTCCAAAAATCCCGGAAAGCGACCAAGTCCAGAAAGTCTTTATGCTTGAGCATGGCCATAGAAAATTCGCTCTCCAATTCTGCGGTCCGGGCTGACTCGTCTAACCGTAAACACAGCACTCATGCCCCCCAGCACCACAACCCCGCGCCACCTCTAGATCGGTAATTCCTAAGCCTGTGTTGAACACCCCCGTGAGTGCCTGAGGCTCGGGCGGTGGTGTGATGATTACTAGAGATATCATTATTCACGCAAATGCGACAGAGGATCTGTGTGATACGAGGGTGTTGCGGACGTCCCGGGTTAGGAAATTTACCATTCCTCCCAGTTCCCTCCCCCACTGCCAGTTTCTCTAGCCGGAGCGAGCCGCCCATAAGAGGGTAAAAAGAGGAGTAGAGGAAGTAGCGAGAGCCAATTTATGAGTACGCTAACACATGTAGCATACAGTACTATCATACCTATTATACTTGCCCATTCCAAAAGTATTCCTGAAATCTTAGGGTTTCCTAGGCCCTGAACCTCGCCAACATTCCCGAGTCCTTTGGAATGGGCATGCAATCACACCGCACACCGCAAAAACCGCGATATCTTAATTCCCGTCCAGTAAGATGTCGTAGAACTTGAGATTTCGGCATAAACAAGAGGTTGCCATTGGCAAGTGCTTGCTAGTATAAACTAGCGAATGAGAGGTGCCCGCTGAGAATTCATTCCAGTTCTACTCCTCTCAGTGGCCCGGATTTAAAATTTCCTGGTCTGGGCCTAGCGAGTCCCTGCGGTTTTTGCGGTACTGCCTGTCTCGCCAATATTCGCCAGATAACTACCCTACCCCAAGCTACTCCTATGACAGAAGTGCTTGAGTACACCACTGATCGTATCTACCGGCGCCTCGCAGCCTATTGTATAAGTTACCATGCAGAGCAATTGCGGGGGATAAAGTCCCTCCAGAACACCTAACTTGTGCGGAAGTCTACCTCCCGCCTCATTGTGAAATCAGCTGTCAACCCTTTAATAGAATCGCATTTGTTTGTTCTGCCTCGCTTGCCTATTTTTGTCCGCATCAACATACAACATGTTATATATACAAACATCCAAGTCCAGCGAAGCCATCAGGATTTCATCCATTCCACCATTCATACCAGTTCTCATTCTCAAGCGCATAGTGTCATTCCTTCTCCCAACCATGCTGTACATTCCACCATTCCATAGGCCAGTAACCATTCCTCCAATACAAATCATTCCGCATACCAGCAAGCACGATACATTCTGGACAACACATTGGTTAAAAAATAATCCGAGTGATCATTGGTGAACACCACATGAGAAAGGCTGGGCTAGCCAAAAGCGTAAATCTGTCTACCGAGCGCACAGACCGTGAGGAGTGTCCTACTTATGTACTACGACAGCTCAATCGGATTCTAAGGGCCTGAGCTGGTACAGTGCCGGGCGGTTCCTACCTCAATATCGCAAACCCTGTCTTGGCTATACCCAACCTAACGTCCACCAACCTTACGTCTTTCACCAGGCATATCAATACCTCGCATTGATAAAAAAAACAAGGAAATCTTTACAGGGCAACAAACAGGGAGAACGAAGCTCGGCAGAGTGAAAACGGCGGAGGCATCAACACCTTTTTCCGGGCAAAGGAAGCAAAAGTAATTATTATTATTTTCCCTCCTTCCTTTCCGCTTCACCGCCGAGCGCCAACCTTAAGGTTTAGAGTCGAATTCTACCACCTCGTGGCGGGATTGATAAACCCTACAGCCTTATTGATGAAGTCCAGGTTTTCCCAATCCCCCAATCTCCATAGGGCAGGACTTTTCAAATTCTCCTACATACCCTACAAGAGAGATCTTCCACCAAGAACTCCTCGTAAGCGTGAATTGAGCTCCCGGGCTCCTTCTAATAGCCACAGGAGTTAATTGGTTCTTGGAATATTAGCCACTGTGCAAGCTAGGTATTTCATGAGATGTCAACCTAGGAATAAATGCTTTATCCCACTAGGAGAGGAGCCGAGAAGGATGGCACCCCCCACCACCCCCCCGAAATTGTTTGTAGATTCGACCGGAGCATTTTTGCTCCTTGGAAGTGGGGGATTCGCTGTAATTTTAAACAGAACTTGTGCTTTGCACACTCATTTCTGCCATACATTAGGATAGGAAACCATGCAGCCCGAGAGATACTAGTCTAGTAAGTTAGGTTTTGAGCTACATTAACAGAATACTAGTATCTAGTATGTCCAAAAAGGAATCGACACCAGCCCAGAACGTCTAACCGATACCACAAGACTTACCCAAAGCCTAAATCCGCTCAGCAAAGGTCTTCATGAAATAGGGATTCTCTTTGATTGAAATTGAGTTGGCCTAGGAGGGAGTGTTGCGAGATTGGGGGCGGGCGGGCTCGGTGGGGGGAGGACATTACGAGAGGAAGGAGAAATCTCACTTCATGAAGACTTTTGCAATGTGGCTGGATAAGTGCTATGATACGGTAGAATCTCAAATAATTGAACTGGCCTAGGAAGTCGAATTATCGTAAGGTGAAGTGTTCCTAGCTTTGGGAAACCCTGGCGGCAATCTACTCATAAATTTATTCAATATCATTATTTTCCTCCCCTAGCTCCCGATCGCCAACCTCTGTGCACACCCCTACTCCATATGCTTGTTCTCTCTTGAGAAAATCTATGGCTAGCCATTGAACGGATATTTTGTGGTCCTCACTCTCACTAGATCATGAAATGAAAAGCCCTTTTTAGGAGCTCAATCCGCTCGAGCGAAAGCCCCTCCGGTACCTCCCCTGCTGCCCAAGCTATCACAACCCTCCAAAACCCAACTATGCTTCCATGCAGTGCCCCCCGCGAAGCAGGCATCTCTTCCTCATCATCCTCGGTTTCTGGTAGCCATATTTCCAGCGCCTTCATCGTCGTAGCACGCGAAAATTGTACATCCGAGAATTAGAAGGCAGATCATATGTACAATTCAAAAACGAAAGACATGAAACCGCTCCAAAAGGAGGTCAGTTGTTCTCTATAATCGCATCGTTCCATTTCAAGCCGCCTTTCTCTATCTTTCGCCGCCACCACCGATACCTCCAAGCTACAAAATATCAACCCCTTCCATTCACCCCCGAGTACTCCGACAGCCATTCTATCGGAAATATCTAACACATTCCGCTCCGTTCGAACAAGTGGAAGGAAGAAAAAGAGTTATCGTACTGTACAAGTCTAAAACACGCTCCGTCCAAAAATAAATCTTAAAATATATTCTCCACCTAAGCCCAAATTTATTCCGTTGTTGAGCAAAAGGATGGGACGGGATTAGGAACTCTAGGGAAACGAGCGGGGACCCAATTACCTGAGACGTCGAGAATGCCGAGAATGAAGCAGCTCTACAATTCGAAAGTGCCGGTTTGTGGAGGCAAGCATGAGGGGTGTTCGGCCGGATTTACATGAACTATCGGGGTTGACATCCTTCCTTCCCAACAGCAGATTCACTACTCCTTCGCGCCCATACTCGGCAGCCCACGAGAGCGGTGTTCGGCCATACTTCCTGTCTGGGGTGTTGGGGTTGACATCTTCCCGCCCCAAGAGTAGCTTTACTACTCCCTCATGACCCCTCTCTGCTGCCCAGGAGAGCGGTGTTTGGCCATACATCATGTCAGGGCTGACATCCTCGTGCCTCAACCAGTGTTCGCAACGGTCTGGGGGCCCTGGCGGCCCCACGGGGAATCTGCCAAGAAGACTGGACCGGACCGGACGACAATTTTCACTCCGTCCCGTCCCAGGACATTTTAGGACTGCAGGTTTGAGCGAGGACCACGGGCCCGACAAGGTGAGACACTATTATGCTATCCTAATACAAGGACGATAGGGGACGGTGGTGGACTGCGGATCCCCCGACAAGGACGGTGGGAATTGGTGGGGATCTGCGGGGATCTGTCGGGATCTGTCGGGACCTGCCGGTATTTGTGGAGATCTGTGGGGATCTGTGGGGGTCTGTCTGGCCTCACACTCTGAGACATTCTGAAAACTGGTTGTGGGGCCCAGCGTCTTCTCCGTCCTACGGCCTTTAGCCCCGGGCAAAATTCTCTCCAGGACTGGAAGGACTACGATTCGTAGTCCGTCCTAGTCCAACCCTCAGGATGGACGGACTGTCCCGTTGCGAACACTGTCTCCAACTCTCTGTCGTTCATCAAGACGGTGCGACGGGTGCCCTTGCTTGCCATCCTCCTGGGGGGCCCGGAGACCTGCATTGTTCGGCCATAGCATCGAAAAGCGTAGTGTCTAACTGAATGGATTCAGGAGGCTGTCCAGGCGCACGCAGGTTATCGGTCGTATAGGGCAGCCAAACAATACGACCAGGCTAACCAGACAGGGTTCGTCCGTGAGGGACTTTCCGCCCAACAGGTTTCTTCATCCTATTCCAACTGTAAGCTGCACTGTTTGCAAAAAAGGATAACCTGCAGACAAACCTAGCCTTGACACAAATGCTGACTTTGACGGCTAATCCAAACACGCTTGTATTACACTTGGATTGGTTAAACCATCATAGATAACCCGGCAAATAAAATCGCTAGCTGTATGTGATATTCTCTCTCTCGCACAATCAACAATTCTAGCTACATGTTAGAAATGACCATCCATTGGGAGTGTGGACAGACTTACCTTCGTCTTCATGCAGTGGATTGAAACAAAAAAAAAGCTCCCTTACAAAAGAAACAAACTTGCCCAAATCAACAAGACACTAAGTCACCTCAGGAAGAAATACCACAACGATAGTGGTTCCAACTCCCTTGTTACCAACGATAGGAAACCAGAGGGCAAAGCGACGGTTGAATGGGAAGGTTGAGTCGATGTAGGCAAAGAGCAATGGTTTAACAACGATGCAGAGAACGGTTTGGATTTGGAATGGAGGAGAGACAAATGGTGCACCCACGGCAGGCAAGAAGTGCAGGTTATATATTGAGGTAGAGGGATGGAAGGGTACTTATAGAAGAACTTGGACAGCCAAAGTAGCCGAAGAGAATAAAATAATGTAAAACAAATAAAGTGTGTGTGTAAAGTAGATAGGAATTGTGGGAAAGATGGGAACAGTAAGACTGGCGGAATAATGGCCGGCAAGCTCTGATACGACTGTACTTAAGTCAATTTGGAAAGGCTCTTCCCATGTAGTGTCATGAGTTTGATGAGATTGAACTTCCTTGCAACATATTTACGCAATCTTGGTCTTCGGGATACCACTCAAGTAGTAGAAGGCGGGTTTTGCACCGCCGCCATCCCTTCATTCCTTCCGGTTTTCTCTGACTTTTAGCGTTGCAACCAATCGGATAGATATGACAAGAAAGGTAACGATAGACAGCATACCAAGATCCCTTCGTCTGATTTCGCGGCTTGCCCCCTAGCGGTGTGGCAACCACATTTACTCGTAGGTGAGCGCAATACCAATGAGAGTATGGCTGACTATCATTAGCCATCACAGTATTCCCAAAATCTTTGGCACCCACTCAGGCTTAAAATTGTAGGCGCCAAACCTATTCAAGCGATCAGGAGCAAATATGCGCGGACAATCTTGTGCCCATCATGGGCATGCTGAGTTCTGCTGATTTTGCTCCATTCTGAACACTACACTGCTTCTCAAGCAAAGTGGCCTTTTCACCTTCGGGTGACAGGTCATTTTTGTTTGTGCACGGGGGGATCACCCAATAAACGCCCTTGGGGCCTATCTCACGATGGCTTCATGTCAGGTTGGTTTCGGGCAGGGAGCTCGTTTCCATCACGGAAGTCCTTGGTCGGTGTCGGATTCATCACCGAGGCAGCGGTTCCTGGGGGGCTTGCCCTCTGGGTTTATGATGCGCCCGTTTCTTGCGGTTTTCCGGACGATTTGGGGTTGCGCGGGTCCTCTTTGTTGGGGACTCTGGTCGGAGCAGGCGGGGGAGCGGGGCTCAACTGATTTTGCGCTGGTTTTGGTGGCGTCGTGGAAGGCGCCTGAGCCACATGTGGCTGAGC
>Ga0307509_10002733_pt1 | contig 28113 bp, 20 predicted proteins | sample 10_EM_MG_FD_202245 | JGI IMG/M metagenome (GOLD analysis project Ga0307509, IMG submission 202245) | Populus trichocarpa ectomycorrhiza microbial communities from riparian zone in the Pacific Northwest, United States - 10_EM | ecosystem: Host-associated > Plants > Roots > Unclassified | place... | reverse complement strand
TGATGTCAGAAAAATCTTCCGAAGAAAGAACGCTGCCCCCGACTTTTATCATATATGAAAAGTTAATAATTTAATCAGACCCATGGCAGCAAAAAAAATGAAAACTCAGGAAGGTATCAAATTTTAGTCCTTAAAAATTAACACTTTACGATTATTCACTATGAGTGCTCTCTGTTGCCAAAACCATGTTGCACATTAACGCTAAACATCCAGCAGGTAGTATTCACCTACGAATGCTGTTTATTTCTTTTATCAATGAATTTTACCGGCTTCCTGTTAACTTCGGGAAGTTGCATGGCCTGCATTTCTTCTGCGGTAACATATTTAATATGGGGACTTACCCGAAGCCTTGCCTGCAAATACGCCCGGATAGCCCGGTCGCTTTCTTCGCTGGTATTCAATGGCAGCAAATATAGTAATATTTCATCCGTACCAATTTCGTTTGAGTACACCTCTGTCACAAAATCCCGTATTTCCTCCATACCGTTCAGCAGGTCGGCCAGGGCCGGCAGAAACAGGGTTGTGCCTTTAAATTTGATCATTTGTTTTTTGCGCCCGATCACCGGCGATAAACGGCGTGTTGAACGCCCGCAGGCGCAGGGGCCGTCAAAAGCTAAACAGATGTCGCCCGTTTTGTACCGCAGCAGGGGCATGCCTTCTACCCCGAGGGTGGTAATGGTTACTTCACCAGGCTCACCGGCTGCTACCGGCTGGTCGTTTTCATCCAGTAATTCCACGATCAGCAATTCGGGCTGATTATGCCCGCCCTTGCCCTGCCCACACTCGGTAAAGGCGGTTTGCATTTCGGTGGAAGCGTAGGTAGAATACAGTTTGATATTCCAGGAATCGTTAATTTTTTTTCCCAGCACATTCAGCGAAAAATCGGTGTTACGGATGTTTTCGCCAATACAAATGGCTTTTTGCACCGAAGAAGCATTAATATCGATATGATGCTCCCCGGCGTACTGGATCAGCTTTACAATAAAAGAGGGAACCGCTACTATTGCAGTAGGCTTTAACCTGAAAATGGTTTCCCACTGCAATGAAGGAACACCGGGCCCGATACGAATGAGACCGGCGCCAAGCTTACGGATACCTGAATAGTAAGCCATGCCCGCCATAAACTGCCTGTCGAGCGTAAGCATCAACTGGTATACATCGGTTGACTTTCCATCTGCGCAAATAAATGAAGAACATTCATTATATGCCAGCCTGTTGAGGTCATGATCGGTAAGCGCCACAGTAACCGGGCTGCCCAGGGTGCCGGAGGTAGAAGTATATTCAATGATCCTGTCCCTGCCTACGCACAAAAAATCTTCATTGCGTTGCTGTAATTCTTCTTTGCCGGTAACCGGTATGCGGGTAAGGTCTTCCAGGGTTTTAACCTCCTCCACCGCAATGTGGCACCTGGCGAACATTTCTTTATAATAAGGCGAATGTTGCTGCAGGTACGCCAGTAAGGCCTGCAGCTTTTGCTCCTGCATTTGCCGTATGGCTGCTGTGGTTAACCCGATAGTGGATGTTGGTTGTTTGGTCATTATTGCTCTAAAATTATGATAGCCGATGCCATTGTTTTGAGGTGCGATAAAGAAACGGATATTTTACTGATGCCCATGGTTGCAACGAACCGGGCTGTTTCACCCAACAGGTTAACCATAGGTTTGCCATGTTCGTTATTGATGATCTCTACTTCGTTAAACGCTGTTCCCGATACCCAGCCTGTGCCCAGCGCTTTAAAAAATGCTTCCTTGGCTGCAAAGCGGGCGGCATAGTGTTGAAACGGGTGTGTCTTTATTTCGCAGTAGGCAATCTCCTGTGGCGAAAACACCATTTCCTTAAAACCGGCGCCCTTGCCGATCTTCCCGGCAATCCGGTCTACTTCAATCATATCTATGCCTGTTCCGTAAATCATATTTTATTTCACGCCGCCGTTTTTGTTCTTCAGACTTCAGACTTCTGTATTCTGATTTCTCATTTCTCAATCTTCATTTCACATTTTTTCACCTGCTCCTCCACATGCTGCCGCTCCTTGCTGGTAGCTATTTCTTTCGTGAGGGCTATCTTATAATAATGCATTGCCTGCTGGTATTGCTTTTGTTTATACAAATAATCGCCGGCCAGTACATAGGCATGATAAAACGCCGGGTTATCGGCCACCATGCTGTCTACATTCACTGGTTGTTTGTCGGCTATGCGCTGGGCATAAGCTCTAAACTGCCTGAACTTTTGATACCGGTCTGTCAGCAAAAAACTATCGGCTGCTATGGTTCGGCTGCTGTCGCAAATTTCGCGGTCTTCCTTCATGCCTCGCAACCCAAATACTTTGTTGAGGTCATAAGCAATATACCGGCCCATTTGCCAGGGTGCGGTAGAAACATACACCAGCCGCTTTTGCGGTTCAAATACAATAGAGTGATGGGCAATAAACTGGTTGAGCGCTTTTTCATTGCCGATGCCGATATCGCTGTTGTTCAAACCGCGATAGTCGCGCAGCACGGCTACCGTTTTTTCAACGGTATTGGGCCCCTGCCGGTTTAACAGTTCCACCAAACGATCGTACCGGTAGACAGAGGCGCTTTCATTCATATGCTCCTTATTCAATGCTGACTTGCCCAATATATTGCTTTGAAAATGGTTGGCGCATACAATGCGGTCGCTATGCGGATCATACACATCCAGCGTATCGGGTGTTTTTTCGATGATCACGGCTTTATGATCTTCGGCAGCGCCTACCAGGAAAGATTCCGATACAAACATGGTGCGCCTGCGGGCAATGGCAACAGCTTCCTGTATGTTACGGGCATACTGCAATATTTCACGGGCCACCAGCGATACCGGTGTGGCGCTGCCGGAGGGAATGGATGATTTGGCGGCATTGATGGTAACGGTGAGCCCTTTTTCGTTCATACCGCTTACCACGCCAATAAACCCGCCCCAGGTAACGCTCATGAATTTGTATCCCTCTTTGGGATTCACAAATGCCACGATCTTGTCTTCTGCAAACTTGTCGCCTACATAAAAATCAAAATTACGGCCAATGATCATGGAGCTGTCCTTCGACTGCGCATCCCAGGTGCCAAAAGAAGTACAGCCTACCAGCATCATATTTTGCAGGGCATGGCCTATATCGTGTGCTGAATGATAATTTAAAATACGCTGGTATTTGTCGCCTATGTATTGATAGTTTTCGGAGGCTGATTGGGAAATACCATAGATCTCTTCCTTGTATTCTTCCGTTACATTTTTGGAGAGATGGCGGTTGAACCAGCCAACAAAATATTTCAGAAAACGGAGGTAGAATTTAGACGGTATCATTTTACTGATCTGTTCGGTAAAATGATCTTCCTGCCGCACCACCAGTTCTTTGGTCAGTTTGCCATTTACCACACCGCGTTCAAACGCATCCCCTTCTACGTACAACTCATACAACCCGCTTTTGCTTTTGCGGAACCAGCTATTGTTTAATGTATAAAAACCGGGCGTCACTTCGGTACGTTGCCATTGCAGGCTGGTGACATTGCCCGGTGTTGGCGGATCAACTTTAGATACCTGTACCATATAGATAATGAATACCAGCACCAGTATCACCAATACGGCCAATACACGCAACAGCCTTCTCCAGCCTCTTCCTTTTCTTTTCGGTTTACGCATTTTTTATTTTTTCTATGATTCGGTCATGGCCCAGCACCGACAAACAGGTTAATAACGCTGTAATGGTAGTTCCTAATATACCATGCAGGTTCAGGTTCTGCCCGGTTAAATACAGGTTGGGCACTTTGGTAACCGTACCTATGTGGGTTTTTACAGGGTCTTTATAATCTTTGGCAATGCCATATAAAGATCCGTCATCCGTACCAATATAATCACGGTACGATAACGGGGTGGCGGTATAATAGGTTTGAACACAATTCCGCAGGCCCGGGAACTTTGCTGACACTACATCGAGCAACCGTTCCGCTTTTTCTTTTTTGAATGCCTCATACGATGCGCCGCGGTCTTCTTCTGCAGAAACGGTATTAAAGGTATGCGCCCAGGCCTTTACATCTTCAAACTTCATGTAGGTGAAAATGGTCATCGTATCGGCATACTCCCCGCTTTTGGATGAAGCAGATAAAAACAAGGCATAACCCAGGGGCCAGTTATCTGCCGTATAATCGGCCATCGTCCATACAGTTCCTTCCTTGTGATAGTAATAATTGTGCTTAAAGTATTTGAAACAATCCTTATTCAATACAATGTTTACCGTAAAAGAAGAAACCGTGTTGTTCAGGTTCTTCAAACGGTTGCGATAGGCTTTGCGAATCAGGTCCGTATCGGTGAGCTCCATCGTTTTTACCGGGTGCATATTGCTGATAAATTTATTGGCCTGCACCCGGCTGCCATTGGCCAGTTCTGCCGCCACCGCTTTACCGGCTGCAACCACAATTCTTTTTACCTCGCTGTTGCGTTGTATTACACCGCCCTGCGCGGTAATATTTTTTGCCAGCAGGCGGGCTATTTGGGAACCGCCATCGAGGCACTTCCACGAACTTTCAATATAGCTGTTCAATATCAGGGCGTGAATATAAAAAGGCGTTTCTTTGCCCCTGCCTGCATACAGGATATTATTACCGGCCAATACAGCCTGCAGTTTTTTATTATTGGTAAGCGATTCAATGAAGGTTTGCGTATCGATCTCTACCACACCGGCTTTTTCCTCACCTCCTTCCAGCCGCAGGTTGTACAAGGGGAATTTGCTGCACACTTCCCTGATCTTGTTGCAATACAGGCGGATCGCTTTTTCTTCATCCGGGAAATCGGCTACCAGCCGGTTGATGAAATTATCGTATCCTGCAGCGTACACATATTCCCTGTCGTCTGTATCAACAATGATCTTGTCGAACACCTCATCCATTTCCTGCAGCCTCAGCTTATCCATCAACCCCAGGTATTTGAATATTTGATAGAGGTTTTGCCCTTTGCCCAGTCCGCCGATATAATGTATCCCGCTGTCGAAGATCACTTTATCACGCACAAAGGTTTGCAGGCAGCCGCCTATCTGTTTGTTCTTCTCCAGTATACATACACTAAGCCCCTCACGGCTCAGTATATCGCCACATACCAGGCCGCCCATGCCACTGCCTATTATAACAACGTCATACTGTTTCATGAACGGGTTGCGGGTGCTTGATGATAAATAACATATTGGATGTAAACCGCGCGTTGTCTATTTCGGTATAATCCATATTAAACTTTGCCGCTATTTCTTTTATAACACTGCCACTCAAATACGATAAGCCCTGCCCGGTTGTTTTATTAAAACCCATGATGCGGGTACTCCACACTTCGGTCATCCGGGTTCTTTTGTGCCGCTTGCCAAGGTCTTCGTTACCATCGCGTATAATGATGACGCCGCCCGGGTTCAGGCTGTTGATACATCTTTCGATCACCAGCTTTTGCTGTTCAGGTTGCAGGTAATGCAATACATCGGAAAGCACAATGCCGTCGTACCTGCCAAATGCGAACTTCGATATATCGGCATATTCAAAATTGATGTGTTCGTTCCTGCTAAAGCAATTATTGGCTACGGTGATCTTTTTTTCGTCGTAATCGATACCCGTCAATTGCCGTTGCGGGGACGTAAAGTACAGCATGTACGACAAAAAGCCGTAACCGCAACCCGCATCCAGTATGTTGCCCTGTTTGGGCAACAGGTCGTTAAACTGGCCGTAATTTTTTTCCAGCCGCAGTTTCACCTTCACATACCACTCTATGACGGGCCCCTTGTACAAATAGTTGTAGATTAATGCTTCTTTAAAATAGGCAGGTTGTTCTATCTGCTGTCTAAACTGCCTGAACTGTTCGCGAAAATAACGACCGATGAACTTGCTTCTCTCTGCGTAGCCCGTTCCAAAATGTGTATCGCCGGGTTTTATACGGGGTAAAAACTTTACCGCCAGGGTACCGCTCTTTAACAGGAAGTCACCCTTCGTCATGGTATCGCCTGTACCGGCAAGCACAATGGGTAAAATATCCAGGTTAAGCTTTTCGGCAATATAAAAAGCGCCCTTGTGAAATCGCTTCATGGTTCCATCCACCGTACGGGTGCCCTCGGGAAAAACAACGATGCTATACCCCTCCTTTACACGGGAGGCCAGCATATCGATGCTGTTCTCGACCCCTTCCGCCACCGGGTAATAATCGGCCATTTGCACCACCCAGCCAAACACCGGCGACCTCCACACCCATTTGTTGGTGAGCAGTATCAGTTTGGGGTGCAGCATAACAGTAACCAGGATATCGAGGAACGACTGGTGATTGCAGATCACCACGGCCGGTTTACCGAAATCTTCTTTGAGTGGGTTAACGATCACCTTTCTCTGCTTGGCGCACACATACACGAGCGACTTTACATATTTGCAAACAAAAAAATGGTAGATGTATTTGCCTTTTTCTTTGTTAAATGGGTTCAGCTTCACAAACAATACGCCCAGCAGCGTCAATATGATACTGCCTGCCACGAAATAAGTAAACGCAAAAATGGAAATGCAGAACCCCGAGAAGGTCCAGGGGTAATGGTTCTTTTTAACACGGTTCCTGATCAGCAGGTTAAAGAAGTAGGGTATCATCACCTGCGAGATCAGCACCACACACAATATGCCTATAATGGAAATCAAGGCAATGGATTGTAAGGCCGGGTGTTTGGCAAAGATCAATACGCCTAAACCGGATATGGTGGTAATGGCCGATAAAAAGATGGATGATTTGAAAGAGGGCAAATTCTTTTTGCCTGTTTTATACTCCTGCAACAGGCCATCCATAATAAAGAGACTATAATCATCGCCCAAAGCAAATACCAGGGTAGAGATAATGATATTGATAATGTTGAACTGGATACCGAGCAGGGCCATAATACCTAATATCCATATCCAGGTAATGGCCATCGGTATAAAAGAAACCAGCGCCAGTTCTATACGCCCGTACGTGATCAGCAGAACAAAGAAGACAAGGAGAGAGGTCATTAATGCAATGCTGGTAAAATCGGCATTGATGATCTCCACAAGACGGGCCGTAAGGTATTGCCGGTCGATAACGGTTACATGCGGGTTGTTCTCAAACGCGGCATATACGGCCGGTTTATTTTCGGGCGCTATTTTAAGAAGGGTAACCACCACCGATTTACCCGGGTTTTCTGTAATATAATCGTCGATGAAACTTTTACGGAGGGTGGCCATTTCAGCCGCATCGATCACCTGGAAATTGGTATTCAATAATGCACGGAAACGATCAAAGGCAGCCGGTTTGAATTTCAGGGCAACACCTTCCTTTTCCAATACAGCCAGCAATTGTTGTTTTTTTCCCGGTGTCCAGTACGCATTCCATTTGGCTATGCGGGACAACTGCAATGAATCGGACATAATGAGCGATGAAACGCTCGAATATTTTTTGACAATGTTCTGCTCATGCAAATCTTCAATAGTATTGGTGAGCTGTTCATTATCGATCAGCGCCTCATTAAGGGTGGCGCCCTCTGTAACGAGGTACACAGAACGCAGGGAATATTCATTGATGCGGTTGAGCCGGGCTTCTGCCTGTTTTAATTTTTCAGGCATGTAGTTCATATTCAGCAGATCGCTTTCAAAGCTCACATCACCTGCCTTGTACCCAAATACAATAGTGAGTGCAATAGTGCCGAGAATGAGCCACCGGTTATGTTCGGGTTTTAAAGACGCCAGCCTGTCGATCCATGAATGCGCAGGGAACGCTTGTTGTTTTGCCTCCTTTTTGGAGCCCACCACATGGGGCAAAAAGAGGAGCGAGCACAAACAGGCACCTATTAAACTAAACCCGGCAAACAGGCCCAGGTCTCTCAGCAATTCCATCTCTACAAATTCAAGGCAAAAGAAACCACCAATGGTGGTAAAGCTGCCCACGGTTAAGGGAAAGGCCAGGTCGCCGATCACCTGCCGCACGTTGCGCGTATGGCGGTAATGATTAAATACGTGGAGCGAATAATTGACCGCTATACCCAATATCACAGAGCCGGTACCCAGCGCAATAATAGAAATAGACCCTTTTATAAAATAAATGGCCGCCAGCGAAAACAGGGCGCCAAATACCACCGGTACCAGTATAATGAGCGGCGCCCGCTTTTTGCGGAAATAAAAACTGATGAAAAGAATTAAAAAAACAACGGTGATGCCCTGCGTAAACAGGGTATCTCGTCGTAACTGCTGCGCATTACCAGCCGATACAGCCGCAGCCCCAAAATAACAGGCATCCACATTTCCATAACCAGTTGTATACAATTTGTTCATGGCATTGTCTAAACCCAGCAACAGCACCGTGTTCTTACCGGTATTGTTGGCGGGGTAGGCAGGCGTTATAAACAGCAACAGGCACTTGTGGTCTTTCGTAAGTATATAACTATCGTACAGTTCAAAATTTTCATCGTACTGCAGTTGCTGTAATTTTTGTAAGCCGATCATGGATATGCCTACGGGGTCCTGGCCGATGATATTCTTCAACACAAAACCGGCGGGAGAAGTGAGCGTGCGGATATTGCGCTCAAGCGTTTGTTTTACTGAAGCCGGCTCAATTAAACTATCGATACGGCTGTAGTCCTTATCGGTAAGATATACAGGCAGGTGATTGCTAACTGTTTCAAATAATTGCAGGCCTACACTGTCATCGACCCGGTAACTGATCTTGCTGATATACGGTGATAGCTTTTCCTGTACTTCGTTTACCAATGCATCGGCAAAAGCTACCAGGCTATCGGGTTGCGCAGCCGCATTACTGTCTTTCAACGAAATGGCAACCACCAGCTTCTCGGCAAATTTGGAATTTTGGAAAACCTGGGTCAGCTTCTCTGTCTTTTTATCGTTGGGCAGTATTTTGGAAATATCTTCTTCAAATTTTACACGGCTTGCGAAAAAGGCGGTAACGGCAAATACTGCTGCAAACGACAGGAAAAGCAACCAACGGTGTTTTTCAAAATAGTCATATATACGTATTAAAAAAGTGCCCATCGTAAACAGAATTTATGAAACAGGGGTTGGTTTTCGTTTGGTTAATTTCAGCAAGGTAAATACCAACAGGCCCATGATTGCGCCGGCTACCACTGCCAGGGTAATGCTTCCATAAATATATTGCTGCAGGTTGTGCCTGATAGCATGGAGGCTGATGTTGCGTGTAAAGGGAAAAGCCACGGCATTGCCCGGCATCCATAATGCACCCATTTTATAGCTCAGGAATATGATAAGCGGTATCATGGGCGGAATACTGATATTGGCGGCTACGATCACCAGCGCTTTGTTCAACCGCAATAGAAAAGCCAGGAAGATGGCCGTTGCCAGTTGAAAACCCCAGATCGGTATAATACCCATAAACACACCGAATGCCACGGATATGGCTTTGATATGACCGGGCTGGTCGGGACTGAACAAATGTTCACGGATCGTACCCCGCCAGTTTTTTATTTTAAAAAGGCCGCGAAAAAAATCGCGTGGTTTTATATACAAAAAAGTGATGAGCACCAATACCGTATTCAGTATACTAATGCGGGTAAAGTCTTTAAACGGCCTGAAGTGTGAAATCCTTTTTTCTTTGGGAGCATAGTACACCGTAACGGGTACGGATACCACTTTGGCGCCTTTCCACGCAGCTTTTACCAGCACTTCAATTTCAAACTCATATTTACGGGTCACAAACCGCATTTCTTGTAAGATAAGTAATGGGTAGAGGCGGTAACCGGATTGGGTATCGGGCATGGTAATACCGGTTTCCACTTTAAACCAGAAGTTGGAGAACTTGTTACCAAAACTGCTTTTACCGGGTACCGAAGCCTGGTTCATATTGCGGGCGCCGATAATAATGGCATCTTTTACGGTTTCCAGTTTCTCCATAAAAACCGGCAGGTCTTTGCCAAAGTGCTGGCCGTCCGAATCGATCGTGATGGCATATTCGTACCTCTGCTCTATGGCATATGCTATCCCTTTGCGCAATGCCCATCCTTTACCTACATTTTTTGGGTACCCGATATATTGAACGTAAGGAAACTCTTTTACTATTGCCGCTGTATTATCTGTACTGCCATCGTTTACCACAATAATATGATCTGTGTAATCAGCCACATCGGCTATTACACCGGCCAGGGTTGTTGCATTGTTATATGTAGGTATTATTACACAGGTAAGCAGCTCATCAAACTTTGCTCTGCATGTTGTAGTGTCGCTCATTAGCTTTCTATCATTTGCCATTAGTTGGGTCATCTGCAAGGCTGTTTTGATAACCATAGACCAATGACCCGTTTTAACCTGCGAAATTAAGGTTAAATTAAAGAATTTCCCTGCCTGTTTTATCTTCTCCAAACAAGGCTATACTCATCAAGGGGGAAATGGTGAATGGTCGAGGGGGAATGGTCAATGCCGCTAAAATAGAGGCCATAAGCTTTTGCCTTTCTGCCTTTCCATTATCATATTAGTGAAAACCCTGTTTTCTATGGAACACGGCCCGGATTTTAATAACTTCGCGGCAAAGGAGTAGCCGATTGCCTTTAAAACAGCCCACCCTGTATGCAAAAACTCGATCTCAAGTCCTCTTATGATGTTGTTATTATCGGCGCAGGTGTAGGCGGCTTAACCGCTGCTGCAGTACTTAGCAAAGCCGGTTTTTCCGTTTGTGTGCTGGAAAAAGAACCACATGCCGGCGGTTACCTCGCAGGTTTTCGCCGCCATCAATTCCGGTTCGATACCGCTATTCACTGGTTAAACCAGTGCGCACCCGAGGGAATGGTATGCCAGCTCTTCGACGCCATCGGCAACGACCACCCTACACCCATTCCGCAGATCCGTATTCGCCGCTATAAAGGCGATACATTCGATTATTTGCTGACCAACAATCCCAATGAATGGCGCAACCAGTTGATCGCCGAATTTCCCCATGAGAAAAAAGGGATCGAACGCTTTTTTAAAGCCGCCTGGAAACTGGGCCGGTCATTCAGGAACTTCAACTGTGTTTTCCGTTCCGAAGAAACCATGACCTTTATGGAACGTATGAAGAATAAATTCCGGTTGCTGGAATTTGCCCTGCCTTTTATTCCTTATATCACCTATAACGGTGAGAAGGGGTTGAAAAAAGGGTTAAACCGCTTTTTTAAAGATGAGCGGCTTCATAAGATATTCACATCGGATACTGAATTGCTCAATAGCCTCGTTCCTATCGGCTGGGCCTATTTCGGCGATTTTCAAAGTCCTCCCCATGGTGGCGGCCAGGTAATACCCGAATGGCTGCAACATGTGGTGGAATATTATAATAACCATGTTTATTTTAAATGTGATGTAAAAGAGATCCTGCTGGATGGCAATACCAGTACAGGTGTACGTTTTAACCATCGCGGCCATACATATGATGTACAAAGCAAATATGTGATCGCTGCCTGTGATGTGGAAACGCTGTATGAAAAGATGTTACCTAAGCATATTGTACCGGCCAAACTAAAGAACAAATTACGTGGTGCAGAACTCTATAGTTCATCTGTAACCATATCCATTGGCCTGGATTGCCCGGCAGAAGCACTGGGTTTTAATGAAGAGCTGGTGCATGTTGCTTCTGAAGGGGTGCCGTTCGATGCGCACCAGAACGGCGATCCGAATACCAGCGAGATAAGCATACTGGCGCCTTCACAACGCGATAAAAGCCTGTCGCCGGAAGGCAAAGGCACCTTAACCTTGTTTATGCCGGCCTTTATGGATTATAAAAACAACTGGTTTACCGAAACAGACGAAGAGGGCAATTACGTGCGCAATGAAGAATACCGGAAACTGAAAAATGAGATCGCCGATATCATAATTGACCGTGTTGAAAGAACGGTAGCGCCCGGGTTACGGTCACATATATTGTTTTATGATGTGGCCACACCCGTTACACACTGGCGTTATACGGGTAATAAGAACGGCACCATGATGGGCGCCAAACCAGGCAGAAAAAACATGCAGAGCAAGGTGGCGCATTATCAAACGCCGGTAAAAAACCTGTTACTGGGCGGTCACTGGGCCGAACTGGGCGGTGGTGTGCCCATAGCGGTGAAAGCAGGCACCAATGCCGCTTTTTTAGTATTAAAAAAAGAAAAACCGGAAGCCTTTGTGGCACTGGCCAGATATATGGACAATAAGATCGGGTTAGCGGAACTGTTACGGAATGATTGTTTTAAACCATACGATCATTCCTGGCTGCGCTCACCAACGCCGGCGGAGAAGAAAGCAGTTACGGGTTTGTAGTTTGTGGTTTGTAGTTCTTTACAGTCAACGTTCGTGATCAATCAGCCTGCCCCGTTTTAATACGGCATGGCCGGCCTGCAGAACCACAAACAACAAACCACAAACTATCTTATCTTTGACAATTAATAATTACGAGATGAATAGCTGGAGAACCACCCTCCTTATTTTGTTTTCAGCCTTTGCTGTTGATGGATATAGCCAGGATTTTGACCGACCGTCTTTTTATGCGGCAATGGCTTCAGACAACGTGACCCAAATCGATAAACAACTTGAAATTGTTTCTAAAAGTTCTATAACAGGTAAAGAGGCTTTTGAAGGCGCCCTTGCCATGAAAAAAGCAGGATTGATAAAAGGCGCCGGCAAAAAACTGAACCTGTTTAAAGCAGGACACAAAAAACTGGAAACAGCCTTAAACAAAGACGCAGGGAATGCAGAATACCATTTTTTGCGGCTCATGATCCAGGAAAATGCCCCTGGCATATTAGGCTATAAAAACGATCTTGAAAAAGACAGTATCATTGTCGTAACACAGTTTAAAACCTTATCTCCCCACGTACAACAAGCTGTTACCGACTACAGCAAAAACAGCAAAGTGATAAAGCCCACCGACCTATAACCCTTAATACATAATGAGCAAGAAAGTTTTAGCCATATTTTATACACAAAGTGGCCAGTTACAGGATATTATCGATAATTTTACAGCACCGTTTATGGATGCCGGAATACCTGTAGAGAAGGTGATGATCAGCCCGAAAAAGAAGTTCCCCTTCCCGTGGAATTCTGAACGTTTTTTCGATGCCATGCCCGAGAGTGTATTGGCCATTCCGGGGGAACTGGAATCCTTTCAATTACGGGAAACAGCTTATGACCTGGTTATCTTTGCTTATCAGCCCTGGTTCCTTTCGCCCAGCATCCCTGCAACTTCTGTTCTTAAACACCCGTCACTTATAGCGGTATTGAAGAATACCCCGGTTATAACCCTGATCGGTTCCCGCAATATGTGGTTATCGGCCCAGGAGCGGGTGAAACAGTTGTTAAAAGAGGCTGGGGCCAAACTGGTGGGCAATATTGTTTTGGCCGATCAACACAACAATTTTGTAAGCGCCGTAACGATGTTACACTGGATGTTTGGCGGAAAAAAGGACAGGTATTTGAACATTTTTCCTAAACCAGGCGTGTCTGATGCAGCTATTGCCCAAACCGGGACGTTCGGCGCTATGGCATTGCAGCGCCTGCAAACAGGCGACTGGAGCAGCCTGCAAACGGAACTGGTTCATCAAAAAGCCGTGGTCGTAAAAAGCGACCTGATGTTTGTAGAATCGAGGGCGAGCCGCCTGTTCTCAATATGGGCAAATATGATCATAAAAAAGAAAAACCGGAAAATGTGGCTTGTTGTATTCAAATATTATCTTTTAATTGCCCTTTTTATCGTGGCGCCCTTGGTGCTATTGATCAACAACATACTCTTTAAACCATTTTTGACCGGCAGTATAAATAAAAAGAAACAATATTATTTAGCATTGAATTAACCCTTACAGAAGATGTCGTTTAACCAGGTGTACATAACAAATACCGCACACTTTCTTCCGAACGAGCCTGTTTTCAACGATGAAATGGAGCAGTATCTGGGTCTTATTAATTCCAAACCATCCAAATCCAGGAGAATTGTATTACGCAACAACGGTATTACCCGCCGTTTTTATGCCATTACAAAAGAAGGAAAACCAACCCATACCAATGCCCAGATGACAGCGTTGGCAGTAAGATCATTATTCAACAACGATCCCAATAAATTACAGGAACTGGAATTATTGTCATGCGGCACCTCATCTCCCGACCAGATGATGCCCTCGCATGGCGTTATGGTGCATGGATGGCTGCCGGAAAGCCCGGCCATAGAAGTTGTATCGCCCAGTGGCGTTTGTTGCGCCGGTATGCATGCGCTCAAATACGCCTGGATGGCGGTAAGAACGGGCGAAGTGCATCAGGCGGCATCCACAGGTTCTGAAAGGATGAGCCGCTCCCTGCGCTCCGATTCGTATGAAGATGAAGTACAGAAACTCGCCGAACTGGAAGAGAATCCCTATATCAGCTTCGAAAAAGAATTTTTACGCTGGATGCTCTCCGACGGCGCAGCCGCCTTCCTGTTATCTGACAAACCTAATGAAACCGGCATCAGCCTGCGCATAGAATGGCTGGAAGGCGTTTCTTACGCCAACCAGATGGATACCTGTATGTACATGGCCAGCGACAAGGAACCCGATGGAACACTTAAAAGCTATATGGATTTTTCATCATCCGAGCTGATGGACCGGTCTGTACTGAGCATTAAGCAGGATGTAAAACTGCTGAGTGAAAGTATTGTGCCGCTCGGGGGCAAAAAATTACAGGAAATTATCAACCGCAAAGGATTTAAGATAGAAGAAATAGACTACTTCCTGCCACACATGAGCAGCGAGTTCTTTAAACCCCGCATCTTTGAACAACTGAAAGAAATGGGTATGACCATTCCCTACGAGAAATGGTTTGTAAACCTGAGCATGGTGGGCAATGTAGGCGCCGGCTCCATCTATTTAATGGTAGATGAGTTGTTCCATAGCGGCAAATTAAAGAAAGGCGAAAAGATACTATGTATGGTACCTGAAAGCTCCCGGTTCTCTTATGTATATTGTTTGATGACAGTGGTGTAACGGATTACCGATTATGAATTACAGGAATTACCGAAATACAAGGAATCTGCAATTCGCAAATTTAAAAACATGAAAAAAGACGAAATTCCCCAGGATCCCGGCGTGCTGGACAAATTCACCAGGGAAGTTTGTTATGCAGTTGACCAGCAAGGTAAATACACTACCGAATTGAGCCGTGGCTGGGAAGTAAAGGCCACTGCCCTCGATGTGGCCTGGGAGGATATTGAAAAAAGGGTTGCCGCAGCCAAACAAAAAGTAATGAACAAGGAGGCCAGTCCCCTGCTGTTCTTTATGGAACGCAAACTCATGGACCTGGCCATTGTGGCCGGTTATACCGGGTTCTGGAAATGGCAGATCAAACGCCACCTGAAACCATCCGTGTTTGAAAAGCTATCGGACAGGAAATTGCAGCGCTATGCCGATGTATTTGAAGTAAGCGTGCAGTGCCTTAAAACTATGAACATACATGAAGGTTGACTTTGAGCATATACAGGCCGCCCATTGTGAGAATGGCGTTACCACGAATTTATTAAAGGGGGTTGGCATCAATAAAATGACGGAGCCATTGGTTTTCGGTATCGGTTCGGGGTTGTTCTACATTTACATTCCTTTTCTAAAGATTAACAATGGTCCGGCCATCGCTTTCCGTACACAGCCCGGCCTCATTTTCAAACGCACCTGCAAATCGCTCGGCATTCCCGTAGTGCGCAAAAAATTCAACTCACCCGAAAAAGCAGAACAGGTGCTGCTGGAATGTTTGCTGGCCGGCCGCCCCGTGGGTTGCCAGGTAGGCGTTTATTATCTCACGTATTTTCCCAGGGAATACCGCTTTCACTTCAATGCCCATAACCTGATCGTGTACGGCAGGGAGGAAGATAATTACCTCATCAGCGACCCTGTTATGGAAACTGTTACCACCCTTACCAGCTATGAGCTGCAGCGGGTGCGGTTTGCCAAAGGTCCGCTGGCGCCACGCGGCCAGATATATTACCCCAAAGAGAACAGGCCCGTAAGCGATGAGCAAATAAGCCACGCCATTCAAAAAGGCATCAAAAGAAATGTGCGCGACATGCTGCATATACCCGGTGGTATTGCAGGGGTGGCAGGTATTCGTTATACCGCCGGAAAGATTCGCCAATGGCGCGATAAGCTCGGCCAGCCCAAAGCAGGTTTGTACCTCGCCCAACTGGTACGCATGCAGGAAGAGATAGGCACCGGTGGCGGTGGCTTCCGCTTTATGTACGGCGCCTTCTTACAACAAGCGCATGCTTATTGCAAGAACGATGCTTTACTGGAGATCGCTCCCCTCTTTACACAGGCAGGCGATATCTGGCGCACAGCCGCCGTGCAGGCCGCCGGCATTTATAAAGGGCGCATCGGCGGCCAGGAAGACTTTAACACCATGGGCGATTACCTGCTGGAAGTAGCAGAACTCGAAAAAAAGGCCTTCCGGGCATTAGCCAATATAAAATGGTAACAATGAGTCCCGCGATACGCATCCACAATCTTACCTTTCGACATAAGGGCCAGGCCGAACCATTGATCGCCCACCTCAACCTCGAAATAAAGGCCGGCGAACGCTTTGGCCTGTTTGGGCCCAACGGAGCCGGCAAAACCACGCTCATGAACCTGATGACCGGCCTGCTCAGCAGCGAGGAAGGAAGCATTGAATTACTGGGACAAAACGTGAACAAACGCAAAACGGTAAGCCCGCTATTTGGATTTGTGCCGCAGGACTTCTCGTTTTACCACGAATTGAGCCCGGCAGAGAACCTCTCTTTTTTTGGCGCCTGGGCCGGTTTAAAGCCTGCCGCCATTCAACAACGTATCACTGAATTATTAAGCATACTGGGACTGGAAGATGTGCGCGATAAGGCTGTCAAAAAGTTTAGCGGCGGTATGAAACGTCGTGTGAACCTGGCCATCGCCGTCATTCACCGTCCCCGCATTTTATTTTTGGATGAGCCGACGGTTGGGGTGGATGTGCAAACACGCCATGCCATTATCAATTACCTGAAAGTATTGAACCGGGAAGGTACCACGCTCATTTATACCTCTCATCAATTGAACGAGGCCGAAGACCTTTGTGAGCGGGTAGCCATGATCGATGAAGGAACCATCATTGCACAGGACTCGCTCAGCAACCTGCTGAAAGACCATCAACAAGACGGACTGGAAGGGCTTTTTTTGCAGCTTACCGGTAAGGCTTATCGGGACTGAGAAGAGAATACAGCATTCAGGAGTCAGAAGCCTTAACAAAAAAGCAACTGGCCGGTAATAAACAAAGGTTTGAATTTAAAGAACCAGAAACCAAAAACGATAAACCATAAACGTGTTTAAACTTTGGGCAACCATAAAAAAAGATATGCTGATCCTCATCCGCGACAGGATTGGGCTCACCCTCATGTTTGTAATGCCCATTGTACTGGCCATTGTAATTACCAGCGTACAGAACAGCACTTTTGAACTGGTGAATGAAAACAAGATCGCGTTGCTGGTATGTAATAAAGATACCGGCGCCGCAGGTAAACAGTTGGTAGCTGCCATCGAAAAAATGGGCATGTTCCATCTGTGGCAGGCGCCGGCAGCACAAACGGAAAAGGAGATCACCGATAAAATGCACGATAAAGATGCATTGGTGGCAGTGGTTATCCCGGCCGGTTTTTCTATAAAACTGACCGCCCGGGCAAAGGGCATTTCCGAACAGGCTTTGCAGAACTTTGGCGTGAACGAAGACAGCACCCGGCAGCCCATCACCTCCCTCGACCCGATCAACTTTTATTACCATCCCGTCATGCAGCAGTCTTTCAGAAATAGCATACAGGGGGCCATGCGCAGCGCCCTGCAGGTGGTTGAAAGTAAACAGGTATTAAAAAGCCTCTATTTTTCGCTGAATGAAAAAGAACTGCCCGATTCGCTGGAACAAAACATCATCAATAGCGAGGTACCCATTCATGAAATAGCCGTATCGAGGGATGGCAGCAGGAATATTCCCAATGCCAGTCAGCATAATATACCGGCCTGGACGTTATTTGCCATGTTCTTTGTAGTGATATCGCTTGGCAGCAGCATAGTGCGCGAAAAACTGAGTGGCAGCTTTGTACGGCTCAAGACATTACCTACCAGTTACCTGGTATCTTTAGTGAGCAAACAGCTAACCTATATTGGCGTTACCCTGCTACAGGCCATCGTGATCTTTTCCATCGGCATCTGGTTATTCCCTGTGATGGGATTACCCGGTTTAAACCTGCCGCATGATATAGCAGGCCTGCTCATTGTTACGCTGATCTGTGGCTGGTGCGCCGCCAGCTTTGCCATCTGTGTAGGCACTTTTGCGCAAACACAGGAGCAGGCCAATGGTTTAGGCGCCGTATCGATCGTATTGATGGCGGCCGTGGGCGGTTTACTGGTTCCTTCCTTTGCCATGCCCGCTTCGTTCAAAACCATTATGCAGGTATCGCCGCTGCACTGGTGTCTCGAAGCCTATTACGGGCTTTTCCTGGAGGGAGGAAACTTAAAGGATGTATGGCTGAATATTTTACCTTTGCTGGCCATTACGATTCTTATACAAGGCATAACCTTTATCGGGTTAAAAAGAAAAAAATTAATTTGACCACCATACAATGGAAACAGCAGAATTAAAACAACAGCTTAAAGAGCAAATTGTAGCGTTCCTGAACTTAAATCACATTAAACCGGAAGACATCAAGGATGAAGAACCTTTGTTCGGTGAAGGGTTGGGACTGGATTCCATTGACTCTATAGAACTGATCGTTCTACTCTCCCGTGAGTACGGCATCAATATACAGGACCCGAAAGAGGGCCGTAAGGTATTGGTAAACATCAATACCATGGTGAACTACATTGCAAAACACCGCACCAAATAAAATTCATTTTTTTGAGCAGGATCTTTGTTACAGGCATGGGCGTAATGAGTGCTATTGGAGATAGGGTGGATGCCAACCGTACATCCCTCATGCGTGGTACATGTGGTATTTCGACATTGCAATTATTCCCTTCCCGCTTTTCGGGCATCATGCCCTTTGGCGAAATCAAAACCAGCACAGCAGACCTGCAGGCCATTTGGCAGGCCAATGAGCCGGGTGTTACCCGTACCATGGTGCTGGCCTGCGCGGCTTTTGAAGAAGCCCTGGCAGACAGCGGACTCACCGTAGCGCAAATTCAATCACCCCGTACAGCCCTTATTGGCGCCAGTACAGTTGGCGGCATGTGCCTTACGGATGAATTATACCACGACAGCAACAAAGCAGAGAATGGTTCCGAATACCTGTCGTCGTACGACTGTGCTTCCGTAACCCTGTACCTGCAGGCCCGTCATAAAATGCTCGGTATTGTCAATACCATCAATACTGCCTGCTCCTCTTCTGCCAATGCCATTTTATTTGGCGCACGCCTCATCAGGAATGGTATTGTGAGCAAGGCAATTGTAGGCGGTGCAGACAGCCTGGCCAAATTTACCATCAACGGTTTTAATGCACTGCATATCCTGGCCCCGGAAGTATGCAAACCCTTCGACCAGAACCGGAAAGGATTGAACCTGGGCGAAGGCGCCGCCTTCCTGGTGCTGGAAAAAGAGGCAGACGTAATAGGCAAAAAGGTGTATGCAGAACTGACCGGCTTTGGCAACAGTAGCGATGCCTATCATCCTTCCTCCTTGTCTGAACAGGGCGATGGCCCTTACCTGTCTATGAAGGAAGCGCTGATCGGCGCCAATATAGCAGCCAGCGAAATTGGTTTTATCAATGCGCATGGCACCGGAACCGAGAACAATGATGAAGTGGAAAGCAAAGCCATGCTGCGCCTGTTCAATGAGCCGCCCCCCTTTGCATCTACCAAAAGCAATATAGGGCATACACTCGGGGCTGCCGGCGCCATTGAGGCCGTGTACAGCATCCTGAACCTTGAACACCAGGAAGTATATCCTGCTTTAAACTTTACCCAACCCATTGCGGCTACCGGTATGAAACCCGTGCAGGCCTACCAGTCCATGGCATTGAAACATGTCATGTCTAATTCCTTTGGTTTTGGAGGAAATTGTACATCGCTTATCTTTTCAAAAGTTTGATATCTATGTTATACATTCACCGGGCAACCTGTATTTCACCGCAGCAAACTTTTCCGGAAGTTGACATAGAACATCTGCATATAGCTGCCGACAATAAATTAAAAGCCATCGAGCCTAAATATGAGGGCATACCGCCCGGCATTTTGCGCCGGATGGGTAAAGCTGTACGTATTGGTGTAGGCGCCGCCCTTCCTCTGCTGCACCACCAACAGGCGCCACATGGCATTATCATCGGCTCTGCCAACGGTGGTATGGAAGACTGTATCAAATTCCTGAACCAGATCATCGAGTACGAAGAAGGGATGCTAACGCCCGGCAACTTTGTGCAGAGCACGCCCAATGCCATCGCTTCGCAGATCAGTTTATTAAGCAGCAATAAAACATATAACATTACGCATGTTCATCGCGGGCTGGCATTTGAAAATGCATTGATAGATGCGGTGATGCAGGTAAAAGAGCATCCCGCACAACATTATATTGTGGGGGCGGTTGATGAAATCAGTAACTATAATTACAATATTGACTTTTTAGGCGGCTGGTACAAAAAAGAACCGGCCAGTAACATCGATCTATATACCACCAATTCTGCCGCCAGTATTGCCGGTGAAGGGGCAGCCATGTTTTGGGTAAACAGCCACCCGGCAGACGCCCTGGCGCGTGTACAGGCCATTGATACCTTACATTCCGGTAATGAAGAAATGGTGCGCCAGCAAATACAGAAGTTCATCAACAAACAGTTATTGCCCGGTGAAAAGATCGACCTGCTCATTACCGGCGAGAACGGCGACAATCGCCTCCTGAAATATTATACTGCTGCCGAAACGATTGCAGGTAACCTGGTGCCGGTAGCGAGGTATAAACACATGAGTGGCGAATATCCTACTTCTTCTGCAGTAGCCTTGTGGCTGGCTTGTATTGCACTGCAACGCAATAACCTCCCTGCCCATGTATTTAAACAGGCGCCGGCGCATCAAGACTTCAATAAAATTCTTATTTACAACAATTACAAAGGCGCCCAGCACAGTTTGATGCTGGTGTCTAAGGCCTGAACCATCAAGGCCAAAGGGTTGTAACAGCGCTAAGATCAGAAATACACACAGGACGGCATAAAAAGTATACCGGAAAGATTGGCGCGAGGTCGTATCTAAAGGAAAAGGACGGCGTAATATCATATAATCAAAATTAATATTGAATATTAAATGTCCAATGTTGAATATTAAAGTAAAATCCAGGGTTCCTGAAAAGGTGTACTTCAACATTGGAAATTCAATATTTAAGATTCAATATTGCTTTTAGTATCTGTTTTGTACATTTGACAGGTGAAAAAGACCGTTGCCATTTTCTTTATGAGTATCTATATGCTGTCGTTCTCAGAACTGCACCAGTTTCTGCGGATGCCGGTATTGATACAACATTTTATTGAGCACCGGCATCAGGACCCATCCATTTCGCTGCTGTCTTTTTTAAGCCTGCATTACATTCATCAGTATGTGAAAGATGAAGACTACCAGCGCGATAATCAATTACCTTTCCGTCATTCCGATTGTTGTGTAACCAATGCCAATATTTGTTGTGAATGTCCGGTTAATACCGTCATTGAATGGCAGGAACGCACTACAGAAATAAAGAACGAGTTTATTCTGCACGATGAAGATAACCACTCCTTACTGGCAGTAGCCGATATCTTTCAACCTCCCCGCTGCGCTTAATACCATAACTGTTTTAATTTATTGCAGGAAGTGGCGTGCTGTTTAATCAGCATCATCCTTTGTTATTTCTTATTGATTCCGACCAGGCAAGGCGCATACTGCGGCGATACATGCATGTTATGTATGGTTGCCGGTAGTGTGCATGGGCTTTGTACAAAAAGCAATCCATGATCCATTCAATCATTCGTTTTTCAATAAAGAACAAGCTGGTGATCGGTTTATGTATCATGGCGCTCATTATATGGGGCGGTTATTCGGTAACCAAACTACCCATTGATGCAGTGCCTGATATCACCGACAACCAGGTACAGGTGATCACTACGTCGCCGGCATTGGGAGCGCCCGATGTTGAGCGGTTGATCACTTTCCCTATTGAACAGGCAAACAGCAATATACCCGGCCTCAAAGAGATCAGGAGCTTTTCGCGTTTTGGCCTGTCTGTTGTAACCATTGTATTTAATGATAATGTCGATGTATACTGGGCCAGGCAACAGATCACAGAACGGCTGCAGCAGGTGCAAAGCCTGATACCTCAGGAGCTGGGTAAACCCGAACTGGGACCCATAACAACAGGGCTTGGCGAAATTTACCAGTACGTAGTAAGAGCGAAAAAGGGCTATGAGCATAAATACGATGCCATGCAATTGCGTACGATCCAGGATTGGATCATTCGCCGCCAATTGTTGGGCACACCCGGTATTGCAGATGTGGCCAGTTTCGGCGGGCTGCTGAAGCAATACGAAATAGCAGTGAATACGTTCAGGCTTAAATCGTATAACCTTACGATGAACGATGTTTTCAATGCGCTGGAAAAGAACAATCAGAATACGGGTGGGGCTTATATTGAAAAAGGACCTGCCGTATTATTCATCAGGAGCGAGGGATTAATAACGAACGAGCAGGATATAGATAACATCGTTGTGAAAATGACAGACACCGGTATCCCGGTGCTTATGCGTGATGTGGCATCTGTTCGTATGGGCAGCGCTACCCGTTATGGGGCCATGACGTATAACGATAAAGGCGAAGTGGCCGGTGCGGTAGTGATGATGTTGAAAGGAGAAAATTCATCGGCTGTTATTAAACGGGTAAAGGAAAAGGTGAAAAAAATTCAGCAAACATTACCCGAAGGTGTGGTGCTGGAACCCTTTCTCGACCGCACAAAAATGGTGAACCAGGCCATTGGTACGGTTGAAACAAACCTGATAGAAGGCGCATTGATCGTACTGTTTGTGCTGGTGCTGTTTTTGGGTAACCTGCGGGCCGGGCTCATAGTAGCGTCTGTTATTCCTTTATCGATGCTGTTTGCCATTATATTGATGAATGCGTTTGGCGTAAGCGGCAACCTGATGAGCCTCGGCGCCATTGATTTTGGATTGATAGTAGATGGCGCGGTGATCATAGTAGAAGCGGTCATGCACCGGTTGAGTCATTCCCGGCATTTTTCAGGCGTGAACCAGCTTAACCAACACACCATGGATGAAGAAGTGCAGCAGAGCGCCTCGAAGATGATGAACGCCGCTATATTTGGTCAGATCATTATCCTGGTGGTTTATCTGCCGATCTTTTCTTTACAGGGCATTGAAGGAAAAATGTTCCGTCCCATGGCGCAAACGGTAACCTTTGCTTTATTGGGCGCTTTCTTATTGTCGTTTACCTATGTGCCCATGATGACCTCTCTGTTTATCAGTAAGAAGCTATCACGTAAACAAAGTTTCAGTGACCGCATGATGCAGCGAATCGAAAAAATGTATCAGCACATGCTGGTAAAAATGCTTCACTTTCCTAAAACTATTATTGCCGGCTGTATGCTGTTCTTTGCCCTCAGCCTTTTTATATTCACCAGGCTGGGTGGAGAATTTATTCCTGAGCTGGAAGAAGGCGATTTTGCTGTAGAGACCCGTTTGCTTACGGGCAGTAACATCAATACTTCAGTGAACACCTTAACCAGGGCAGCCCATATTTTAATGAGCCGTTTTCCCGAAGTGCAAAAGGTGGTTGGCAAGAACGGCAGCAGTGAAATACCTACCGATCCTATGCCTATAGAGGCCAGTGACCTGATAATCATTCTTAAAGACAAAAAAGAATGGACGAGTGCCCGCAGTTTTGATGAGCTGGCAGAAAAGATGCGGGTAGCCTTACAGGATATTCCCGGCGCCACCTTTGGCTTTCAATTCCCGGTACAAATGCGATTCAACGAGTTGATCAGCGGTGCGCGGCAGGATGTGGTGTGCAAAATATTTGGCGAAAACCTGGATACCCTGGCACAGTATGCCAACAAGTTGGGCTCCATCGTTAATAGCGTTAAAGGGGCTACGGACCTGTATGTAGAAACGGTAACCGGCATTCCGCAAATTCTGATCAGTTACAATAGAATTGCCATAGCGCAATATGGATTGAATATTGAAGACATTAACCGCGTGATCAATACCGCTTTTGCCGGACAGGTCGCGGGCCTGGTGTATGAAGGAGAACGGCGTTTTGACCTGGTCGTTCGTTTGGAGAATAACCAGCGACAGGATGTAAGCGATGTACAGAATTTGTTAATTCCCACGCCCAAAGGCGCACAGATACCGCTGAGCCAGGTAGCTACGGTTTCTATAAAAGAAGGTCCTAATCAAATACAGCGGGAAGATGCCCAGCGAAGGATCATTGTCGGGTTTAATGTACAGGGCAGAGATGTGGAGAGCATCGTGGATGAATTGAATGAGAAGATAAAACAACAGGTGCGCCTGCCCGCCGGATATTATATTGATTATGGCGGCCAGTTTCAGAACCTGACCGAAGCCCGGAAGCGGTTGGCCATCGCCGTACCGGTTGCCTTATTGCTGATACTCGTTATGTTGTATTTCGCATTTGGTAAGATCAGGTACGGACTGCTTATTTTTTCGGCCATTCCCTTATCTGCCATAGGCGGGATTATGTTCTTATGGATGCGCAGCATGCCTTTTAGTATTTCGGCGGGTATTGGTTTTATTGCCTTGTTTGGCGTTGCCGTTTTGAATGGCATAGTGTTGATTGCCGAGTTCATTCGTTTAAAACACCAGGGTATATATGATATCAAACAAATTATTATGGAAGGAACACGTGTACGGCTGCGCCCGGTTTTGATGACGGCGTCCGTAGCCTCGCTGGGCTTTTTACCAATGGCGTTAAGCCAGGGGGCCGGAGCCGAAGTGCAACGTCCGCTGGCCACGGTAGTCATTGGCGGACTTATTACCGCTACATTTCTCACGCTCGTTGTATTACCGGTATTGTATATGTGGTTTGAAAAGCGGGTACCAAAAACCGGTATACCACAAGCGGTTAGTATAATTATTTTGTTGAGTTTGTGTCAACCGGCTTTTACGCAAACTGACCCACCCCGTAAAATGTTGTTGGAGCAAATGTTGCAGCAGGCCAATACAAGTAATCTGTCGTTACAAGCCAGCCGCACAGGTATCGGCTATTGGAAGCAGTTGCAAAACGCTACCACCGAATTGCCACGAACACAGGTGGGCGCCGAGTATGGCAATATCAACAGTTTTCAAAATGACAGCCGGTTTTATATCAACCAGTCGTTTGAGCTGCCGGTAGTTTACCGGCGGCAAAAAGAGCTGTACCAGGCCCAGGAACAGGTAAGCACAAAACAGGTGGCGCTAAAGCAACAGGAATTGCATAAAGCAGTAAAGACCGTTTTTTATAATATGGTGGACCTGCTGGAACGGGAACAATTGCTTATGCGGCTCGATTCTGTTTATAGCCGGTTCCTCACAGCCGCCAACTTGCGGTTAAAGACCGGCGAGAGCACCATGCTGGAGAAAAGCAATGCGGAAGCGCAGATACAACAGTTGAAGCTGCAACAGGAGCAGGTAAAAGCGGATCTGCGTATTGAACAGCAACAATTGCAGTGGTTGTTGAATACCCGCGAAAACCTGTTGCCGGAATATAATGCGTTACAGAAAAAACATGATTGGATAACCGACACCATAGCCATCGCCGATCACCCTGCCGTGCAATTACAACAAGAACAGGTAAAGGTAAACACGGCGCAAACCAATATAGAGAAGGCCAAACTTACGCCCGAATTTATGGTGGGTTATAGTAATCAATCCATCATCGGCTACCAGTCAAAGGATGGCGTGAATCAGCAATACTATGACGCGGGAGACCGCTTTCATATTTACCAGATGTCGGTTGCATTGCCGTTATTTAATAAAGCGGTAAAGGCGCGCATTCGGGCAAACCAGGTACACGAAGAAACGGCCCGGATGGAAGTGGCCGCCACCAGTCAGTACCTGGTAACCCAATGGCTGCAAGGGAGCGAGTCCTATAAGAAATATGCAGAACAGGTGCGGTATTATGAAACAAGCGGATTGCAGCAAGCCGCCCTGATCACCCGCAATGCCCGCCTGGGTTTTGAAAAAGGCGATGTTAGTTATGTAGAGTGGACGTTGCAAATGAACAATGCCGTACATATTGAGCTGGGTTACCTGCAAGCGCTGCATGCCCTGAACAACACTATTATTGAATTGGAATATTTAACCGGAAAATGATCACAAAATGAAGAATCTGTTTTTTTATATAGCTGTTCTTTTATTATCAGCATCCTGTTCCTCATCGACTGAAAAACCGGTTGAAGCGGAAAAAGCAGCTGATGAGAATGCGGTGACCTTAACGGATGCGCAGATTAAAAATGCCGGTATTGAAATCGGAGCTATTCAATTGCAAAACCTGAATGCCATCATAAAAGTGAATGGCGTAGTGGATGTACCGCCGCAAAACATTGTATCGGTAAGCTTTCCGTTGGGCGGCTATCTTAAAAATACGACGCTGCTGCCTGGTATGCATGTGAACAAGGGACAGGTAATAGGGATCATTGAAGACCAGGGGCTGGTGCAGCTGCAACAGGATTACCTGATGGCCCAGGCGCGTTTATACTATTTACAACAGGAATACGACCGGCAAAAGGAATTAAGTGAGCAGCAGGTAAGTGCCGCCAAAACCTTTCAACAGGTGCAGGCTGATTTTGCCGCTCAGAAAGTAATGGTAAAAGGACTGGCAGAAAAACTGCGGCTGATAAATATTAATCCGGGTGCATTAAATGAAAATACTATTTCGCGCAGCATACCCTTGTATTCGCCCATTAATGGCTTTGTTTCAAAAGTGAATGTAAACATCGGCAAGTTTGTAAACGCTACCGATGTGTTGTTTGAGCTGATCAACCCCGATGATATTCATGCCGCCCTCACTATTTTTGAAAAAGACATGGCCAAAGTAACGGTAGGTCAGTTGGTGAAAGTTTCCTTTGTTGATGAGCCGGGCAGGGAATACGATTGTGAAGTGATCCTGGTAACACGTAATGTAGATGCCAACCGCAGCGGTATCATTCATTGTCATTTTAAAACCAGGCCCAAAAACCTGTTACCCGGAATGTTTTTGAATGCATCCATCCATATTGAAAACGTGCCGTCGCTTACCGTACCGGAAGAAGCCGTAGTGCGGTATGGCAATCAGCAATACATTTTGCAGGTTACCGGGAAGAACAGGTTTCAATTGGTGGCTGTTGAAACGGGTATCCGGGAAAATGAGCGGATAGCTGTTAGTGCAACCTCCACTGAACTATCGGGTATGCAGGTGGTCACTAAAAACGCTTATGCGGTACTCGGTAAGATGAAGAACGCAGCAGAAGAAGAGTAAGAATTGGCAATAGACAATAGGCAAGGGGCAAAAAAACAAGGAATGATTTGTCAATTGCCCATTGTCAATTGCTCATTGATTCGTATAATTGTGTACCCAAAATTCTAAATTTCTAAACCCGATGAAAAATCTTACTAACCTGTTGTTAGCCGTTATGGCTATGCTGTCGGCTTCTGCACAACCCAAATTATTCGACAAGAACCCGCCATCCGGATTTTCAAAAAGCATGGAAATCATCCTCGGCGATTTTCCTTACAACTACAAACACATTACCGGCGACCTGGTACAAACAGAAGGCGAAATTGAACAGTTCGCCTCCACCGTTACCTTGCCCGGTTCGGAAAGCTGTATCGTAGGCTATTATCATTCTGCGCTGGATACCACGGCCAGTTGGCAGGCATTGATGTTCCGCAGCGAAGAGTTTGAAAAGGCATCAAAAGAGTATAAAAGATTGTATCATCAGCTGAACCGTTGCAAATTACGAATGGTAGACGGTAGTGTATATGAGCTGGGCGGCGAAATGGAATTACCAGCCGAAGAGAATGATATGCTGGTGAGCGAATTGAAGATCCAGACGGCTGACGAACGGTATCGTAATTTTAAAGTAGAACTGGAAATGCTGTATAAAATGGACCAATGGGTGATAAACATCAACATTGTAAGCCGCAAAAAAGACAGCGATGAACATC
>Ga0307509_10002731_pt1 | contig 28130 bp, 30 predicted proteins | sample 10_EM_MG_FD_202245 | JGI IMG/M metagenome (GOLD analysis project Ga0307509, IMG submission 202245) | Populus trichocarpa ectomycorrhiza microbial communities from riparian zone in the Pacific Northwest, United States - 10_EM | ecosystem: Host-associated > Plants > Roots > Unclassified | place... | reverse complement strand
GTTAATCTGGGGGTTTTTTTTTTTAAATCGGCGGGGTTTTTTTGGTTACGGTGGTTGGGTGTATTTTTTCCATTTTTTTTTTTTTTTTTTTTTTTTTTTTTTGAATCATGTGATTATTAATTTAGGTACAAAATCCTGAATGCAGCTCACGCTATGGTATATAAAAAACCTTAATTTCCAAAACTAACAAAGGAAATAACAAAAAGTCAAACAACGCGTACAAAGCTCTCCAAGTGGGATCATCAGAACCCTGTTGCATCGCCATCAATGACTGACAAAAGAAAGTAATATAAAATCCTTGCTATAACTTATAAGAAAAACATTCATCAGTAACAAAACCTCCTAGCTCTACTTGCCCACTGTCGCAGACAACCAGGAACAAAGGAAATACATTAAACAAGAAACAGAAAATACCCTGAAGAGAAACTCGAGCAGGGGAACTGAGAGCAAGAGGGGAGCGTCGGGACCAAGGTCATCCACACCTGAGAGATGGGTCAGGCGAGACTGGGCCTGAGCAGGGCAGGGGAGAATCGCATGTTAGAAGGACTCGTTGTCTTCCTCGCAGAACGGGCTGAGGGTGCTGGAATCCCTATTCCTCCATCACATATGAGCAGCAAGGTGGCTGACACCTGTGCGCATCTGGTGAATGCGGCCGCATATAAAACGAGGAAGGCTAGTGAAGGCGCGAGGGAGGATAGGGATTTCCGCAATGAGGTCCGAAGTTTCGTGACATATGGAGTCCAGAGGTATGTGCTTGGTGGAATTAACTGTAGGGCGGAGCCATGAGGTAAGGTGGACAGCTTTAGAGCAGCCTCGGAGAAGGAAACGATGATCGTCCGTGGTGCCTGGTGGGCACAGACTCAAGTATCCGGGCGGTGGCAGGATTAAATTTTGAAGGAGCGCAGACCAAGTGGAGGGCGGCTGACCGGCGACGGTGTATACTGATGGAGAAGATAGGTGGTAATCAGGTTTCTCGGTATAGAGCGCCAAGGGCGGTGGTGTAAAAACAATTTGTTGTCCACCGGAGCACTCCTCCCAGAAGGAGTCGAGTTTCTTAAGTGCGGTCACTTCCGGGGTAAAGACGTCACAGCCATAGGTAAGGATCGGGAGGATGGCGCCAAAGACCAACTTTCTATTGCACCACGAGGAGAGGCCTTTGCCAGCTGCACTGAGCTGTCGAATTGTAGTGAAAGCGGCCTGGGCAAGTGCCAGCCATCTTTGGAAGTGGGTGGAGGATTGGATTGTGGGGCTAAGCCAGTAGGCAAGGCACCTTACGGCCTGAAATTGTGAGGAAAGCATGTCCTTGATCACTATGGGGGCAAAGGAAACATCTTAGCGGTCCTTGGGGGTTCTCCAGTGAATGAGTTCAGTTTTGGGGACAGAAAAAGGAACCCCCAGGTCGGCACCCTGCCTCTGGATGCCGCAGAAGAAGTGTTGCAGATTGCGAATGTTGGACCAAACAGAGTCTGAGCCGACCGTCAGGGTGAGATCATCGACGTACAAGATCGCAAGACCTTGAGAAATTGTTGGGTGGAGGCTGGCAATGTAGCGCATAAAGAGAAAAGGAGAAATTGGCGAGCCTTGAGGGGTAACAAGCCCCACTCGGCAGAAGATCTTAGGGGCGCCTTGGAAGATAAGCCGACATTGGCGTTTCGAGAGGAATGACATGATCCATGCTACAAGGTAGGCGGAAACCGCTCCTTTGACGAGGATACCAGCCAGCCTGTTAGCACAGACATTGTCAAAACCCCCTCTGACGTCCAGGAAGAGAGTTGACACTTTGAGGGAAGCAGCCTGAAGTAAGCATACTTGATGGGTGAGTGTCGCCACAGCGTCGACACAGCCAAGACCAGCGAGAGATCTACACTGATTGGGATATAGGAGTCCCAGGGATTGGGCGACTGCAGCAAGACGGAGAGCAGAAAGTCTTTCGAGAATTTGGGAGACAGTTTTGAGCAGAACTATAATACAAAATGAAGAAGGTGTGCGGTAGTCAGGTTTACCTGGTTTATCCAGCACAATGCCGTTTGGTTTCTTTATGGCTTGAGAGTGATATCCGTGCGTCAGGAGAGGAGTAAAAAGAGAGGGGAGGAGTGGCTCATTGGCCTTGTAGACTCGCTTCCAGATAGGGTAAGGGATGCTGCTCGGGCCAGGGGCGGATGTTTTAGAGGATTTTTGAAGCGCTGAGGACACTTGTGATGGTGAAACAGGGCGAACATCCTTAAATGCAGGAAGTATAAGAGGCAGAGGAGGTGAGGGTCTGGGGGGAAAAAAGTGTTGATGAAGTATATTGTTAATTTCGGTGGGAGAGGAGGGATTTTCAAGGGCTGGGAAACGGTCCAGAGCTTGGCCAGCAGCAATTCTCGGGGCATCCCATACTGATCGTGAGTCGGCATCAGCTAGGAACTGGGTCCAGTGCACTCTCTTAGCGGATTGTATAGACTTGAAATAAGTGCCTCTAGCTAAGTGAGCACGGACAGGGGAGGCCTGATTCTTTGTCATGAGGCGTATCATGTGGGGATGAATACGGCGAAGCTGAGTGAGTTCTGGGGTTCACCACGGTTTGGAGTAGGAGGATGGGCGTTTGGATGTGGTGTTGGAGGTGATAAGATGTGTGATCTTCGCAAGGGAATCGTCAAACCAGAGGTGAAGGGTGTGTGGGGTGGGGAGAGCCGGTAGGGCAGAGAGCTCCAATTCGGCGAGGAGGGGAGCTATGTGGTCCCAGGGCGTGTGTTTCCAGATCAGGCGTAAGGGCGGAGGCTTCAAGAGCGGGGTGGAAAGCACAATTGAGAGGGCGGTGTTGTCTGAACCTGTTGGTGGAAGGGAGGGGTTCAATGAGGAAAACTAAGCAAGCAAAGCAGAGTTGGTGAAGGACAAGTCAAGCACTGCATGGCGGTGGTTGGTGGTGAAGGGGAATCTAGTGTAGACCCATGGTGTGTCGAGAAGAGAAAACAACAAAGCGGAGGCCCAGAGGAAATAGGGACAACTAATAAACTGATCATAGTTGGAAAAAAAACGAGTTGGGTCTGAGGTGGGGGGATGAATGTTGATGTCCCCAACAACCAGGGTCAGAAAGTCATGTTGGAAAAATAAATGAAGGGGAGAAAGAGACCTATTATGGCCACTAGGGATAGAGTAGGCATTGAACAAACGAAACAAATTATGAGAAGTATCAAAAAGTCCCTCAAGGGAGTGAAAGTTTACTGCCATGAGGTCGCCCCTTTCAAAAAACAAGGGAAGAATAGAAATAACACTCAATAGCCTTTCGTGAACATAGGTTGCAACTCAAGGCTTATAGCTGTCAGTTGCTGGGGGAAAAAAACATTTATAGTTGCGAAAAACAGGAGGACAGTTCTTCCAGAGAGGAATATCCTGAAGAGCCACAATATAAGGAGAACTTTCTACCAAAGTAAAAAAACTAAAAAGAGTTTGAAAAACATTACTGCTAACAAGACAATTATGCTGAAAAATGGAAAGGTTTAAACAACCAAGGTAATGAAAAGATTGGAATAGTGGAGGACTCAGTGTTGGATCTGGGTTTCACGACATCTAAAGCTCCATGTGGATGTTGTGGGGCACGGGCTTACTCCAGTCGGCACCGGTGCTAGCTCTAAAGAGGGTACGGCCAGCACCAAAGAGGTTCCTGCGAGGGAGTGGAGCGGCGAGGTTAGGCTGGGAGGACATACTACGAATAAGTTTAATGGTCTCGGGTTGGGTAGAGTCACTAGAGGGAGGGAAGTGAGGGCTGTGCTTGGCTGGAGTAGCGGGTACAGTTTCGGGGAGCAGTTGGACCCTGAGGGGTGGTTTGAGGGAGGCCTGCATTGGGGGCATCGGGAATGTCTTGGTCACTAGGCGGACGGAGAGCGGAGAGGACTTCGCGGCGGACGGGAGAGGGGCCATCGAAGGAGGCGTGCTGACCACCACAGTTGATACAGAGAGGGGGGGAGCCATTGCAGCCTCCTACGACATACTTCTCAATTCCTCCTTTCGGACAGCTTTGGTTAGCACATCTGTGGGCAGAACGCTGATGGAGGAGGGTGCAGATTGGGCAGGCTTGAGCCTCTTCTTTGCATAGAGGAGGAGAGTGACCAAAACACCAGCACTTTTTGCACTGCGTGGACTTGGAGGCAGAGTAGGCGGGAGCGACAGTATGGGCGCGGGAGAAAGGTCGGATGGATTTGCCGAACCGGGAAACATGAAGTGTGTCGACCGCCACAACAACCGAGGATGTGCGCTTCTCAGACCTTTTCGCCGCATGTGACTGCAGGAATCTAGCCCAAATATGGGAACGTCAATAGCATTGCTGATTGATTCAAGAATTGAAGGGAAGAGCTCAGTAGGATCGTCTGGAAGAATAGAGAGTGAAAGATTGTAAATGAGGAGCTCAACAGTCGTAGGTGCCTCCCTAAAAACCTGAAATGGATTATCTCCAACAGGGAAGCTCTGATTGAGGTTTTAGTAATTGCATCCAAAAAAGGGAAGTAAGCAGAAGACGGGGTTTATGGGTTGGCTGTGAGAGTAACAGCACCATTGTGATTGACTGAGGCAGTAAGGGAGAGGGGTAGGGAGCAGTTGGCCTCTTTGAGCACAGCGGCTATGATGTCAGGAAGGGTAGCAGTCATGATGAATGAATCGTTCGAGAGGGTTCGGGAGGTGCCCGGGGCAAAGAAACGACGTTGAGCAGCTGGGCGCGGTGGGGGTCCTTTGGGGACAATATTCTTGCTTGACACAGCGACTTGTGCTGCACTGGCATTTTTGTTGCCCTTACAGCCCTTTCAGGTAACCTGTTCCCAGCCCTGTTCTTGGGGCTGCGGGCGATCAGAAACTGTGAAACCGGGGCGGGGACCGGTATGGAAAAGTGAGGTGTCTGGCTATCGCTGGGAGTAAAGTTTGGCTTCCTCTGGCTGGGGATGACGAGAGGCAAAAAGGATAGCAGCTTGTGGTGAGTCTGCGTGGCCCTTGGCGTATGTGTCAGGGTTGCCATACCATTTCCCCTCAAAAAGGAAGGGAAAGTCCAGGGCGGCGAGTGTGCCAGACGAGAGGCCGGTAGCGAGCTTCTTTTTCTGCTGAGTAGGTTTAGCTTGGACAGCTGGGGCAGGAGGAGGTGGCACTTGAGGCAGTGGGGGTGCCACTTGTGTGGCGCAGTGGGAGGAGAGAGCAGCAACACGAGAGCACAAATCCTTGAGGAACCCCTCCAGGGAGGATGTGGCTGGTGGTGAGGGCATGGCTAAGCGCCCTGCCTGGGCGGAGGTGAGGATCTGAATCTGTGAGGTCAAGAAGATAACAGAGGCACCGAGGCCATTAACCATGGCGATGAGTTCGGCGAGAAGGGGGGTGATGGCAAGCTGACTATCCGGAAAGGTAGAGGCGGAGGCATTGTCGACAGTGGGGAACGAAACGGGGTGAAAGCGAGCGAGCCTGGCAGCGTGCCCGCGAATGTTGGTGACATTGTGAGCCTCCCCTGAGAGAGAGCCATGACTGGACTGGGATGACGACGAATGAGAGATTGGATCAGCTCTACGGTCGTGGGGAGAGGAGGCAGATCGAGCAGGACTTACAGCCGAGGCTGGGCCTGCACCAGTGGAAACAAGCGGGGTAGACGAAATCAGGACAAGGCCAGCAGGCCAGGCCAGAGGACAGGGAGGAGAGGGCAAGAGAAAGTAAAGTCAAACTACCTGCTTGACGTTCTAAAACTAAAAATCCTCTCAGCAAAGGTGAAATATATATTTCACTTGAAAATGAAGCCCAAGTGAAAAGCCAAAATACATGTATTGTGACGAAAGAAAGACCAAACCCTTAGGTTTACATTGCCCGAATGCAGAAAGTATTTTAAGTGAGAGGAACAGAGAGTGCGTGGAGCGTGCTGTCTTTGTACCTTTTTTCTTTTTTTCTTTTATTTTCTTTGATTTTGATTTTTTTTGAATCATATGAATATTGTTTTAAGGTACAAAATCTTGCATGCAGCTCATGCTAGGCCATGAAAAAACCTCCAATACCCCTGGGAAAAAGCCAAACCCCCAAGTCCCACTACTGTGGAATCAACCGCAAATCTCTCCCCCAACAAGAAAGCCTTGTCTAGCCAAGAAGATAGACGAAAGGAATCAAATCAAAGAACAAGCAGGAAGAGTCAGCAAAGCCAATGGCACACTCATCCGGACAAAAAGAAAGAACAAAAATCAAACAAAGTAGTAACCACTTGAAAGATTTCCCGCACAGTCAGCGCGAGGGTGGCCAGGCTCGCCTAAAGAGAGACCTGGGGGTGCCTCAATGGCCCGCTGTGTTTGGCAAAACACTTGAAAAGAGAAAGGAGATAGTGCAATACCATCCTCCCAGAGGCAAGCCGCAATGGAGTGTGGTTATAGTCCGGAAGGTGAAGAAGTAGTTATGGATACCAGCCAGGTAGTTGGGGGTACCAGCCAAGAAGGTGCAGGAGCAGTAGGGTGCCAGCCGATCCGACCATGTTAGGAGGAGAAGAAAGCGGGTAGACGAAAACCTGTGCCGTAGAAACAATCGGAAAATACGTTGGTGTCTTGACTAGGTAGCCTCTTAAAGAGAAAGAGAGTAGCGAAATTGACCATGGCCTGTTGCAATGTTTTCTCTTACCGCAAACTGTGTACCCGGGTGTCTATAACATGGGCGTCGAGAAGAGTGTCGCTGACCGTGCCGATGCTCTAAGCAAGGCTCAAAGCAAACACGGAATGGGAAGGGGCAACATCTTCAAAAGAAGACGAAATCCATCAACCCTGGGAGAGGAGAGCCCAAAGGGATAAGCATAAGGGTGGGAAATGATGAGGGGAGATGCACTCCACCCCCTGGGGTGAACCCATAGCGGGGGGTGGAGTTGTCAAAAGTGGTGATAATCTTGTGGTGTTGAGATTTCAATCGCCGGGTGTGTAGAGGAGACAGACGATGGCTGTCTTCGTACCTTTTTTTTTTTATTTTTGAATAATAGGATTATTGTTTTAGGGTACAAAATCTTGCATGCAGCTTACGCTATGGCATAAAAGAACCCCCAACCACCCCGAGAAAAAGCCAACCCTCCAAGTCCCTCTGGTATGGAACCAACCGCACATCTCGCCCCCAACAAGAAACCCTTGACTAGCTAAGAAGATAGAAGAAACTACTCAAATCAAAGAACAAGCAGGAAGAGTCAGGAAAACCCATGGCACGATCATCCGAACAAAAGAAAAAGAAAAAGCCAACATAGTGGAGACCACTTAAAAGATTCCACATACACAGTGCGGGGGGGGCCAGGCTCGGCATGATTGAAGTCCTGGGGAGGCCGGAAGGAGCCAACTGTGTTGGCAAAACACTTGAAAAGAGGAAAGAGATAGTGCAATACCATCCTTCCAGAGGCAAGCCCAGATGGACCGTGGTCAAAGTCCGAATGGTGAAGAAGTAGTTATGGATACCAGCCAGGTAGTTGGGGGTACCAGCCAAACAAGTGGAGAAGCAGTAGGGAGCCGGCCGATCCGACCGTGTGAGGAGGAGGAGAAAGAGGGGTTAACCCAACTCTGTGCCATAGAAACTATCGGAAAACGTGTTCGTGTCTTGACTAGGCAGCCTCTTACAGAAAAAGACAGAAAAATTGACCATGGCCTGTTGAAGTGTTTTCTCTTACTGCAAACTGTGTACCCAGCCGTCTGTAACATAGGCGTTGACAAGAGTGTTGCCGACCTTCCAGATGCTCTAAGGGAAGCTTGAAGCAAACGCTGCATGGGAAGAGGAAACATTATCAAAAGAAGATGAAATCCATCAACCCAGGGAGACGAAAGCCCCAAGGGATAAGCCTAAGGGCGGGAGAGATGAGGGGAGATGCACTCCACCCCCTAGGGTGAACCCATGGTGGGGGGTGGAGTTTGGAAAAGTGGTGATAATCTGGTGGTGTTGAGATTTCAATCACCGGGTGTGTAGAGGAGACGGAGGATGCTGTCTTTGTACCTTAAACAAATGCATAAGATTAAAAAAAAACAAGAAAAAAGAAAAAGAAAAAGAGGTTATGGTAGTTAGACATCCTCGGTCTCCACTACACCTCACGCGATTGAAATCTCAACACCACGAGTAATCATCATCACCTCTCTCTACCTCCCTCTCCCAGACACGCCACATTGCCTCTGTCTGGTAAAGCTCCTTCCATCCCCTCTACCTTTCCCTTTTGAGGATCATGCCTGGCGAGCTTGTTCGTAGGGGTTGGTTGTGTCTACCTTCACCCCCTTTTCTCTGGGCTCACTTAGGCACCTCACCATGTTTCGCAACCCATCAACTATTGGTCTTTAGGCTCCCTTGATCTGTAAAGTTGTTGTCCCTGGTGGCACTGCTCTCTGGTATTGCACTATCTCCTTTGGTCTCTGATGGTACGGTCGGGCTTTTCAAAACATCGTGACCCTGTTTCCGTCGGCCATCCTCGAATCTCACCTGTCGTTTAGCCCTCCGCCGTCCTCTTCCCCGACATTTGGATCACCTGGCATCCTACTGCTGGCGGCTCCACGCCTACCCTCAGAGCTCTCTACCCTTCTGATGTCCCTAGACTCTAGGAGAATGTTCAAACCTTGATTTTATCTGAGTCTGGTTTCCTGAGATAGCCGACAGGATCTTCCTTCGACTGCCACAAGCCTTCTTTCTTTAGGTGGCATTCTCTCAAACTCCGTTGCTCTTTCTGAGCCTCGGCTGGTGGGGTTATATGCCTCCAGGAATTATTTCCCATCCTGGTGTCCCTGAGACCCAACATACAGGAGTCTGTATTCCTTCAGGTGCTGGGCCCGGTGGGGTTCTACTATGGTTTAATTTATAGCTAGTTTGACTTGGAGGAGTGGGTTTGTTTTCATTTATTGTGTTGTATCTACTGTCGGTTGGGGATGTTTTTCTTTTAGGCTAGGCTCTCATGAGGGCTTTTGGTTCGTTATTTTGAGGCTTCTGTTTCCACCTTTAGGTAGTTTCTACCCCTTGTACTGTGTGGAGTTTTCTTTGTCGGGCAGGGTCAGAGGGTTTTAGCTTAGTGATCACAGAATGGACTTTAGTTGGAGGTTTTAGATGGCATGGCCTGCACTGGGTTGACTGTCCATTGTACCTAACCCTGTGGGATGAGCACATTTGTGCATTTGCTCCGATAGAAACAATAAATAAAAGGATTTAAAAAAAATAAAAATAAAAAGGTCACAGTAGTTAGACACGAACTATCGGTGAAGTAGAGGCCCCGGTGGCTCTGTCTCCCGGGTATTGCACTTTTTCCTGGGATCTCCGCTGATATGGTCGGTTCATTCAAAAATTGTGATCTCGCTTTAGTCGCCATTGTCGCACTTCTTGGCGTTTGGTCTACCCCCCCTATCCGCTCCCTGGTTTTCGTCCTGTTGCACTTTTATAGCTACACTATCCTCTCCCAGCTGGCACCTTACTGCCCCCTCCTTTGGCTGGTACCCTACTGCCCTTCCCACTCCTGGCTGGCACCCTACTACTACCTCCTCCAAGCTGTCGACCTTTGGTCGCTCTACAAATACACGCCGCGGTTACGCCCGTCCCCTTGGCTGTTGCTAATGCCCTTGGCACTCCCACCAAGCACCCCTCTTTGATGTCCTCTCCATCCTCCGTTCTCAACCTGCACCCGGAGATCACTTCATTCCCCGGCACTGCTTCAACAAGCAGGTCTATACACTCTCTTCCTCAGCTTTGGCTGATCTGCGTCAATTATCAGACCTATATTTCCTTTGTCAGGAGTCAATACTTTCTTTTGTTTTTATAATTTGGGTCATAGATGTCACTAAGGGTTCTCATCTCCTTCCTGCTTGTTTCATTCCTTTCTACTTCCTTCAATTGTACAAGTATGTTCATAGGATTTGGTTGGGTGAAAGGCGAGATGTGCGGTTGGTCTTATACCAGAGGGACTTGGGGGTTTAGATGTTTCCTAGGGTGTGGAGGATACGGTTTTTTATGACCATATCATTAAGATGCATGCTATCATTTGTACCTATTTAAACAAATGCATATGATTCAAAAAAAAGACAAGAAAGAAAGAAAGAAAACGTCACAGTAGTTAGATATCCTCTGTCTCCTCTACACCTCCGGCGATTGAAATCTCAACATCACGAGAAATCATGGTCACTTCTATCCACCCCCTCTCCTCAGACACGCCATATTGCCTGTGTCTGAGTGACCCCATCTCCATCCCCTCCTCCTTCCCTTCTTACGGTCAGGCCTGGCGAGCTTGTTCCTATGGGTTGGTTCAGTCTGCCTTCACCCCCACTTCTCGGGGCTTGCTTAGGCAGCCTGCCATTGTCGGCAACCCCTGACCTGTTAGTGGTTGGTCTATACTCGCACTCGATCGGTGAAGTAGTTGTCTCTGGTGGCACTGCTCTCGGGTACTGCACTATCTCCTGGCTGGCTGCTCTGCTGGTATTGTATGACTTTTCGAAACATCGTGACCCCATTTCTGTCGGCCTTCCCCGCATATCTCATGTCCGCTAGACCTCCGCCCTCAACCTCCCTGACGTTTGGATCAGCTGGCACCCAACTGCCTGCCCCTCGCGGCCCACACCCAGCCTCTGTCCCCCTTCTGATGTCCACAGACTAGCAGGGTCATGTTATCCTGTCCTTCCAGGCTCCTTTTCCCGAAATAGCCGACCGGATATTCCTCTGATGGCCTTGAGCCTTCCTTGTTTTGGCCGCATTTTCTCGGACTCGGTTGCTCTTCCTGTCCCTCCGCTGGTAGGGCTCAATGCCTTCAGGATTTATTTCCCCTCATTGTGTCCCTGAGACCCGACATACAGGAGTCTCTATTCCTTCGGGAGTTGGGCCTGGTAGGGTGTTAATATGGTTTAGCTTATAGGTGGTGTGACTAGGGGGAGTGGGTTTGTTCTACTTTGTTGGTGGTGTCTACTGTCGGCGGGGATGATTTGCGTTTAGGCTAGGCTTTCGCAGCGGTTGTTGGTTCGATCTTTTCAGGCCCATGTTTAAACCTGTTTGTAGTTTCTACCCATAGTACGAGGCGGAGTTTCCTTTTTCGGACAGGGTCTGAGGAGTTTAACTTGGGGGTAACTGGATCAACTCTAGTAACAGGTTTTGGACGACATGACCCGCGCTTGGTTGACAGTCTGGTGTACCTAACACGGTGGGATGCGCACAATAGTCCATTTTCTCCGACAGAAACAATAAATGAAAGGATTAAAAAAAAAAAGAAAATGGTTCAGAGTAGTAAGAGCTCTTCATACAACAATCTATGTATTTGCTTACAAATGGACATTACTCTAAGCCTTTACCTTTAGCTCTCGCATGAATGCAAGGAACCAAGCTCTTAGGCTCAAAGCAACCATGACCCTTGTAAGACAAGGTCACTCTCCACCTCTTCCCAATAAGATATTGGTGTGGGATACGAAGACTATGAGAGATTCTAAGTGGATTCAAGATTATAAGAGAGTCTCAACACAAACGGAGACTATAAGATGGTCTAAGCACGAACGAATACTATAAGATAGTCTAAGCAGGAGCGAGAACTTTAAGATAGTTCAAGATCCTCAGGTAGGCAATTCGTTCTGTGTTGCATAAATAAGCACCACGGGGTAGGACTCTGTTGCCGTTACAAGCAGAGCGAAATAAAAAACCACACTAAACCTTTCGCTGAGCTTTCACCTCATTGGTCAACAACCAACTCTCACCACCTCACCCCTCACTTCAAAGACTTTTTATCAACAAATCATCCCCTATTATTTGTTATTTTATCACCTCTATCAACTGAGTCCATACTATCTACCCTCTGATGTCTGATAGACAAAGGGGAAGAGGGAGGGGCAGAGGAAACCCTCTTGCTGCCCTATTCCAACCCCACCGCTCTGAAGCCCCCAACTGCCCTGTGGACACCAGGATGGAAGAAGACTCCCCTTCTCCTGTCCAGACTGTTACCACCCAAGCCTCTGTCTCTGCTCATGATGGCGAGCATACCACCGTTGAATTCCTCCAAGCAGAAACCAACGCCCTCATCAATCAGAATAAATCTTTGGCTGATTGCTACCAATACCTTGTTACAACCTTTGAAGCACTTGAGAACCACTTGAAAGTTGTTCAAGAATGTCACATCAAGGACACTCAGGACCTCAAAGATCAGATTACCACCCTTACAGCCCAGCTACAACAACAACACAGCCAACAGCCTGCTGCCACCACCACAACTACCCCTACATCCAGACCTATTGCACCACTCCCTACTCTCACCTGGGCCCACAAGGCTGCCAGACCACCTGCCGCCCCCTCCACTACCTCTCCACCAAGCAAGAAGGCAACCCCTTCTGTTTTAACCAAACGTGAGCATATCATTGTCATTGAGAGAAATGCCACAGCACTCCCTGACAACACCAACAACCTCACCATTTGCAATGCCATCAACTCTGCAATTAAGAAACCTCTTATTGCCACCATAGAGTTCACCACAAACCACAACATCAAGCTTATCACCAAAGACAACACCCCCGCACTCTCTGTCCTCAAATCCCACCGCCCTGCCATTGAGGAAGCTATCAGAGAAACCATACCTGCAGCAACCGGCCTTAGGAAGGATGAAATCTGGCCCAAGGTTATCGTCCATGGCATTCCCACTACCAGTTCCTTCAACACCGTCCAGTCTGAATTCCAAGACTTCAACTCTGGTATCCACCTTCCTTGCCCTCCTAGATGGTACACGACAGAGACCCAAGGTTCTAAGAAATCAGCATCCACCATGGTTCTTACAATTTTGGGCAAAGATGCAGCAACCAAGGCAATCACCACTGGCCTGTCCATCTTCCGCTGAAAGTTCAAAGTTCAGAAGTACCTTACCTTTGGACCAGACAGTCAATGTAATAAATGTTTAGCCGTTGGATACCACACCTACAAGTGCACAAACGATACCCACTGCAACATCTGTGCTGGCGAGCATCCAGGATACCTCCATACTTGTTACCATTTTAACTGCCCTACTCTGGGTAAAGAGTGTCTTCATACCACCCTCAAGTGCTGCAACTGCGCTGACCCACCCCAGGCTGACTTCAAACAATGCCCAACATACCGCAACGCATACCAGCAAGTAACTTACAGGAGGAACAGGGCTGACTATGTTTCTTTACATTTATTTCCTTTGCTTTGTTAGGCATTATGCGGGGAGGTGGATTCTTTTTGTTTTTTTGCTAAGGGGATGATTTGTTAGTGCTTACCTCGGGGGGCCACTGCAAAGTTGCAACTATCATTTAGGAGAATGTTTTCATGGACCGACACTTTGTGTCATTTATGTATGGTAGTTACCGCTTCATAGCCTTCAGGCTCCTTAAGTGTAATGAATTATAATAATAATAATAATAATATACTAATTTTTACACCAGAAATATCTTTTATCATTCTAGCTACTTTTATATGTACACTTCACTTGAGCCTTTCTAGACAATCTCTATGTACAAAAAAGATTACCGGCCTTTGTTATCTCATTAAATCTTAGAGATAGTCTGCTGCCTAATACTGATGATATTTAGGTCGAATGATTTGAGACCCGTGCTTGACCTATGCTCTTCCTCTTAGATCGTTTGCTGAAAATAGCAAATTACTATGTGTAATTATGATGTTAGGTTATCTATTTCCACCAACCATACACCCGAGTGGACAATCCTTTTCCTCAATCCTTCCATCATTCTCAAACTCAACAACAAACAGCCAAAGCTCCCCTAACGCTTTTATAAAATCCTTGTCATAAGCTATCACATCCTTTCTCTCATACCCATCAATATATACACCTTTTCTAACATCCGTGTAGTTATATCCATTCCTTCTTAACCATCTCCTAATTGTCCTAGCCGTTATACTCTTTCTCTTCCTTACTACTCTTCTCTGACTCTCAATCCCCTCTTGTATTTCAATTCCCTGTTCACTCATACTAATATTATTGCTAGTTTCTTGAATACTGACTGAGTTAATTGTATAGCTCAGATCGTGAATTTCAGAGTCAAGATATCTTCCGGAGTAGCTCTCTTATACATTACTCATCGTAATATACCCTTGTTTTAAATACTCCAACCCCCATTTCACAATTCTGTATGCTGAATACATCCCTCTCCCTACTGTGACAGCAATCTGGAATGCTAACTTTCGCCAATGTGATTTTAAAGTTTTCTGTTGTAGTTGCAGGAACATCTGCACAAAAGTGTATTGTTTAAGCAAGTGACCTCTTATCCCCTCCTCTCCCTATAATACTACCTGGTACTTCTTTCTCCAAAGGAAAAGACTAATGATTTACAATCCTTCCTTACGAACTTGAATTCTCTCCTCTTTTTCGCCTCCTTGGGAAAACTAGGTATACCAGCAGGTCGGTTGAAAAGCTACGATTGCAGGAAAGATAGCTGCTGACTTCCTAGTAATTCCATTTCCCTCTTGTCTATTTGCTCAACTGTCTTCTCTGTAAGTTTCTCCTTTCCTGAATTACTCATTTCTCTTGTACTAATTTCTAACTCTGTGTCATTTCTATATATCCGGAATCCGATATGACTTTTCCCCTTCCTCTATCAACTCCTGCCTTTTTTTCTCTCTTTTCCACTCTGCTATATGCCCCACAGGCCCTCTATGAACACCTGCATGTAGTACCACTCCTGCTCCTTCCAACCACCGTAAGTTGAGTACCCTTTTCTCCTCCAAATCCTTCTTTTCCATTGTATTACTCTCATCTATAAACTCCTTACAGACTTCCACACCTCTGTATCCATCCTCTTCCCACTTATCATTTTCTTCTTCCTCCTGAGAATAACTGGCTGAGTCTGATTCTGAGTCTGAGTCTTCCCTTTGTCTATAATGCCTGTGTATTGTATCAGGTAGCTTATAAGATATACAGCTTATAAGTTCCTTCTTTCTCCTTTCGGCTCATTCAGAATTGATAAGGTGCAGGTGTAAAAGGTGAGTACACTTTTTTGATAGCGGCATTTCTTCCAATATGTTGATCTTCTAACCTTTTCTCATTTTGCAATTTCTTTTTTCTCCTCTTTTTTTTTTCAATCTTCTTTTCTTTTTCCTTCTATTTACATAAGTGTCTTGGCATTTGTCATCATATATCACTTGAATTGCTACTTTTGGTACTCCTCGCTGTTCACTTTTTTCGCCTCTCATACAAAATCCTTTCTACTTGACATCTACCGCCTACCCCATCCTGCCACTTAATTAAAATAATAAATTCATACATCTTTTCCAATTCACTTCCTCTTCATTTCTATACTCTTATTTTCTTCATTACAGTGATCTGGTGTTGTTGTTGTTCATGTCTTTCTCTTGTGTTTTGTTGTTTCCATTGGGTCGGTTTTCACGCCCGGCACTCTATTGGGTATTTAGGATAAAAACCACGTCAAACCTGCTGAAAAGATTTTTGTAGCCTTGGCACCAGCATTTCTGGGCATGATATAAGGGGATTCGTGTGCCCCAATTCTTGTTCCTCTCAAAGGCAATCCCTTATCGTCCCGATCGGATTGTTTCACCGGTCTGGGCCATTTTCATTTTGCCTATAACATGGACAACTGTTCCTCGCAAAATTTCGCTAACAGTATCTAATTCACTTCCACCTGATACACGTTTGGTATGTCATTATCCTTCAAAAAATCTTCTCGCGAGCCTTTCAATTGCTAACTTGATCTCGCTTGGGTGTATAGATAGTAGTCTTGCGGACAAATATTAGTGCAGTAGTTAGGAATTTGTTACCTACATAACCTTTCTCCCAAATTGGGTCTTTCTCTCCTCAAACCCCCACCGCAAGTGGGATACTTGTGACATTATAGTTTCTACTGCGTACTGCCTCTTCCTTTGCCAGGCCCTCATGTTCATGGATCCTTCTTCTCACTCAATACTCGCCTTCGAGATATGGGACAGGAAACCATTTTCCTCCGCCATCTCTTCCATCGCTATTTTGTGGAGTCTGTGGAATGGTGACAGACCTGAGGAATAGATGAGACGAAGGTGATTGTAAAGAGCATCATTTTGGGGAGAATGGCTGGCGCCGCCCGGTCCTGGACTTTTCGTAGGCTGGCTATATCCAGGTTTGTGACTGCGCATCCATTGAGACAGTGTACAAAGAGTGGACCTGGCGTTTATTCAAAGTGATCTCCCTTTCAGGCTTTTCTTCCTTTTTTTTCAAAAAGATTAGTAGATGTTATGGGTCTGAGGATTTCTATCGCATCTGGGTGACCGCGGGATGCTTGTTTATCGGCGCCCGTTTTGGCTATGTACGGTGTGAAGTATTCACGAATCCCCTCGGGGGTGGGCAATCCTGAAGTAGCCGCGTTCAACAAACCTGCTGTAAGCGGCAGGGTCGTCTTCGATTTGGGTGGTTCTGGGGGCCGTGGATTCTGGGCCTGAGGCGGGCTCCATCTTCAACGATTGGAAGCCGAGGCGGTGGAATCATTACTCGCCTAAAAAAATAGTCTGTCCCCGACCTTTACCCATATCAGAGAGTACAGGTATTATACCAGGACGCCACCTGTTGCCATGAACGGAGGGCAGGTCTGAACTGCGCTCCCAGCCTGCAGGCAGAGGTCGGGGACAGACTTTTTATGTAGGCGAGTACATGAGGAGGGACGGAAAGGAGTACGATTTGGACAGGTGGTGTAGGCATTCTAGGTTCTCAAGCCGTGTTCCTGGCAGTAGTCCATCATTGAGATGTGGTATCCGTCAGGAAATCCAAGCGTTCAACAGGAGCTTCGGTGGGAGTAGTTTCCTCAAGACACTAGGGGTGGGGGCAAATTTATGGGAATCCTTCAACTTCCGCGCTGAGTTTCCAGAAGCCCAAGACCCCGCTTGCACAACAAAGTTAGCGTGCTTCCACACTCCAGCACCCAGTCGAACATCTCTCCCATATCGGCGCTTGGGCAGATCTTGGTGTTTCCGAGATAGTTTTGAACTTTTCCATTTCTGTTGCCGAAGAGTAACCCTCTAATTGGCCCGGCGACTCCTTTATTACTCTCGCGGAGGCCTCCATAGGGTAACAGTCGCCGTCTCCTTCCTTCTCCTCGACCTGAACTGAGAACCACATATAGAAATAAGGAATCTGGGCTCTCATTATGCAATCAGGAATTACTGGTCAGCCCTTCTTGAGCACAAAGGCTCCATTCGAAGCCCCCTGCTAACAGTGCGTATATTTAATTATTAGCATCGCGGGAGCTTCTGGATGCTTTCCGAGCTGTTGTCTTGGATTCTAGCGTGCGCGGCCTCATCGTGGGGATCGAAAATGAAGCTCTTGTGTCGAAAGAAACTCTCCCCTCCACCGGCTCCTTCGATGATGATCTCGGCCAATTGGATGGACTTGTGATGGGTAACCAACCAGCTTATATTATTCTACGAAGGAGGGATTGGGATTCACGAGTTGCGCCGTTTATCTGCATTGCTTATGTTCCCGACGTAGCAAATGTGAGGCAGAAGATGTTGTTTGCGTCTACTAGGAATACGCTACTTAGGGAGCTTGGGTCAGATAGATTTGGGGAGTCTATATTTGCTACTACGAAGGAGGAATTAACAGCGGAAGGGTTTAAAAGACACGACGCTCACCTAGCAAAGTGCATTGTCCCCCGAAATCTTATGAGATAGCCCGAGCTAAGAGTATCGCAGGCCGGCACCGCTTACAGAGGAGGAAAGAATCCTGAAAGAAGTTAAGGAGGCGGAGGCCGAAGCTTCGACTGGGGCGTCGACGAAGAAGGCTACTAGTCGGGGGGTGCTCACCCCGGTGACCGGGGAGGCTCTTGAGGCCCTTAGAAACCTAAGGTCCGGGGGATTTATCAATTTGGTGCAGCTGGTAACCCTTTCTCTCTTTACATCCTATTAAGATACACTGATTATTGGTCCTCCAAGGCCGTAAATATCGAAAAGGAGCAGATAGAGCTCGCCAGCGCGAGTACTGCTGCTGTTGGAGATTTTACCAGGGTTATTCCTAACGATACCCCGCGGTATTCATTCTTTTTGTTTGATCGTGCGTTTTCTCCCTCAGTCAGCGGATGCAAGTCTGACAACCGCGTAGATGTGTTTGAAGGACAGCAAGAGTCTCCAATAGGTAGCCCCGAAACTCTGACTTAAGTAATACCCAACACGAGAGCGTCTAATATGTCGGCAGTATTTATCTACACTTGCCCGCCCCAAAGTAAGATCAAGGAGAGAATGATATACGCTGCTTCGCGGGGGAGTGTAGTGGCTTCGGCTGAGGGGGATGCTGGCCTCAAGATTGCTAAAAGGGTCAGTATTAGGAAAGCTATAGCCTACTTAATTGTTGGTAATTCAAAGATAATGTTGCTAACGGTTCAATAGTTGGAGGCTTCATCAGCCAGTGAGGTTAGTGAATTGCAACTACTTGAGGAATTTCATCCCAAAAAGGAAGAGAGAGAGTCTTTCTCAAGGCCGAAGAGGCCAGGGCGCAGATAGTCTTGTTACAAATGTCAGTCGGGTTGGACAGGAGTGGGGTTATAAAGGGGAATGAAGGGCAACTACCCCAGTTTCGTTGATACGCCTTCGGAGGAAAATGATTTTGTTTCCCATGGCAAGGTAGATTTCTAGTGAATAAAGTGGATGTGAGTGCGGTATCGTAGTAGAGGGACTCGTACAGCCGGGTCGATAGAGTCCTCATACCCTAGCCCGAGGAGAATGAAGTCTTGTTGAAGAAGAAAAAAAAAGGTTCATATAGATTAGACCCAGTTCGGCATGCTACAATTTTTAAAAATGTCGTTTTTCGTGAAAATGGCTTTAATGCCATTTTGTTTTTAAAAAATACCATTTTTCTGAAATAATGGTTTTTAGCAATACTCGCGGCGAGAATAAGTCCTGAGACAACGGGTGCAACCACGATCCCCCTCAACATTGAACAATAACGATCACAACAGCAACTACCACAACCCCAACAATCCAAATCCAAATTCCAGTAAGCGCAATAGCTGCAATGAAAGGTCCTATTACTAGATCTTGAGCTCCAAAGATTCGGGAGGGGCACAAATATACAGATTCTAGTAAATGAGGTGCGGTGATCGCTTTGCATCAGCTCAGGACACGAAGGCCTCTGACGATACGAGAAATTGAGATGGAAACTGGAGTTTCTAGAGCGACAGCATCTCGAATCATTCACAAATCAAAGGCCATCTGTTGTCAAGATGATAAGGAAAATTACAATCCCAATCCGATATCTTTAGCTCCCCCGGTCCCAATACCAAAGAGTGGAAGGCTATTCAAGTTTGACGATAAGCAACTCACTCAAGTTGTAGCTATGGCTACACGGGATGCAAGTCAGCGGAGAAAGAGCTGGAGTGCAATCGCAAGGAAATTGCCATTTGAAATTCATCGCACCTCCGTATCCACTATCCTTCACGATGCAGGCTATACCCAAGCTATAGCGGAGTCCAAACCAAGACTTTCTGAAAAGAATACTGCACACCGTCTGGAGTTTAGTACCTATTGGAAAGATATTCCTGTAAGGAAGGAAGGTCATGAATTGGAAGTGGACTCGGATGCATTTGATGGCTGGATCAGTACTGATGAAATGCATTTTCTTGTGGGTAAACACTATGGCCCGGAGTTGGTTACACAATTGATTGCAGAGACAGAAAGATACCATAGGAACTGTGTGAATGAGGAGCTGCCCGGTCAGACTAGGATTATGTTCTGGGGAGAATTATCTATGGGATACCTTGTATTGAGTCTCCATTTTTCATTTGGGAAGAGGAGACTCAAGAGGAAAAGGAGCTTGCGATTGAGAAGCTCACAGAGGAGAATAGACTACTTGAGGAAGCAGCAACAAAAGAGAATCCTAACTGGTATGCCAATGAGATGGCCTACGGCAGAGCTCTACCTAAAGGCCAATGACCCCGGGGTCGACTAGCCAATCCCTATAAAGTCACTAAAAGGACCTGTGGGAAGAAGTTGAAAGGAGAGATTGATTAGTTCCGATATCGGGAGAGTGTTTGTGAGAAAGAAGTCTGTCCATTTTATCGCAAAATGGAGCTTTCGGCTACACTGGGAGAGCGGGGAAGAGTCTTTTTAATTGAGGATGGAGCTGGACCACATCGATCTCAGCATCTTAATGCTTACCATAAAGCCAATCATATCAATAAGATTACCTGGCCAGCCTCATCACCTGACCTAAATCCCATAGAGCATGTTTGGGACTACATTAGAGAGAAGATATCACATAATTGACCATTTCCTAATAGTAAAGCAGCTACTGATCAGGCTTGGGTTGAGGAGTGGAAGGCAATTCCAGTGGCTGTTACTAATTCTTTTATTACTGCTTTACCATGAAAAATGCATCAAGTATATGAGCAAAAAGGTAGAAATATGTTTCATGGGTAGCCTGTATTTCATTAGACATAATTAATAGAGATTATATTGGTGGTAGTAGCAGGTATAGCGAGGTTATGATTGTAGTAGGAGTTATTTGAGTGGTTGTGTGGGAGGGAATTGTGCTTACGTCCGTTGTCTCAGGACTTATTCTCGCCACGAGTACTTGCTCTATATTATAGGGTTTCTATAGGTAAACAGGAACCCCTACACCTCCGGCGATTGAAACACGAACCATCTCCCCTAAACCTCCGGCGATTGAAATCTCAACACCAGGGAAATCATCGTGGGATTCCACCACCACCCCCTCTCCTCCCCCTTGATGGCTTCTGCCTAGGGGAGTGATACTATCTCCCCTCCTCTCCCTTAGGGGTTTACCCCCTCCTCTACGGGGTTCTTGTTCTTGTTCATCGTTGACTCCCGCTCATGAAGTTCAGTTCTCCCCCTTACCCCGCACTTCCTTTGCACCTCGCTTAGGTTTTGCACGGTCGGCATTTCATCCCCTTCGCTCACGGTCGGCGCTGAGCTTTCCAAGCCCTTTGCGAAGTACCTTTCCGTCTCGGTTATGTGGTCCTGTCGGGGAACACTTCGGTTAGTAACTTCAGCACCTCGTCCCCGTTTCGCATTCGGAAAAGCATCGGCCGCGGTTACTCTAGTCGGTCGTCTCAAGTGTTTGGACTACGTTCCCCCACACAACCTCCTCTCTCCACCCTCTTGGTCCTCGTCCCTTTGCTCGGTTACAGCTACATCCACCCCCCTCCTCCCACCTCCTAAGCTGGCACCTTACTGCCTCCCACCCGCGGTCGATCTTTCGGTCGATATACAAAAAGGCGCCTCGGTTACGCCCGTACTTCTGGCCGTCGCTAATGCCGTTTTGGCACACCCACCGGGGACCCCTCATCAGAGTCTCCGCCATTCTTATCCTATCCTGCCATCGGGCACCGCTTCGTTCCCCGGCACCGCTCCGGCGTTCAGGTCCACACTCTCACTTCCTAGTGCAGGCTGATACGCGTCACTTATCAGATGTAACTTTCCTTTGTCAGGGGTTCATACATTTCTTTTGTTTGCCCTTTTTCCATTTTTGTAGATGTCGCTAAGGGTTCTCCTCTCCTTCCTGCTTGCTTCTTTCCTTTCTACTTCCTGCGTATGTACGTGTATGTTCGTAGGTTTTGGCTGGGCGATAGGCGAGATGTGCGGTTGGTCTCATACCAGAGGGACTTGGGGGTTTGGATGTTTCCTGGGGTGAGGAGGACATGGTTTTTGTTGGCCATAGCGTTAAAGCTGAATGCTGGCTTTGTAACTTTTTTTTTTTTTTTTTTTTTTTTTTTTTTTTTGAATCATGTGATTATTGATTTAGGTACAAAATCCTGCATGCAGCTCGCGCTATGGCATATAAAAAACCTTAATTCCAAAAACTAATAAAAGAAAAAACAAAATTCAAACAACGCGTGGAAAACTCTCTAAGCGGGAGCATCAGAACCCTGTCGCATCGCCAACGATGACTAACAAAACAAAAGTAAAGTAAAATCCTCCTTATACCAATAAGAAAAACACTCACAAGTAATAAAAATCTCCCCGGCCTACCTGCCCACTGCCGCAGTCAACTAGAAACAAAGGAAACTCATAAACTGTATAGAAAATACCCTGAGGAGACACTCGAGCAGGGGAGTTTTTGAAGTAGCAACACCTAGAAGGCCGGGGCCGAGCTAGGGAGTTATTGTGTTAAGCACTATCTGAGCCCGAACCCGGCTCAGGAGTAGCAGTATTGGCTCGAATGGGCAGCATGGTTGGAGGAAAACCCGTCTGAGTAGCGTAGAGATACTCAGCCAACCCCCGGAGGAGTGGAACCGAGAGCCAAAAGGGACCGTCAGGGCCAATGTCGTCCACACCTGAGAGCTGGGTGAGGCGAGGGTGGGCCTTAGCGGGGCAGTCGAGAATCGCGTGATGGAAGGACTCATCGCCTTCCTCACAGAACGGACAGAGTGTGCTGGAGTCCCTGCTCCTCCAGGATACATGCGCGGCAAGGTAGCTGGCACCCGAACGCATCTGGTGAATGCGGCCACATATAAATTGAGGAAGGCCAGTAAAGGCATGGGGAGTGTGGCAGGCACTATAAGGATACAAGAGGGGCACTGGCGGACTCAAGTCTAGCCAGTCAGTGAGGAGTGACTGTAACAGAGGAGCTCTGAGGGCTTGGTAGGTGACGGAAGGTATCCTCGACAGCGGGAGCGCTACGAGATCAGTTGAGGCGGGTGGGAGGATAGGGATTTCCTCAATGAGGTCTGAAACCTCGTGACATAGGGAGTCTAGTGGAAGGTGCTTGGCTGAGTTAACCGCTGGGCCAAGCCATGAAGTAAGATGGACGGCTTTAGGGGAGCCTCGAAGGAGAAAGCGATGATCGTCCGCAGAACGGCCCTGGTCCCAGGTGGGCACAGATTCCGGTATTCGGGCGGTGGCAGGGTTGAATTCCGAAGGGGCGCAGACCAAGCGGATGGCAGCTGACCGACGACATTGTTTGCAGATGGAGGAGTTAGGTGGTAGTGAGGCCTCACGGTACAAAGCGCCGAGGGCGGTCGTGTGAAAGCAATTAGTTGTCCACCGGAGCACCACATGCCAGAACGAGTTGATTTTTTTAAGATGTGGCTGTGTCCGGAACAAACAGGTGGCAGCCGTAGGTGAGGATAGGAAGAATGGCGCCGAAGACTAGCTTTCTGTTGCACCAGAAGGAGAGGCCTTTGCCAGCTGCACTGAGCTGTCGGATTGTAGTGAAAGAAGCTTTGGCTAGAGCCATACGTCTTAGGAAATGAATAGAGGAGTGTAGAGTAGGGGTGAGCCAATAGCCAAGCCACCTTACGACTTGGGAGGGCGGAAAAAGCATGTCGTTGATCACAATGGGGGCGAAGGAAATATCCGAACGGTCCTTCAGGGTTCTCCAGTGAATGAGTTCAGTTTTGGGGACGGAAAAAGCCACCCCCAAGTCAGCACCCTGCCTTTGGATAGTGTCGAAATAGTATTGAAGAGCGCGGATATTCGAACGTACCGAGTCCGAGCCAACTGTGATAGTGAGGTCATCGACGTAGGAAATCGCCAGACCTTGAGGGAGAGTCGGGTGGAGGCTGGCTATATAAAGCACAAACAGGAGAGGAGAAATCGGAGTGCCTTGAGGAGTGCCAACGGCCACCGGGCAGAAAGCCTTAGGCGCACCATGGAATATGAGTCGGCACTGGCGTTTGAAGAGGAAAGACTTGATCCAGGCAACCAGGTACGCGGAGACACCTCCTCTGGCGAGGATGGTAGCCAGCTTGTTTGCGCAGACGTTGTCAAATCCACCTTTGACATCCAGGAAGAGAGTTGAAACTTTGAAGGCAGCAGCCTGGAGTAGGCGGACTTCGTGGGTGAGAGTAGCGATAGCGTCGAAACAGCCTGGACCGGCTAGAGACAAACACTGGTTCGGATGTAAGAGGCCCAGGGAACGGGCAGCGGAGGCAAGACGAAGAGCAGAAAGTCTTTCGTGAATCTTGGAAACAGTTTCGAGCAGGACAATGATGCAAAAGGAAGAAGGTGTACGGTAATCAGGCTTGCCTGGTTTGTCCAGGACAATACCGTTGGCCTTCTTCATGGCTAGTGGGTGGTACCCGTGGGTGAGGAGAGGAGTGAACAAAGATGGAAGGAGCCGCTCGTTGGCCTTCTGGACTTGCTTCCAGATAGAGTAAGGAATGCCACTTGGGCCAGGGGCCGACGTGATAGAGGATTTCCGAAGTGCGGAGGACACTTCTGCTGGTAGAACTGGAGGAACGTCTTTAAACGCGGGGAGGATTAGTGGAGGAGGAGGAGAGGGTCTAGGAGGGAAAAAATGTTGTAGAAGTGTGTTATTAATTTCGGTGGGGGAGGAGGCGTTCTCGAGTGTGGGGAACCGATCAGGGGCTCTGCCGGCCGCAATCTTTCTGGCGTCACAGACTGATCGCGCGTCGACATCGGCCAGAAACTGCGACCAGTGGACTCTTTTGGCAGATTGAATAGCCTTGAAGAATGTGTTTCGAGCCACACGGGCCAGGGCAGGCGAGGTCTGATTCTTCCTCATGAGGCGGGAGGTATGGTGATGGATGCGTTGTAGCTGTGTAAGTTCAGGAGTCCACCACGGTTTAGAGTAGGCGGATGGGTGTTTGGTTGGGGTGTTGGAGGTGATGAGGTGCGTGATCTTCGCGAGGCAGTCATCGAACCATAGGTCAAGTGAGTGCGGAGTAGGGAGAACAGGGGGAGTTGCAAGCGTAAGGTCGGCAAGCAATGGGGAGATGTGATTCCAATCCGTGTACTTCCAGTTGAGGCCCTTGGGCGGGGGCTTCAGGAGCGGAGTGGAGAGAATCATTGTGAGGGGGGTATGATCCGACCCAGTAGGCGGGAGGGAGGGGTTCCAGGACGAGATGAACGGTAGCAAGGCAGTGTTGGCAAAGCACAAGTCAAGAACTGCAGGGCGATGATTGGAGGTGAACGGGAACCTAGTGTAGACCCCGGGTGTATTTAGGAGAGAAAACAACTGCGTCGATGCTCTGTCAAAATAAGGAGAACTTATAAACTGATGGTGGTTGGAAAGCAAACGAGTCGGGTCGGAAGCGGAGTGATGAATGTTGAGGTCCCCAAGAACAAGTGTAGCAAAATCATGCTGAGGAAACAAATCAACAGGAGAAACTGACCTAGTATGACCACTAGGGATGGAATACTGATTGTACAAACGAAACAAATTCTGAGAAGTATCAAAAAGGCCCTCAGGGGAGTGAAAGTTCACTGCCATGAGGTCACCCCTTTCAAAAAACACTGGAGGAATAGAAATAACACTTAAAAGCCTCTCGTGAACATATGTTGCAACCCGAGGCTTATAACTGTCAGTTGCTTGAGGAAAAAAACATTTATAGTTACGAAAAATAGGAGGACAGTTCCTCCAAAGAGGAATATCCTGAAGAGCCACAATATGACGAGAACTTTCTACCGAAGTAAAAAAACTAAAAAGAGTTTGAAAAACATTACTGCTACCGAGACAATTATGCTGAACAATGGAAAGATTTAAACAACCAGGGTAATGGAAAGATTGGGATGGTGAAGGACTCTGTGTTGGGGCTGGGCTTGACGACATCTAAAGATCCATGTGGACGTCGGTCGGCGCGGGCTCGCTCCAGTCGGCACCGGTGCTTGCGCTGAAGTGGGTGCTGCCAGCACCAAAGAGATTCCTGCGGGGGAGGGGAGTGGCGAGGTTAGATTGGCCAGACGCGCTGCGAACCAATTTAACGGTTTCAGGTTGGGTAGACTCGCTAGCGGGAGGGAAACGAGGACCATGCCTTGCTGGAGTGGCCCGTACAGTCGAGTGAACAGACGGACCCTGGGGGGTGGTTTGAGGGAGGCCCACATCGGGAGCGTCGGGAATGTCTTGGTCCCTAGGAGGACGGAGTGCGGAGAGGATTTCGCGGCGGATGGGACAGGAGCCATCAAACGAGGCGTGTTGACCACCACAGTTGATACAGAGAGGAGGGGAGGCGTTGCAGCACCCCACGACCGACTTCTCAAAGCCCCCTTTCGGACAGCTTTGATTGGCCCATCTGTGGGCGGAGCGATGGTGGAGGAGAGTGGAGATCGGGCAAGCTTGTGCCTCTTCTTTGCATAAAGGAGTAGAGTGACCAAAACGCCAGCACTTTCGGCACTGCGTGGATTTGGAGGCAGCATAGGCGGGGGCGACCATGCGGGCGCGGGAGAAAAGTCGAATGGATTCGCCGAACCGGGAAACATGGAGTGGGTCGACCGCCACAACTACCGAGGTTGTGCGCTTCTCAGCCCTCTTCACCGGATCTGAATGTAGGAATCTAGCCCCAAATATGGGGACGTCAATAGCATTGCTGATTGATTCAAGGAGTGATGGGAAGAGGTCAGTAGGCTCGTGTGGGAGAATAGAAAGAGGAAGAATATGGATGAGGAGTTCGACACTTGTCGGTGCCTCCCTGAACACTTGGAAAGGATTGTCCCCAACAGGAAAACTCTGATTGAGTTTCTTGGTCATTGCATCAAAGAAGGGGGAGTATGCGGAAGACGGGGTGTAGGGATTGGCTGTAAGGGTAACAGCCCCATTGCGATTGACGGAGGCAGTAAGGGAGAGGGGTAGGGAGCAATTGGCCTCTTTGAGTACAGCGGCCATGATGTCGGGAAGGGTAGCAGTCATAATGAAAGAATCGTTCGGGAGGGTTGGGGAGGTGCAGGGGGCAAAGAAACGACGTTGTGAAGCTGGGAGCGGTGGGGGTCCTTTGGGGACACTACTCTTGCTTGACGCAGCGACTTGTGCTGCAGTGGCGTTTTTCTTGCCCTTACCGCCCTTCCTGGTAACCTGTGCCAAGGTTTGTTCTCTGGGCTGCGGGGGATCAGAAACAGTAAAACCGGGAGGGGGACCAGTATGGAAAAGTGAGGTGGCGGGGTAACGCTCAGAGTAAAGCTTGGCTTCCTCTGATTGAGGCTGGTGAGAGGCGAAAAGGATAGCCGCTTGGGGTGAGTCTGGGTGGCGTTTGGCGTATGTGTCTGGGTTGCCATACCATTTTCCCTCAAAAAGGAAGGGAAAATCCGGGGCGGCAACCGTGCGAGACGTGAGACGGGTGGCGAGTTTCTTTTTCTGCTGAACAGGTTTAGCCTGGACAGCAGGGGCAGGAGGGGGTGGCGCTTGCGGGAGCGGGGGTGCCACTTGTGTAGCGTGGTGTGAAGAGAGAGCGGCAACGCAAGAGGACAAGTCCTTCAGGGAACCCTCCAGGTTGGATCTGGCTGGTGGTGTGGCGGTGGCTGAGCGCTCTGCCTGGGTGGAGGTGAGGGACTCAACCTGTGAAGTCAAGAAAGTAACAGAGGCACCAAGGTCATTAACCATGGCGATGAGTTGGGCGAGAAGAGGGGCCATAGCGAGTTGACTATCGGGGAAGGTAGCGGCGGAGGGATTGTAGACAGTGGGGAACGAAGCCGGGTCAAGGCGAGCGAGCCTGGCAGCGTGCCCAAGAATGTTGGCAACATTGTCAGCCTCCCCAGAGAGAGAGGCATGACTGGACTGGGATGACGAAGAACGAGAGATAGGATCAGCCCTACGGTCCTGGCGAGAGGAGGCAGAGCGAGCAGGGCCAACAGCGGAAGCCGGGCCTGCCCCAGTGGAAGCGAGAGGGGTAGACGACATCAGGAACAAGGCCGAAAGGCCAGGCCGGAGGACAAAGTCGAGGGGGAGAGAGAAAGTAAAATCAAACTACCAGTTTGACCTTTCCAAGAATAAAAATCCTCTCAGCAAAGGTGAAATATATATTTCACTTGAAAATGAAGGTCAAGTGAAAAGCCAAAATAGATGTATTGTGAAGAAATAAAGACCAAACACTGAGGTTTATGGTAGCTGAATGCGGAAAGTATTTTAAGTGAGAGGAAAACAAAGGGCGCGGAGCGTGCTGTCTTTGTACCTCTTTTTTTTCTTTTTTTTTTTGAATCATATGATTATTGTTTATGGGTACAAAATCCTACATGCAGCTTACGCTATGGCATAGAAAAAACCCCCAACTACCCCTGGGAAAAAGCCAACCCCCCAAGTCCCTCTGGTATGGAACCAACCGCACATCTCACCCCCAACAAGAAACCCTTGACTAGCTAAGAAGATAGACGAAAGGAATCAAATCAAAGAACATGCAGGAAGAGTCAGGAAAACCCATGGCACGATCATCCGAACAAAGGAAAAACAAAAAGCAAACACAACGGAGACCACTAGAAAAATCCGCACACTCAGCGCGGGAGGGGCCAGGTTCGGCATGATCGATGTCCTGGGGAGGCTCGGATGCCATCTGTTTTGG
>Ga0307509_10002730_pt1 | contig 28135 bp, 29 predicted proteins | sample 10_EM_MG_FD_202245 | JGI IMG/M metagenome (GOLD analysis project Ga0307509, IMG submission 202245) | Populus trichocarpa ectomycorrhiza microbial communities from riparian zone in the Pacific Northwest, United States - 10_EM | ecosystem: Host-associated > Plants > Roots > Unclassified | place... | reverse complement strand
ATCCCTTTTTTATCCACTACTAGGCTTGATTAAGGGTGGGCAGTCTTGGTGCGGAGATTAGAACCCTGCCCGGAGATACTCAATTTTTCGAGTTAATACGGTACCCGAGTAGCGAAACGACATACCGTGCTTGTGTCGTAGACCAGGTGAACATTCAGCAAAGCAACACCGTGACCCTTAGCGAGCTTTGGCAAATATTTGTTAGCAGTTTGGTTTGATGAGTACCGAAATTTGGTGTCAATCCACGCCAAGCCTCGCTGATGGTGTCGCCTCGCTGAACGCTCACCCGGTCTACTATAAAAAACTTAAACAACCCGACGGCGTGCTATGCCTCTGGACTCTCCTCTCTCAGCACTTGTAAGGTCAAGAGATTTTTGTTTTTTTTTCTGTCTCGGAGGGGGGAAAGGGGCCGCGTTTTTGCTGTGTTTTTGCCCCCTTTCCAGAGAAAGGGACTTCGGGACTTCATAGCACACCATCCAAGTACTCAAGTTTTTACAGTATGCGAGGGTAGGTAAAGTACTAGGACAAAACTTTTCGTCCGATACCCTTTTTACACCAAAAGTGCCCATTTTCACCACCCTCTCTCATTGCACAATGTCTATGAAAATCCGCGAAAATTTGTCCTTGCATTAGCAAACCCTTAGATAACATGAAGAAATTTACAGAATCTTTAAATATCACCAAGTGGTGGAGAAAAGGTCATTTAAGTATCTGGTATCGGTTGCCATGTACTTTTTTGTATGGAGCCGCATACAAAAATCTAAGTCACATTCACACCAGTTGATGCAATCACGAACCATGAAGGCGGCTTTGATTCCTTACACTTCTACTTATAGAGGTTTGAATAGATAGTGATTCCCTAGCTGATAGAAAGATTTCAAGTGTTTTTATATAAGCAGTGTTGAGAATTGTTTGTTTAAAAATGTCCATTTTTGGTTGTAAAAAGGGCATCGGACGAAAAGTTTTGTCCCCGTACTGGTAACTACTCGAGTACAAGAGGCTTACAAACTAGTCAACTAACAATAACCCAAGCCATCCCGGACGAACCCAGCGAAAGCAGTGACCAAGGTTAAGGTGGTTCCTGACGAAATCACTCTCAACCCTGAAAGCGTGAAAGCTACCCATGTTAACCGGGGATAAAATAAAGGTCGGTATGCCCCAAGCCAGGTTTGTGCGGGCAATCTCAGAGAAAGTCGTACGGTTCGGGCCGGATGCCCGGAACCCGAGTCGTTCGCAACCCAAAGCCAACAGCAGGAGCGATGCAGGGGTTGTGATGAATTCGAATTTGTTGCTATGGTATGATATTCCGTTTAATGCGTATAACCCTAACCCACTAAGCTTAAGAGGGTTTCCCGAGATTCAGCTATGATATGAGAGTACCGGCAAATTTATAACTCAAGGCTGTGATGCTATTTAATGGGAGTGTCGATGTGCACTGATGCTCAGGCCTTTGTCCATCCACCAAACCTTAGATTAATTTTGGGAACCGATCTTGGTGTTCGAGCTCTCCTTTAGGGAGCCCTCGCTACCACCGGATTGCACCATCCACCTAGAAAGTGCTAAACAGAGGACTTCCAGAATACCACAACGGTTCCCAAGGACTCACGCCTGCCCCTCCCGGGCCTCCCCTAGATGGCCCTTGCAAGAGCTTATTGGTACACTACAGTACCACCTCGGGTTAGGTTTTTTGTTGGAAAAGCTACTCGGCATGTTGGTTTCTTTTGTTTCATCAAAGAACGGAGATTAAGAAAGATGTTTTCATTGACGGATGGATAGGACAAGTGGAAAGCATGAAGGCTACGGGAATGAAGGAAGTTTTCTTTTGTCATACATTTCTTTTGTTCAGGGATAACAGAGTGTTTATTTCATTTGTTTCTTTGAAGGATAGACAAGGCGATAAGGAGGCATTTGCGGAACGAAGTGGAAATGTGTGGTGATGATTGGAAGACTGAGAATGGTGTTTTGCTTTTCTTATATACTTCTGTCATTACCGTCAGTTTAGCAAGTAACTCATCGACGAATATACCTCAAGTTGCTTGCTATCATTATTCTTTCTCCCACTGTTGCTCTTTTGGTGCCGTATTTGCGCTCATTTCGTTTATTTTTGACAAGCTGCCGGAAGCTTGCCTGGCTGTTATTGTACCTTGAATAGCGTGACCATTCGAATGCAAAGCTTCGGATTTTCCATATGAACAGAAACCCCTACACCTCTTCAGAAAGTCACCGGCATCAAGATCTGAACATTTGGATCTGAATTTAGTATGGGCGTTCAGATACGCACTGACAATTTGCCATACAAATTTTTGATTCCTCTGTTTAGGTTCTATGGTGAGGGAACTCTGTAGCCGGAGTGCTTAGCCAAGAAAATAAGGTTGGTCTTCAACCACCAAAGCAACCGAAACCACCCGTCTAATGAGAATTATGGACCTATTGGGAGATAGATCGGGTGATTCTCTACACACTAATAGAGAGAAAATAGAAATATCTCAAATTCTCATGGAGCCAGTCTTGGCACGTTAACCTACTGTTAATACCCAAGAATGAATGTCCTCCCGTTCCGACTCCAGAGTTCCCTCACCATACAAGCCGGGGACTTGTACGTGTAATACCTAGCCCACCCCCGCTGTGAGAACCTGGGCTACAGCGCAAGCCGGGCCTCGCGTTGGGGCGTTGGAGCAGTCCCTCCTAGCGGGTTTGTGTGTTGTATGATATCTCTCTTTTTATTTGACTTTGCTAATGCCGAATGGGAGGTTCTTCAGGATTGCATCACTTCATTCCTGGGCCCCGAGGCCTTCCCTAGTTTGGAGCGGACTCAGGTATCATACTTCAACTACCCATTTCTTCTCCCTCTTCCGCGCATCTTAGAACGGCGGGGATGTATACTGGCAGCTGGGTGACTGCTATAAGGCCATTCCTACCCGCAAGATTCCCCCGCTCATTCATCCACTCCCTTATGCATCCCATTTTATCAAAGCCAACATCATACAAGTGAGCTAACACTCAACGAAAACAGACCCAAATCAACGACCTGGAGGCCTTTTCTGCCGAATTTCTTGAAGACCGAGAAGCAGCAGCGTCAAAACACCGACGACCGAGTCGCCATCCGAAAAATCGGGGCGGGAGGAAGCAGAAGCATGCTATGGTGCCGGGCACTTGAAATCAACCGAAAACTAACACAAGAATAATTCTCTAGATATTTCAACCACCACCACCACATCTTTGAGAAGATATGGCTTTCATAGAAGTGTTCAGAAGACACTCCTCTTTTAATTCCACGTTTTCCAATTTTCAATCAAACCAATATTAGTGGAGATAGTAAAATTCCGAATTATCATACCAATGTATGGTCATTTTCGAAGTTACTTTTGCCAAGCCCCAATATTTATGTATATTAGATAAACAAAATGAATTACCCATGATGAGGGCTGATTTCAAATGCCAGGCACCATACCAGCCCAATTGTATCGCGCAACCCTCATACATGCTTCGCACTCCACAGCACCATTGGAAAAAACCAACGCAATTCATTACCAGAACGTACTGTACAACTAGTTCTCCCATCGTTTCACCAATCCATATACGGCAACGACAAATTTATGCAGCCCTTGTACTCTACCACTAGCATTCGTGCAGTCCTAATACATCACCATCATATAAAAAAAGAACCACCGCCCCAGCAACGGCAGTTAAGGAAATAAAGTGCCCCAGCTATCACGACAAGCAATGCACCAACCATTAACACTCTAGTACCATAGTTCATCGCTGTTCCACAGACCTCCCTGCAGCTATCGCCCGATTTCCAAGATCATGGATAGTCACTCGTTGAGAGGGGAGGTCCTGACTCAAACCCCAGGGAGGGTGGAGGGCAGGAACAAAAGTTCGGGCTGAGAGGGAGGAGGAAGAAGGGAGAAGAAACTCCGGCCGCGGCTGGTACGATAGTGGAGGGGGGGGGGCACACACTACCTACCAAGCGGCCCACTCTATTGGATCGGACACTGTAAGACAACATTCCAGTGTTCAATTCAACAACCGATTCAATCCAGGATATTCAGCCCAGGTCATACCGTGCCGGCACAAATAGCGAGAGCAAGACGATGAAGAAAACTCGGGGGAGGGAAGAGAGCAGGCTCGCCTCCTACTCTTCGCCCCGATAGATAGACGTGCCAGGCACCACAGGGTAGTAATACGGATTCTGATACGATGCTACACATACTACCGGCTCACAACCTAGCCAAACACAACAAGGTAGAGGAGAAAGCATACACAAACCCCACGCTGAAAATATTAAAAATGATAATGTTTACAAGTGAACAAGAGAAATTAGTGTAGTAAAGAAAAAAAGTATCATACTTGAACTACAGCAGTTATCCTCCGATAACAATTAAGCCATCTCCCGGAAACAAAAACAAGAAAAAAAGAGACAGGTCACATCTTACACTGGCACCCACACCCGGGCACTGGACACACCTTCCGCAGTCCAAACCATTCCTTAGCATGACCAGCATGCATCCCATGCCCGCACGCCAAGCAAAAATTAAACCAGCGATTATAGTCGTCTTCCCTATCTGGCTCCCTTTCAACGCCTCCTCCTCCTCCTCCTCCTCCTCCTCCAGCGGAAGTGCCCACCCCAACGGCAACCTTCCTGTACGCAACCGTGCCTAGGTTCAGTAGACAAACCGCGCACCTGGGCAGTGACTTTTTGCAGTGCGGGCATACAGTAGCTTTAGTAGGGGATGTGTTGGGGGAGGTGTGCGCTATGTTTCCGCCACCGCCGCCTGGAGTGATAGCGCGGGAGGGGTGTTGGGGATGCGCATGCGGGTGGTGTGGGTGGTGGTGGTGGTTGGGATGGTGATGCGCTGTAGTGCTGATCTGCGAGACGCTCCTGTCGCAGTTCGCGCAGCGTACATACACTTGCCGCTGCACTGCATCGATGGTCATTGTGCCGGTTCGGTTCCGGGATAGCCTGCCCCTCGCTACGTCAAATTTCGCGCGCGCGTGAAAGAGTCGGAAGGAGTTGAGGATATGTCTGTAGCTATCGTGCCAATTGCTAACCCTGTCGTCGGAGAAGTATCTCGGCACCGCAAACGCCGATACTAGAGCTGCTGTTTGGACGTCACCCGTGCGGTTGATGTACACTTGTAGGAGGTCTATAGCTTGCTCGGTCACACCGGTTACGACTATTCCGTCCAGGTCCCCGTCTACTACCAGTTTCCGGGTTAGGTCTGCAAGGTAATTCGTCAGCTCAGAGTCCTTGAGCCAGCGCAAGGCTATGCCGAGACGTTCGCGGATGGGGAGCCCGAGGTCATCGAGGACATCTTTCCAGTCGCCGTTCGAGACATAGGCGAAGATGGAGCGGAGGTAAGGGTCGTCGAGCTCGACGGACATGGCACGGCAGAGGTCTTTCCAGGTGTTGCCGTTTGTACTGTTTAAACTGTTTGCAGAGGGGCCCGAGAGAGCAGATTGAGCATGTGAATGATAGCCGGCGACAGCAGTTGACATTAGTTTCATTTGCTGCCCGCCTTGGGCAAGAGAATTTATGGAGCGCTCAATGTCGCCATGGAAAAGTGCCCATCCGGCAGCTTTGGCATATTGGCCTTCTTTCTCAAGTCTTGATCCTGTCAAATTTGTCGAGCGGTGAGTGATATCTGATGAACGTACCTTCGTATTTCCTGATCAAGCTCGTTGGCCGAATAGTCCCACCCACACATTGCTAATGCTAGAACCCTCTGCTCCGGGTATTGGCTCTCACCTTTGAACTTCTCCCTTCTACACCTCTTATTAATATCTGTAACTGTATCCGTCCAATCACTCATCGATGGCCTCCTCGCAGCCGTCAGTCTAGTTTCTTGCGTCTTGCCTATCCCCTTATCAGTAACTTCAACGACTTTAGACGTCTAGCCAATTGAACCCGTACCTCCTTGCCATATCCCCGACACACCCATATAACTAAGATCCAGCAATCCACTAACCATGCTACTACTTCTCGCAGACTCGCAAGCGCCCTGCAGCCACATCCACATATTCTTCAAATAAACATCCTCTGCTAACCCTGCATTTTTCGCGCACTGAGTCTCATTAGCTCATTCCCCTCTCTATCTCCTACCGTAGCGGGCAGGCAGAGAAACGACGAAAGAGGGAGAAAAGGGAGATGTCATCGGAGACAATTTACTGACATCCACCTCATATCCTTGTTCCACTCTTCTCCTCATGACAACGCATATGTCGTTACGCAGAACCTCGGCTGGGTCAAGAAGGAAGTCTTCTCGTCGCACAATGCTATTACTTCTTTCGGCCGGTCGTTTCTCATGCATACCTAGCCTAGAGCCGGGGCTTCCAACGATGGGGCTCGCCTCCTCATCGTGCTCCGCGCTTCGTCCTCTACTGCCGGGCTTAATGGCGTCTCTATCAAAACTATCTGGGGAGGGCAGAATCTTCAAGCCCCTCCCAGAGGTAATAGACAGCCCATTTCTGCTGCCCCAGGCAAGACTCGTAGCGACCCCCGAAGAGTGGATAACGTCCATAGACCCATCACTCCTGAGGCACAGCGTCCGGAGCACTTCCCCCCGACTAGTGCCTTGAGGATCGGACATCCAATCAAAGCTCACGATCCTCTTTTCGTTCTTGGATCCCCGCGCAGTGGCTAAATCATTGATCCTTGTAACAAACAACGTTTGCCCATCTGTTCTCCTATCCTGCGCTCTGGAAATTGGCACGCCTCTCATACCGCCGCTCAGCAAACTGGCAGCCGAGCCGCCCCATCCACCACGTTTATCTGGTTCCGCAATGGCACTTGCGACTGTTGCGGGCGCACCGTAGAGTCCGAGTGGGGGCGCTAGGTGTGGATCCTGATCCGATATCTTGGCAGTATCATAGGTCCTAAGTCTCCCCCCAGAATTGAGAACCCCAAATGTCCCCTGTTTAGTACACGAGTGCCGTAGGGATGTGATCTGTGTCCCAGACCTCCCATATTCATCCGTTGGGCGAGTGAAATTCAACGCTGGCTCCCCAGAACCGGCGTAGCGAATGAACCTCCGATCCCACACGGCGACGGTGCCATCGTCTGAATACGCGGCGAAGTAGTTCGGATCGAGGTCTAGTGTTATCCCATTCGCGCAACGCGAAGTGCACATACCCATTAACTGATTATTCTGGGGCTCCCTCAGGTCCCAGGTCCTTATACCCCTGTTGTTAATCCCGGCGAGAAGTACGTGGGCATCATCTCGTATGAAACAAACGCTGCTGATAGTCTCACTTGTGGCCAGTTGTCGGAGGGGCTTTCCGATGTCGCTGCTCGACCCAGCCCGTTCGCCCAGTCGCTGGTTCACATCCCAGATGTTCAGGCAGGCGTCGTTCCGAACTTTGTCAAGACCTGTTGCGAGGAACTGGCCGGTGCAATTGAAGGAAATTCCATTGCAGGGACGCTGGTGCTTGGCAGCTAGTGGAATTGAGGTGTTATCGGATATTCGGAGGAGGACGGCCTCACCGCTAGGCGGACCGACGGCCACTATGTCTTGATTGAAATGAGCTTCTAGAAACTTTATGGTTGGGGAATAATTCCTCACCCTCGTCGTATGGCGACCAGTCGATGCACTATCTCTCCTCCAATCAGCTCCCTCCCTCCAGTAGGTGTATGGATAGATTGATAGGCTGTGGAAGAAGCATGGGAACATACCCGAACATATGGAACTTTAGTATGCTTCGCGACAAGCTTAATCTTGACGTCCCTAGTGTCGGTACTCTTCTGTACCACCACCACCATCGCATGAGTGACGTCTTCGCTAACAAAACACTCTAAAGTATCGTACCTGGTGAGAAACAGTAAAAAGACTCAACTCATGATCCTTACTATTCCGACGGACAATCTTCAGAAAGCGCTGATTATCCGGTCGTGAATGTGGTGACCAGCGGATGGTAGGGCTGGTTTCGTCCACAGGATCTGCCATAATTATATTGGGAAGACCGGGGATGCGCCGGGTGGGGTTGGGTATTATCAAGTTAGAAGGAAATAGAAAAATAGGGAATAGGAAAAGAGATTATCTATGAAAGTTAGCTGGGCCGCCTATAATCAGCATTGGGGGTAGGTCGGGGAATACGAGGAAAATTTAATGCGGAATGGGGAGGAGAGGACAGAGCGACAACCCATCACACACTTTCGCCGTCCGCCTCTCAAACCAAACTCGTTGCCTCTTATCTCCACGATGATAATCATCGATCCACCCACCCTTGACGTCGCGACTACGCCTCATTCCCACCCCTAACCCATAATTCGTTTCAATCACCCCTCTCAATCCTACGGCACCGCACCAGTACACTCCATCCACTAAGCAAAAATCCTTCACCACCTCCACCACTGCCAACAGAAAATGCCGCCCAAAACCCACAAATACCAGAAACGTCGGCGTCGGCCCCTGATAAACCCAACGGGCCCAAAGACTTCCATAACTCACCTGAAAAAAAAGGTCCGCGACCTCCAACGCCTCCTAAACAACCCCAGCAGTTCCCTGCCAGCCGACGTCCGGTTAGAAAGCGAACGCGCACTATCAGCCTTCCAATATGAACTCTCGGCGGTTCAGAGCGCGGCGAAAGAGAGGAGTATTGCGAAGCGGTATCATATGGTCCGGTTCTTCGGTACGCCCTTCTCTTCTAGCCTTCCCCCCACGCGGTTTGTAAGTGGCTAACCGTGAGACAGAGAGGCAAAAGGCCACGAGGAAATTACGCAAAGCGGAGAAGGAATTGAACAAAGTAGAGGGTGAGGAGGGGAAGACGGAGGCAGAGAAGAGGGTTTACGAGGCGAGATTGGACCTTAATTATATTATGCATTACCCCACTGGGGAGAAGTACATTTCCTTGTTTAAGGATGCGGGGGTAATGCGGGAAAAGAGGGAGGGGATCCGCAGGGAGGTTGAGAGGCGGATGGAGAGAGGCGGGTTGGGGGAGAGTACAATGGACTTTGATAATGAGGGAGAGGATCAGGAAGAGGGGGGTGTGGAATTGGGAAGTGGTGAAGGGGAGGCTGAGGGGAGGGATAAAAGGGTGGAGAAGAGAAATAAAAAGAAGGGCAAGTCGAAAGAGAAGGTCCCAGGGGAGGGAAAGAAGCTGGAGGAGCAGGACGACTTTTTCGAGTTTTAACCTACCGCGCCAGTATCATGGCAGTTGGCAGACGGACGGTGGAGCAACGCGTACAAAAACCAGGGGGCTGTTGTTTCTTGCCTTTTTTCCCCAAAAGTTCTTATATCAAGTCTGGCGTCCAGCAATCCTTCATAATAATAATCCAGATATCATATATTCGATTTACTCTACGAGAGAATCGTCGGGGCATCAGGATATCCACGCGACAATCCTGACCTTGTTCTCTACCCTACCAACTATCTCACGACACCGCAGTGCTGAATTTGATGCCCAAGCGAGTGACCACCACTAAACCTCCTATTTCGCCATATCCTCCGAAAAAATAGCTGGCTCGCCCGCCGATGGCCCGAGCACGGCATAACACAACCTAAGTGTGGACACAGTCCTTAACAAATTGAACTCCTGGCTAAACCCCCAAACGCCTTTCCCAAGGGAACCCAGCCCAACCCGCCCCCTTTACCTCCCCAAACCATGATCATTTAAGCTTACATCCCGGACAGCCAATCAACAGCTCCTGACTACACTCCGGAAAGAAATAAATCCCATCAGGTTTGTGTTCCTGCAGCCCTCTCTCCGCAAGCGCAACCTTCGCCGCCTCGAACCAAACCTCGGTAACTTTGGGCGACCACTTCCTCCGACTGGCCTCTCTCGAGTGGCCACTACCGCTCCTCCTCAGCGCCGCCCCTCCCCCAAACTTAATCTCAGCATCCATCCTCTCCCCCTCCATATCCTGCATAAACTGTTTCCTCAGGCTGCGCGGTGCACCAGGACAATCCGCGGCAAAGAATTCCACGCAGCGGTTCAGTGGCATTTGACAACGGAGAATTATGGCGACGAGTTCATCGTTCTGCTTGTGTGGGGGCTCCGGGGACATGCCCAGGCGGATGGAGTTCACCAGGAAGTGTAGGGCGTGGTGCGTGGATATTAGGGTTTGGTTGTCGAAAGTGGTTATTATGTTTGATTGAACGCTCAAGTAGGCGCTAGTCAGGTCGCTAGGGGCTAGCGGCTCGTCGGAGTTCTCGGCGGCCATAGCAGCTTTGTTGGCTTCTAGGCGGAGGCGGGAGTATGTTAGGAAGTGGAGGACCTAGGATGCAGTGTTAGTTGGTTGGATAAGCGCTTATCTTGCTACCCCCTTCTTCCAAAATTTTAAGAAGGCCCTAAACCTCGCCCGGGGCAAGCTAAGAACACAGGGAAGCCAGGAATGTCCTTACATAGTACCTAAATATCAACCATATAAGCTTTCAGGACTCATGAGACAGGGACCAAGAAACCTGATAGGGAGACAAAGAGAGGAATCAGGTCCCTCAAGGGGGGATAATACAATTGCTTCGTCAACCTCCTCTGTACCGTCCGAATTGCTTGATCCTTCTTAGCCTTGGCCTCCTCCCTATCCTTCCAATTGATGGTGAACTGGGTCTTATACATCGGCGCAACCGCCTTATCACAAAGATAATAGGCCAACTGCGAGCACGTGATATGTCTCTTCTCCAGTCCGTAAAAGTACTGTATCGTAGGGCGGCGTACCCCGTCTCCTGTCTTGGACTTTGGCGGGTAGAAGAGTTGCGACAGCAGCGCTATATACGATCCGGGGACCATCCATCCAGTAGCAATGGTGGACTCGTTCGCATCGACGAGCTCCTTGAAGGCTCGGGAGACGAGGCGGAGACGCGTAACATCTCGCCAGTCGGTCTGACAGCAGATGCTGATTATTAGCTCAACGGGGAGGTAGTCGAAGTACGAGCCCGTTAGGACGTCGGATGTCCGGTTGGTACTACGGGGGCGGGCAGAACGGGGGGAATCTTAGTATGAATCGTAATCAAAGCTTGAACTGGGCGGCTCATGTGATAAAAAAAATTTTACTTTGCCCTGCTCAGTTTTGGAAAAATGGGTGATTTTTGTTTTGTTTCTTGTCTCCGGTCTCTCTCCCATCTGTCGTCTCCCCGGCGAGAGGCAGTTGGTTGAAGATGGGCGCAGTAGGGGAACAAAAAAAACAGGAGAGGGGAGCACATGAGAGCACGCACAAACACACATCACACACCTTGGGGGTCTCGTTTTCTGTAAGAACTGCATGCGCGCCCGTTCTACTGCGCGACGAAGTTTTTGAGTCTTCTGCTCAAAGGCATCGGCCGGTGATGAACCGAACATTGCGGGGGAGGGGGGGTGTGACGGAGGGCACCGGATGTGCGGGGATCAGTGTGGAAGAGGTCGGAGAAAAGATTGCTGGGTATAACCCGATTGAATGAGTGTGCAGTACAATATGTCGATGTTGATGATGAAGGCCGAGATCGTGTGCGAAGGGTGGGCATTGAGGGAAGGGGGGGTTGGATAGGCTACCTTACTCATCCAGGAAAAGGAGCAAGATCTGAGAGAAACCGAAAGGAACCCAACGGACGAAATCCACACAAGGAAAAAGAAATAAGAAACGAGCTGAAAAACATGGCTTTTTTTTCTCAAGACGATTCTATTATTAGAAGCTCGTTTGGGTTGAATTGAAACGAAACTTGGTCTATTCGAGTGGTACAAATCGCCAAGGGTCGGCCTTATTTGTGCGAGCAGACGCTGCATGCAGTGAACTGAGATTCATGACAGCGCCTTCTGTCTTGCCCGCTGCGGAGATCCTGAGTTAGACCGACCGTGCCCTGAGCGAGGTGGTGCCCTCAGCGAGGCATGGTAAGTTAGTGTTGCTGTGGCGGACCCGGTGTTTAGTAAGAGTCCTCATTGGACTATGAGCGCCGCGCCTCGCTGAGGGCACCACCTCCCTCAGGGCACGGTCGGTCTACGGGGGGAAGGGTCCTTTCTCACCTGCCAAACTCCCCTCTGAGCCAATCCATCCAACCCGGGCGCAAATCCTTTCCATGGGTGTGGATGAATTACCCCGTGTGCTCCAATGAAAGGCCAGGCGTTCTAGTTGCCTCTCCTAGTAAGGTGCTGTGTGTTTTTCCTTTTTTGTCCCAACTGAGGGCCAAGCTTGGCATGGTTTCCCCCACCCCTAACTTATCCAGTGGGGGAATTTTAACGACCTCGCACATTTCTCTCGTATTCAAGCTGAATTAATTGAAAGTTCCGTCTCACCACGGATTTGACAAAAAAAACGAAAGCTCCGTTTCGGGCCTGGAAAGTCTGCCGTACCGGTAGTGTGATTTGTTATAAGACACCTCAAGTACTCCAGTGCTGCTCAGGCATAGGACCAACTTGGTAGCAACCTACGTCCATAGAATCTACACGCAGCTTGTAAATTACTAGTGCATAAGTTAAGCCAAAGGATCAATAGCAAGCGCTTGCCAGTACTGTATTTGCATTGGAGCCTTACGTACGAATACCCCGATCGAAGTCTTGCCTTAAAGGGCTTAGACCTAACACCTTATGCTGCATTCCCGCTAGATATTGCCAGGCACACACTTCCCTTGACCAAGCCAACCACCACCCCAAAGCACACCCAGTCACTCGCAACTAAACGGCAAACAGCAGGTTGTAGGCAGCTCCATAGGCCTCCTTTTAGTGGCACAAATTGATGACACGAGAGCAGAAATTTAACAGACGATCACAGGTGCTTGTAAGGATAGACAAGGTATCGCCGGAGGCTGCGCCTTTCCCGCCTATCATGGTCTCAAGTACTCCCGGTTCCGGGTAATATGCCCGATCCGTCGAGGAACCGTTTGATATGTACTCGAGTACCGGTACTTGAGCTTGCGTTAAAATGCGGGGAAGAGGTATCGCAATCTTTTTCGAAAGCAAGGCACGGTAGTCGCACCTGCACATGTGCATACACTGTAGAACTTAAATTCATGACCTTTAGGAGGGGAAAACACGAAAGGTCATCAGAACCATTGTCACAGGGCATGCTCGAGTACCTAAGCCAGAAGCACGATGTATATTGTCCTATTAGACACAAAACCTTCTCCCCCCGTTCACTGTAATCGTCACCCCGGTGAATTGCCTTTTATCTCTATTCTCCACCCCTCGCCGGATGCAGCAAAGCGGTACGGGTAAAAAAAACCTCCGCGACTAGCGGGAAAGAGTGCCTGGAAAGTACTGTGCAGGTACGGTAACTCTTTCTTCGACCATCCGAGTTATCCACAAAGTTCCGAGAACACTACCAGGTATTCAAATGCATACCACACCAAACAACCCAGTAATTAACTTATTCACCTACTGCACCAAACCGTTCTTGCGTGACCTGCAAATCGGAAATGCCATCATAACTCTAACATTTAGAAGAAGAAAAAATTGTGCCGGGAATAGCCGTAGCGCTGGCAATGTTATGATGCCCAAAGCCGTAGAGTCGATAGTTCTAGATACCTGTTTAACGGGGTAGCGCAGCGCCCTACGTGTTAGTATTTTGGTTAATGCAATAGATTTATGGTCTACTATAGCTGAAGTAATGGTGGAGTAGCATTCGCTCAATGGATTCTAACATACGAGTAGTATATCGACTTAACCAGCCGTATGCTACGAAGGCTAAGTGCCTGAACAGTGCAGACTGGTCTCTCCTCCTCCACTAGGTGGCCATGAGTAGGCCTGGAAACCAAGATATCGTGGTGCGCCAAACTGGAGTGCGGTACCTGCACCGCAGAGGGTTTGACTCCAAATTGGATATCAATATACTTGCTATTTCAAAAGTATCCGGATGCCTTGGCGCCAATACTGGAAGATTTAGGTGTGAATTTGGGCGGCTTGGCGCCCAGGCATCCGGATACTTTTGAAAACAGCGGGTAACCGTTCTTTAACTATTTTTACATGCACCGCAAGCACGCACATTTACAATCTGCTTCCCCCCAGAACGAGGTGCGCAAACTCATATCATACTACCCAGGGCGAGGTCAAAACTGGAACTTAAGAATCAGGAAACATAATGAAATGGTGGCATTAGAAGTGTTGTGAGCTGTTGAGTTCGCTCTTCAATGGAAATCCCATGTTGCGGTTATCAAGAATATTATAAGAATTTGTTTTTTCTAGAGTGTGAAGAACACCCACGGGAGAGGGGGGGAGAAGGGATGCGGTGCAGCTTCCGGTGGAGTGGGTGCTCGTATATTAACCGTTCCCCACTCTCCAACGACAAGGAGAGGACCCCCGGGTTATCGTCATAAGATATTTATGGCACCATACACGATTTTTCATGGAAATCTGTAATCCTGTTGCTGCGTTATGATCCTTGTCTGGAGTCCGTTTTCGGAAGGGGGTATTGTGAGATTGGTGGTTCTGCACCCCATCAGGAGGGGCTCTATTGCGGCTCAGATCACTACGGTGCGAGGGGAAATACCCAATCCCCAGGCTACTTTGAAATTTAAAGTGAATATTTACCTCCCCTGCTGTAGGCATTAATATTCTCAAAACTCCCCAATCTCGAAGCCATTAGAAGCCTCCAACCGGATTGTAGAGTCGTTCCACTGGGGGGGTTGAGAATGTCGGCCTTCAACTGGGCTAATCATGCCCCATCCCACTTAAGTAAATCTTTTAACGGGCCAGTATCTCAATTTGGGGAAGGCTGGAAGTGCCTTCCGTCGAATGGCGCAGTGTCGTGCAGGTGCGGCCTTGCTTATCATACCAAATCAATCACTTCATCGAGGTTAAACATTCTCTAAAGTCCAGCTTGTCGCTCTATGGAGTCACACCCTACCCTGACAACACTACCATATCTTGTTATATCAGCGGCGATTCCCATCTCTATTCTCCCCTTTCATTATAGCTTCCTAGCGAGTTCTGCGTAGTATCGTAAGGCAAGTTGCCGGAGCTCCCGGGCTTGCTCTACCCACCGCGGTTTTATTGGCGCTATGGTACTCTAGACGACCACAACCAGCCCATCAGAGGGGAGAATTACGGCTAAGGGGATTTTCGTATGAATACCCAAGATAAAGCCTTTTCTTCTTCCGACGCTTCTGTCATGGCGGGGGGCATAGTTTAACATAAAATTACCTAATTGGAGGTGGATGCTCCCCTCGTGCCATAAAATGATGTACCTTAAGCAGAAAGGTTATCATTCAGTACGAGTTTGAACATTAATATCATTTAACCCGATCTCGCAGAATAGTCCTACATCAGCTCATTCACCGTGCACTTCCCCCAATAGAAGCACAAGGTTACGGAGGTTGAACACAGAGCTTATGTTATCGAAGCAAGGAGAGAAGAAAGTGGTAGGCTATTGCGTGGGCATCGAGGGCGCAAATTAACTCATTAATGTTCCACTATTTATACATGTATTGTATAAGAAAGAAACTTGCAAGGGCTCCTGTATTCCCTTTTAGGGGCAAGGGAGTAGTCTAGTGATCTTCCTGTACCTGGCTATGGAGGATGAATCTCACCTCTTCTAGAGCATTGCTCAACGATTCTAGGTTACCGTCAAGGAGGTATCTATCATAGGAAAGTGTCATAGGAAAGACACTATTCCCCCCATGTGAGATTCTATGGTGCCTTCCTGCCCCCCCAATGGCCTTAGTTCACAAAAAACTGAGAAGACCATTATACAAGCAGCTGCAGTAGAGCACCCCACAATTACACTACCTTTCCACATCCACTACCCATCCTCTCCAACTCAACCCACCACCAAAGCCTAAAAGTTCATCGTATTAAATTCTCTCCAATCCCCAGTCAACCTTGGATATAGTACAACCAACCCGAAAAGTATAAAAAATGTTGAGAAAAATAATAACTTTATATACAGCCATATGACCAATAGATGCATCCCAATCTAGTACGCTAGTCCCGCGTTTTTGTACTTGTTCTGCCACCATTGGTTGCCTTGTTCAAGCGAGGGCCCTTCGGAGTGTATCGCACGTGTAACCTGGTACAGTACTCGCATTAGATAAACACCCCCGCAAAACGCCGACACCATGGAAGCACTGTACGATACCTCATCCGCCGCCACCTGATAGCTATGTAGGTACCCTAGCTCGGCTTAGCCAGGGTAGGGTAGGTTTGAGTTTTTTTCTCTTTTTCTCCCCCCTCCTTCCCCCCAGATCTGGATCATTGCCGTTGCGGTGTGGTTGGTACTGGGCCTGGTGTGGTGTGGTATAGACTTGGGCATGGGCGGGAGGTTCGGATGCTGGGGGGGAGGAGTGAGGGGGAATTGGTGGTGACGTCTAGGGTGTAGTATGATATGGTGTGTAGATACGAGGTGCTTGCGGGAACACTGTTTTATGGCCTGGTTTGAGATGTGGAGGAGGGGGATTGCGGATTGGGTGCTAATCAAGGTAGGGTGTGGTAGCAAGCTTTGCGGTAGGTATAATGCGATAATTGGTGAGAGGGTTTAGCCTGGGAGGTACTATGTTCGGAGAGTAATACCCACAACAGCTATACCCGAAATTGTAGCAAAACTGGGGAATAACAATCCCTCTCTATATCCTACGTCACCAGCATTCATTCACCAGGCTCAGCAGTCTAAGTGTGTCGGAAAACAATCGGCAATACGAAGGTGTGTGTGGGAGGGGATGTCAATATAAAGTCCTCCCAACAGGCCCACCATATTCACATTTTCTTGTTCACTCCTCGCAAGTTTAATAACTAAACTGCCTAGCCATTGAGAATTATCGTCTTGCTTTCTCCCTCCCAGTCAATCGATCGACCTCCAAGCAAAGCAAATCCAATCGTTCTCTATAATCTCCACAAAATGAAGGCCAGTTTTGCCCTCAGCCTCCTGACCACCCTCCTGACCGCTCTCCTCGCCAGCGCCCACGCCATACCCGCCGCGGGCTTAAAAAAGCGTGGGACTACCCTCTTTCCAAACTACCTCATCCCGCTCAACCAGAGCACCCCCGACACCGCCTATCCGACACAATTCACCGCGACAATCCTCTATAGCGGTGATGAATCCACAGGAAATGAGAAGAGGCTGATTGGTAAGCCTCTTTATTCCTATTACCTCCTCCATTCTGCGCTGGGACTAATAGGTGTGTGAAAAATACACAATAGTCGGTTTCGATGTCCCCGACAGCTCCGGGCACAATTGCGCCATCTCGTTCGTTCTCCCGGAACCTGTTCCGGGCGGGTATCCGAATACTGTGACCGGATCTGGGAGTTTGGACGTCTACGGATTCAACGGGCAGGTTATCAATGGTGTGACCAATTGGAACAACCGCCCACCGAGGTACCCATCTTCTGCCCCGTTTTGGACTATCGTGGTATGGATTATTTTTATTTTTCCTTCTTATCCCTCAGTGGTCTGGTGATCGCGGCTAACGCTGGGGATAGCAACCAACGGATTTCGGACCCGCTAATGTTACCGGTGGCTCGCTGCCTTGTAATCATGGGCAGAGAATGGACTTTGAGGTTGTTGCGACTAGGGGTGTTGGTCCGACTTGTTTTGATTGGTTTGGTGAGTTGTCTTCCTTCTTTTTCTCCCTATTCCCTTTTTTCCGTTAGCCGTATGAACAACTGTTAATTGGTGAATGGGGTGCTGCAGAATTGACTACTCCCAAGACTGGCATAACGCTCGATATGTGGTAGTTCTTGATCTAATGCTACAAGCTGCTGGGCGATGGCTAAGGGGGGCGTATTTCCTGGCGCTCTTCCCGTGGGACAATATTTATCTTTTCTTGTTACTAGCCAGGCGGGGCGGCAATGGGAGCTTGAGATTTCGGGTAGGACGATATTGGGTTGGTTAGTTAGTTGGCTTATTGATTGATGACTTAACGAATATACCCTATATTTTTATCAATCTGAGGCTATTTGCCCTGCTGGGATTGCAGGAGTGAAGGGGTGGATAATGGAGACGTACTCATGCCTTCTCACTCGCTAAAAATGATTTGTATGTTTTGCTGCTTGTGAGAGCTCACTGATGAATCAACCCCTAAACCTCTAGACAACCTTCTAGAGTGCGGAAGTGCATGATATGATAGTTTTTGTTTCCCTGTAGCCCCCCCTTGACCCGCGAGAACTAAGGCTAAGTTCTTGGTGCTCACCAGGGATTTAGGTTGCCCAGGCCGACGGGCTCTCCTGAATCTCCGATATCTGTCCATGGAACCTTCCTGCCTACTCGTACTTCCCCTGGTTTGGGAGTGTCCTGGACAGGCTGCTGACGGTTACCGGTGTACATGGTGTGCTTGGCAGATGTTCTTAACGACCTCCAGAGCACATTTATACATCCACTTCTGCTTCTTCATCTTCCTCCAACCCACCTAGGATCAGACCCAAATGGTCAATACCCACCTGGGTGCTGGAGTGATCTGAACCGAGAAATTTCTCACCGTTCGCTAGCGATTCTGGATGTATCGTCTGGGAATTTTCATACTTTCCCTTCCCTTTAAGCTACTGCTGGATTCTGTGTGCTCCTCAAGGCCTCGAGGTGGTTCGGTCCTAGGTCCTTTGGAACATTCCAATGCTATCCTATGTATTTTTTTCTAGTTCACTCCTCCAGAACTAAGCCTAGGGTGCTAACACTAGCCAGATATACCGAACAATCTGGTACCAGCTACCTATCTTGGTAATTTAGTTTACTCTTATAGATTTTTTTTCCGTCTTGGTACCTTCCTTGTTCTTGTAAAGCTAAGCATGGATCGCCGAGCTATGTGAGAGCGAAATCGCTATTAGGTCCTAGATTCTCTTCAGGAAGTGTTACATAGGCCGAGACATCCTCCCTGCCTCATCGCATTTCCCCTAGCCCGGGGGAATCAGCGCCAGGGTCCCGAGATCTCCTGAGCCTGAGAGCGAACCAGCTATATCTTAAGCCCAGAGGGCCTAACCTGGTCCACTGCCGTTGTCCCTTACGGCCCTCGCAGTAATATACAACGCCGAACCTTTACTGGAGGATTTGTAAATACCTCCGTGAGTTACATGCCAGTAGCCTAGGGCATGATATTTAGCGTAGAGGCTCAGTAAGTCGTTGTCTTCGTACGGTAGTCCAGAGATAATACTGCAATCACTTCCAAAGCCACCCCCCCCCGTCGAGCTACTTTCCCTTTCAAGAGATATGCTGCCATCGAATATCCAACTAATTAATAGAGGCCTCAATTGTGTATCCTTGCTAAAGATTTGCCAATACCCCGGAGGCAGCATTTGAGGCTGGTGATAAAAGATCATAACTGCCAGCGGCAGGTAGTCCATTTCTTCGAGTGTCCCCCTTACGGACTGTTCGCCTGCATCACTGAGACCACTTAGGCTATGAAAACGGTTAAAAACGACCTTAGAGCCTCCTCGTTCTCCGCCCCTTCACCCCCAATAACCTTACGACTCTGTCAGCGAGCAACATGACGAGACCTCGTTGTGATTACCACAGCCCCCTTCGAACCCTGAACCACAAAATTTCCAGTGTTGCTGTTAATATTGCTTGAGTCATTTTTACTCGCCTTATCAAAGAGAGGGATCCAGTTCCCGCTACCGATATACTCGGATACCAGGGTTAGTCCGCGAACACCAGGATTTATTCTGAGCATGAGCTAAAGTGGCAAATATCCAATAGAAACCGTGAATAGATAGTTCAACCAATAGTAAAGCAGAAAGCGTTCGAGGAATTCTTCTGGTTTTTCAACCCACACCCCTTAGTGCGTGCGCTATTCCCAATATCGTCCTTAGCTTTGTCAGCCCTGTGTTCGCGGACTAGCCCTGGCATCCGAGTACTATTGTGATGACGCGAGCCATGATGTGGAATACCCTCCTCGACGCACAGCTCTAGGAAGCTCAAGTACTCCAGTAGATCTCGCGTACGGTAGTACGTACCATCATAACCTGTGTTCGGACAGCCACTCCGCAGGAGTGTTTGTGAGACATACCTATCAGGGGTTAGTCATGGAGGCTCTCAAAGCGGAAATGATTGGACGGGGATTGTTGCCACAACGAGCCACATCGCCGCGCTTCTTTCAACTCTGATTACCCGAGTACAGAATGTTCATAAACTCCCCAAGTCCCTACAAATCGCTCCACAATTTCTACGTTCAGCCAACATTTTGGATAAGGTATCATGGCTCATGCTTCATATTCAGTCAGCGTCGGCGACGGTAACGTCAACTCTGGCAACATAATAGGGGGTGTCAACAACTTCTATAACTCCGACGAGGATGCGCAAATCATGCGTTGGCTCTCTCCACTGGAGCCGAATAACAGACACCAGAGCGTGCGCGTCGACCGGTTCGATGGTGTAGGAGATTGGTTTTTGGAAACGGGCGAGTTTCGGGGGTGGAAGAATGGTGAGGGTGGAGTCGATAAGGCAGTGTTGTTTTGCTCCGGGAATCCGGGAGTCGGCAAGACATATCTGAGGTGAGAGGCGGGATTCTTTGAGAGAGGTGAATACCACTGACAGCCAGAAATACTAGCTCGTTGGTGATCGACAGTCTGTGCGATCAGGAGGAGGAAAATATCGCGGTTGCAGCCTTCTACTGCGACTTCGCTTCCCAACAAGAGCAGACAATCAACAACGTCATGGGAGCTATTCTGAAACAACTGGTAGGTAAAGGGGAGATCACGAAAGGTCTACGGGAGGCGTTTCAAAAAGCGAAAAAGGAAGTTGGTGGTAGAGGACCTCGACTCCCGGATCTGATGGGGATGTTGAGGACTGCTGTTGCTTCACTGCCCAAAGTTTTCATCTGCGTTGACGCCTTGGACGAATGTCTACCGAAATGCCTGCCGGAGCTTCTCGGGTCTCTGAGAGATATTGTTCGCGAGTCCCCTAACACTAGAATATTCCTCACCGGGAGACCCCATGTTCGGGAAGATATTCAGAGATATTTCACCAAGGCGGTTGTGATACCAATCAGCCCTAACACGGAAGATGTTCGGAATTATCTAGAAATGAGGTTAGACATGGATGCCGAGCCAGAGGCGATGAACAGTGATTTGCGGGCGGATATTGTGAGGGTTATCCTGGAAAACATATCTGATATGTGCGTACGACCATTTCGCATTTCTACTCTATCAATGATCTATACTTACGAGAGAGTGGTTAGATTCCTCCTTGTTTCGCTCAACATCGACGCTATTCTAGGAGAGGTGACAATTCGCCGGAGAAGAATGAAGCTTGAGGAGATGACACTTGGCAATGGATTGAGTGATGCCTACACGGCAACTCTGGCGCGACTGAAAGCGCAGAAGGGATATAAGTCAGTACTCGGGATGAAAGTCTTGATGTGGGTGCTGTATTCGGAACGGCCATTACGAACTCAGGAACTCAGTCATGCCTTGGGGGTGGAGATAGGATCCGGAGATATGGATCCCGAAAACGTTCCCGCGTTACGGACACTTGTATCATCTTGTCTGGGCCTTGTCACGGTCGAGGTGTCTTCGTCCACATTCCGACTAGTGCACTTCACTCTCCAGGAGCATCTCTCGCGCGATCCGACCCTCTTCCATAGTCCTCACTCAGAAATTGCCGAGGTTTGCTTGACATACCTCAATTTTGGATGCATCAGGGATCTTTCGCCAACTCTCGACTCGGCCCCCGCCACAACTCCGCTTCTAGAATATGCTTCCGTGTACTGGGGGAGGCATACGAGAAGGGGGATAACGGAAGGTGTCAAAATACTTTCACTAAGGCTTCTTGATAGACTTGACGAGCATATATCTGCTCAACTACAATTATTGCAGAATAATCGAGATCACAGCAATGACCTATACTTTGATGGGACGGGAGAGCCTACGGGATTTACAGGACTCCACGGAGTAGCATTTCTCGGGATTGAGGAGATAATGTCTGCTGTATTGGAGATGAAGGAATGGGATGTTAATGCATTCGATTGCATGGGGATGACGGCTCTCACGTGGGCAGCTGCAAGAGGGCACGAGGAGGTCGTAAAGATGTTTCTGGGACGAGAGGACGTCCATCTCAACCAGGCAGACACCGAATATGGCCGGACACCACTCTCGTGGGCGGCTAGGGGCGGGCATGAGGGAATAGTAAAGATACTTTTGGAACGGGAGGGTGTCAATCCCGACCAGACAGAAACCAAATATGGTGGGACGCCACTCACGTGGGCGGCTGAGAAAGGGCATGGGGGAATAGTAAAGATGCTTTTGGAACGAGAGGGCGTCGATCCCGACCAGGCAGACACCTTTTATGGTCAGACACCACTCTCGTGGGCGGCTGAGAACGGGCGTTCGGGAATAGTAAAGATGCTTTTGGAACGAGAGGGAGTTAATCCCGACCAGGCAGACATCAAATATAGCCGGACACCACTCTCGTAGGCAGCTAGGAAAGGGCACGAGGGAATAGTAAGGATGTTTTTGGAACGAGAGGGAGTTAATCCCGACCAAGCAGACACCGAACATGGCCAGACGCCACTCGCGTGGGCGGCTGAGGGCGGACATGAGGGAATAGTAAAGATGCTTTTGGAACGAGATGGCATCTATCCCGACCAGGTAGACATCAAGTATGGCCGGACACCACTCTCGTGGGCGGCTGGGAAAGGGCACGAGGGAATAGTAAAGATGCTTTTGGAACAAGAGGGGGTCAATCCCGACCAAGCAGACACCGAATATGGCCAGACGCCACTCTCGTGGGCGGCTGAGAAAGGGTATGAGGGAATAGTAAAGGTGCTGTTGGAACGAGAGGGCGTTAATCCCGACCAGGCAGACACCTTTTATGGTCAGACACCACTCTCGTGGGCGGCTGAGGGCGGACATGAGGCAGTAGTAAAGATGCTTTTGGAACGAGAGGGTGTTAATCCCAACCAGGCAGACACCGAATATTGCCAGACGCCACTCGCGTGGGCGGCTCAGGGCGGACATGAGGGAATAGTAAAGATGCTTTTGGAACGGACTGATGTTTGCACCGTTATGCCGGATAACACAAACCAAACTCTGCAGCCGCCGGCTCTCTCTGAAGAACACGATGCAGTCGTGAGCATCCCACGGGCGCGTGGCAATGTCAATTGCGCCGCAGCAGATCACGATAGCCCGACATCCCTCCCACCCTCTGCTGTGACTCGGAACGAGTGTGTGGTGGGGGTGCAACTCCGATCTCGCGATTCAAATACCAACATGACGGACTTTGATGGCCAATCTGAACCCCTGCCGGCAACCCACCATCAACAGCTGAGGCTTTTGGACCTTCCCAAGCCCGCAGAGAGTGGCCCCTCAGCCCAATCACGGCGGTGGCCCCAGTACACTCCCCGGAGGACTGATGCTCATCCTAACACCCAATCCTTCCCGCCACTTGCTGTCGACAGATTTTTTATCATCGCCTCTCTTGTTTGTCTTTTCGCTCTTTGCCTTTACTTCTTACCTTCCTCGTCACTAGATATATTCTCCTTCCGTAAATGTTTGCCAAGCGAAAGATTGGCTTAAGCGGGGTCTCCATAGATTCACAAATATAGTTCCATAAGGGTGTTTTTCTGGTTCTGCTGGCTATTCGCTACTTACCAACTTGTGTTTTGTTCCCCTTCTTTGCCCCTTTCCTCCATTGGAGTTCTGGTCAGGCTGACACTGTTCTTGCTCATTCCTATTATTCGTGATGTTGGTATTTATTTTAGGTATTGTGGACAGCGGTTTACAGTACAGTTCTGTCCGTCACAAGTAATTGAGTAGGAATTGAAAGTAAACTAGAAGACCCCTTTCCCAGGCCCGTAAACAGCTTCGGTGGTTAACTCATGTGATTTCCACCCAATTTTGGAGCCTCTGTATTAGGTTTCGTGTAATATTTGACCTGATCAGCCATCTATTCCATCTTTCACAAAGTCTCGCTCTATACTACCGTAAAAACTCAAATAGAAGAGAAATGTGCTAGGACGTTGGAATTTCCCTCCTCAGCTAGCGAGGGGAAAACACCACCAACTCAGCCCCCAGTTGAGACAAAACAAAAGGAATATACGGGGCGCCTTACTAGGAGAGGCAACTCCAACGTCCCAGCACATCTCTCTTCTATTTGAGTCTTTACAGTATGATAGAAGGAAAGCAAACTTTTGGAGTTCCTGGCGCTCGGATAGGCTCTACAAGAGACATCGACGAAGGGGTCATGCGCATCCAGGATAGCTATATGTGGTGAAGTGTTTCCGGCCATAGCATCTCTTAAATTGTAGTTTAAGCTTTCCGGACGAGAAGAGAGGTCATTTTGAAAACTTCTCCTCTAAACGGCGTAGTGTATTAGGAGCTTCCCTATCAGGTAGTTTATCATGTGTGGAGGAGCACCCGCATTAGGGATCATCCTGAGGGTTTCCACAAACCCTGCGTCAACTGTTCTTCTAACGGTAGTAGCTTCGGCAACCTCATCTTTGAAGCCCAAATCCCCCCTTCTTTAGTAATGCACGAGGAGCATCCACGTCTTATTCCTATATCGCCGGACCAATCGGAATCCCCCACAGGTACGGATCCTGCCGGAACATATTTTTTGGTACCATACCCGATTAAGCACCCCCAGGCTACTGACAAAGGTGGTTTAGAACAGGTGGCAACATAGTGTAAAAATCCTATCTCCTGTGCTCTCTTTCACTTCACCGAGATCGGGACCCGGAAGTCGCAACAGCATTGTGAGAAGATGGCCACTTTCCTTCCCTAAAGCAGCATGAATATACCCGAGTTTGACTGCAGTAGGCTCTTGTTCTCCCAAGTGGGGTAAAGCTATGAGATCGGCTATGGATCACGGTGCCCTTTGGGAAGGGTTGGGGGCCGCGGGGGGGGCCTTGTTTAACTCCCCCTTTGTTTATTAATCATCGAATGGGGGAAAAGAATGGTTTGGCCTGAAGATGCAATAGCCCAACACTTCATCTGCCCAGAGACCCTCTTGACTGAAGGATCACAGAATATCACTCAAGCGATATCCACTGTTATTATATAATACCTTATCAGAGGGCGATTGGTACAAATGTGCAAGAAGCCCACTAGTCATGCCCATAGAGAAATTCCAATGGAAAATTGCCCGGGAGAGTTCATACATAACTTGCCTTTGCACTGTTATCAACTCACCGAGGCTTACCAAACCTAGCTCCAATCGGGGGGATGGATACAGTGGAAACTCGGTTAAGTTAACTGCGCTGCCTGAAGCCTAATGCTCAGCGTATGATATGGCTCCCCACTTTAGAAACATCATCGCATATGGGGGTTCCAGAATTTGTAGTACCGGTAACCCACCTACCTAGACGTCTGGTAGATGGCGGAGCTATGATATAGTGTCTAAGGAGGTTTGGCACGTTGGGATCCGCAATTTCCTGAATAGGGAGCTGGCAAGTGATCATCCGGATCCCCTCTGATTTCAACACCACCATCGGATTCTAGCTGCTAGGCTTCCTCTGACCTCCTTGAACCCCTCAACAGGAGTCAATACCGAGTGATACCGGATGATCATATCCCCTTTGCCGCTTAACCATGGGACCGGCCAATTAACTCGTGACTCCCGACACGAAAGTTGGATGCAATGGCCTGAGCGAGATTATCATAAGTCATGTATATTGTATCACGGCACCCTGCTGTTAGACATCAATCAATGCACTTGTGTTTTGATAGCCCTCAGCGATATATCTGTAATCTGTAACCCTCCAAATCTTTTCTTTCCCGCAGTTAACCTGCTTCTTTACACCACCAATGTTCCAGCCACGCTTATTCCCTTGCACTCGAAGAGGTTCTATAGTTATCTACCAGTAATCAGTGGTTGTAATCTCCTCTTGATAGCATCTGCACCTATAGTGTATTCAACGTTTAATAACATTCTATCGCTACCCCCAACCCTACCCGGAGAGAAAAAATAAAAATCTACACGTGATGCAGGATAAGTATAATATTCGTTCCTATGATAATATTATACGAAATACCTAGCTGGCGCAGTGGTTGGGATGTCAATAACCAATTAACCCCCTGCTCAATTAGCAGGCGCCTAGGAGTTCAATTCCTGCCTTATAAGGAATTATTATTGAGCGATCCATCATGTAGGGCAGGAAAAACAAGAAATCCTGCCCTATGGGGACTAGGGGTTAAACCCCCTCGGACTTCCATAATGGGGCTATAAGGCAGGTCGGTCTTTCTACAAGGTGGTAGAATCCGACTCTAGGCGATACACCAAGGGGTGAAGTCCGCGATCGGCGTGGTATCATAGCAGAAAGAGAAAAAGAAGAAATCATCTTTTTCCCCTCCTGGGTTGGGAACAAGTAATCGTGAATCACAAACCCTTAGTATAGAATCCACCAGATGTATCGGTGAGGGGCCAATTGCCATCAAGGGGCCCTTTCACCACTACCCATCTTTGTAGGCCTTTTCCCCTATAATCAGAGCCCAATACCACATCACAGTTCAGTGTCATTTTTTTTTGGGAAGCTAGTATGATATTACCCTCTGGGCGCAAGTGGGTGCTCGCCCTCAGCCCATCATAAACTTCGAGCTATTAGGTTCCACAAGAGTAATGGCATCTAGTATGATAGTGATAATAGTGGTAGTAACAATAATAATTGCACTCTTGATGGTATTCTTAGAGCAATTATTCTTTCCCTTGAATAATAAAAATATAGAGAGAGGCCCTAATAGTGCTACAGTAGTATTAGGGCTTCCAGTGCTATAATGTGTAGCGATTTAGTATTCAGTGATAATGGGCCACTGCTCTGCCGCTGCCGCTGGGTTGGATGGAGTGTGTGGTTGGCCCCAAAGCTTGAATACTATTGGAAGAGCGAGATTATATGATATCAGGGGGATCTGCAAGCCTGAAAGCTCATTGTACATGCACCTGTGCTTTCTACAATTAAGTGGGGTTGTAGGCATTGATCAATCAACCCTAAGAATTGGGTAGGGCTTCTGCTTAAGAAATTGATCTAGAGGTTTACCTCTGGCAACTGCTCGGAATTGGACCACATGTGCTCGTTGGCAGACTAGAACATGGAGTAGCAGATACCGCATGTCTTGTTTCCGTCCTATGAGGTTGTGGCCAATCTCTTAGTATTTGTGAAGAATGAAAATAGTTAGGATATCTCAGGACAGAATGATTTTGGAGCGAGACCTCGATAAAAGTGAAGAATCTCAGGATTATAGTCAATCCCAACTACAACTGATCCAGTTGAATAATCAACCTCTTAGCGATTTTATCAATCGTCATGATTCGGCGCCCACAGAAGGCACGCAAGTGTATACAATTGCTAGTATCTTTCTCGAACAAGATTAACATATTACACTATATCAGACTACCTTGTTGAAGTGCTCGCAGGAGGGAAAATCCGGAAAACAGGGATTCAGGAAGGAGATGGAAAAAAAATTCAATGCGCATCTGAGCGCCCATACAAATTCATGACTCCTGTTTTCTGGTATCATACTTCTTGCCTGCTGCGAGCACCATAGAATACAGTGTGGCTCGGAGCACTAGGGATCAGCCTCTGCACATCTTTGGTCCGCCCCTGTTTCAATTATTCCTATTCCAAGAGTGATTGTTTGATTATTTGATGTGACGGAATACAGCCACAGACGAATCATCTCGGAGAAGATCGAGTTTAATGGGGTTGTTGTTGGCTGTGGCCAACCTTTTTTGTTGAACCTGCAGGAAGCCTGGAGTGGCTGGAGAGTCTAATCAGTTCAGGCTGTTTTGGGCTCTCGCGTTTCGAAATCCTTGGTTATGTAAGCATCTCCACTGCCACGTTTGACCCCTTCTCAACACAACTTGTTGCCCTTCTCCTCTCTTACTCTCTTACACACACCTACCCTCTGATCTTCATCAACAACACCAAATCTCAACTGCAGTACGTGATTTAACAAGCAGGCTTTTCATCATGTCTTATCGTGGGAGCGGTGGAGGAATTACCGGAACAAATAATGTTCCTCTTGGAAACCGGAGAAGATTTGGCGAAGGAAGTACCGGAAGTAATGACTCACCATCACCAGCATCTGGAGGAGGTCCATCTTCGCGGGACGAACAAGGGGGAAATGGCCTCGCCGAGCTCAAGCGTGGAAGGTCGCCTGTTCGCTGTAAGTTTTTCTCCTTTTGTTCTCCGATTCTCGCGGGTTTCTTTATGAACGCGGCTCTAAACCCCATGACCATGCGCAGCCCACCCGGACGGTCCAAAAAAGAGAAAGAAGAAGAATCGCTGGGGCGATCAGACAGACAATAAAGCAGCTGGTTTAATGGGTCTTCCGACCGCTATTTTTGCTACAATGACAAGTGAGCAGTTGGAGGCCTATGCCC
>Ga0307509_10002729_pt1 | contig 28144 bp, 24 predicted proteins | sample 10_EM_MG_FD_202245 | JGI IMG/M metagenome (GOLD analysis project Ga0307509, IMG submission 202245) | Populus trichocarpa ectomycorrhiza microbial communities from riparian zone in the Pacific Northwest, United States - 10_EM | ecosystem: Host-associated > Plants > Roots > Unclassified | place... | reverse complement strand
TTATTTGATTTGATTTCAGCTCCGCCACTGTCTCTGAGTCAGATAGGCTATGCTATCGTATTGCTATGTTTAGTTTGCTTTGTTGGAAGTTTATATTTAGGATTCCGGGTATGGAATGGTCATGTAGTACTGGCGAAGGCTGAGCACTTTTTGTTTGTTTCTTTCTTTGGTCTTGCAGGATTACAGGATTCCGGTATGTGCGCAGCTACTGGTAATGATCGTGATTGCAGGAAGGATATCGCTCTTCGGTTTTGTATTTAAACCAGTCTCCTGGCTAGCAGGAGACAGCAGACTTCGACAGACCTTGAGTCTAAGAATACACTTGGTTGAACGGCAATCCCTGAGTCCCTAAGTTCTATTTGTCCTTCAACTATTATGTCTTACCTCGGGTCCCTTGAAACCTCCCTTAGCACCAGGGCTAGCAGGTCTACCGCCGGTTCTATTGTATTTTCGTTAGACAGGAATAAACCTGTTACATGAACCAACACCAGTGCGGATCGCTGGCGAGCCTCTCGGCCTCGGATGCGACCACCACCCTGACTCACGAGGTCAGAACCCTCCAGATGGCCCAAAGAAAGGTTGCTACACTATTCCTGGACATAAAGGGGAACTTCAAGAACGTTAACGCCTCCTCCCTCTGCGGCATGCTCAATGCCAAAGGGTTCAACCCGTACTTAGTCTCGTGGACCAGGTCCTTCCTGTGCGATAGGACGTGCCGCCTCCTCTATCAGGGCTCCCCCAAGGTATTTGCCCCCGTCTTGGTGGGCACCCCCCAGGGCTCCCCCGGGTCCCCGCTATTATTCGTTGTATATGTCTCCCGCCTGCACTCCGAGATCCCTATGGGCCTCACTCTCTCCTACGTGGACGACTTCGGTCTCACGGCATCCTCGGCGTCCTATCGTCGAAATATCCAGATCCTGCAGAGGCAGTACGCCAGGCTGAAGTCCAAAGGGGCCAGGCTGGGTGTCAGTTTCTCTATCCCCAAGACGGAGCTCATCCACTGGCGTACGAACAGGGACAGAGGCCCTATATCCAACGCACCGATCCACTTGGATGGATCGGTTTTCAAACCCAAAAGCGAGGTTCGGTGGCTGGGATACTGGTTTACCCCCTCGATGTCCACTACCCCGCACTTCACCAAGAGGTTGGCCAAGGCCCAAGCCGCCTTTGTGGCCATCAAAAGGCTCTCCCCCCCTGGGATGTGCCTCCCCCCCTTCTTGTGCCACCGACTGGCCTCATCGCTCCTCTTCCCCGTCCTCAGCTATGGCGGGGACATGTTTGTACCAACATCCCACATGGTGAGGAAGCTCGCCGTCTCCTGGCACAAGGTCCAGAGGTGGACAACGAACTGCTTCCTCAGTACCCCCACGGATATTCTGGCCATTGAGGCCTGTCTCCCCCCACTGGACCTCCTCCTGAGGTATAAACGTCGGCTAGCCGCCCTCAGGATTCTCTGCTCCCCCCCAGAAATTAACCCGGCCACGGCCCGCCTCCCCCCCTCGGTTCAGACGCCCTCCCTACACCGCCACTCCCCTAATCACAGGTCGCTCTCCGCGAAGAATGCAGGCAGCCGCCAGCCCCTCCCGTGGCTCCAACCCAGGCCGCCCTGGAAGAACAGGGCCCACCTCCCCCTTGACGCCCTCCCGCATTCCATGCTTTTTATCCTGGACCTGGCGGGTTCGAACCCCTCCCGGTTACCTCCCAGCACCTTTTATGCGCACACTATCCAGCCCCCCCCCCCGGGCCGCTCCTATCCCCAACTTAAGCTCCACTGTAGGAGCCTCCTAATGACAGAATGGGAAGAGTCTGCGCCGGACCAGGCCAGGTACCCCTACCGCCCCTCGATCAAGCCCCACCCATTCATGGGCCTCAACAAGTTCACCGCGGGCCGCCTTCACCAGATGAGGTCTGGCAAAAGCTACCTCCGCGCACCCCCCTCCTGGAGCGAGGACGCCCCAACCACCTGTCCCAGCTGTGGCGAGGCCCCCGAGACCTTTGAATATGCCATACTCCATTGCCCCGCTAAGGGGCCGGCCAGAGCCCGCCACCTTCAGGGGGTCTCGGACATCGGCCCTGACGCTCCCGTCTGGTCTTCCGTCCCCTTGCTTGGGGCCCTCAGCCGCTTCATTAGCTCGACAGCCACAACCTTCCCCCCGGGCATGTTCTCAAGCCCAACGTCCTCATCTGGTTCTATTTCTTCCCAGTCATCTAATGTAGTTTCCTTTGCTTACTTTATGTCGTCTCAGGTTAGCTAGGTTTACATTGTTTTAGTTTTTCATGCTGTCCGCTGGTATAAGGAGAGTTTCCTTTGTCATACTTGCTTTAATGTCGTGCCCGTGTGTGGGCCTGGGACCGGTACGGACCCCAGTTGAAGAGATTGGTGCCGGATCTTTCCTTTGTTAGTTTGTCTTGGATTTTGGGTTTTGTTTTCGCCATAGCTACCGCTCCATGCGATTTCTTGTACCTTAACAACGAATATATGATATAAAAAATAAAAAAATAAAAAAAAAAGCCCCCTATTTTCTTTCACGCTCCGCGCCCTCTACACCTCCAGTCATTGAAATCACAACTCCACGTCGTTCAGTGCACGATCCCCCCTCTCCCCCTAACTCCTCCTGCGTTCCAGGCTTCGCGTCCCTGGCCCACCATCATCACGATGGAAGACCTCCCTCCCCTCCCCTCTTCGAGGAGCTCGTCCAGAGCCCCCTCGGCACAGTCTTCTTCTCCCGAACTCAATGAGTCCCACCTCTACATACACGACTTCATTCGCAAGACACGTCAAAGGCTAAACTTTACGTGGACCCAACTCACCGTCCTCGACGATCACCAGCTCTCCGGTTTGTCGGACAGCGAGACGATCCTCGTCCCCCTTTCCTGCTCCTCCCTCTATGCGCTCGCCTCCATGACGCATCAGCTGGACACCATAACAACCCAGTTGGGCAATATCCAGAGAGCCCTCCACACGATGCCCACCTGGACGGCCCTCCAGGGTACTCTCGAGCCGATCAATGCAGCCATTCGTGACCTGTCACATAGGGTGGCTGCGCCCCCTCCCCAAGCGCCCGCCCCCACTCAGCCTCCTGTTCCCCCGAGCAGTGCAACCACAAGTCAGACACTCGCCCCCACCCGGCCCCCTGTTCCCCCACCGGGTGCTCCCACAATTCCTGTCCCCAGGCCCAAGACACGGGCTCCCCCCCCCAACAAGACCCCCACACTCTCCTTTGACCCGGACATACCCAGATATGATGTGGGCACCCGATCCTTCTACGGCGACCCCAGGGCGTACGCGGACAAGTTCCCAGACTCGGGGGAAGCGAACGCGTTTCGCGAAGGGAAGTACCCCGACCCCACCACTTTCATCGCAGGGCACCTCGCCCCCGACTACACTAAACTACACCAATCGTATGCCAAGGCCACCTCTGCTGGCGCTCCCAAGGGCAAGAAGAACAAGAGCTCCCTTACGGCCGCCCAAGTCGCGTCAGCCAGCAACAGTGTGTCTGCCACGCAGACACCAAGGTCGCTCCCTACGGCCGAAAGGAGATTCTACGCTCCCCGTTCTTCCCCCTCCGTGCATCAACAAGCTCCCCTGATAGCTACCACCTTCCCCGACATAGCTGCTCGCGTCCTAAGGGATGCAAACTGTATCCTCCCCCTTGTGGTCACGACCAAGGTCAACGATCGCGGGTCCGTCACCCTGCTCGTCACCGACCCTGCCACCCCCTCTGCCGCCTTCGCACCTTACTTGGACGCACTCTCCGCCCAGCTTAACAAGTCTTTCCCGGTGGGAGAATCTCCCTGGTTGCCCTTTGGCCTCGCCCCCAACGAAGCCCAGCTTGCCATCCACTCCCTCCCCATTGCCTTCCTCCCCAAAGACCCGAATGAACTTTTCCCCTGTCTTGCGCAGTCGATCCTCAACTCAAAGGACATACGCATCCTCGCTGCCAGATACCTCAATCCTGACGCCCAATCCACGGTGGGAAAGTCTGCCACCTCCGTTATCGTCTCCGTCCATCCCGGTGACGTCCCGGCAATGGGTTCCTCCATACGCCTTTTCTCCCGTTCTAGGACGGTCGAGTGCGCATACTCTTCTAATAGGTACACGCAGTGTAAGAACTGCTGGGGATTTGGTCACGTCGCCCCTAGATGCCCCTCCTCCCACCCCGTCTGTCCTAGCTGCTCCCTCAGTCACACCCGTGCCATGCACGGATGCCCGAACCCTACCTGCCCTGGAGGTGGCAACATTAAGGCTACTCCTGGGTGTTGCTCTTCCTCACCACCACGGTGCCCCAATTGCGGAGGCGCCCACACCGCCACTCACAGGGTTTGTGACTCCCGCCCGGCTCCGCCCCCTCTCAGGCGTCCCACCACGGCCGAAACGATCATTCTCCCGCCGCCCGTTGGTGACGCGATGGACACGGCCACCGACGATGACGACCTCTCGCCCCCAGCTTCACCCACCCGCTCCCTCCAGTCAGCGTTCGAGATGGCTACTCCCAGAGCCAGACGCTCAACGATACTTCCGGCCTCAGTAGGGCCCGCCCAAGGTAGTTGGTCACTCCCTTCCGTGGAGCCCGCCAGCCCCTCTCCCACGAGCAGAACCCCACCGGGCCTGGCCCATTAATGCAGCACAACCAACCACCGTGGGGGGGCAAGCAGGACTCCCCTCCCCCTCCGAAACCCTTCATACTCGTTCAACACAACTGCCTCGGCAGCTGGGATGTGTTCCTTTCCTTGTTCGGGTCCTTTACCCAGTTGGCCCTCCTTCCTTCAATTGTTGCCCTTCAGGACCCTCCGGTCTATTGGGGCAAACTTCCTAGTTTTAATTCGTTTACTGCTTTTTCCCCCCCTACCGGCAATGGCTGCAAGTCTCGCGTTGCCTTTTACGTTTATAATCCATTTTTGGCTACTGTTTCCCTCCGGCCCCATTTTTTCGGAAGGGGTGATGTTATGGCTTTGGACCTCTTGACCCCGGACGGTTTCTTTAACCCCTCCACGACTGGTTTTACGATCATCAACTCCTACAGCACGAAGGGTCGTCTAAACAACACCCGCTCCGTTTCTCCGGATATTATTTTTCCTATGTTCCCTCTCCCCACACTGACCCTAGGGGACCTCAACATTCATCACCCCACGGCCGACCCCCTAAGGGTCTTTAAGGAAGATGAGATAGCGACCTCGTCGCCTTACTTCCACAGGGCCACAGAGCTGGGGTTTACGCTCCTTAACGTTCCGGGTGTATATACTCGGTTTTCCATGTCCCTCATTGGGCGCCCTGGCGTCATAGACCTTGCTTTTGCGTGCCCCCTCCTCGCCCCCTATTTCACAGAATGGTCCGACCCCCTCCCCTCCACGGGCTCCGACCATATTCCGATCCTCCTCCGTTTCGAAGCCCCACTGTTGCGGGCACCCCCCCCTACCCCGAAGTGGGCTCTGACGGACTGGCCTACACTTGAATCCTCGCTCAAAGCAACCTGCATCTCGCCTGTCCCCCCCATCGCAACCACCCTCTCAATGGACATCTGGTTCCGGACCAACCTGAACAGGATCACGGCCGGGCTGGCCCTCCACACCACGGTCAAAGGGTGACGTTCCGGTCGAAACCCTGGTGGACCGACCTCCTCTCTCCTCTCAGGAGAGCTTATAACTCCACCCTCCGCTCCTCCAAGGCAGACAGGTTCAACGCGGCACTCCTTGCTTCGGCGAGAGCCCCGAGGACAGCCTACTTGAAAGCAATCAAGAAAGCCAAGAGGGACCTTGGGTCCGCTTTCCTGGCCACGGCAACTCCGCAGACAGTATGGACGGCGAAGAGGTTCGCTGTGGGCCGTCCCCCCCCTCGTTTCCCTGAGCTCCCAGGTGCTACGACACCGCTGGAGCTCAACAAAGCCCTCCTGAACCATTTTTTCCCTGGCGACCCAGTCAGTACTCCCAAGTCCATCCTGTTCCCGTTCACGGACTGCCCGGCACCAGCGGCAGAAGAGATTAGCAGGGCCCTGGCCCGTTCATCACCATCCTCCGCCGCGGGCCCCGACATGACCCCCAACTCAGTCTGGAAGAGGGTGCATCGAGTGGCCCCGCACCTGATCCAAGACCTCCTTGCCCCACTTGTGGCCCATGGCTTCCACCCTCCAGCTCTCAAGATGGCCGATCGTATTGTGCTCGACAAACCAGGGAAGCCCTCCTACGACTCGCCCTCCTCCTTCCGCGTCATCGTGCTACTACAGACTTTCTCTAAGATCCTGGAGAGGATCATGAACTCAAGACTCTCCTGCGTGGCCCGTGTCGCCGGCCTCCTGAACCCCCACCAATGCGGCTCGCTGGCAGGCCTATCGGCCTCCGACGCTGTCACCACACTTACCCACGAGGTGAGGACCCTCCAGATGGCCGGAAGGAAAGTGTCAACGCTTTTCCTGGACATCAAAGGAGGGTTTGACAACGTGAACTGTTCAACTCAGTGCGGCATGCTTAAGGCAAAGGCTGTCAACCCGTACCTCGTCTCCTGGACCAGGTCCTTCCCTACTGGGAGGACGTGCCGCCTCCGATACCAGGGATCGCCAAAGGTATTTGCCCCAGTAGCCGTGGGCACTCCGCAGGGCTCCCCCGTCTCCCCGCTGTTATTTGTGATTTATGTGTCCAGACTCCACTCCGAGATCCCCCAGGGCCTCACCCTCTCCAATGTGGACAACTTCGGTCTGACAGCTTCCTCTACCTTCTATCGACGTAACATCCAGACCTTACAAAAACGATATGCGGTGCTGAAAGCCAGGGGTGACCGGCTGGGTGTCAGCTTCTCAATCCCAAAGACTCAACTCATCTACTGGAGAACGAATAGAGACAGAGGGCCTGTCTCTCGCTCCCCGATACACCGAGACGGCTCAATCTTTCGCCCCAAAGAAGCGGTCCGATGGCTTGGATACTGGTTCACGCCCTCGGTCTCGACTACCACGCACTTGACCAAAAGGCTGGCAAAAGCCCAAGCTGCTTTCGTGGCCATTAGGAGGCTCTCCCCCCCTGGGATGGGCCTCCCCCCGTTTCTGTACCATAGGTTGGCATCCTCGCTCCATTTTCCGATCCTCAGTTACGGTGCGGATGTGTTCAGACCGACTGTTCATATGGTAAGAAAGCTATCGGCTTTCTGGCATAAGATCCCGAGGTGGTCGACAAACTGTTTCGCGTGCACCCCTATCGACATCCTGGCCGTCGAGGCCTGCCTTCCCCCTCTTGACCTCCTCCTCGCGTATAAACGCCGCCTGGCCAACCTCAGGGTGATGTGCTCCCCGCCAGTGATAAACCCGGCGTCGGCCAGACTTCCAGCCTCCCTCCAGACACTTTCGTTAAGCCGCCACTCCCCCGACCATAGGGTCCTCTCCCGCAAAAATGCGGGTAGCCGCCTACTGCTATCGTGGCTCCATCCGAGACCCCGCTCGAAGAACAGGGCCCACCTCTCCCTGGACGCCCTCCCCCACTCGATGCTTTTTCTCCTTGGCACTGACGGCCACGCCCCCCTCCCGGTCACCTCCCAGCACCTGCTAGGCGAGACATACCACGCTCCGCCCCCGGGCCGAACATACCCACACCTTAAACTCCTCTGCAGGGAACTCCTTGTAGAGGAATGGGAAATGGCCGCGCCGGACCCAGCAAGATATCCCTACCGCCCCTCGCTCAAGCCCCATCAGTTCATGGGCCTCCCCAAGTTCGACGCAGGTCGCCTTCACCAGAGGAGGTCTGGGAAGAGCTACCTCCGTGCCCACCCATCCTGGGACGATGATGGTCCCACCACCTGCCCCAGATGCTCCGTGTCCCCCGAGACCTTCGAGCACGCCATCCTCCACTGCTCAGCAAGGGAACCTGCCAGGAGCCGCCACCTTCAGGGGGTCTCTGCGCTTGGTCCCGACGCCCCCGTCTGGTCCTCAGCAGCCCTTCTGGGCGCGCTCACACGCTTCATCAGGTCTACGGCCACCCCCTTCCCCCGGGCATGTTTTCTCGCCGTTCCTCTTCCGCTGGCTCAGTTTCGTCCTGCTCATCTAATATAGTTTCCTATGGGTACTTTATGTCGTCTCAGGAGAGCTAGGTTTATATTTTGGTTTTTCATGCTGTCCGCTGGTTGAAGGAGGGTTTCCTTTGATTTACTTGGTTGAATTTCGTGCCCGTATATTGGCCTGGGACTCGGACGGACCCCAGTTGAAGAGATTAGTTCCGGATGTTTCCTTTGTTAGTTCGTTTTGGTTTTTGGGTTTTGTTTTCTGCATAGCTAGCGCTCAATTCTTTTTCTTTTACATTAAAAACTAATATATTATATAAAAAAAAAAAAAAAAAAAAAAAAAAAAGAAGGAGAAAAAAGCCCCCTATTTCCTTTTTCGACCACCCTCTCAATCGACATCTGGTTCCGGACCAACCTGGACAGCATCACGGCCAATCTGGCCCTCCACACCCCGGTCAAACGGGTGACGTTCCGGTTGAAACCCTGGTGGACCGACCTCCTCTCTCATCTCAGGAGAGCTTATAACTCCGCCCTCCGCTCCTCCAAGGTAGACAGGTCCGATGCGGCACTCCTTGCTTCGGCAAGATCCGCGAGGTCAACCTACTTCAAAGCAATCAAGAAAGCCAAGAGGGACCATTGGTCCGCGTTCCTGGCAACGGCAACACCGCAGACGGTATGGACGGCGAAGAAGTTCGCTGTGGGCCGCCCCGCCCTCGTTTCCCTGAGCTTCCAGGTGCGACGACACCGCCAGAGCTCAACAAAGCCCTCCTCGACAATTCTTTCCCTGGCGACCCAGTCAGTACTCCCAACTCCATCCTGCTCGCGTTCACGGACTGCCCGGCACTAGCGGCAGAAGAGGTTAGCTGGGCTCTGGCCCGTTCATCACCATCCGCCGCCCCGGGCCCCGACATGACCCCCAACTCAGTTTGGAAGAGGGTCCAGCGAGTTGCCCCCCACCTGATCCAAGACCTCCTCGCCCCAATGGTGGCCCATGGCTTCCACCCTCCAGCGCTCAAGATGGCCGATGGTATTGTGCTCGACAAACCAGGGAAGCCCTCCTACGACTCGCCCTCCTTCTTCCGCGTCATCGTGCTACTACAGACTTTCTCTAAGATCCTGGAGAGGATCATGAACTCCAGACTCTCCTGCGGGGCCCGCGTCGCCGGCCGCCTGAACCCCCACCAATGCGGCTCGCTGGCAGGCCTATCGGCCTCCGAGGCGGTCACCACACTTACCCACGAGGTGAGGACCCTCCAGATGGCCGGAAGGAAAGTATCAACGCTTTTCCTGGACATCAAGGGAGGGTTTGACAACGTGTACTCTTCAACTCTGTGCAGCATGCTTAAGGCAAAGGCTGTCAACCCGTACCTCGTCTCCTGGACCAGGTCCTTCCTTACTGGTAGGACGTGCCGCCTCTGATACCAGGGATCGCTAAAGGTCTTTGCCCCAGTAGGTGTGGGCACTCCGCAGGGCTCCCCCGTCTCCCCGCTGTTATTGGTGATTTATGTATCCAGACTCCACTGCGAGATCCCCCAGGGCCTCACCCTCTCCTACATCGACGACTTCGGTCTGACAGTTTCCTCTACGTCCAATCGACGTAACATCCAGTCCCGACAAAGACAATACCCGGTGCTGAAAGCCAGGGGCGCCCGGCTCGGCGTCGGCTTCTCAATCCCAAAAACTGAACTCATCCACTGGAGGACGCAGAGAGACAGAGGGCCTGTCTCCCGCTCCCCAATACACCTAGACGCCTCGATCTTCCCCCCCAAAGATGAGGTCCGATGGCTTGGATACTGGTTCACGCCCTCGATCTCGACTACCACGCACTTCACCAAAAGGCTGGCAAAGGCCCAAGCAGCTTTCGTGGCCGTTAAGAGGCTCTCCCCCCCTGGGATGGGCCTCCCCCCGTTTCTGTGCCATAGGTTGGCATCCTCGCTCCTTTTTCCGATCCTCAGTTACGGCGCGGATTTGTTCAGACCAACTGGTCATATGAGGAGAAAACTATCGGCTTTCTGGCATAAGATCCAGAGGTGGTCGACGAACTGTTTCGCGTGCACCCCTATCGAGATCCTGGCCATTGAGGCCTGCCTTCCCCCCCTTGACCTCCTCCTCGCATACAAACGCCGCCTGGCCAACCTCCGGGTGATGTGTTCCCCACCAGAGATAAACCCGGCGTCGGCCAGACTTCCAGCCTGCCTCCACACCTTCGCTAAGCCGCCATTCCCCCGACCATAGGGTCCTTTCCCGCAAGAATGCGGGCAGCCGCCTACCGCTACCTTGGCTCCAACCGAGACCCCCCTCGAAGAACAGGGCCCACCTCCCCCTGGACGCCCTCCCCCACTCGATGCTTTTTCTTTTGGCCTTGACGGCCACGCCCCCCTCCCGGTCACCTCCCGGCACCTGCTAGGGGAGACATACCCCACTCCACCCCCGGGCCGCACATACCTGCAACTTAAACTCCTCTGAAGGAAAATCCTTATGGAAGAATGGGAACTGGCCCCGCCGGACCCAGCCAGATATGCTTACCGCCCCTCACTCAATCCCCATCCGTTCATGGGCCTCCCCAAGTTCGACGCAGGTCGCCTCCACCAGATGAGGTCTGGGAAAAGCTACCTCCGCGCCCACCCGTCCTGGGACGATGATGGACCCACCACCTGCCCCAACTGCTCTGAGTCCCCCGAGACCTTCGAGCACGCCATCCTCCACTGCTCAGCGAAGGAACCCGTCAGGACCCGCCACCTTCAGGGGGTCTCTGTGCTTGGTCCCGATGCCCCTGTGTGGTCCTCAGCAGCCCTTCTGGGCGCGGTCGCACGCTTTGTCAAGTCTACGGCCACCGCCTTCCCCCCGGCCAGGTTTTCTCGCCCGTTGTCTTCCACTGGCTCAATTTCTTCCCGCTCATCTAATGTAGTTTCCTTTGGGTACTTTATGTCGTCTCAGGAGAGCTAGGTTTATACTTTTGGTTTTCATGCTGTCTGCTGGTTTAAGGAGGGTTTCCTTTGAGTTACTTGTTTAAATTTCGTGCCCGTATGTGGGCCTGGGACCGGTACGGACCCCAGCTGAAGAGATTAGTTCCGGATATTTCCTTTGTTAGTTCGTTTTGGCTTTTGGGTTTTGTTTTCGCCATAGCTAGCGCTCCATGCGATTTCTTGTACCTTAACAACGAATATATGATATAAAAAACAAAAAGAAGAAAAAAAAAGCCCCCTATTTCCTTTCATCTTTCTCGTCCGCTCCACCTCCAGCGATTGAAATCTCAACACCATGGGAAATCATCGTGAGAGTGTCCTCTGCCTCTGATCTACCCCATCCGTGGCAACTGCTCGGGGGTTTATCACGCCTTCATCTCCTTCCTCTCTCCGGGGCCTTTGGCCTCCCCTCCCTGGGGTTATGGATTCCTTTCTGGTTCCGTTCGTCTTCGTTGAGCACGCTCGTGTTGATGTTGCTACCCTTTACCTCGCACTTCGCGACGCGTCTCGCTTAGCCATTTGCACGGTCGGCAACCCTTCTTCCTCCGTCAACACACGGTCGCTAGCTTCGGACTATCGGTGAAGTAGTTGCCCTGGTGGCCCTGCTCTCTGGTATTGCACTCGGTCCTGAGTTGCAGGATCGGTACGGTCGGCATTCGAAAAACTGTGACCCCGTCTCCGTCCTCCGTGTTCGTACTTCTCGGTTGTTTGGCGAGCCTTCCTCCTCCCGCTTCCCACGCGTCAGATCCGCTTGCACCGTACTGCTACACATAGCTGGCACCTTACTGCCCCCTTCTTTTCTCCCCTCCTTGGGTTTTCCTTTCGTCCGGGATCCTTTCCGGTAGTGACGCTCTCTCTCGTGTAACAAGGGACCACGCGAGAGAACCGGTAATTTCGTCCGGTCGGCCCTTGGTCTATCCGCTGTGGCTGGCACCCCCTCTGCCGAGTGGCTCTCCTCGCCGGGTGGCTCCCCTCGCCTTCTTCACCCGCTACGCGATTTACTCTACGGTCGCAACTCGTGCTGGTTACGGTATTCCATGGTATTGCACTATCTCCTTGGATGTTCCTAAAGTCTGGTGCGCGCCGATTACCGGGCAGTCCGCCCATATCACGTCTTGCCTCTAAGCCGTTAGGTTCGGGGAATTCCCCTAGGCAACAGGCAAGAGTAGTTTTATCCTTTCCGCTCCGTCGGCACTTGATGCCGTAAGAATCCTTTCTTTTGTTTTGGGGAGCCTGCTGAAGGGTTTCTTTCCTCCTGTACATCTTTATGTTGGTTGTCTTCGTGTTTGGCTTTCCTATGCTTTCCTCCCCATTAGTTTAGGCCGGTGGCTGGTGTGCGGTTAGGCCCGTACCATAGGGTCCAGGGGGTACAGTTTTGGTCTTCGCGTGTGATTGCTTGCCTATGGGTGGGGGGTATTTGTTTGTCCCATGATGAGGTGAAGCGGGCCGTTGGATTGTTTCATAGTTTTGTTTCGGCCATAGCTAGCGCCCCATGCTGTTTCTTGTACTTAACAACATATACATGATATAAAAAATAAAAAAATACAAATAAAAAATAAAAAAAATAAAAAATAAAAAGCCCCCTATTTCCTTTCACGCTCCGCGCCCTCTACACCTCCTGTCGTTGAAATCACAACTCCACGTCGTTCAGTGCACGATCCCCACTCACCCCCCTTTCTCCTCCTCCTTTCAGGCTTCGCGTCCCTGATCCCTTGTCCTCACGATGGACGACTTTCCTCCCCTTCCCTCCTCGGGTGCCGCCACGCGTGCCCCCTCTAGGCTGTCCTCGTCCCCTGAACTCACTGAGTCCCACCTCTACATTCGAGACTTTGTTCGCGAGACCCGCCAAAGGCTTAACTTCTCTTCTATCCAGCTCCCAACCCTCGACGACCGACAGCTGGCTGGACTCTCAGACGGCGAGACGATCCTCGTCCCCCTCTCCTGCTCCTCTCTCAACACAGTCGCGTCCATGACGCGTCAGCTTGACACCATAACAACCCAATTAGGAACCATACAAGGTATTGTGGCCACCCTCCCTACCACTGCGGCCCTGAACAGCAAGCTCTCCCCTATCCACGCGTCCTTACTTGACCTGTCACAAAGGGTGTCTGCTGCCCCCCCCTCCCAAGCGCCAGCCCCTGCTCGGCCACCGGTTGCCCCGACTGGTGCGACCACACGAACGGCACTTCCCTCCGTTCGCCCTCCCATTCCCCCGACCGGTGCTACTACACGCCCCACGCTCCTCCCAGCTCAACCTAAGGGGAAGGCCCGCGCCCACCCTTCAGGCAAGGCTAGCTCTTCCTCTTTCGACCCCGACATTCCCCGGTATGACCCGGACACCCAAGCCTTTTACGGCGACCCCCGGGCCTACGCCGATAAGTCCCCTGACTCCTGGGAAGCGAACGCGTTCCGCGAAGGGAAGTACCCTGATCCCACCACCTGCATCTCGGGCCACCTCGCCCCCGACTGTCACAAGCCCCAACCCGCGTATGCTCAGGCAGCGTCGAAAGGTACCACGAAGCGCAAGAAGAATAAGAGCTCCCTCTCGGCCGCCCAAGTCGCGTCAGCCAGTAACCTTGCCCCTGAGATCCAGGGACCCAGGTCACTCCCCACGGCCGAAAGAAGGTTCTACGCTCCTCGTTCTTCCCCCTCCGAGCACCAGCAAGCGCCCCTCATTGCCGCGACCTTCCCGGACATAGCTGCCCGCGTCCTGAGAGATGCGAACTGCGTCCTGCCCCTCCCAGTCACCACCAAGGTGAATGACCGTGGGACTGTCACCCACCTCGTCACCGACCCTGCCACCCCCGCCGCGGCCTTTGCCCCATACCTCGACACCCTTTCCAACGAGCTCAACAAGTCGTTCCCTCTGGGCGAGTCTCCCTGGTTGCCCTTTCGCCTCGCCCCCAACGAAGCTCAGCTCGCCATCCACTCCAGCCCGATCGCTTTCCTCCCTGAGGACCCGGAAGAGCTCTTCCCGTGTCTCGCGGAATCGATCCTCAACTCTAAGAACCTACGCATCATATCGGCCAGATACCTCAATCCCAACGCACAGTCCAGGGAGGGCAAGTTGGCCACCTCGGTCATTGTCTCCGTCCACCCAGGGGAAGTGCTCACGATGGGCTCCTCGATTAGACTCTTTTCCCGTACGCGAAATATTGAACGCCCCTACTACTCCAATAGGTACACTCATTACAAAAACTGCTGGGGTTTCGGCCACATCTCGCCCAGGTGCCCCTCCGCCTCTCCCGTTTGCCCCATCTGCTCCCTCAACCACACCCGTGCGATGCACCGGTGCCCCAACCCCACCTGCCCTAGAGGTGGCAACCTTAAGGCTGCTCCTGGCTGTTGTTCTTCCTCGCCACCGCGCTGCGCCAATTGCGGAGGCGCCCACACTGCGACTCACAGGGATTGTGACTCCCGTCCGACTCCGCCCCCTCCCAGACGTTAGTCCGCTGCCGACGAGGTCGTTCTCGCGCCGCCCGCGGGCGACGAGATGGACACTGCCGCCGACGACTGTGATGTCTCGCCCCCCCCTTCACCTACCCGCTCCCTCCTGTCGGCGTTCGCGATGGCTACTCCAAGAGCCACAAGCACAACGATACTTCCGGCCTCTGTAAGGCCTGCACCAGGCGCTGGTTGGCTCCCTGCTGTGGAGCCTCTGAGCCCCTCCCCTATGAGCAGAAATCCATCGGGCTTGGCCCAATAATGCAGCACAACCTTTCCTCTTGGGGTGGTGAGCAGGCCTCTCCCCCCTCGCCGAAACCCTTCACACTCGTTCAACACAACTCCCTCGGGAGCTGGGATGTGTTCCTTTCGCTTTTCGGGTCTTTCACACAATTGGCCCAGCCTCCTTCCATTGTAGCCCTTCAGGACCCCATGGTCTACAGGGGGAAACTTGCTTCCTTTAATTCGTTCACGGTTTGTTCCCCCCCCACGTTCGGTGGCTGCAAGCCCCGGGTTGCCTTTTATGTTTATAGCTCCTTTTTGTCGACTATTTCCCTCCTTCCGCGGTTTTTTGGGCGAGGGGACGTCATGGCGCTTGACCTCTTCGCCCCAAATGGTTTCTTTAACCCCTCCACAACTGGTTTTACAATAATCAACTCCTACAGCACCAAAGGGCGCGCGAACAACACTCGCTCTGTCCCTCCTGACATTGTTTTCCCCTCCAGCCCCCTTCCCACCCTTACCTTGGGTGACCTCAACATCCCTCACCCCACGGCCCACCCCCTTAGGACCTTCAAAGAGGACGAGATTGCCACCTCAACCCCCTACTTCGACAGGGCCACGGACCTAGGGTTCTCCCTCCTCAACACCCCTGGTGTTTTCACTCGGTTCTCCCTGTCGCTTATCAGACGCCCGGGCGTCCTGGACCTAGCCTTCGCCTGCCCCCTGCTCTCACCGTACTTCTCTGAATGGTCTGACCCCCTCCCCTCTACCGGCTCGGACCACATCCCGATCCTCCTCCGCTTTGAGGCCCCGGTATTTCGGGCTCCCCCCCCGACCCCCAACTGGTCCCTGTCCGCCTGGGCCGCCCTGGACACTTCGTTGAAAGCAACGCTCATCTCGCCCCCGCCCCCTCTACCCACCACGAGCTCCCTAGACATTTGGCTCAGTACCAATCTGGGGAAGGTCACGTCCCAATTTGGGCTGCACACCCCGATGAAAATGGTGACGTTCCGCTCCAAACCATGGTAGTCCGAGCTTCTATCGGTGCTCAGAAAAGCCTACAACTCCGCTCTCCGCTCCTAGAAACATGACAGATTCGATGCCTCTCTCCTCGCATCCGCAAGGGCGGCGAGATCAGCCTATTTCAAGGCGATCAAGAAGGCAAGAAGGGCCCATTGGTCCTCCTTCTTGGCCTCAATGACCCGCCAGACTGTGTGGACGGCCAAAAGATTCGCCGTCGGGCGTCCCCCCCCCCGCTTCCCTGATCTCCCAGGCACCGCAACGCCGCCCGAGCTCAACAAAGCACTCCTTGATCATTTCTTTTCAGGCGATCCAGCTGGGTTCACCGACACCATCCTGCTCCCGTTCAGAGAATGCCTCCCGCTGGCACCGGACGAGGTTAGCAGGGCCCTTGCCTGCTCCTCCCCGTCTTCGGCCCCAGGGCCCGACGCGATCCCTAACTCGGTTTGGAAAAGGGTGCACCGCGTGGCCCCTCACCTCATCCATGACCTTCTGGCCCCCCTGGTGACCTACGGGTCCCACCCCCTTACCCTCAAAAAGGCCGACGGCATAGTCCTTGACAACCTGGGAAGCCCTCATACGACTCCCCCTCATCCTTCTGTGTCATAGTTCTTCTCCAGACCTTTTCCAAGATCCTTGAAAGAATAATGAACTCGAGACTCTCCGGTGTGGCCCGTGCCACTGGCCTCCTCCATCCCCACCAATGCGGCTCGCTAGCTGGCCTGTCGGCTTCGGACGCTGTTACAACCCTCACCCATAAGGTGAAGACCCTCCAGATGGCTGGGAGGAACGTCTTCACACTCTTTCTGGACATTAAAGGGGGTTTCGACAATGTCAACCCCTCCACCCTCTGCGGCATGCTTCGAGCCAAAGGGGTCAACCCGTACCTTGTGTCTTCGGCCAGGTCCTTCTTGTCTGGCAGGTCTTGCCGGCTCCTATACCAGGGATCGTCCAAGGTGTTTGCCAGGGTCTCGGTGGGCACGCCCCAGGGCTCCCCAGTCTCCCCGCTTTTGTTTGTCATTTACGTTTCCCGCCTCCACTCGGAGATCCCCCGGGGCCTCACGCTCTCCTACGTGGACGACTTCGGTCTGACAGCGTCCTCTGCCTCCTATCGGGGCAACATCCAAATCCTGCAGAGACATCACGCCAGGCTGAAGGCCAAAGGGGCCAGGCTGGGTGTCAGCTTCTCGGTCCCCAAGACGGAGCTTATCTACTGGCGCACTAACAGGGATAAGGCCCCCATTTCCAACGCTCCGATCCACCTGGATGGGTCGGTCTTTACGCCCAAGGGAGAGGTCAGATGGCTAGGCTACTGGTTCACGCCCTCGATCTCCACCACCACCCACTTTGTCAAAAGGCTTGCCACAGCCCATGCTGCCTTCGTGGCGGTCAAACGACTCTCCCCCCCAGGAATTGGCCTCCCCCGTACCTCTGTCACAGCCTTGCCTCCTCCCTCCTCTTTCCGATTCTCAGCTATGGTGCGGACGCCTTTGTTCCAACGGTCCACATGACCAGGAAGCTCTCCGCGTTCTGGCACAAGGTCCAGAGATGGACGACCAACTGCTTTATGAGCACCCCCACTGACATCCTGGCCATCGCGGCCTGCCTCCCGCCACTCGATCTCCTCCTCACGTACAACCCCGGCTGGCTCACCTTAGCATCCTCTGCTCCCCGCCTGAGATCAACCCCGCAGCCGCGAGGCTCCCCCCCTCGGTGCAGACTCCTTTCCTTCACCGCCACTCTCCAGACCTCAGGGCCCTAAGTGCAAGGAATGCAGGCAGCCGCCTGCCCCTCCCTTCGACCCAGCCCAGACCTCCCTCCAAGAACAGGGCCCACCTCCCCCTCGACGCTCTCCCCCACTCGATGCTCTTCCTTCTGGGCCAGGACGGGCTTGACGCCCTCCCAGTCACCTCTCAGCACCTCCTTAGCGACTTCTATCCCGAGCCCCCCCTGGGCCGCTCCTACCCACAGCTCAAGCTTAAGTGCAAGAACCTCCTCATGGAAGAATGGGACACGGCCCCTCCAGACCCGGCCAGGTACCCCTTCAGCCCCTCGCTGAAGCCCCACCCGTTCTTGGGCCTCGACAAGTTTACTGCGGGCCGCCTTCACCAGATGAGATCTGGGAAAAGCTACCTCCGCGCCCACCCCTCCTGGGACAGCGAAGTCCCCACCACGTGCGCCAGTTGGTTGACCTCCCCCGAGACGTTTGAGCACGCTATCCTCCGATGCCCGGCTAAGGGGCCTGCCAGGACCCGCCACCTTCAGGAGGTCTTGGACGTCGCCCCTGATGCCCCAGTATGGTCCTCGGCTGCCCTCTTGGGCGCCCTCGCCCACTACATTAAGTCTACAGCTACAGCCTACCCCCCCGGCATGTTCTCGCGCCCGTCGTCCTCTACTTCCTCAGTTTCTGTCCTTTCATCTAATGTAGTTTCTTTTGGGTACTTTATGTCGTCTCAAGAAAGATAGGTTTCTATTTTTGTTTTTCCTGCCTTCCGCTGGTTTAAGGAGGGTTTCCTTTGATTTACTTGGTATAATTTCGCGCCCGCATGTGGGCCTGGGACCGGTACGGACCCCAGTTGAAGAGTTTTTGGTGCCTGATGTTTCCTTTGTTTGTTTGTTTTGGTTTTTGGGTTTTGTTTTCGCCATAGCTACCGCTCCATGCGATTTCTTGTACCTTAACAACGAATATATGATATAAAAAAAAAAAAAGAAAAAAAAAAAAGCCCCCTATTTCCTTTCACACTCCGCGCCCTGTACACCTCCAGTCATTGAAATCACAACTCCACGTCGTGCTGTGCACGATCCCCCCTCGCCCCCTAACTGCACGTGCCCTTTAGGCTTCCCGTCCCTGATCTTCCATCATCGCGATGGAAGACCTCCCTCCTCTCCCCTCCTCGAGGAACTCCTCCCGAGCTCCCTTCCGCCAGTCTTCCCACCCAGACCTCAATGAGTCCGACCTCTACATACGCGACTTCGTTCATGAGACCCGCCAACGGCTTAACTTCACCTCAGTCCAACTTCCAATCCTCGATGATAGACAGCTCTCTGAACTATCAGACGGGGAGATGATTCTCGTCCCCCTCTCCTGCTCAGCCCTGAACGCGCTCGCGTCCATGACGCGTCCGCTCGACCTCATAACACCCCAATTAGGCAACATCCAACAAGCCGTCCACACCATGCCCACCTGGCCAGCCCTCCCGGGAGCCCTCGATCCAATAAACGCGGCCATAGGTGACCTGTCACACAGGGTCACGACCCCCTTGCCCCAGGCGCCAGCCCCCACTTGGCCCCCTATTCCCCCGAGCAACGCAGCCACTCGCCCTGCTCCAGCCTCCACTCGGCCTCCTTTTCCCCCGACCGGTGCGACCACTCACGCTGCCCCTACGATGCCACCACCAATGGCTAAGCCCCGTCCACGCCCCCCTAAAAAGGCCCCCTCCTCCTCATTCGATTAGGACATACCCAGGTATGACACGGACCCGGGTTCCTTTGACTGCTAGCTCCGTGCATACGCGGTCAAGTTTCCCGACTCCTGGGAGGCCAGCGCTTTTCGCGATGGGAAGTACCCAGACCCTACTACCTTCATCGCTAGGCATTTAGCCCCTGACTACTCCAAGCCCCAACAATCGTATGCCAAGGCAGCCTCCGGCGCTCCCAAGGCCAAGAAGAATAAGAGCTCCCTCACGGCCGCCAAAGTCGCGTCATCCAGCAACGTGGTGCCTGGCCCCCTGCCACCCAAGTCGCTCCCCACAGCCAAAAGAAGATTCTACGCTCCCCGTTCCTCGCCCTCCGAGCACCCGCAGGTGTCGCAAATAGCGGCTACTTTCCCTGACATCGCTGCCCGTGTCTTTAGGGATGCCAACTGTATCCTCCCTGTCGCAGTCACGACCAAGGTCAACGACCGTGGTTCAGTCACCCTCCTCGTCACCGACCCTGCCACCCCCGCTGCCGCTTTCGTGCCCTACTTCGACGACCTCTCCTCCCAACTCAACAAGTCTTTCCCGGTGGGACAGGCTCCCTGGTTGCCCTTCCGCCTCGCCCCCTACGAGGCCCAACTCGCCATCCACTCCCTCCCCATCGCGTTCCTTCCACAGGACCCTGCGGAGCTTTTCCCCTGCCTCGCGGAGTGCATTCTCAACTCCAAAGAGATACGTATCCTCGCCGCCAGATATCGCAACCCGAACGCACAATCAAGGGAGGGGAAGTCCGCCACCTCCGTCATTGTTTCCGTCCACCCAGGGGATATCCCGGCGATGGGCTCCTCGATCCGTCTGTTCTCCCGCTCAAGGGCGATTGAGCGTGCATACTCTTCCAATAGGTACACGCAGTGCAAAAGCTGCTGGGGCTTTGGCCATGTCGCCCCCAGGTGCCCAATTGCCTGTCCCGTCTGCCCCATTTGTTCCCTCAACCACACCCGTGCCATGAACCAATGCCCCAACCCCACCTCCCCTGGAAGTGGCAACCTTAAGGCTACTCCTGGCTGTTGCTCTTCCTCACCACCGCGGTGCACCAACTGCGGAGGGCCCCACACTGCGAGTCACAGGGATTGTGACTCCCGCCCGTCTCCTCCCTATCTCACGCGTTCCGCTGCTGCCGAAACGGTTGTTCTCCCGCCACACGTTGGTGACGAGATGGACACGGCCACTGACGAAAATGACCACTCGCCTCCCGCTTCACCCACCCGCTCTCTCCAGTCGGCGTTCGAGATGGCTACTCCAAGAGCCAGAAGCACAACGATACTTCTCGCCCCTTTAGGGCCCAGCCTAGGCAACCGACCGCTCCCTCCCGCGGAGCCCGTTAGCCCCTCTCCCATGAGCCGATACCCATCGTGCCTGGCCCGCTAATGCAATACAATCATACGTCGTGGGGAGGGGAGCAGGCCTCCACCCCCCTCCGAAACCCTTCACCCTCGTTCAACACAACTGCCTCAGGAGCTGGGATGTGTGTCTTTCACTTTTCGGGTCGTTCACGCAACTGTCCCACCCTCCGTCCATTGTCGCCCTGCAAGACCCCCCGGGCTACAGGGGCAAACTTCCTTCCTTTAATTTATTTACAGTTTGTTTCCCCCCCACCGGTAATGGCTGCAAGTCTCGCGTTGCCTTTTACGTTTACAGTGCATTTTTGGCTACTGTTTCCCTCCTGCCCCGCTTTTTCGGATGGGGTGATGTCATGGCTCTGGACCTCTTCACCCCTACCTGTTTCTTTAACCCTTCCACGACTGGTTTTACGATCATAAACTCCTACAGCACGAAAGGTCGTCTCAACAATACCTGCTCCATTCCCGCAGATGTTATTTTTCCTGCGTTCCCCCTCCCCACACTCTCGCTGGGTGACCTCAACATTCACCACCCCGGGGCAGACCCCCTACTTTGACAGGGCCACGAAACTCGGGTTTTCTCTCCTTAATGTCCCACGTGTTTTCACTCGGTTTTCTATGTCCCACATTTGGCGCCCCGGCGTCCTCGACCTTGCCTTTGCTTGCCCCCTCCTCGCCCTTTATTTTTCAGAATGGTCCGTCCCCCTCCCCTCCACCGGCTCCGACAATATCCCAATCCTCCTCTGCTTTGAAGCCCCCCTTTTTCGCTCACCCCCCCCTGCCCCCAACTGGACCCTGACAGACTGGCCTACGCTCGAATCCAGACTCAGGGCAGCGCGTATCTGGCCTGCCCCTCCCATCCCGACCACCCGGTCGATGGACATTTGGTTCAAGACGAACCTGGACAGGATAACGGCTGAGCTGGCCCTCCACACTCCGGTAAAATGGGTTACTTTCCGGTCGAAGCCCTGGTGGTCCTATGTCCTCTCCCAGCTCAGAAAAGCTTATTATTCGGCCCTCCGCTCCTCGAAGGTAGACAGGTTTGATGCGGCACTCCTTGCCTCGGCAAGAGCTGCCGGAAAAGCCTACTTCAAAGCAATTAAGAAAGCCAAGAGGGACCACTGGTCTACTTTCTTGGCTTCAGCAACCCCGCAGACAGTAAGGACGCCAAAGATGTTTGCCGTAGGCAGCCCTCCCCCTCGCTTCCCCTAACTACCGGGTGCTAAAACACCTCTGGAGCTCAACAATGCCCTCCTCAACCACTTCTTCCCTAGCGAGCCTGCCAGACCTTTCGACTCCATCCTGCTCCCGTTTAGAGACTGCCCGGCGCTGGCCGTGGACGAGGTTGGCAGGACCCTGGCCAGGTCATCACCATCGTCAGCCCCTGGCCCTGACATGACTCCCAATTCGGTGTAGAAAAGAATATATCGGGGGGCTCCGCACCTGATTCTGGACCTCCTCGCCCTGCTGGTAGCCCACGGTTTCCACCCCCCGGCCCTCAAGATGGCCGACGGCATTGGGCTTGACAAGCCAGGGAAACCCTCTTACGACTCGCCTTCCTCTATCCGCGTCATCGTACTGCTGCAAACCTTCTCAAAAGTCCGGGAGAGGATCATGAACTCAAGACTCTCATGTGTGGCCCGCGTTGCGGGCCTCCTCGACCCCCACCAATGCGGCTCCCTGGCTGGCCTATCGGCCTCTGATGCGACCACCACACTGACTCACGAGGTACGGACACTCCAGATGGCCGGTATGAAAGTTTCAACACTTTTCCTAGACATCAACGGAGGTTTCGACAACGTGAACCCCTCAATCCTGTGCAGCATGCTCAAGGCGAAGGCTGTATACCCGTTCCTCGTCTCCTGGACCAGGTCCTTCCCAACTCGTAGGACGTGCCAACTCCTCAACCAAGGATCACCGAAGGTGTTCGCCCCGGTCTCCGTGAGCACACCGCAAAGCTCCCCTGTCTCCCCACTTGTCTTCGTTATTTATGTTTCCTGACTCCACCACGTGATCCCCCAGGGACTCACCCTCTCTTATGTCGACGACTTTGGTCTAACGGTGTAACATGTGTACATGTTCCGGTAACGGTACACAGGGGCAGGCAGTGCAGGATCTCCTATGTTTAATTGATTTATATTTAGTTTATTTGATTTGATTTCAGCTCCGCCACTGTCTCTGAGTCAGATAGGCTATGCTATTGCAATGTTTAGTTTGCTTTGCTGCAAGTTTATATTTAGGATTCCGGGTATGGAATGGTCATGTAGCACTGGCGAAGGCTGAGCACTGTTTGTTTGTTTCTTTCTTTGGTCTTGCAGGATTACAGGATTCCGGTATGTGCGCAGCTACTGGTAATGATCGTGATTGCAGGAAGGCTATCGGTCTTGGGCTTTGTATTTAAACCAGTCTCCTGGCTAGCAGGAGACAGCAGACTTCGACAGACCTTCAGTCTAAGAATACACTTGGTTGAACGGCAATCCCTGAGTTCTATTTGTCCTTCAAGTATTATCCTTCTAGCTACCGGTCCCTTGAAGCCTCCCTTAGCACCAGCGCTAGCAGGTCTACCGCCGGTTCTATTGTACTTTCCGTAGACAGGAATAAACCTGTTACAAATGGTTGCCTCAAGGTCCTACCAGCGTAACATCGAATCCCTATGGAGGGGGTACACGGTGCTGAAGGCCAGAGGGGCCCGGCTGGGCGTTGGCTTCTCCATCCCAAAAACCGAACTTATCCACTTGAGGACGAACAGAGACAGAGGCCCTGTATCCCTCTCCCGAATACACCTAGACGGTTCAATCTTTCCCCCCAAGGACGAGGTCCGATGGCTGGGCTACTGGTTCACGCCCTCGTTCTCGACCACCCCACACTTCACCATGACACTGGCCAAAGCCCAAGCTGCCTTCGTGGCCATCAAAAGGCTCTCCCCCCCGGGGATCGGCTTGCCCCCGTTTCTGTGCCATCAGTTGGCATCCTCACTTTTATTTCCCATCCTCAGCTATGGCGCGGACACTTTCAAACCAACTGTCCACATGACGAGGAAACTCTCAGCCTTCTGGCACAAGGTCCAGAGATGGAACACAAACTGCTTTGCGTGCACCCCTACTGACATCCTGGGTGTTGAAGCCTGCCTCCCCCCACTCGAGCTCCTCCTTGCGTACAAACACCGCCTGGCCTGCCTGAGGGTGATATGTTCCCCCCTGGAGATCAGCCCAGCTGCAGCCAGACTCCCAGCCTCCCTTCAGACGCCATGGCGAAGCCGCCATACCACCGACCATAGAGACCTCTCGTGCAAGAATACGCGCAGCCGCCTGCCACAACCATGGCTTCAACCGAGACCGCCCTCGAAGAATAGGGTCCACCTACCCTTGGACGCCCTCTCCCACGCGGTGCTTTTCCTGGTTGGCCCTGACGGCCACGCCCCCCTGCCGGTCACCTCCCAGCACCTATTGGGCGAGGCACACCCCAACCCCCCCCCTGGCCGTACCTACCCGCAGCTTAAGCTCCTATGCAAGGACTCCTCATGGAGGAGTGGGAGGTAGCCGCGCCGGATCCTGCAAGATACACCTACCGCACCTCACTAAAGCCCTATCCATTTATAGGCCTCTCCAAGTTTGACGTGGGTCGCCTTCCGCAGATGAGGTCTGGGAAAGGTTACCTCCTCGCCCACCCGTCCTGGGACGACCACGCCCCGACAACCTGCCCCAGCTGCGGAGAAGTACCCGAAAGCTTCGAGCACGCCGTCCTCCACTGCTCAGCGAAGGAGCCAGCCTTGACCCGCCACCTTCAGGGGGTCACTGGACTTGGACCCGACGCCCCCGTATGGTCCTCGGTAGCCCTCCTGGGCGCTCTCACCCGTTACATCAGGTCTATGACCACAGCCTTCCCGCCGGTCATTTTTTCTCGCCCGACTTCCTCTGCTGGCTTGATTTCTTCCCGCTCTTCTAATGTAGTTTCCTTTGGTTAATCTATCCCGTCTCAGGAGAGCTAGGTTTCCATTTTTGTTTCTCATGCTGTCCGCTGGTTTAGGGAGGGTTTTCGTTGATTTACTTGTATTAATTTCGCACCGGTATGTGGGCCTGGGACCGGTACGGAGCCCAGTTGAAGCGAAGTGTTCCAGATATTTCCTTTGTTAGTTCGTTTTGGATTTTGGGTTATGTTTTCGCCATAGCTAGCGCTCCATGCGATTTCTTGTACCTTAACAACGAATATATGATATAAAAAAAGTAAAAAAAAGTAAAAAAAAAGGCCCCTATTTCCTTGATTCTTTACACTACCTGCTATTTCTTTCACCACTCTTGTACTGCAGAATTTAACGTCTTCCATTCTGATACCCAAGTTCCACGCCAAGAACCCACGAACCCTGACCCTGATCTATCGTTACGCGATCAGCCTTGACCTGAGATTGTCATCTCCAAACCCTCACGCTAAACGACTGTTATGGTTTAGGACCTTTCTGTCGTTGTGTCCCTTGGACTAACGTCCAGTGCCAAGACCCCGTTACAGTGCTGGAGGAGGTTGGTGTACTGCGAGTGTGGTAGTTCTTGGTTTAAATGGTTGTTTAGGGTTTCCCCTATTTTTATATGCGATGGTTGCGGCAACCAAGATTGGCTTACGGCATTTTCTCCAGGTGTGGTTGTCCATGCTGCAACGGGTGCAGCATTTCTCCTTTTTTGGTTTTTCAACCACATCTTCCTTGATTCCATCCTGTGCTTTTTTCCAATCGGTATGCTCGTGCATCCCAACCGTATTGTTTTTATTTTTTGCGCTGTTATTTCGAGGAGTTTTCCATAGCGAAGGTCCCTTTCCAGCTTTATTGTCTGATCCCCTTTTTTCATATTTGGTATTGAAACCTTTGTCGGGTTCTTCTCGTTTTCGCTTAGGACAGGGTGCGTGCGGGGTTGTTAGGGATTTTGTTAATTTTTCCCTTTCCAGGGGTTCCTCCTCTTGCCTACCCCCTTTTCTTAAAATTTCCATCCATTCTTCATTGGTGGCAAAGGAAAATAGGATAGGCGACGTAATATTTCTTGAGGGACTTTGCTTTCGATACGGACCCTCCCCGCTATACCTGAAAGTCCTCCCTTGATGTTGAGATTTTCGAGGAGCAGCAGGTATGTATCAATTATGCTCTTATAGCTGAACCTGTCCATTTCCTCTGGGGCTCGTCGCTCTTCCTCAATACCGATATATCTTTTGATAATCTCTTTTCGGACTCTCTCCCAAGTTGCATCATTGGGATGTCTAGTGAAACCTCCTATTCCTCCCATCACTTTTCAATATTTTTGTGCGCAAGGGGCTACCTTGATTCCCTTGGTTTTACCCAGCGCGAAAACAATACGATGAGAGTGGTTCTCCCATTGGTACGGGTTTCGATCAAAATAATCTTCACACGCGGTTAGCCAGTTTCTAACATCCTGCTTATCATCGCCTTGAAAGAAGCAAGGGGGTTCAGGCGCATTTTTTATTGCTTGATTGGGTGTACTGAGTTGTTGCAAGAATGCTAATATGCCTCTCGTACGGGGAGATGTAGCTCTAGGAACCGATGGTCTTCGAGCGTTGCGTTCCGGAGGTCCGCCTCTTCTGCCCCTGCTATCGTTTCCTCCTTTATCGTCATCGTCGTCATGGTCACTAGGGTCTGGGTCTGAATCACCACCAATATTACTTGGCAGTGATGGAGGTGGGGGGGAATTTCCTCCATGGTCAACTCCCTTTGCTTTTTCTTGTCTTGCAGTTGAAGCTGATCGTTTATCAGGATTAGGATTATTCGGAGGAATCCAAGGATCGAATTGACCTTGATTTGAGGGTCCTGGATCCCCATCACCTGCCGCCGTAGGCGGGATGGTAAAGCTGGGCTTTTCGTGATGATCTATTCTGTCCGTCAAAGCTTGTATGGTGTTTTGGAATTTCTGATTTTCTTTGTCCAGAAGCTCCTTTGCTGCTTGACGGTTCTTTTGATGCTGTTCGGCTGCACTGGCCTTTTGTTGATTTAATATTTCAGCAGCATAGTCTTCCTAGTGTCTCAGGACTCTTTGCCATTCCGTGTCCTGTTTTTTAAGTTGTTCAGCAAATTGAGCTTTTAAGGATATTACTTCGGCTTCCAATATTTTATCTCGGACCTCTGAAGATTTTGCATTTTCCTTTTGCTGAGCTTCTTGGCGGCTAAAGTCTTGTGCAATAGCTATCTTTAGCAGTTCCTGCTCGTCATGTGTTGCTCCTTCGAGAGTTGCTAGTGCTTTTCTAGCATCCTGGAGTTCCTTGTCAACAATTAATTCGCCCTTTGCTAACCTTGTTTGCAATAACTGTAGGTTAGTATATTTGGTTCTAGCATCTTCCCATAAAGCATCCAAAGCTAGCAAGTTCTCGTCTTGACTTGGATTGATGGATGAAGAAATATATTGGAAGGCTAGTCAGATTTGTGGCTTAAGGAGTTCCATTTGGTTTGTAGTGTTTCTTGCGCATTGACGGGAGTTTGATCTGACGTATTCTTTTCGACACGAAATTGCGCCCTATGGGAGCGACTCATAGGGGAATGTATGATAGATCCTGGATTTGAGCTAGGGGTCATGGCACGGGAGGACGGGTCGAATGAGGATGCATGTGGGGTGGAAGTATCGTCATCTTCCATGGGTTGATCGGGATCTCGGATGAGTTCCGCGTGAGGACAATTGGGGCTCACAAGGGCCATGGTAGAGGTTAGTGATCCTTTAATTAGGAAGGAGATTTTGAACTCTCCAGTATCGTCGATCCTTTTTACGACCCTTCGCTATAGTAGTGAAAGGGTGACGAAAAGACCCTTGTGGTGTTACCCAGCAATTTTGTTCTTCAGCGTCAATAAGGTTCTGAAAAATGTTTTGATTTCGTTCCACTTGTCCGATAGCTTGTTTTGAAAGAATAATACTTTCTGGGGTAGAAGGGTGAGACAGGCCAAGAGGTGGTGAAGGAGAGGAACAAGGTATGGTTATGCCTCCTTCTCCTTCAGGTTGCCAATCGTCTAAAGAACCTGAATCTTCTGTGATTGTGGGTTTAAGTGCAACAATGGCAGCCTGTAGTGTATCTTCAAGGATGCAAAAAAGATAATAGAGGATAAAGCAGGCGAGGATGTCTGCCAACATAGGAGCCTTGGTGACTGAAGAATAACAATATAGGGTTACAGGGTAGCTAACACGGTGGGATTCCGAGCTATCTATGCCGAGGATATTCGAGACAATGGAATATAGGTCAGGAAGGCGCAAGAAGGATTGTTCAATAAAGTAATAGAAGAATATCGTAATAACTTATAATATTGTTAAGGTCTCTTCTCCGTTGCTTGATGATGTTCTCAACCATAGGGGAGAGCCCTACTATTTATACTAATGTTCACGCTACTTTGACTTCTTTAGTAAAGAAGTCTCTTTCTAAGAGTTCAGTTCGTCAGAACAAAGTGCGAACACTGTTTGACCCTGAATCTTGCGCAGCTTGACTCTGAGAATCTCCCGACTGCTATTTCTTCTGAGGGTGTCCCCACTCCACCAGTAGTCAGTCTTCGATCTCTGCGTCCTGATAGACTATAATGGAATATGCAGTCTAAATGGCTTCATACCAATAGTATCATGAATATGGAGTGATCAAGTCCGATATTCATCTATCAATGCATAATGCGTATGCATTAGTAAGAGTAGAGAACTGGTTCTCTAATCATCGTTCCAATCAGTTAGCCATATC
>Ga0307509_10002728_pt1 | contig 28157 bp, 47 predicted proteins | sample 10_EM_MG_FD_202245 | JGI IMG/M metagenome (GOLD analysis project Ga0307509, IMG submission 202245) | Populus trichocarpa ectomycorrhiza microbial communities from riparian zone in the Pacific Northwest, United States - 10_EM | ecosystem: Host-associated > Plants > Roots > Unclassified | place... | reverse complement strand
CATGGTAATCATTCCTGTTTTCCTGCTGCACAAAAATGCAGCAGGTTAGGGTGAATACCCGGCTCAGTTTTGGGTCGGCACAACCCTCAAACGTGGCTCAGTTTTCGGTCGGCGCGCTCACACCTAACGTTTGACTTAAGCGGACCGCCGTAGGCGGGTCCGCTTGAAGGAAGGGTTAGGCGTCATTGTGTGGCGAAGCAGATCTGCTGGCGGAATTCGCGCCTAGAGATGCTCTTGCGTTCAAATTGAGTGGAGGTAGTTCCGCTCCGGCGTACGCTAGTGCGAGCAGAAGGAGAGCAGCAGCAAACGCGCCAACGCTCATTGCTGCTTCGACAAACGAGAATGTGACCTTGAGCCAGAGCAGGCCGCCGGCGATGAGCACCATGCCCAAAGCTGCGACGACCTTGCGCCACAAAGTAAGTGGAGAGAGCAACTCGGCGATCGATGGTTTGTTCGCGTCATCGTTGGATTTGGTGATGCTGGCCTTGAGCGTTCTGAGCTCCTTCGCTGCCTCAATTTGCTTGCCAGTCGCTTTGGCTGGAAACCCACACGAGGCGCAAGTATTCGCCTCCGCACTATTCGAAGCATCGCAGATGTGACAACGCCACGTGTAAGGGGACTTCATGTGACGCCTAACGTTTGACTTAAGCGGACCGCCGTAGGCGGGTCCGCTTGAAGGAAGGGTTAGGCGCCTTCATTCTGGACACTCCGATTCTGCCGCGTGCTGAAACGAAGCTGTATTTGGAACCCAATTCATCAGCGCCAGCTGAAACGACTCTGGATCGATTGTCTTCACTCGCTGGTCTTCAATGATGTAGAGATCGTAGTTCCATTCATCACTCTTCCAACCGTCTCTCAATACGAAGCGCCGAAACTCAAAGTCCCAGTACTCCCACATGGACCATGTGGAGTTCAAGTATCGACGCTCTTCGCGAGGGACGCCGGGCTTCGGCTCCGGGCGGATGCGGACGAAGCATGTTGCATCCAGTCGTTCGTTTGGTAGCTCCACAGCGACGGCCTGGCCTGAATTCAAGAGAGCTTCAATTCGCGCGGGGAGCATAGACGCCTAACGTTTGACTTAAGCGGACTGCCGAAGGCAGGTCCGCTTGAAGGAAAGGTTAGCCCGCTCGGCGAAGGGAACCAGAGAGCGACTTGAACGCCACTTGGACCGAGCACAAGCGAGCTGTACTTGAGCTGAAGTGTATTGCTCTGAGCCTTGGGGCGGCTGTCGGTCGGTGCCGAGGCGCTCGGAAGGAGAAACCCAGCTGCTCGTCCTTGACGCCGGAGCACGAAGCGCGCCGGTCGATGACAGCTGAAGGTTGCGAAGCACGTCACCTCGGGCTGCGCTGACGCTGCTGTGCAGCCGACGCAACGATAGTGGCTCGGAACGCTTGGAAGCGGCGCCGCCCGAAGCGAGAGCATGAACAACAGGCTTCTTCATCGAAGGCACAAGCGGGCTAACGTGCGACATGAGCGGCCGGAAAGGGCTGGCCGCGTAAGGCAAGAATAGACAAACTGGCCTGCAGCGGCCAGCCCTTGGAGGTCCGCTCGATGGACGGGTTCCCGTGGAGAGTAGCAACTCGCGCGCGGCGGGGTTACGGAACTTGAGGCGCAGGCCTCTGAGCATCATTTCCTCGCGAACCTCATCCCAATCTGATCGAAGCTCGAATGCTCTGCTTTGCCCAAGTGACCTCGCTTCCTTCGGCGTTGCGGCTTGACGGATTCTTTCTCGCGCGTCCGGCTCTGCGAACTTCTGCGCCTGGAAGAAGTGCTCCACCGTTGGCCAATAGATACCGTTCAACTCGACTCCGGGAGGGGAGAAGTTCGACAGGCCCAAAAAAGGCATTGTCTTCGTATAAAAGTACAGCGGCTCGTCCATGACTGGCATTCTGGCGCCTAACGTTTGACTTAAGCGGACCGCCGTAGGCGGGTCCGCTTGAAGGAAGGGTTAGGGCGCGCTCTTGAGTTCACGCTGAAGATCTCCGAACAAAACAGACTTCCCTTTGAATCGGACGTGCAAGTGAGAAACGTAGCATTGAAATCTGTCTTGCGCTTCGAAGCGTAGCAGTGTTTTCCACAGAGTCTCGAAGACCTTCAGAAGATCGCGCCGATCGACGCGGGAGGGAAAGGTAGAAAGACCGAGGGCCTTGGTTCGGTGCGTCGTTGAATTGACGCGCTTTCTGAACTTCCTGTCCCCGTACGCGGGATGGAGAGTGGCACTCTTCAAGACCATGGGCACGGGACCGCCCCATTCATACTCGATTTCCCACAAGTGACCGTGCATCAATAGGTCTCTGAGCACATAGACATCTTCCAGGGCTCTGCGATGGCGAAGCTTCGGAAAGACGGACAACACGACATCGATAGCGCTTCTTGCAGTGTCTGCAACCTTTTTGGGTTGGGAAAAGCGTATGCGAGAAACGTAGGACTCGAACATGGCGACCAAAAGCAGTACACCCGCTGCCGAATATCCGCTTTCGTCGTGCGCTGATTTGACGCGAGTGGCTCTGACCGGCTTCCGCTGGAGTACCTTAGTCGTTGTGCTCTCGATATCGGGAGAAGACACCCAGTCTTGCTCTACCGCCTCGACGGAGTCGGTCGCGCCCTTGAATTGAACGCAGTCAATTGATCCAGCTGACGAGATTGACCAATGAGATTTGATGTAGAGGTGCTTGTAGGCATTGGCGATGCTTCGAATGTCTCTGAAGCACTCTCCCGCACTCTGGTACAGGTGTTGGATGTAGTCGTCGAGTTTCTTGTACTTGTCGACTTTCCCGGGCTCGTGCCGCTTCGTGTACTCAAAGTAGTGATCAGCCATGTGTGATGCGGCGACGGCTGCATTGAATGCGCGTCGAACGCTTTCAGGCTTCTCTGCAAAGTCTTCGTAGTTACCTTCAACGAACGTCGAGAGAAACTCGTCTGGTGTCATTCCCATGGATCTCTCTCCTTGTCGTGCTTGCGGTGAGGAAGCGCCTAACGTTTGACTTAAGCGGACCGCCGTAGGCGGGTCCGCTTGAAGGAATGGTTAGGCGGCTCAGTGTTTGTACTCACGGATTGCCTTCTTGATGCCGTCGCTCGATAGCGGTGTGCCGCTGTAGACGGAAGACTTTGACGCGCCCGCTCCGAGACCAAGCTCGACGAATGTGCGGTACTCGACCTGAGTGATTCCGCCCTCAATGAGCTCCATTGGGTGAATGAGTATCGCCGGCGCTCTCAGTCCACGCCGAACGGACCTCACTGCTTCCTTCAGCTGGTGCTGAGCCATTGTGAAGTCAGCGATGAGCATTCTCGGGGATGCATAACTCTGATCTCGCGAGATTTCGGTTGACTCACCGGAGTCGACATTCCTCACGATGAACTTGGATCGGAACACTTGAACATAAATCGAGTCTTGCGAGAACATGAAGTGCCTGTGAGTTCCGGTTCGATGAGCGAGCGTAGACGCCTAACGTTTGACTTAAGCGGACTGCCGAAGGCAGGTCCGCTTGAAGGAAGGGTTAGGCGGCTGGCTTGCTGACCGAGGAGGACTTCGAGCCACGGAGAATGCGCGACCAGAAGATCAACTCGAATACGCCGCCAGCAGCGAGTAGTGCAGCTCCGCCGTCGTTCCAGCCGGCGACGTAGCACAAGACGGCCGCTGCAAGGACTGCGAAAGTGATGGTGTGGCGCTTCATATGCAGTTGCTCCTACTTATCGTGCTGAAACCAACCGTGGATTTCGGTGGCGACTTGGAAGGCTCAGTCAATTCGAAGGACGTCGCCATTCGTTGGCGTCGCGGATTCGTGAAACAGATCAGGCAGATACTGACACAACTCTTCCTCGGCGAGGAAGTTGGGCACAACGAACCCCGCCGGGACACGCTTGCCATCAGAAGCAAGTGAGTAAGCCATCCAGGACCCCTGGCTTCCGACGATTGCGACGCGCTGACCGAAGACATTGAATCGATGCTCACTCATGCGCTTCTCAGACGCCTAACGTTTGACTTAAGCGGCCTGCCGTAGGCAGGTCCGCTTGAAGGAAGGGTTAGGCGTCTGCGCGTGGTGCAACGCGCTTTTCATAGCAGACGCTCGTTGGATCATTTGCGTACTCGCCAAACGGTGCAATTCTTGCAAAGCCAAAGGACTCGTACAAGGACATTGCTGGCTGCTGACGATTGCCGGTCTCAAGACGCATGACCTTGTACCCCATTCGCGACGCCGAAGCCTCCAAGACTGCAAGTATCTTTCGAGCCACGCCGGCGCGGCGAGCGCTCTTCAGAACGTACATGCGACGTACTTCGACCGTGGCTGAATCGATTGGACGCAGTGCGCCGCACCCGACCGGATTTTCGACTTCGTAGGCGATGACATAAGTTCCACCTGACGGGGTGGGTGAATTGCTGGGCCAAGGCGCACCTCCGGAGTGAAGCTCGGGATACAAGGCCCGGGCTTCAATGGCAGCTTCACGCAACAAGGACAGGGCATCCTCGCCTTGTGGGTCGACGACTCGGATGGCGTGCTGGACTGGAGGCATTTCAGACGCCTAACGTTTGACTTAAGCGGACCGCCGAAGGCGGGTCCGCTTGAAGGAAGGGTTAGGCCGCTGTGCCGCGGCTCTTCGGTATGCAACGAGCATGCGCGCGCCTTAAGGCAATAGGTTGCTTGCGTAGAGCTCAGACGTCTTGAAGACCAGGTGATCAAGACCCCATTCCATTTGCTCGGTCTCGATCCATTCGATCATCTTTGAAAGGTCATCTGCTCGATACTTCGCCGCTTGATCGGTTCCCCGAATTGAGGATCCTATGCCGGGTGAGTAGAAGATCTGAAAGGTGAAGTCCTGATCCTTCCACGTTGCTTCGCGCGATGAGCGATCGATCTGGCTGACGGCGAGGTGGATGTTTGCGTGGCGAAGTAGTCTCACGATGTGAAGGCGAGGATCGTCTAGAGCCAGAATCTTGGGCGCTGTAGTTCCCGCTGCCGCAGCATCGATCGTGGCCGCTTCATCCAACGAGGCGTATTCAGCAAGTGCGGCGCGGAGAAACTTCCTGCGGTCTTGAGTACTGTCACTAGATTTCTCATCGTTCGATTGATGCCCCATACGAGCGGAAAAGTGCACGACCCCGCCGAGGCGTTCTAACGTCTCCGGATATCTCAGAAGACGCTTCTCCAGAATCGGATCAATACGCCGGAACACGCCTGGTGCAACAAAGGAAGCAAGCTTTGAGATGTCGAGGGTGCGAAGCATTGATTCTGCGGCCTAACGTTTGACTTAAGCGGCCTGCCGTAGGCAGGTCCGCTTGAAGGAAGGGTTGGGCGTCTCGCGCACCCGGAACTACCTGCCAGCGACCGCCAACACGGCCTTCGGATTGGTGCTCGCGATGGCGAGGAGCGTACGAGCCGCGCCGCTTGGCTGCTTGCGACCTTGCTCCCAACCCTGCAAAGTGCGAACGGATACGCCCATGAGCGCCGCGAACTGTGACTGGGAGAGGCCGGTCTTCTTTCTCGCCTCAATCACTGGCGACGAGACAACGTGAACCTGGCCTGCCTTCATCTCGCGGACGGACTGCAACAGTTCTTCCGCGAGGTTGCGCTTGGCTTCGTAGGCAGCCAGTTCGGTCTTGGTGAGGGGCTTACTCTTCGAGGGCACGACGGATCTCCTTCAATTTGGGACCGGTGAGGTTGTCGGTTTTCGCCTTGGCGTACAGCGTCAGCAAGACAACCTCACCTTCTACGGTGCGAGTGAAGTAGATCACGCGCACGCCACCCGACTTGCCCGAACCTGCTCGACCCCAGCGCACTTTGCGAATGCCGCCGGACTCGGGCACGACATCTCCGGCAGTAGGGCGCTCAGCGATATAAGCCGCGAAGGCGCCTCGTTCCTCCTCCGTCCAGTAGAGCGGCCACTGCCGCTGGAACAGCAAGGTTTCGACGACGGTGAGCATTCTGCTACTATACGCCTAAAGCGCATAGTCGTGTGGCGAGAAGCTCAAGACGCCCAACGTTTGACTTAAGCGGCCCGCCGTAGGCGGGTCCGCTTGAAGGAAGGGTTAGGCGTCGGGTTGCTCATGCGAGCCCCTGCCTTCTTTGCAGCGCTGCAAGCTCGACCAGCGCCTGCCGCGACGATTCTTGACGTGGCTCGTTGAGTTCAATCCGGATGGCGAGGGCTTCCGAGATTCGGGACTTTGCCTCGGCAAAACGGTTCTGCTCGGCGAGGCTTCGGCCCAAGTGGTGGAGCGCAAGCGCTTCGAGTCGTCGCCAGCCACGTGACTTTGCGCGCTCAATGGACTTGGAGAAGTAGGTCTCTGCTTCGTCTCGCCTACCGCAGTACTGAAGTGCCGTGGCGTAAGCGTTCCAGAACCAGCCTGCTGGTTCATGCTGTGCGTTGGCCTCTACATGCTGCAAGTGTTTCTCCAGAACTTGAACTGCTTCAGCTTCCATCCGCGCAGTGGTGAGCATGCTTCCAAGGTCGGCAGCGGCATCCACCACTGCGAGAGTTTCACCAGCGTGGACTGCGGCGGCCAATCTGATACGGGCTTCAACGATCCCACTTGCCAGTGCGTCCGCGTCTGGCGCAGTAAATCGCATGAACTCTGGCACAATGGTGGGCATGATATGTCTGCGACGCCTAACGTGTGACATGAGCGGACCGCAAAGGCAGGCCGCGCGAAGCGAAGAATAGCGAAGTAGCGTAGCGCGGCCTGCCTTTGCAGGTCCGCTCGATGGAAGGGTTAGGCGGCACTGGCGGCAACCTCAGTCTTTTCTAGAACTTCGACTCTAGCCGACATGCTTAGCGGGTCTCCGAATAGGAATTTCGCCTTGAGCTGCAACACGTAGACGTAAGTTCTACCGTCCTGATCTTTCGCTTCAAACTCTATACGAGGACGCTGCCTATGCATATTGAATCTAGTACCGGCAGAGGGAGCAATCTCGAGATCGTGCTCAGTCGCCCATGCTCGCGCCCGCTCCAGCGCTCTGTACTTCCAGAATCTATGAGCCAGGTAGTACGCGGCTAGAAGCAGGAGGCCCCCAAGCATCGGATCGAGAAATGAAGCGTAAACCATGGATTGCGAAAACGGTGTGTGGTCTAGCCCGCTACAACATCGCGTGCATGACGCCTAACGTTTGACTTAAGCGGCGTGCCGAAGGCACGTCCGCTTGAAGGAATGGTTAGGCGGCGGTGTGACCACGAGCCGCGCTACCTTTTGACGGAAGCGCGAGCCTTGGCGACAGCCGCTTGAATTGAACTTGATCTTCATCACGACGCGATTGTGACCTCAAGCGGTTCGAGACTGGAAGGCCGATGAAGTGCTCGAGAGGAGCCGTTGATCGGCAACCCCTGCCTCGATGCCGAGGTGTTCAATCCAGCCCTGGTGAAAGGCCCAAACCTGCTGACTTGGTGCGCCGGACCGCGACCCGCAGAGGGATGGCATGCAGCGTGCGGCGCGCTGGCCGCCAGCGAAGCGGGTCGGACGGCCCGAGGCTGACGTGGCCCACAACTGCGTGCCAGCACGATGGCGCTGAGTGAAGGAGCCACGACTGACAGAGGCCCATAAGATGAGTGGCATTCCGCTACCTCTCGAAAACTGCACGGGAGACGCCTAACGTTTGACTTAAGCGGACCGCCGTAGGCGGGTCCGCTTGAAGGAAGGGTTAGCCGTCACGCGAACTTTGACAGCAAGAACTGTTCGACAAACGCGATCACGCTGCCTACTTCTGGCTCGGTAATCTTGGACCAGTCGGCATGGAGCGCCGCGTTCCTGAGGCGAGGCATCGCTTCAAGCAGTGACTTTTGAGGCCCGGCGACCAAGCCCGCACTCTTGAGTGAGTTGATGATCTCCGTCATGTTCTTGTCTGTTACATCCAGCCCGTTTGTAGCTGCGTACCGCTTGAGTACATCCTCAAGGGCGGCGCAGGCCAATACGGCAGCAACATCTTTGTGACCTTCGCCAAGCGACTGTCGGGCCAGTGCGATGAAGTCACCGAACACTTCGCCCGAGACGCGAAGTTCGACATTGAACACGTACCCGCCTTCAAAGTCTTGCTTGGCGCTCTGAAAGACGGCAAGGAGCGATCGCACGTCATAGTCGTACCCGTTGCAGGCCGCATAAAGAGAGTCAAAGTTTCGAACGTGCGGGGAGGTGGGACCGAACGCTGCAGTAAGTAAGCTCTGGGCACTCGTTGCCCATTTCCTCCAGAAGCCGTTCGCAACATGCGTACCGTCGATTCCGTCCTGCCTCTCGAAGGGCATGCGATCGAACTCGGCTTGTAGCTCGACGAATCTCTTTGCGAAAGTTTCGTGCAGCATCGGAATCCCTATTTTTGACGGCTAACGTTTGACTTAAGCGGACCGCCGTAGGCGGGTCCGCTTGAAGGAAGGGTTAGCCCGCATGCAGCACCTTGATGCATTGCAAGGCTGGATTCCAAGGATCCCAGAGCTCCGGGAAGATCTCGATGGGAACGAAGCCTCGGCGCTCGTAAAACTTTCGTGTTTCAGCATACTCGGTACTCGCACTCGTTGCTGCGACGGTCTTGATTTGGAGAAACTTGACTCCGCGACTCGCCAGCCACGACTCTGCGTGTGCGAGGAGGCGCGAGCCATGGCCTTGACCGCGTGCCGCGGCTGAGATTGCGATGCAGTGAACTTCCCAAGCATGGGGGAAGTGTTCTTGTAGTGTCAGGAACCCGATCAGTCGGTCTTCTTCCGTGAGACCGAATGTAGGCATCTCTGCCGAATCTCGCGCGTACATGAGCAGCGCATGCTCAATGCCAAACCACATTGGAAGCGTGCGAAGGATGGCTTCGCACTCGGAAGCGCGCTTCAAGTCAGGGCCGACGATACTCATGCGGGCTAACGTTTGACTTAAGCGGACCGCCGTAGGCGGGTCCGCTTGAAGGAAGGGTTAGGGCGCATTTTGATAGTGAAGACGATGCGCTGCGAAGCTTGGGAGGGACGGCTACCTTGCGAACTCTATAGCTGGGAGCACCAACTCCCCGCTGAGCGACGAAGCCGACTTGTGCACCGCGCTGTGAAGCGCCTCGCCCCAGGCGACCAGTTCCGGAGCTACGTCGTGGAGCTGCTCGTTCTCAGGGGAAGTCGGTGAGCCTCGGAATGCCTTAGTGGTCATGAGATTGACCCGCACGAGTGCTCCTCCATTCGCACCATAGACGCTGCGAAAAGAGTAGCCGGCCTTGAATATGTTGAGTCCTTTCTCCTTTGCCGCCTGGAGGACTTCGGACTCAGGACGAAAGTACGAGAACGGGGCGAACGAACTGTTAACGATCAAGCACTCGCGAATGCGAGTCTGCTTGTTGCTTCCGTAGTCTTGCGTGAAGTACTTTGGTCTTGCGTCTGGGCAAATCTCGCTGATCCATCTGACGCTGCCCGGAATTCTGGCCTCTGTTCCCGTGACCACTAGCAAGGCCTTCGGCACTCCACCAGATCCGGGAATGTAGAAGGCCCTGTTCTGCATGGGAATGACGAGAGTTCCATTGTCATAGCTCAAGTTGGTCACATAGCTCGCAAGCGCTACCCAAGGTTCTGCAATCTGAAGCTCCGCATGGCCAATGCTCTCGGCACGAGAGAACGAGGAAGAAAGCAAGAGAAGAAATGCGAGCAGCGTTCTCATAGTTATTGATCCCGGAGGCAATTGAGTGTACGAATCGTGGATGAGTTCTATGGATGCGACGCCTATGCGCTCTAACGTTTGACTTAAGCGGACCGCCGTAGGCGGGTCCGCTTGAAGGAAGGGTTAGGCATCGCTATGGTCGAAGAGACAAGCTTATCTTGTAGGCCGCGGCGGCTATGGCGCCCTCTTGCGCATCCGTTTTGTGCTTCCGCAGCGCGTCGCGAACACAATCAGCACGCTTTGGACCTTTGTCGGGGAAATTGTTGTCGCAGAACTGCCTTGCTACCTGCCTTGCAGTTACGATATCTCCGTACTTGTCCAAAGGTTCAATCATCTCTGGAAAGTACAGATTCGCTAGAGTGAGAGCTTTCCATCCAAGCTGAGTTTGCGAACAGTCGGCACGCTCTGTTCCAAGCTCTAAGTACTCAAGGTTGCACTGTGCGTCTGCATAGTGCTTCTCCATTAGCAGCTCGAGCTTTCCACGCAACTCTGCCCTTGCGTCCTTCTCTGCAGCGAGCCTTGCTTGCATGAAGGCTCCCGTAAGGGCCAATAGGCCGCCTACGACCGAGCCTGACAGCGCCAGAACGAAATCACGCATCGTTGTATCTCCAAGATGCCTAACGTTTGACTTAAGCGGACTGCCGTAGGCAGGTCCGCTTGAAGGAATGGTTAGGCCGCATCATGGCATGCTGCACCAGTAGTAGCCTGCTGCTAGGGGATTCACTTCGCAAGACATGCCCCCGTACTGGCGCTGCAAAGCTTCGTGATCAAGTTTTGGTGTACGCCCCGGAGTTCGTAAAACACCCATAGTTGGCACCAGGAAGTAGCCAGAGGTGTACGGGTAGTACTTGAAGGGCTCAGCGCCGCAAGTCTTGGTCTCTGCGCAGAGCAGCGTCGCTCTTTGCTTCGCTTCTGAAATCGCCTCTGCTTCGTACTTGGACATCTCAAGATGCAGACGAGCCCACATGCCAATTCTTTGCACTGGTAGGGAAATCCAAGCAATCCAGGTGAGAGCAACTAGCACCAGAAGCGAAGCAGCCTTCAGACTTCGTTCTCGCCATACCGATCGTGCCGCAACAAATGCAGAAAGTGCCGCATACAGAACTATGCCGGGAATGGCGAGGAAATCGCCAATCGCAGGAAGCAGAAACGACGTCAAGACAAACGCAGCAAGAACAAGCGGAAACGCTACTACGACTATCGCTGGTGATCCAATTCGGAAGCGCGCCATGGGGCCTAACGTTTGACTTAAGCGGACCGCCGAAGGCGGGTCCGCTTGAAGGAAGGGTTAGGCGTCTGGCCGCAAAAGCGCGCGGGCGACGCCTTCTTCATGGGCGCCATAGTTCGACCTGCCCAGCGGCCGTAGTGGAGAGCAAGACTACCTGGGCGCGCCAGTCGACGAGGATTGCACCGGTGCTTGAGTTCAACTTAATGAACGCTTGTGTCAGCCTCAGATCGTCCGGGTGCTCGCCAACATATGCGCCGAGAACAGGGACACCATGCGCGGATTGGTAGCCATACAGCCAGACGTTGCCGCCCAGTGGCACGGTGAAGCCGTTCCTTACGCGGCCAGTGGTCGCGCCCGCTGAAGACAGGATAGGGCCGGGCGCCGCCACGGCCCCAAGGACTTTCTCTAACGCGGGGATGGGCTGCTCGCCAGACACAACCGGAAAGCGTTGGAGCCTGCGGACATAGACCTTTCGCCAACCGTACGTGGCACGATTAGCTTGCTCGAAAGTCTTGTATTCCTTCAAGAGTCGCTGCACCTCACCAAGTTGGCTCTTTGGCAAGAACTCTACTTGACTCCATTCGTCTTCATGGAAGATCAGTTCACCGGGCTTCGGCTGACCAGAAATTGGCTCTAGCCCGGCAATATCATTTGAGAGCGTTGGCGTTGTGTACAGAATCGTCGATGGATCCAGATTCCCAGGATTCTTTGGAGTCTGCGCTGGACTGGCAGCGCCTACGAGCGCGAGAAGCGAGGTGAGCAGAGTACGCATGACAAGATTTTTCACTAGACGCCTAACGTTTGACTTAAGCGGCGTGCCGTAGGCACGTCCGCTTGAAGGAATGGTTAGCGCGCTCGCGGCATTGGAACTGGGCCTCGATGCCCGCAACCGCACACAGGAACCGACCTTCTTGGTCTTGGGGCCAGGGAAGATCTCCTGCGTGGTGCTTGGCTTGAGATGTCATTGGTGCTGAGGGGCGACAAAGCTGGAAGGGTACACGGGATTCCAACCGTTCAAGCGCCTGCGGCAGACCTGCTTGGCCGAAGCAGGGAGGCAACCGTGCGCCGCCCGCCAGCGAAGCGGGACGGGCGGCCGACACCGCGGGTGAACTAAATTCGGCCGACTCGATGCACCTGACGCCAAGCGCGGACAGAGAGGCTGCGCTCGGTGCGATTCGGGTGAGCCACAGAGATGAAGCGCGTGCCGCTGCGCAGCGAACTCCATGACTCGAAGCAAGGTCACGCATTCGAGACAGCGCGCTAACGTTTGACATGAGAGGCTCGCGAGGGCAAGGCGCGCGAAGCGGAAAATAGTGAACGAGCGTAGCGCGCCTTGCCCTTGCGAGTCCGCTCGATGGAAGGGTTAGGCCGCACTTTTGGGCGAATGGGGAAGGGTGGCGCCGCGGTTGCTACAAGCTGGCCGACCAAGGCTCGGCTGCCGGTGTACCTTGGTGATAGCGCAACTGCCAGAGGCTACCGGCTTGTACCCAAACAGAAGAACGCAGCGTATGGTTTGCGAGGCTTCCATCTTCTTGGCGATGTGCTGAACGGTACGTGAGTAACGCAGTATTTGGTGCCAATTGGCTAACAGAGAAACCGTCAGAGACGACGGATGGCCGATCCTCTTGGACGGACAAGCGATCGAGCACGATTGAGCGATCGTACTCTCGGCCTGAGCGCCCGACTTCGCGAAACTCTCCATGAAGTAGCTCTTGCAGACGAGCGCTAGAACAGCCAGCACCAGGATGATGAAGCTCAATCTCTAGAGCTTGCAATGTCGAGAGCAGTTCGTGCATTTGCGACTCGTGTTGTGCGGCCTAACGTTTGACTTAAGCGGCCTGCCGTAGGCAGGTCCGCTTGAAGGAAGGGTTAGGCGTCAGTGCCGCTAAGGTCTGATGCCTCACCTTGATGCACAAGCTTGAGCTCGCCATTCCCGTCTGGCAGCCACACCGCCGAGGTTTCCGAACTCGCATCAAAGAATCCAAGGCGATGCTTGGCTGCGAGACTAAAGACTTGTTCATATGCAGCCTCTGCCTTCGACCATGCGAACGCAGCGTAAATTGCTTCCTTCCCTACGCTGTAGTCAGTGACAGTTGAGTCGTCTTCCGGGAACTCTTCCGATGAGAACGGGCCGTTCATCGCTGGATACGATTTGATCATCTCTAGGAACCAAGCGCGCAACTCTGGCGAGGAGACTTTTGGGTCGTTGTAGCTGTGACCTTCAGACCACTCAGCTGTTTCGCCCCACCAAGTGAGAAACGCTTCACGGTCCTTCGGTGCTTTCTCGGGTGCAAAGACAAGTAAGTCGTAGCTCATGCGAGACCTCTATGTTTCGGAGATTGGATATGTGCGCTTGATGACGCCTAACGATTGACTTAAGCGGACCGCCGAAGGCGGGTCCGCTTGAAGGAAGGGTTAGCGCGCTCGTGGTTGTGCGGCGAATGCGCGCAGCCCGACAGATTGAATTTGTATTCTGTGTGCATGCCCACCCCGCCAACTCAATGACGATGCCAAGAAAGGTAACTACTCCAGCGCCAACTTGCGACGAAGCTAGTGAGTAGAGTAGTGCCGCGGCGATGAAACAAAGCAACGCTGCTACGTGATATGTCTTCATGCGTGGCCTAACGTTTGACTTAAGCGGACCGCCGTAGGCGGGTCCGCTTGAAGGAAGGGTTAGCCGTCATTCTGCAGAAGCAGCAGATTGAAGACCTTCGATACTGTAGCTACGCCTACGTGTCTTGAGCCCTCCGCCACTGCCAGAGTACGACCAACCCAGAGAGAGTGAGGGTAGGCCTCGGGCGAAATGAACCATACCTCAGCACGGGCCTTCTCTCCTGTGGCTACGCCGTTCGAATCTACAAACTCGTGGTGCACTGAGGTCCAGTGGTCCGGTTGAACGTCGTAAACGGGTCGATAGCCGGAGAGCACATGCTTGATGTTGCCTTCGAAGGTTCGAGACGTGAGCTCGAAGATCACTTCGGCATCTGGGCTAGTAAGGGGTCGGCTCATGACGGCTAACGTTTGACTTAAGCGGACCGCCGTAGGCGGGTCCGCTTGAAGGAAGGGTTAGGCCTACGCCTTGTTAGCAGCGAGATCATGGAAGTACAACCAATCCGGGTCTTCGTTGAGGTGAATCTCGATCGGATAGCGCTCGGCCTCTTGCGGCATTGCCGACAGGCGGCCTATGAACTCTTGAGGGTTCCTCACGAAGAAGACAAACTCCCGCTCCCCTCTGCCTGTAACGACCGCCGCCAGAACAGAGGACTTGTCGTGCTCCACAGCTTCGACAAGTCGGTCTTCAAATACATGGAGGCGCGCCAACTCTTGCTTGGTGGCAAGACCTATGTCGTCTGCCTCTTGCACGGACCAGAAAATATTCAAGCGCTTCGGATAGGTTGAGCGTGGAAAGTCTTCTGAAAATTGCCGAAATCTAACAAGATATGGATAGGCGTCCGTATGCCTCTCCGCGACAACCCAAGGAATCTCAGCAAAGGGTTCCAACAACTTTGACTCCCGGAGGGACTGCGCATACACACTGTGGCCGCCGATGATAGCGACCAGTGAGGAGGTGAAAGTGCGACGCAGCATTGGGCCTAACGTTTGACTTAAGCGGACCGCCGTAGGCGGGTCCGCTTGAAGGAAGGGTTAGGCGTCGTTCGGGCTCACAACCGCAATGAGACGATCATCATTGGTGCAAATGATCAGTTCTTTGTATATGTGCGAGTAGCGCAACAGCACTGATTTCAGCTCAGCAAGTGCTCTTTCGTTGGGCCGAAAGGCTCGGAAGACGTAAATGGTTGGAGTTTGGTCCGAGAACGAATCATCATGAAGCCAAAAGTCGGCGTCGTCTTCAATGCCTTCTTGCCCATAGTGTCTGAGGATAGCGCTCACTTCGGAATAAGCCGCGCTCTGAGAGTTACGAAGCGGCTCGTCGCGCAGCCTCAGTTGTTCGTTGAAGGTGGCCATGAATGACTCGGCGTCGGATTGCGAGAGCTGGACACCCGACATCCGTATGAGCTCTCCACCGAGCTCATTTGCAATCGATGTCGTCGCGTCAAGCCAGGGACACTCTGACACGATGCTTTCGGCGATGGCGGCGTCCAGTTCATGTCGCGCACACGCGGTTCGGATGAGTTCGTTTCTGTCCATGACGCCTAACGTTTGACTTAAGCGGACCGCCGTAGGCGGGTCCGCTTGAAGGAAGGGTTAGCCATTCGACGACTCAAGCGCGGATTCGATGAACAACGACCATACTGCGTCTGGTTGCCAGAGATCGTGCAATTGAGCGAATGCTAGCTCACGCTCCCACTTCTTCTCGATTACGAGATACAGGCCAAGGAAAGCCGAGACTCGAATATTTGCTGCGCAGTGGACCCAGACCTTCTGGCCCTCGTGCGCCTTCATGGCGGCGGAAAACTCAATGAGATCTGTCTTCGTAGGCGCTGAGAATTGAACGGGAATGTGGACGTACCGCATGCCCAGAGACCTTACCGTTCCCGCTTCATCTGGCAGGGAATAGCGCGGATCATCGTGCAGCGCCAGGTTGACGACAGTCGCGAAGCCCGCCGCGGCAATTTCTTGCAGCTGGGCGACCGTAGGCTGCCCTGACGTGCAAAGCGACTCGTCAACGACGCGGACCTTGTGGATGCCGGACAGAGCTGGGTTGATCATGGCTGGAACGGCTAACGTTTGACTTAAGCGGACCGCCGAAGGCGGGTCCGCTTGAAGGAAGGGTTAGGCGGCTGCTGAGAACCGATGCGCTCTTGCTTCGATGACGGGACACGCGAGGATGCGCGCCGACTTTGCGTGCCCAACGAACGGCAGACACGCTGCGTAGCTGAAGCAAAGGGACTGGTGCAGAACCGTTCGGGCATGCTGGATTGTGGCTTCAAACGCCGCGAGACTGGAAGCTGCATGAAGTGCTCAGAGATCCGCGCTTGAACGGCCAAACCTGCGTGGCCGAAGCCAGCGATCTTGCCCGCATGGCATGCCCAGGCCTGGCTGCACAGCGCTCGGACCTTGGCCAGAGCCTGACGGCGGACCGAAGGCCGTGCGCTGGCCGCCAGCGAAGCGGGACGGACAGCCCGCACAGACCGTGGCTGACAACGCGGTGATAGAGCAAGACTTGCTCCTGAGCAGGCGAGCTTTGCAAAGCGAGGTGCCGCTGCGAAAGTGCGGCAACCCAAGCTTGGATTGATGACCTTGTACGACGAGACCATAGACGCCTAACGTTTGACTTAAGCGGACCGCCGTAGGCGGGTCCGCTTGAAGGAAGGGTTAGGGCGCATTCTGCGATGAAACTCGATTGCCTGAACGGAATCTCGACTTGCTGGGCCACGCACGCGTCTCCGCGCTTGGTCGCGTGCGCACCACTGCCGTGGGCTTAGCCATCTGCTTTCCCAACGATCACCTGCCATTCGGGGAGCGGGACAAAGGTTTCCTCCGACTCATCGTCGAAGATTATCCAACCGCCACAGCGAGCAGAAAGCTCTTGCAGACGACGGACTTCTTCGTTCGTGATCTCTAGCTGACCAAGCTCGGCACGTTCTTGCAAAGCGGCGCGCCATAGTCTGAACTCAAGCCCGTCGATCCATCCAGCACTGTAGAGGCGCTCGGAGAGCGTTGACATGAACTCTGCCAGTTCGCGTTGTTGAGACGACAGATCGCGAAGCATTGGATGCGCCCTAACGTTTGACTTAAGCGGACCGCCGAAGGCGGGTCCGCTTGAAGGAAGGGTTAGGCGTCATTCTGCGTGGAGGTTCTTCAAGCCGCGCATTCATGCACCTGACGGCAAAACTCTTGCTTCCAGCAACTGCCGAGCGAGCGATTGAATCGAACGGTCCAGCATCGCGGAATCACCGCGTGCTTCGAATACTTCTACCGCCAGGAGGCAAGCCGACGTAAGTCGGTCGTAGAGGTCCACAAGTTCGATCATGTGTTCTTCAGTCGTTTGCTGCTTCGCGATGGTACCAACCCAGAGGTTGAATCGAGCGTCGGCGGCGATCGCTTCGGCACAAAGGGCGACTGCCTCCAGCCCTCTTGGTTTTCCGCCGTGGAGAAGCCCAATTAGAGACGACCCAATGGATTCTTGCTCAGTGCTCATCGACTACCCTCGCTGCACGTTATTGGAACCATGGTTTTGCTTGCGGCCGCGCCGCCACGTGTGTGGTCTGGAAAGATCGATCCGTGCGGGCCGTCATGACGCCTAACGTTTGACTTAAGCGGCGTGCCGTAGGCACGTCCGCTTGAAGGAAGGGTTAGGCGCCTGCTTGCTCAAGTGCTTTCTCTTTCGCCGCGTGGGCAGCGGACTTGAACTCGGTTCTCGCGAAGATGTGACCATCTGGCCAGACGAGACCGACCTGAACTGCCCGCTTCTTGAGGAGTGAAATGTTACCGACGCGTTCGTATGCCCATAGCCGCCATCTCGGAACTGAGAACGACCACCAGGCCCAAGCGACGGGAAGCCCGCTGATGAAGGAACCGAAGAACGAAAGGATAGCGAAGCCAAGCCCTTGGGCGTGTTCGATCTGACTCATGTGCGGGAGCACCGTGAGCATTGGCGCAAGCAAGAGAGGAAGGACTGGTCCATTGACAGTGACCAGGCCAATATTGATGGCCTTGCGGACTGATATGTTGCGTGCCATGCGTGGGCGCCTAACGTTTGACTTAAGCGGACCACCGCGGCGAGGCGCGCTTGGCCGAGAATGAAATGAAGGCCACGCGCGGCTTGCCGCGGCGGGTCCGCTTGAAGGAAGGGTTAGGCGTCGGCGCGCAGATACGCCAAAGTTGCTTTCTTGTGCGGCTGGTAGGCGGCATGGTACCGAATGATCTCCTCGCTCAAAGCAAAGTCAAGAGCCAGGCCGAGTGCCACAGCGACTTCATCTTCTTGGGATTTCAATGCTGAGAGATGTTGCTCAACGCTACCAACTGGGACGAGTTCTTCTTCATCGATTCAGCGACCGGAAACCATGCGTTTGACGTAGATCAAGACGCTGGGCTGGACGCGGAGCTTTCGCAAGACTTCAAGAACGCAGACCCCCTCAATGATGAATTTTCCGCTCGCGGGTAGGCGCAAGGCAAGCCGATGATGGCGCATGTACTTGAGATAGCTGCCTCGGCGCTTGGACACAAAGTCATCGAGATGAAAAGCGGGCAGGCCGAGGCGCCTGCCGAGGGCCTTTGCTATCGTGGTCTTGCCAGAGCCGAGCGCGCCGTCGATGGCAACTGCTTTCCGTCCGTAGCGGCGAATGGCGACGGCCGTTTTGGATGCGGACAGCACCGATCTCATTCTTCAGACGCCTAACGTTTGACTTAAGCGGACCGCCGAAGGCGGGTCCGCTTGAAGGAAGGGTTAGGCGTTGTGCCTTCGCAGAACCGCATGGGCTTAGCTTGGAGGTAAGTGAAAGGCGACACAGAGCTTGTTGCCATCTGGATCTCGAAAGTAGGCGCCATAGTAATGCTCGTGGTATTCAGGCCTCAGGCCAGGCGGACCTTCCGACGTACCGCCATTGGCGAGCGCTACGGCGTATGCATTGTCTACAACGGCGCGACTCTCTGCGAGGAAAGCAACCATCTGGCCGTTACCCGGCGCAGGCGGCTTCTCATCGTATGGCTTTCCGATGAGGAATAGTGGCCTCGGATCGGGTGACGATTGCCATCCAGCCCAAGGCCGCTTTGGCTCGCAGAACCGAGGCTTGATGCCGAGTGCGGCCATCACGGGGTTGTAGAACGCAAGAGCGCGATTGAAATCGGTGATGCCGACAAAGATGTGCGAGAACACGATGTGCTTTCGATGTGGGTGAGTCAACGCCTAACGTTTGACTTAAGCGGACCGCCGAAGGCGGGTCCGCTTGAAGGAAGGGTTAGGCCACGCTCTCGGAGCCGCAGCCTTGCCTTGAATTTGGATGGCGAAGCATACCAATGCCTGAAGTGCAAGCCGCCCGACCGGTGACTGAGCTGAGCGTGGTGCTCGGCACTGCGATGGAGCGCAAGGTCTGGCGACTGAGGCAAGGAGTGTGACTCGAAGCTTGGTGCCTCGATTGAGAGCGAGAGGCGCTTGGACAGACGCTCAGAATTCTCTTGCTCTCGAGCTGATGCGACCGTGCGCTGGCCGCCGAAGGACGGACAGCCCGAGCCAGCCTTGGTTGTGATCGTGACAATGGGGCGATACGGCACGTGAGAAGCTCTCGCGGCAGCTCTTGCATTGCGCGGCATCGCGAGCGGCGAAACGAACGGCCGGCGTTCTTCCACGATCGGGCTCTTCGCGTGGCCTAACGTTTGACTTAAGCGGACCACGGAGGCAGGCGAAGCCTGCCGGAGAGGGTCCGCTTGAAGGAAGGGTTAGGCAGCACCGCTTCTGCCCTCACTAGCTACTTTAAACAACTGGTGTTTTGCTGGCTCGCCCATTCGGCGGCCGCCAGTACCGCGGCTTCTGGATTCTCTGCAACAGCTGATGTCGAGTCGGGCAAGAGTTTCCCGCGGATTGGCTTATCCGTGCCAAGGGCGTACCGATACATTGTCAGAAGAACTGTTGCCCCATCCGGGAGAGAGAGCACAACGTTTCCAGTGGTGGCGCCATAGGACGGTGTGCCAAAAAGTCGGCTCCGCGGTTCACCTCGTAGAACGATTGCAAGCATCTCGCCGGCGCTCGCTGTATCGGAGCGCATGACAACCCCGATCGATGTTCCGGCAAACTTGCTCAGTGGGTTGGATGGGAGAGGGCCGAGACCTCGTACAAACGACTGGTAAGAATTCGGACCCATGATGGGCGTCTGCTTCCCATCTCGATCCACCCAGCGCGCTTCATTTTTTGCAGTCGTAAGCGCTCCCAATACAGCCAGCGGAGGCCAAGCGTTTCCGCCCTTTTGGTCGGACAAATCAACAACTAGTGCGCAAGGCGCGCTGCGCCCAATCTCGTCATTGATGCGAGTTAGCAGGGTCCGCGCGAATTCCACCATCGAAGGACCATCCGTGAACGTGGTCTGCGGCGGACGAACGACCAGCACCGCTCCTTTAGCCGTCGGCATCAACCGAGCAACGTTGCTGGCGGCGGCCTGAGCCGGAGAGGTTGTGGCCTGAAATGAGGCTAGCTGCTCTCTCGACCAGAGAATCGTATGCCCATCGGTGTCGAGCGTGTTCAGCAATCTGCGCGACGCCTCGTACACCGTCTTGCGGTCTACCGGGACTGATCCGTCGCCCAGTACCCGATAAAGCTCCGCCTTCTCGTGGTCGTACTGATCTTGATTGCGTGCCCTCAACGCCTTCGCTTCTACGGCCTGCGTCAACTTGTCGACGAAGCTGCGCGCCAAGAGCGCATCCATGGTTCCGGATTCACTAGGATCCGATTCTGCATTGGCCAAAGTCAAAGCGAATAGCAATGCACCTGCCAATACGATTAGACGAACGAACTCGCGACTCATTCTTTGCTGCCTAACGTTTGACTTAAGCGGACCGCCGAAGGCGGGTCCGCTTGAAGGAAGGGTTAGGCATCACTCTGCCTCCCTTTGTGAATTGTTCTTCTTCACTGACTCAGCACGGGCACCACTGCCGGCACCGACTGTTTTGGACCATGCGGCGCTGAGCGATCTGACCGACATTGCCCCCAGTATTGCGATGCCAAAGCCAGCCAAAAACTGAAGTAGAAGTATTCCACCGAAGACTAGCGTGTAGCCAAGGAGTTCGATGAGGCTTGTGCTTGTATCAGAGCCGGGCAGCTTCCAGACCAAGAACATGGTTGCGGTGAGAACTGGAACCAGCACAAATGGCCATCGCTTTCGCGCTGGCACCACGAGGGAAAGCAAGCCGACGATGAAGCCGAACGCCACGGACCATAGCGGAACAGCCATCTCTAGGCCACCGAGATGCGCTGATGCCGAAGCAGGAAGTAGGAAGGTCGCGACGAGTAGAGATAAGGCGCGGCGCATGGGCTTCGTGATGCCTAACGTTTGACTTAAGCGGCCTGCCGTAGGCAGGTCCGCTTGAAGGAAGGGTTAGGCATTCGGTGACCTGTCGAGTGCCTGAAGAACTTCGGCTGCAACATCGCTGACTTCTTCGGCAATTTCGCCATGAGTCGGGGATTGAACGAGACGCTGCAGATCTTGCCTTAGTTCTCGCGCCAGATCGGATGAGGCGCCGACGATGCCTATTAAGACATAGTGCTTCCATGAATCGTCGTCTGTTGTAAGAACCGCTCGAACGTAGGGAGCCAGCGGCGAACCGATCGTGACTAGAAACGGCTGAAATACTCGAGCAACTGGCCAGTTCAGGTCTTGAACCCATTCCAAGATTTGGGGAAGCACTGACTGGACGGCAGGGTATCCAAGCGTGACGAGGCGCTCGGCCAGTTCCGTGTCGAACTTGCTGGTTGGTACAAGGAGAGAGAGGTCTTGGGCCATTTCGTGCCGCTCAACGAGAATGCCTAACGTTTGACTTAAGCGGCTGGCCGAAGGCCAGTCCGCTTGAAGGAATGGTTAGCCGACGGTGGACGTCGCGCCAGGGCATGACGACAACCGACCTGGCAGGCTTGTGCTCTCCCAGGCCGCGACGATACGACAGGCGCCAGCAGCGAAGTATCGAAGGGCAGACAAGGACTCATTGCTGTTGCCAATAGGCCGCAAGAACGGGAGACGTCTGGGGCGCAAAGATAAGTGGAGACTCGATCTCGCCAGCGATGCTGCCGACGAATGGCGACGCCTTCACGGACCGCGACGATTGAATGACGAACCGAGCGGAATTGAAGGAGCGCAACGGCATGGTAGAGCATTGCAATTGACGGCTAACGTTTGACTTAAGCGGACCGCCGTAGGCGGGTCCGCTTGAAGGAAGGGTTGGGCGTCATCTCCGCACGTTTGATTTCTTGGGGACAGCGGACGTTACGGGAGCCGCAGGCCGCCGTGGCCTCTGCTTGACCACTACTGTCTTGACGATGGTAACTAGGACGGGTGCTGCCTGGAGCGCTGCTTGACGAGGAAGGGCGGCCTGTGAGATCAAAGCTTCCACTTCCGGCTCGTTGATCTGCGACGGATTCGCGAGGCGAATGCTTCGGACCTGCTTTCCTTGACCTTCGAGCAGCCCGTTTGGGTCACTTAGCGCAGTGCCATTCAGGAAGAAGAGCGTGACCCATTTGGGATAGCCCGCGACTGAAATGAACGCTTCGGATGCGCGCTCGGTTGGACTGATGCCAAACACCAAGGCGTTGTAGTTGTCGAAGACCAGCTCATAGCCGTGCGGGAAGAAGGTGCGAAGCCTTCGGCGGGCATCTTTCAGCTGCGCCTCGATCGCAGGCGAGTACCTCGCCAGGAAGGAAGCAATCTGTGGATCTGGATCAGAGGCACTCATGACGCCCAACGTTTGACTTAAGCGGACTGCCGAAGGCAGGTCCGCTTGAAGGAAGGGTTAGGCGTCGGGTTCGATGGCATGCAATTCACTGCTTGGGTTGCAAAAGATCCCAGAGATTTCCATAGAGATCTTGGAGCACGGCCACAGTGCCGTAGGGTTCTTCCTTTGGTTCCCGTATGAACACGACGCCCTTGGCTTTGTAAGACTCAAAGTCTCGCCAGAAGTTGTCGGTGAACAGGAATAGGAACACTCGGCCACCGGTTTGGTTTCCGATTCGCGAGGCCTGCTCATCATTCGAAGCGCGCGCGAGAAGTATGCGTGACTCGATAGACCCTGGTGGTGCGACTACGACCCAGCGCTTGTCTTGCTCTGGGACATAAGTATCTTCTATCAGAGCGAAGCCCAGGGCTCCGACATAGAAGTTGATCGCCTCATCGTACTCACGAACGACGAGGGACAGTTGACCGATCGATTGCTTCATGCGATGACGCGTTCAAGAAGAGGGGAACTTCGGTCCTAGCGATGTGGCACTTGCGAGGCGCCTAACGTTTGACTTAAGCGGCTGGCCGAAGGCCAGTCCGCTTGAAGGAATGGTTAGCCGACGATGCACGGCGCGCCAGGGCAGAAGGACGCTGACCTCGCAGGCTTGTGCTCTCCCAGAGCCGCGACGATACGACAGACGCTACCAGCGACGTATCGAACGGCAGAGTCGGATTCATTGCTGTCGCCAATAAGCCGGAGAAACGGGAGACGCCTGCGCAGCAGAGATAGGTGGAGACTCGATCTCGCCAGCGATGCTGCCGACGAATGGCGATGCCTTCACTGACCGCGACGATTGAATGACGAACCGAGCAGAAGTGAAGGGACGCGAAAGCATGGAACATGGATTGACGGCTAACGTTTGACTTAAGCGGCCTGCCGTAGGCAGGTCCGCTTGAAGGAAGGGTTAGGCGGCGGCTGCATAGAAGGCTACTCGGAAGGTGGTGAGGCACGAAGAGCCCTCTGGAACCAAGCGACATCGTGCCAGCTTTGGAACTTGCGACCAACGGCCTTGAAAATGCCTATGTGCTCGAAGCCCATGCGACGATGCAAGGCCACGCTGCCTTCATTCGGTAGGGTGACGCCGGCATAGGCGTTGCAGAAGCCTTTGCTGGCCAACTGTGGAAGTAGTTGGGCATAGAGTGCGCTTCCAATGCCTTGACGTAGGTGGCTTGGGTGAATGTAGGCCGAGACTTCGACAGACCAACGATATGCTGGACGCTCACGATGCGACGAACCATAGGCGTAGCCAATGCACTGGCCTTCGCGTTCGGCGACCAGCCAACCCCAGCCGGCAAGAGCTCTTTCGATGCGAGCGGTGAATTCTCCGAGCACGGGAACAACAGTTTCAAATGAGACCGCGGTTCCCTCGACGAATGGCCGATAGATCGCCAACAGCGCATCCGCGTCAGTTTCGCGAGCAGGGCGGATACGAACCGGTGATTGCATAAGAGCCGCCTAACGTTTGACTTAAGCGGCGGGCCGTAGGCACGTCCGCTTGAAGGAAGGGTTAGGCCGCATTCTTACTCCAGTCCGCTATCGGCGACGAAGGGGCAGCAAAAGATCAAGATCGTCAATGGCGGTAGAGGCCTGCGATCTGGCCCAGACCACGGGTATGAGATTGAACACTGGAACAAGGAATGTGAGATAGAAGAAGAACTGAATACTTGCGGCGATCCTCCTGGAGCCGAGAAGTCTGGTGCGTCGCGCGAGTTCGGTGTCTTCAAGGTCACCTTCCCATAGAGATAGCTGACGGCAAACGATTGTGAACCCGACGATCGCTGCGATCGAAGTGACAGCGTTCAAAACCCAGGTCAGTTTCGTAGGCATTTGTCGGTCACCCAAGACATTCAGGTGAAGAAGCAAATCGCCTTGCCTGAGCACAATCTCGATTAGGAATGGAAGCTGAAGAACTATTGCCACGGTCAAGAGCTTGCGTGCAAATTGCAGAGTGCCTTTGTGCCTTTGAATTTCGAGAAGCGGCGTCATGATGGTGTTGCGTCAGAGGACTGAGTGTTAAATGCGGACTAACGTTTGACTTAAGCGGCCTGCCGAAGGCAGGTCCGCTTGAAGGAAGGGTTAGGCGCCATTCTCTCGCTTTGCCTGCCGATCGGCCGCCGCTTGAACGACGAGTTTGGCGGCTTGCAAACCCTCTTCAGTTTGCACCCAAGTAACACGTTGGCTTTGCACGGAAAGGCCAGCAATGGTTCTGCCAAGAGTGATTTCAATGCCGTTCTCGATGAGCTCAGATGCTTCAACATAGATAGTAGGGCCAGAACTCAGTGACTGGCGCGCATGATCGAACTCTTCGAGGAACACGATAGAGCCAGACGCAAGGCGACAACCAAAGCCCGTTGCCCTGCCCATGCCTGGCTCTGCCCAACTAACAAGCGGAATTTGCAGCCTTTCAGAGAGTTCAAGAACGGGCGTTTGGATAGTGCACAGTGGAAACTGGACGATCAGCTTCTCGCCGACAGAGAGTTGTGATGGTGCTCGCATGGCGCCTAACGTTTGACTTAAGCGGACCGCCGAAGGCGGGTCCGCTTGAAGGAAGGGTTAGGCCTCACGCGTGAACGGCCGTGAACTTTGCGAGTGCTTCGATGAGGAACCTGGCGTTCTCATCTGAGAGTTCGTCAACTTGATACCAACCACTCAAGACGCCAAGAGCATGATCGTGGATGGCATCGCCTACGACAGTTACGTAGATGTTCTTCCCCGTAGGTAGCCTGTAGACGTACTCGTGAATATGCGTCCACATGTTCTCCTTCCGCGCAAGTGCGGTCAGCTCAGTGAACCTGTAGGTTTTGCCGTCAAACCTGAAAGTCATTTCTTCGGTGGGCTGCAATCTGAACTCAACACGCATGTGAACTCCTCACTTTCCTTTCTGTCTTGGATTCTCGCCCGGTATTCGAGCGGGCTGCTATGGGCGAGTGACGATGTCAGTATTGCATTGCGGGCGATGTGATCCATGAGGCCTAACGTTTGACTTAAGCGGACCGTGGAGGACGGCGAAGCCGGCCGGAGCGGGTCCGCTTGAAGGAAGGGTTAGGCATCACTCGCGCTGCCCGGGACGCTCCATGGCGACCTCGGATGCGTTGAAGCCCAACTTCTCGTAGAACGCCGAGACACCTGTTCGTCCGGCTCTGAGCACCCAGGTCATTTCTCTGTTCTCCCCGACGGCGCTTCTGACTAAGGCGGTTCCGACACCCTTGCCTCGGTACTCTTCATCGACCACGACCATCGAGATGTAGCCATTGAAGATGCCGTCTGTCAGCGCCCGGAGAAAGCCGACGACTTTCTCTCCCTCTACAGCGACGAGAGCAATCTGAGATCGGCTGACCAACTCAGCAAATGTCTTTGGATCGGCGACGCGCTTGCCCCAGTTGTTGACCTGGAGCAGCAAGCGGGCGGCTTCCATCTCGGTGGGGAGGATAGGACGGACTTGCATTCGTTGATGCCTAACGTTTGACTTAAGCGGACCGCCGTAGGCGGGTCCGCTTGAAGGAATGGTTAGCGCGCCCGAAGGAGAGAAGAGGGGCGCTACTTGAACGCCACTTGGACCGAGCTCCAGCGAGCGATGCTAGACCGGAAGTGTATTGCTCTGGATCTTGAGGTAGCTGGCGATCGGTGCGGAAGCGCTCGGTCAGAGAAACCCGCTTGCCAGCCTTTGACGCCGGTGCCTGACGCGCTGCAGCCGAAGACCACTGAAGGTGGCGGAGCGCACGGTGCCGGGCTGCACCGACGCCGCTTTGCAGCCGACGCAACGATAGCGGCCGGGAGCGCTTGAAAGCGGCGGAGCCCGAAGCGAGAGCTCGAACAACAGACTTCTTCATCGAACGCGCGAGCGCGCTAACGTTTGACTTAAGCGGACCGCCGTAGGCGGGTCCGCTTGAAGGAAGGGTTAGCTGGCATTTTGCGCGGCAAGAGCTTCTTGGAGCAAGCTGCTCAGAGCCTCGGCTTTGGCGGCAGAGTAGCTCAGCAGGGAAGTGGCGCCAGCCTCAATGGCCGCCAGCTTGGCCTGAGCATAGCGCTCACGTGCGCCAGCGTGGGCGCGCAGATACTCTCGAAGAGCCAAATTGCTGAGCCAATGCGTGCCGCCCTTGAGCACAACATGCAGGTTTGCGTGCGCGGCACTTCGAAGGCGAAAGTACAGCCGGCCCGGAATACCTGCTTCGCCGAGATACTCGTAGCCAAGACGCTCAATTTCTCGCAAGAGCGCCAGCGAGGGTGGGTAGCCAGTGACTCCGAGCATCAGATCAATGATGGGCTTGGCAGCAAGATCTGGAACCGCCGTGCTTCCGATATGCTCCAGATTGGAGGGAGCAGTGCGAAGTGCTTCGCTTATGCGCCGATGCTCCGCGGCGAACTGGCTCGTCCATTCTGGCCGGTGCGAGGAAACGCTGACGGGTTCATCGAGGTGAGGCATTTGACTGCCAGCTAACGTTTGACTTAAGCGGACCGCCGTAGGCGGGTCCGCTTGAAGGAAGGGTTAGGCATCAGTCGCGCTCGCGGGTTGATCGCGTGATGCAAAAGCAAAAGCTTCTTCAAGAGCCGTCCAGTGAGTGGCTTGATCACAGTTCGCACTGTGACGGTGCGCTTGTTCATCTCAATACCCGGCCGCTTGACCTGAAACGTAGCCTTGCGCGGCACAGAATCCTTCGACCCGCGTGTCAGGCATCTGCAACCTCCGAGACTGCGACGGAAAGCTCTTCATCGTACAACTCGGTGTCGTCCGTAAATCCAGCGGAAATTCGGCGCCGAGCCTCCGGCACGACGAGACTTAGGGCAATGCGTTGCCGAATGAACGTTGCGAGCACGTAGTTCGAAATCTCTGTCACCGGTACGAACCAATTCTTCCTGCAGCGCTGGATAAGGCTCGAATCAAAGTCCGGCTCTATCCAAGGACCTTGAACGTCTGCAACACTGAGGTGTGTCATTTCTGATGCCTAACGTTTGACTTAAGCGGCCTGCCGAAGGCAGGTCCGCTTGAAGGAAGGGTTAGGCCTCTTCACTCGGACTTGAAGAATGCGGCCGCTTCAGCATCAGTGCTGACAGCTTCGGCAAATGCCCCCAGCTGTTTGAACTCGACAAAGTCCAGCAGGAAGTACTCATCTCTGCGTCGATCATTTGCGTCGATGTAAGCATACCGGACCTCTAGTTGGAAGTTCCTCTCAATCTTCGCCGGCAGCGTGTCTGCATAAAAGTCCACGGCGAAAATGCTGTCGAACGAACTGCACACGACGACCGGAAACTCTAGCGTGGCCATCGGATCACGTCCGCGCTTCAGCAGCGCAGGTACCGAAATTGGCTGGCCACGCATGGACACCATAGCATTCAGTGCTTGATTCAGGGCTTTGTAGAACGGATCTACTTCCTGACCCTTACTTCCACTCGTCGCAAACAGCTTGGCCACCTTGCTGTTCGGGGCTAGGTAGTGGTGCTTCGCCGTGTAGGTGTTATTGCGGCGAAAAACGTCGCTAGAACACACAAGGTCAAGGGCGGCGCCTTCATTTTTGTCGGTGAACCAGAAGGCCGAGTAGGTAGGAACAAACTTGCACTCGATGAACAGGCGAACGGCGACATCGCCTGCTGGTCTACCGAATGAGTCTGATACCGGCCAGAGCCTTTCGGCGATGAGATCAATCTCTCGCGCTTTGTTCTGCGACTGGTCCATGTAGTATGGACTGACAACAATATGCCACCCGTTGTCTCGGAACCAACGCGCGACCTTTGCATGGAAGTTGTTTCCACTGCTACCGACAAGCTCAGCGACTTCAGCTGGAATTGTCATGGTGCGCTCCTTGGAGGTCGACATAGAGGCCTAACGTTTGACTTAAGCGGACCGTGGAGGACGGCGAAGCCGGCCGGAACGGGTCCGCTTGAAGGAAGGGTTAGGCGCGCTCTTGAGTGCCTTGGTAGAGCCCAATGCTCGGAGTGAGAAAGAGGAAG